>Ga0136633_1000071_pt1 | contig 67364 bp, 76 predicted proteins | sample AntDrymeUQ832206_2_FD_105494 | JGI IMG/M metagenome (GOLD analysis project Ga0136633, IMG submission 105494) | Polar desert sand microbial communities from Dry Valleys, Antarctica - metaG UQ83 (22.06) | ecosystem: Environmental > Terrestrial > Soil > Desert | place: Antarctica: Dry Valley...
CGGTGAGGATCGATCGCGTCCGCGGCGCTACCCACGTCAGGATCGAACTAAACGAGCCGGCGACCCTTCGGGACGCCACCAGTGACCGCTAGCCTCGCCAGAGAGACGTGCCGCCGCACCGTACGGGAGCCTCGGGCTGCTACGATGCTGCCCGTTAACGCCCGAGCCTAGGAGATCCCACCGATGCCCCTCTGGGCCATCATTCTGCTGGTCGCGATCGCGGTCATCGTCCTGTTCCTGATCTTCACGTACAACGGCCTGGTCCGGCTGCGGAACATGGTCGACGAGGCGTGGAACCAGATCAGCGTCCAGCTGAAGCGGCGGCACGACCTGATCCCGAACCTCGTCAATGCGGTGAAGGGCTACATGGACTTCGAGCAGGAGACCCTGACGAAGGTCATCGAGGCCCGGTCCGCCGCCGTGAGCGCCCAGCAGGGCGGGCCCGCCAACGCCGCGCAGGCGGGACAGGCCGAGAACTTCCTGACCGGCGCCCTGCGACAGCTGTTCGCGCTCGTCGAGAACTACCCCGACCTGAAGGCGAACCAGAACGTGCTGGAGCTCCAGGAGGAGCTGACGACGACCGAGAACCAGATCGGCTTCAGCCGGCAGCACTACAACAGCACTGTCCGCGAGTTCAACACCGCCGTCCAGACCTTCCCGACCGTGCTGATCGCGGGGCTCTTCGGCTTCCGCGAGCGTGACTACTTCCAGATCGCCGAGTCGGACGCCGCGGTGCCCGAGGTGGACCTGCGCTCGGCCTAAGCCGATGACCGTCGAGACGCGCCTGGCGCCGACCACCTTTTACCGCGAGATCGCCCGCAACCGCCGCCGGAGCTGGCTGCTCGTCGCGATCGTCGTCGTCATCCTGGGGCTGCTCGGGGGCGTCATCGGCTACGCATCCGGCTTCGGCTGGGGCGGCGTGGTCATGGCGCTCGTCCTTGCCGTCGTCATGAGCGTCGGCACATTCTTCGCCGGGGACGCGCTAATCATGGCCACGAGCGGGGCGCGCGAGATCGACCCCATGAAGGTCCCGGAACGATACCGGGAATTCGTCAACGTGGTCGAGGAGATGCGGCTGGCCGGCGGCCTGCCCCGGCCGCGCCTGTGGGTGATCGACGATTCTGCGCCGAACGCATTCGCAACCGGACGCGACCCGGAGCACGCGTCGGTTGCCGTCACGACGGGGCTGCTCGACAAGCTCGATCGGGAGCAGCTTCAGGGGGTGATCGGCCACGAGATTAGCCACATCGGCAACCTCGACATTCGGTTCACCCTGCTGGTTGGCGTCCTCGTCGGCAGCATCGCGCTGCTGGCCGACTGGTTCCTGCGCTTCACGTACTGGGGTGGCGGCAGGCGGAGCAGCAGCGACTCGGATCGCGGCGGCGGGGGAGCGATGGCCCTGCTCTTCGTCCTCGCAATCGTGCTTGCCGTGGTGGCGCCGCTCATCGGTCGCCTGGTGCAGGCGGCGGTCAGCAGGACACGCGAATCGCTCGCCGATGCGACCGCCGTCGAGCTCACCCGTAACCCGGTCGGCCTGGCGCGGGCGCTGCGCACGATCAGCGACGACCCCGACGTGCTCGAGGTCGCCAACCGTGCCACGCAGCACCTCTACATCGTGAACCCGATCAAGTCGTTCGAGGAGCGGGCGAAGTCGCTGTGGGACACGCATCCACCCATCGGCGAGCGGATCCGCGCGCTTGAGAACATCGCCGGCCGGATGGGTCTGAGCCCCCCGGCCCGATAGACCGGTCGACTCAGCCAGGAGGTTGCGAGCACCGGTGGGCATCGGTATCCTTGCGACCGCCTGATGCGGTATCCGATCGGCGCCGAGGTAGCTCAGTCGGTAGAGCACCGCCCTGAAGAGGCGGGTGTCGTCAGTTCGATTCTGACCCTCGGCACCAGCAACGCGGTATCATCGGCGAACCAAGCGGGCGGAAGTGGCTCAGTTGGTAGAGCATCACCTTGCCAAGGTGAGGGTCGCGGGTTCGAGTCCCGTCTTCCGCTCCATTTTCATGTCCGGCTGGGTAGGGTCGCGGCTGACCTGCTAGCGTGATTGCGAGGCATTGCCCCGTCGTCTAGTGGTAGGACAGCGGACTTTGGATCCGTGAACCGAGGTTCGAATCCTCGCGGGGCAGCCAGCCGAGAATGCGTGGCGACGTGCCCGAGTGGTTCAGGGAGCGGTCTGCAAAACCGCGTACACGGGTTCGATTCCCGTCGTCGCCTCCACAATAAACTGAGCACGAAAGAGCCCCGTCGGACTGCCGGCGGGGCTTTCTCATGGGCGACCGTGTAGCCGTAAATGTAGCCGTGGCGGTGAGCGTGGCCGGGATAGGGGAGAGCCCCGGTCCGTTCGGTGGGGCTCCGGGGCTCTCGTGTAGCCGTGGCGTGTAGCCGTTCGGCGCGGTCGGATCGGCTGTCAGCCGCCCGTGGCGGCATCGTCTCCGAGCAGCGTCCCGAGCTTTGCCATTGCCTCGGTCCGAAGGTCGAGTGCAACGTGCTGGTAGCGCTGGAGCAAGCGGCCGGTCGAATGGCCGAGCAGGTCGGAGACGATGCGCGGATCGGTCCCGATGGCAAGGTGCAACGTGGCGGCCGAGTGTCGCAGCGCGTGGAAGCGAACGCGCGGCAGGCCGTGACGCTCGGCCCACTCGTGCCATAGGTCCGTGACTCGTGGCCCGTTGAGCGGCGTCCCGAGCGTCGTGACGAACACGAGCGCGGCAGGGTCTACCGCCGACTTCGGCCCACGCCACGCATCGCCTGACACGATGCGATGACCGTCCCACTTCGCGCCGCGCCAGGACGATCCGGCAAGCTCGCGCTCGGCGATCATCCGCGCCCGGTGCGACTGCATGGCGCGCACGGCCTCCGAAATCAGCGGCAGGACGCGGCCCTTGCTCTTGGCTGTCTTCGGATCGCCGAGTGTCAGTCGCCCGGCACGGTCGCGCTGCAAGCTGTTGCGGATCGTGACGGTGGCGGCGTCGAGGTCAACGTCCTGCCAGGTCAGCCCGAGCAGCTCGCCTTGCCGAGCCCCGGTGACGAGTGCCACGGCCCACAGCGCCCCGAGACGATCCGCCGCGTTGAGAGCGGGCAGCTCTCGGGGATGCGTGGGGATCGCGTCCGGGACCGCGGCTAGCAACCGGCGGGCGTCGGCCGTCCCGAGGTATTGCGTCTCATGCTCAGCCACCGATGGCCCGGCGGCGTGCCGGCCCGTCGCGGGGTTCACTTCGATACGACGGTCCGCCACGGCCAGCTCCAGGGCGGTCCTCAGCACGGCTCGGCAGTGGGCCACCGATTGCGGCGAGAGCCCGCCACGGTGGAGGGCGTGCATTGCCTTGCGAACGTCGGAGGTTGTCAGCTCCACGAGAGCCCCGGAGCCGAGAGTCGGCATGAGCTGGTGCGTCACGATCTGCCGATAGCGGCGCATCGTGGAGGGCTTCACTTCGACGGTATCGAGCCATTCGGTGAGCTGCGCGCCGACGGTGAAACGGTCCTCTTTGGCGGTGCGGACCTTGCGCTCCTTCGCGCGCTCGCGGAGCCAGGCGCGGGCGTCAGTCTCGTCCTTCGCGTAGTACGTCCGGCGCAGCCGCTTGCCGCCACGGGTGCCGATGGGGAACACGGCCACGACGTGCCCATCGGCGCGAGTGAAGATGGAGCCGGTGCCGCGGTCGCGCGGCTTGCGGGTGGTGGTCATGGGAGCCTCAACCTCCTAGACAGTGGCCCCGGACAGCGGTTGAGGCGCTGCCGGGACCGTGGCGATGATACGGCCTCAACCCGTGCCCTCAGCGTACGCCCGGCTGTCAATAGGGCTACACGGCTGCTCGATTCGTGCGTGCGTCACGCTCGGCTAGGTGCGATGTGTCAAACCGCATCCCGGCTATCGAAAGCCCCGGCGCTAATGGCTAGCGGGCGGCTTCGATATCCTGCCGGAGCGTGCCGCCTGCCGCGGCCAGCACGTTCGCTGGTACCTCGCGCAGCAGAGCTTCGACGGTCGAGACGGCGGCATCGGTCGCAGCTTCGAGCACGCGGTCCTGGAGACTCAGGATCCAACGATCGTGGGGTGAATCGCCGTCGTCCTGCAAGCCCCACGCGCCGACCGTGAGGGCGTCGAGCGCGGCTGCGAACTCGTCGGCGTGGGCGTCCAGTCGGGACACCAGGGTGTCTCGGAGTGTCGTGGTCGTCGTGGTCATCTCTCATTTCCTTCGCTGAGTGAATCGGTTGTGATGGACTGCGATCGCAGCGCCAACGTACACCCGATTTCGGGCGCCACAACGATTGTCAGCGGGATGTCAGACAGGCCGATTCCGAAAATTGGCCGAATGTCAGAACGGCGGAAGGGCGCCCCGGAAGGGTAAGGTCTGGGGCAGCATGCGCTTTGCCCGATCTATCCCGTGGCCGATACCGCTTCTCGGCGTCGGTGCCCTGGCCTTCCTGGCAGCCATGATCGGTAGCCTTGTCGCTCCGCTAGCCGGCGGCGCAGCGGCCGCCATCGTCGCCATGGGTGCCGAGTTTCTCAACTATCGGGCCCGACAAGCACTGCGGGGAGAGCTGGCCGAACTGCACGAGCGGACACGGCCTCGCACACAGCGCGAACGTGATGTCGCAGATGCCGAGCGTCGTAGGCAGGATGCATCGGCCGCCCGTGCCAACGATCCACACTCCGGGGTGAGGTAGGGCTCACGATGCGCCGACGCACTGGGGTTCGAGGGAAAAGCGAAGCCTGGGCGACTCAGCCGACGATCTCGGGCTCCAAGTAGCTGCTGAACAGCCGTTCCGTGGCCCACATGCGGAATGCTTCACCCTCCGGCGTCGTCCTGCCGACGGCCCTGGCATGCTGTGGCCTCACGCCTTGGCGTAGGTCTCGGCACTCTCGAACTCGAGGGCGACCACCGGCTCGTCGCCGACGACCCACGCGTCGTGGCCGGGCTCGACAACATAAGCATCACCGGCGCGCGCATCGGCCTCGGTGCCATCCGTGTGAGCCACGTGGAGTTGGCCGCTGAGGATGGCGCCGACGTGGCGGGCCTGGCACGAGTCGGTGCCGACGGTCGGCTTCACCGCCTCCGACCAGCGCCATCCCGGTTGGAACGTGAAACGCGCCGCGGTGGCGCCCTCCAGCCTCACGACCTCGACTTTCGTGTTCGGCGGTGTGCGCGTCTCGTCCGGGGAGTCGAATGACTTGGCTGCTACTCCTACCATTGCGCTTGCTCCTTTCGCTGCGATTGATTGCGGCTGGACAGCTCTTGACGTGATGGCGCTACCCACCGGGTGGAGCCTCATCCGCCGGGGTCAGGACCGAGCGTCCCAGCGTACACCCCTGCAACAACAAGCCCGCTATGGACGTAGGAAGGTGAGCGCCGCCCGCGGAGCCGGATTGTCGGTGACGGCCTCCCACAGCGGCAGGACTTGCTCCGCAACGTCGCACGCGAAGTTGCGAGCCGCGGAAGGCGTCCAGACATGCAGTCCGCGGAAGGTCGGGACCAGCGGCCCCTCGTACTCGCGCCAGACGCCTTCCTTCCAGGTGCCAGGCTGCCATTCCTCGGGATGAACCCCGACCTCATGCTCCAAGGGTCCCCAGCGGATCGGTTCAGGTGACGGCTCGACGCCTTCGGGCAGGTCGCCATAGCGCCACTCGCCCTTGCTGCGCTTGATCCAGAACGAGGAGCCGTCGGCAGCGTTGAGCCGATAGACCTTCTCGCCCAGCATCGCCGGCCGTGCGTGGGCGTGCCAGTGATCCGGAATGGTGCGGCGATCGGGGTCGATCATCCACGGCTCATCGAATCGCTCCTCGGCAGCCTCGCGCAGTCGATCGAGCATGGCCCGCTCCTCCGCATCTGAGGGTGACATGCGGTGCTTGCGATCGACCACCATCGGCACGCCGCACGCCGCACAGTCCGCAACCCAGCACGTCGCATCCTCGAAATAGCGGCGCGTGAGCGGCTCGGCCGCGCACAGGTCACAGGTGGTAGGAAGCGGAGCCGATCCCACGTCAACCGGCTACGGCGGGTGGCTCGGCCTCGTCGGTGTCCAGCAGGTGCCACGAATAGCCCCCATCGGCGTCGCGACGTAGACCGTATGAGCCGGGCGGCACGGTGCGAGCAAGTGCCTCGCGCTCGGCGAGGAAGATTGCGTCGAGCGCGAAGCGCTCGGCCTCGGCCTCCATCCGCTGAACACGGCCGGCGGGCAGCACCCACCATCGCCCCAGCGGTCCGGCGTCGAACACTTCATGGCGGCCGGACCGCTCCTGGGCCAGGTGGCATATCTCATGACGAATAAAGGCGCGCTCCGACATCGCCGGTAGCCCGCGCTGAATGAGGACGATGGGCGCCTCATCGACGCGGGACACGAGCAGCCCGAACGGGGTGCCGGCCCGGCCGCGGGCGCTGAGCTGGGCTAGGCCGGGCAGCTCCCCCAGGCGCTCCATGACCTCGATCATGTCCGCGAGCCAGACCGGCGGCGGGTCGCCATCGAGGCCGAGATCGGCCATGGCCTCGGCGACCGCCTCGGTGGCCGCCCCTGGCGCCTGGGGAGTGCCGGCGATCGTTTGGTGCCCAAGCTGAAACTGGCCCCGATACTCAGGGAGCGGTTTCATAGACCGCATGCTCGGAGACGCCCTCGGAGCACGGCCGGCCGATCATCAGCAGCGCGTACAGCCGCCGGTACAGCCGACAAGCCGCCCACGAGCCCACCAGAGCGCCCAGGACGGCCGAAAGGGTCATTCCGGGTATCCAACCATGCCTAGGCGGCGGGAGCGACGCGGACGCCGCCCCCACCGCGAGCCCAACGTGAGGCCCGGAGCCGCATGGCTCCACGACTCCGGATCAATGCGATGGTCACGGCATCAGTGACCGAAGACGGGCTTCGGATGACTCGGCCTTCTCGGCCGGGCTCTCGTCCTGAAGCTCATGAAGCTCGTCGGCTCCATAGCCGGGGAGCAGGCTACTGCCGCCACCGATGCCGGCGTCATCCGAGAGGATGTGCTCGGCCTCCGCGAGTGAGATGCCGACCCTGTAGCTGCCGGCATCGAATGCCTGGCGCTGGGTGTGGGCCCGGGCCGCTTCCTCCGGCGCCGCGATCTTGACCAACGTGTCACGGAGTCGGGCCGCTTCCTCGCGGCCGCGGTCGTCGCGCTCATCGGCCTCGGCGTAGCCCGGCGCGTTCTCCCACAGTGCACGCAAAGCAGACTCGTCGCCGGTCGCCTTCGCTCGGGTCAACTGTTGCTCGATGATGCTGAGACGATCGCCTGCGGGCGCCCTGTCTAAGATGCGCTCGATGCGGTTCCAGGCTCGGGTAATCCTCTGCTCCGATGCGGCATCCATCGGCTTCGGTGCCATCGCCCGCTGAGTCAGGTCGTTGACCGCCTCTTTCGCGCGGGTGAAGTCAGCCTTCACGGGTGCCAGCTCATCGGCGGCGATCCGGCGCGCCAGGGCGAGAAGCTGATCCTTTGTAGCCGGGTCAACATCTGCCATGCGCCTGATCCGCGCTACACGCTTGTTGTAGGCGCCGACGATCCGCACGACGACAGGCGTCACGGCGCGGGCGTGCTCGCCCCACTGGCGGATGGCGTCCGAACTCGGTTGCGTTGTCACGGGCTGCTCCTTATGCGTGGACCACGAAAGCCATTCGCGGTACCTGGCGGGTTGCGTGGACGAATCGGGCGGGACCATCGCCAGCCACTCTCGCGCGCTGTGGCCGGCCTTCACGGCGTGGTCCGATCCGCACCAACACGGCTCGGGCGCGGGCTTCCTGCGGGCCGCGGACCGGGCGTAGATGCGACGGAACTCGGACGAGACGGGCATCTCAGCGTCTCGCCACGCGAATCGGTTGCTTGACGATCAGGGCCAGGTCGCCCGGCGCGATTCGTGACCGACCGCCCACGCGGGTGACCGGCAGCCATCCCAATTCGACCCAACGTTGAACGGTGCGGATGTGGACCCCGAGCTGATCGGCGACCTGTCGGGGCGTCAGATAGGTGGTGGTCATGGGCCGGCCTCCTCCGGTGGGTCGAGTAGGTCTGCGGCGACGAGGAACTTCAGCCCTGAAAGGTCTGCGATATGGCCGTCCTCGTTCAGCCAGAGTCGTCCTCTGTCGAGCCAGCGCTGAACCTGTTCGGCGGTGATGCTGCCGTCGGACCGGGCTACCAGTTCTGCGGGGGTGGTCATGGGGTTCCTCCTTCTTCGATATGCCGATGCCGATCAATCTCGACGGCCAGTGCGGCACGGAATGGCCGATGCAGCTCGGGGGGGATCGCGGCTACTGCAAGCGCGGCGACAACGAATCGTACGAGCAGTTCGCCCTGCTCCTGGTTGATTCGAGCCTGCCGCTCCGTGAGCCGCGCCTCGACCGCTTGCCGCGCGGTCCGTGCCAAGCGGTCAATCGCGTCGGCGTAGAGCGCCAGCCGCGGTACGAGCGCGCGGGAGTCATCGGACGCGGCAGCTTCCCGGACGAGCTGCTGTAGGCCGTGGTGCAAGCCGGCGGCAGAGTCCACGGCCCGTTGCAACCCTTCGAGCGGGTCCGTCGGGATCGGCTCTCCGAGGGTCCGCAGGGCGCGCTCGGCCACGACGACTTCGGCGGCGACCAGGTGCGAGGGCGTGGAGCCCGCGTGGTGTCGGCAGCGGCCGGTCCCGACATGGGAAGTGCCTTTGCCCGCCGGATTGCGGCAGGCGCGACCGCCTGCGGAGCGCGTCCGAGCCCCACAGAGAGCGCGATCGGCTACACGATCGGCTGTCATCGGTCGCGGCCTCGTGCTCGCGCCACGCTCGGAGGGATGCGGTTTGCATCATCGCTCGGGGCCGGATCGGGCTCGCAGCCGGGATGCAGGAAACGGCCACCGATGACTCGGAGCGCGTCGAGGTCATCGTCCTCGTGGCACTCGGCGCAGCTCGGAGCGAGCGGCGATCCATGTCCGGCATCCGGGAGCGGTGCGTCCGTGACGAGGCGCCCGGTCATTCGGGTGTCTCCTCGCGTTCGCATGACTGGACGGCCACTGAGGGCAACATCGGCGCGTTCTCCCCGTCACTGGGCGATGACCTGGCCGTCACTCCCCGGTCACTCGGAGCGTCGGATAGGCATCGGATGGGCGTCGGGTAGGCGCCAGGTTGAGCACGGATAGCACACGGATGGCGCCAGGTAGGCGGGAGGTCGGCGTGCTCAGCCGTGCTCAGCGATTCCCCAAGCACGGTTTCCGACGGGAAGAGGGAGGGGCGTGGGACGTTGAGCATGGCGCGGGCGACCGATGCGCGGACCTGCGGCCGGGACGGATCGGGACGCGGGTGGCGGGTCATGCGCGCCCACCGTCGGCAGGTGAGACGGCCGCCAGGTCGCGCCTCCCGTCAAAGAAGGTCCACGCCAGGTCGCAGCCCGTCCGAGCGACAGCCGACGGCCGGTGTCCGGGACGAGAGAGCCGAGGGTCGGTGAGGGTCAGCCGGTCGCGGGTCATTGATTCGCCGCTTGCGGCGAGTTGCTTTCCTAAGCTTTCCCTAAAGCTTTCCCTTCTCTTTACCGGGTGGCTGCACGGCCACTGTTGCGGGGGCTGCACGGCCACTGTTAGGCGGCTGGGCGGCCACTGTTGAGGTGTCACGTTTGGCCACCGTTTGGCGGGGTCGGAACACTGGCCCCACGGCCACCGTTGGCCGGTGGCTGTAACAGTGGCTCGCCGGCCACTGTTTTGCGGGGCTCCTCGTCCGCGACGTGATCGCTCCCGATACCGCACCGGACGTAGTAGCGAGTGAGGTGTCCGCGCTCGTTTGCTCTCTTGTCGCGCCCCGGATTCCCGCCGATGCCCGGCTTGACGACCAGCTCTGCGATGCCCTGCGCGCGGCGGACGATACGGCTAACGGACCGCGCGTCCATGACTCCCAGCTCTAGTCGAATGCGCCGATGTGACGGGTAGCAGTTGTCCTCACCCGTCGCGGTCAGGTCGGCCAGGACGTAGAGCAGGAATCGCACGTTGCCGGTGGCGGCTGAGTGCTCGCGGACGCATCGCTTCATGGCAACACTCACGGCTCACGCTGCCCGCCGGCCTGGGTTCGGATGGCGGCGAGCAGAACGTCCCGCTCCACGCGAACGCTGGAGCCGATCCGGAACGCGCCCGCCAGGGAGCCAGAGCGGGCGAGCGAATACGCCTTGGTCCTACCGATCCGGAGCAGCTCGGCCGCCTCGTCAATGGTCAGGATCGTCGGAATGTCGGTAACGGCGGTGACGGTCATCGCTGCTCGACCCTCGAACGGAACGGGGGCGAGTCATCGGACTCGATCAACCTATCCCAGGCGTCCACCGCGCGGTCGATCAGGTCGTCTATCGCGTCCTGCTCGTCTCCGGCGAAGATTCGCACCCGCTGTTGCCGCCCGGCGCGCGTGCTCCACAGCTCGACGCTGGAGCGCGGCTCGTGGGTTGCGATCGGTTCCGGCCGTAGGTCGCGTGGTATGGTCATAGCCTCTTCTCAGCCGTCGAGCCCTTCTCTCCCAAGCGAAGGCCCGGCGGCTTTTTCGTGTCTCCCTGCCATGACAATGGCGCACATCGCGACACGATGCGGCGAGCCGGCGTGGTATCGTTCGGAAATGCGACACACGGACGAATCACGCGAGGGCGTCCTCATCGGTCGCCTGCCCGAAGCCGTCCTATTCCGGGGCGATCGCGACGCGATCCTCGCGGCCGAACCAGCCCTCGGCGAGCTGCCAGGTGCAATAGACCGGCTGCTCGCGTCGCTCGCGCGGGCCAAGCGAGAAGCAGCGCTTATCACTGCTCCGGCGCCGGATCAGCCTGAGCCGCCAGCCGAGCCAACCCGGCATTGGACGGGGAAGCCGTGGCCCGTCCCACGATCAGCCAAGAGTGAAGCACTCCGGGACTGCGGCCGTGACGAGCGCGCAGCCATCGAGCTGCTCACGAATCGGCTACTGACCCGAGCATGGCGGGAGCAGGAGCTGGCGCGGATGGTGCGCGGTGGGCGATCCATGACGGCGGCCCGCCGAGCCCTGGAGCGGCGTCAGTCGCGGTCGCGAAGCAGCGGCGTGTAGCCGAGTTTGTAGCCGAAGGGTTCGCGCTCAGGGGTGGCGAGCGTCCGGACGGAGCGGCCGAATCGTGCTCAAATGGCACTGTCCGGGCCCCTGCGGACGACGCTCGGGCAATCTGCAAAACCGCGTACACGGGTTCGATTCCCGTCGTCGCCTCCACAATCTGAGCACGAACAGGGCCCGAATCGCTCGCCTGACCGGTCTGGCCGGTCGACTTGCAAGCCTAGCTGACAGCCTACCTATTCACCCCGGACGCGGGCGGAGCGGGTCGCCTTTGCGCCTCGCGGTCCCGGACCGGGCGTCGTGCTGCGGGAGGCCGGGGTCGTTCGTACCGATTGGCTGGGTGCCCTGGACCCTTAGGTCTGGTGCATCGTCGCCGCTAGCGGATTAAAGACGAGAGTAGAGGCACTGAGGCGCCGATGAGTGCGCCGGCAACGGCCACCCAGAGGGCTGTTTGCCACGGATACCCCTCGCGAGAGGACGCAGCATGGTGGCGTGACGCCCGGGCGTACATAACTCGGTGGGCATCGGGGGCCGGGAGCGCTGTGCCTTCTGTCGTCGCCGCAGACACGTGCGGCGCGCGTTCTCGAATCGGCGAACGCGTGGGGCGGTTGCCCCGACCAAGGGATGCTTCCAACGGAGCCGGCGACTCATCTGCCAGCGTCGCGATGAGCGCTTCCATCGTCGCATTGGTTGGCTGTGGCGCACGCAGCCGAATCAAAATCGGGGTTGGCCCGCCGCCCGGCGGAGGCGTGGGGCGGTTGCGCCGGGCTGTGGACTTTTTGTTGCTGGGAGCCGGCAACTCACCTGCCCTCGTCGCCTCGGTCGCATTGGCTGGCTGCGGTAGCGCAGGCGTCCGAATCACCGTCGCGGTAGGCTCGCCGCCCGTCGGAGGCGGACGCGGAGGCGTGGGCGTGGGGCGGTTGCGCCGAGCTGTGGACTTCTTCTTCGGCGGAGCCGGCGAATCCCGCGCCAGCGTGCCCTTGGGCACTTCCACGATCGCATTGGCTGGCTGCGGTAGCGCAGGCGTCCGAATCGCCGTCGCGCCCTTCCGGCCGCCAGCCGATGCCGCCCTCGCGCGGTGAGCGGCGAAGACAACGCCGTATTCCGACGCCGTCGCTCGTCGGTCGATTGGCGCGACGGGATGGTTAACATCGGGCGGTTCTTCGGGGCGGCGATGCCGGCCGGCACGTTCGCTGCGCCGAGGGACAGCCAATTCGGTGCGCAACTGCTCGAATCGCGCACACATTGGGCAGTCACCACTACTGTCACGCGTGAACTTGTAGCCACAGTCGCCGCAGAACCGAGCCGCCGCCGTCTTGCGCATAGCGTTCGTGGGCACTCCTCGCTAGCTACCCGTTAGGGAAAGCAAGCGTCATGCCGCGAGCAGCTGCGTCGATGCGCTTCCGGAGGGTCACACGCCCGTCCAAGGATCGCGTTCATCCCATCCGCCACGTCTGATTGACTACCTCGCGCCGAGTCGGAGCGTACAGGGAGCGCGGAATGCGCTTGCCTTTGCGCCAGCCCAGGGCGAGCGTGGCCGCCCATCCGTCGTCCTTGCGTTAAAAGAGCTCCGGGCCAGATCCTCGTAGCGGCCTCTCTGGTAAGTGGCTTGTTTGCGCCGGATGCTGCGGGCCGTGTTGCTGGATCGGCCATAGCGATCATCATCCAGGCGCCATCTTCGCTATCCACCGGGCGGCGAGTGAAGCACCTTCCTGAGCGGCTCAAATAGCGGAGAAGTCTCAGCCTCCGTGCGGCGCGGCATCGGGAAGAGTGTACACAGCGAGGACGAAAGCCTGCCGCTATCCCGGCTGGCCGGTCCTCCCCGCTCGGTTGTGCGTAACGAGAAGGCCCTCCTTCACGCATACTGGGAGCTGGACGTGGCGGGCTTCGGCCGCTGGCTCGATCACCGGCGGCATACCGACGCTCATGCCGCGTCAAGCAGTGCGCAGATGTCGGTCACTCACTACGGTGTGTCGCTGACCCGACTAGCAAGCCCGTCGCTACCGCGAGAACGACTGGTCAGCCGCCGTCGCCGTTCGTCGTGAGCGGCTCCATGCATGGGGCGGTGGCGTGGACGGCCATGGCGGCATCGGTCTCCTCGCCATCTGGGAGCAGTACGCTGGCAGCTGAGCAGTCGCGCTGAGCTCGACGACTGGTCAGCGGCTCTTACGCTCGACTCCCGCGCCTTCGTCGACCGGGACCGCCTTCAACTGTCGCAGCGACGTGTAGCGCGCGCGAGCTTCGTCCATCTGCGTGGGGGTCGGGTGCTTCTCCGGCAGGTCGCCGAAGATCAGGAGGCACAGGAGGCCCCACTCGTCGGCCGTGATCGGAAGGTTGTCCTTGAGCCACAGGGCCCGCCCGAACATTCGTTCCGGGTGAGGCGCGCCTTGCGTCGGATCACTCACGCCGCTGCCACGCCGCGCGTCTGACGCTGCCGGCAGCTCGGGCACCGGAACTTGATCGGATAGTCACTCCGTACCTGCCAGCCGGCGTTCCGAAGCTCGGCCAGATCTCCCGGTGTCCGCTTGCCGCAAAAGGCGCACGCCGCGTTCTGGTCAACGTGGTGACTGTCCGGTATCGCCCAGGTCATTTTGCGCCAACCCCTCATCCCGACTGCGCGCGCGGCCATGGACGACCGCAGCTGATCCCGAGGGTAGGCGAGCATCCGGGGCAACGACCACCCCGTTATCCCCAGAATTCATGAACAGCTGTGGATTGTGCCGTGGATAAGCCGTCAGACGCAGGCGAATGGCGTGGACAAGTCCGTTGCCGGCCGAGGGGTCATGCATCTCACCGTGCGGCGGGCACGCCGGCAGCGTTTTGGCCGGGCGCGTCCCTGGGGTATCGGGAGGCTGCCCGGCCTTCCGCAACCCTACTCGTCCGTGGCCTGCGTGCATGACGTCATCGTCATGACGAGTCCGTCCTCGGCCCCGCGCATCAGGCACTGGGGTCGGGTAGCCTGTCGGCTCCACGCCGGAGTGGCGGAACGGCAGACGCAGCCGGCTTAAACCCGGCGGCCGAAAGGCGTGGGGGTTCGAATCCCTCCTCCGGCACCATCTTCAGCCCGGGCGCCGCTTGGCGTCAGGCAGCGCATCCTCACCGGGCGGGTCATCCCCGGGCTGGACCACCCGCGGATCCGCGTAGTCGGACGGGTCGGCGTCCTCTGATTGCCGGTGGGTCTCGGGGTGCGCCTCGTCCGGCCGCTTGCCGGCGCGCCGGTCCAGGTCGTCGTCCATGGCAGGCAGACTCGCAGGCGGCGTGCCGACCCCGTTCTGGCGGCGGATCAGGTGCGGCCGAAGAGGCGCCGGCGCTCCCGCCGGCGCGCCGGCGCCACCTCTGATCGCTCGATCCCGATGACTGCCTGGGCGACCCTTCGCAGCGCGAGCGCGGCGGGAGACGCCGGCCGGCTGATGACGAGCGGCACGCCCTCATTGACTGCCCTGATCATCTCGACACCGGTGTACGGGATTTCGGCAGCGGGCTTCGTGCGCAGGAGGTTCTCGACGTCGCGCGTCTTGAGCAGCTCCTTGGGGAAGACGTGGTTGACGACGATGACCGCGTGAGACTGGAGAGGCTCCGTCTCCGCCAGGAAGGCCATCAGCAGGCTCATGGCGCGAAGCGCCGCGATCTCCGGGAACAGCACGAAGACGTGGGCGTCGGCCTGCTCGAGGATCCAGAGCGCGCGCGGATCCAGGCGGCTGCCGAGGTCGACGATGATGTGGTCGAACCACGGTCGCAGCAGGTCGATGATCCGCTGGAGGTGCTCCAGCGTCACGCGGAAGTCCGCCTCCGGACGGGTCGGAGCCGCCAGGATCGAGAGCCCGGATGAGTGGCCGGTCAGGTACGAGCGCGCGACCTCCGGATCGGCGAGCGCCTGCTCATCGGATGCCAGGCCGCCAATGTCATAGCGCGGGGTGAGGTTCAGGTGCGTCGCCACCTGGCCGAACTGCAGGTCGAGGTCGATGAGCAGGACGCGTGAGGTCGGAACAGCGATCTCCGGCCCCGGACGCGATCCCGTCGGGATTCCACCGCCGCCGGCGAGCAGCACCGCGGTGTTCACCGCCAGCGTCGTGGTCCCGACGCCGCCCTTCGGACTGAAGAAGGCGATCAGCTCTGCGCTGCCGGAATTGCCGGAGGCGTCCGGCCGCACCTTGCCGGTGCGGATCAGGTGGGCCATCACGCGACCCTCGAGCTCGTTGGCCGAGAACTGGCCGTCGATCACGTCGTCCGCGCCGGCCTCCAGGAACGCGATCCTCGCTTCGACGTCGCGCGCGGGGGCCACGACGAGGACCGGCGTCGGACTCCCTGAGCGGGCGGTGCGAAGGGTCGGGATGGCGCCCGAGGCAGCGAGGCCCTCGGCAACGATGAGGTCGAACCCGGTGGCGCGCAGCACCGCCACGCCGTCGGCGGGCGAGGCCACCGAGGTGCACGCGTAGCCGGCCTCGCGCAGCGTGGACTCGAGCTGGGTGCGAAGCGCGTTGTCGCGCGCGACGATGAGGATCGGATTAGGCGGCATGGGTCTCGAGCAGCAAGTTCGGTCGGTCGCGAGTATACGGGCGATCGGCGCGTTGCCACGGCGCGCCGATCACGGCTATACTGTACATGCGCCTCCCGCCCGGGGAGGCGTGGTTCATGTACCGACATCGCGTCTGGACAGGGCCCCTTTCTGCCGTGTCGTTCGGCGCCCGCCGACGACGCCGCATACCCATAGAGAGGAGGACGACGCTCACATGCGACGTTACGAACTCATGCTCCTGCTGCGCCCGGACCTGGAGGACGACAAGCTCCAGGCGGCCGTCGAGAAGGTCACACGCGCCATCGTCAATGGCGGCGGCAGCCTCAGCAAGGTCTCCCCGTGGGGCAAGCGACGCCTCGCGTACGACATCAACCGCCACCGCGAGGCGAGCTACTTCCTGATCCAGTTCGATATCGAGCCCGCGCACGTGCGCGAGATCGAGCGCGGCATGCTGATCAGCGAGGAGATCCTCCGTCACCTCGTGACCGTGCTCGAGGACCGAGGACCGGCGGACGAGCTCGCCCCGGCAGCCGCCGCACGGTCGGTGGACGGCGACGACGACGAGATCGGGTCCGTGCCCGAGCCCGGGCTCGACCTCCGGACGGAGACCGAGGTGCCGGCGCTCGACGCCGAGCCGCCTGTCGAGCCGAGCTTCGACACAGCAACTGATGAGGCCGAGGACGTCCCGGCCACCGAGGAGCGCGCCGAGGCCTAGAGGCCGCTCGGCGAGGAGGAGCCGCATGACACTCAACAAGATCATGATCATCGGGAATCTCGGCGCCGATCCCGAGCTGCGCTATACGCCCAACGGGAAGGCCGTGACCGAGCTGCGCGTCGCGGTCAACGACAACCGCAAGGGCCCAGATGGCGAGTGGATCGAGGAGACGCTGTGGTTCCGCGTCAGCGTCTGGGAGCAGGCCGCCGAGCGCCTCGCCGAGCAGCTCCGCAAGGGGAACAAGATCTACGCGGAAGGACAGCTGCGGGCCCGCGAATACGAGGCGCGAGACGGCCAGAAGCGGACGTCGCTCGAGCTGGGATTCGCCCGCGTCGTGAACCTCGAGCGTCGGCCCCGTGACGAGGCTGGCCCGGGTGGTGGGGCAGGCGGTGGCGCGGAAGGCGCATTCGACGACGCGCCGCCCCAGGTCCGTCCGCGCGGCGCAGAGCAGCGCTCGTCCGCGCCCGGCGCCGAGATGGACGTCGACGACATTCCCTTCTAGACACGAGCACCACGAGGACCGATACCGACCATGGCCAGCCCCCGTTCCCGCCGCGAATCGGCCGACTACTACCGCGATCGGCGCCGACGCAAGGTATGCAATTTCTGCGTCGACAAGGCCGAGAGCATCGACTACAAGGAGGTCAACCGCCTGCGCCGCTACCTGAGCGAGCGGGCCAAGATCGAACCGCGACGCAAGACCGGCACCTGCGCGCGGCATCAGCGCATGCTGACGACCGCGCTCAAGCGTGCACGTCACGTTGCCCTGCTGCCGTACGCGCCGCAGCACCTGCGCCCGTAGGCGCAGCGACCCGCTGCCATGCCCGGCGGCCCCGGTTTGACCGCCCGAGCGCTCTCGGCGACACTCCAGACGCCCGAGGGGGAGTATCCCCGGACAGGTGCCATCGTCAGTACGGCGGGAGTGATTCCGTCCGGTGGCACCGGCCGACCCACGCTGTGGTCGGGAGAGACCTTCGGTCATCTGTGGCGGCCGCGCGCGGGAGCGACCGCCGTACGCATCGGAGGTTAGGGCATCCATGGACATCGTCCTGCTCGTCGGCTCGCTCGCGATCATCCTGGTCGCCGCCGAGCTCTTCACGAACGGCATCGAGTGGTTCGGCCACAAGCTGAACCTGGCCGAAGGGGCGGTCGGGAGCGTCCTCGCGGCGGTGGCGACAGCGATGCCGGAGACGCTCATCCCCGTCATCGCCATCCTGGGCCCCGTCCTCCTGGGTGGGGTCGCAACGGAGAGCTCGCACGCGGTCGGGGTGGGGGCCATCCTGGGCGCGCCGTTCATGCTCTCGACGCTGGCCATGTTCGTGACCGGCATCGCCGTCATCATCTATTCGCGCCGCGGCAGGCGCGGCACGGAGATGCGGGTCAACACGAAGGTCCTGGGGCGGGACGTGCTCTTCTTCATCGTCGGCTACGGCGTGGCCATCGGCACTGCCTTCCTGCCGCAGGAGGTGAGCTGGCTGAAGTGGGTGGCTGCCGCTGCACTGTTCGTCCTGTACGGGGTGTACGTGCGCCTCCACTTCACGGACACGGCCGAAGAGAGCGACCCCGAGGAGCTCAGCCGGCTGCACCTCGTCCGGGTGCCGGCGCTCAGCGGCCCGCGCATGCTGGAGATCGACGCGCTGCATGGCGCGCATTCCCTGACCGGTGGCGAGCCACGCATGGCGATCGTGGTCGCGCAGGTCGTGCTCGCCTTGGGCCTGATCATCGTCGGCGCCCAGGTGTTCGTCGGGGCGGTCGAGCACCTCTCGGACGTGATCGGCCTGGACCCCACAATCCTGGCGCTCATCATCGCCCCCGTCGCGACCGAGCTGCCCGAGAAGTTCAACAGCGTCCTGTGGGTGCGCAACGGCAAGGACACGCTGGCGATGGGCAACATCACCGGCGCCATGGTCTTCCAGAGCTGCCTGCCGACCGTCCTTGGCCTGCTCTTCACGACCTGGGTCTTCACCCCGGAGAGCGCCATCCACTTCGCCTCGGCCGGCGTCGCGTTCGTCGCCACCATCCTGATCTTCGGCGGCATGGTCCTGCGTGGCCGCCTGTCGGCGTGGACGCTCCTCATCGGCGGCCCGCTCTACCTCGTCTACATCTACCTGGCGCTGTTTACACCGCTCGGAACGTCGGTCGCATCGGTTCCGTGAGCGGCTTTCCCGCTCGCCGAGCAAGCGGCTCAAGGCGATTTCCCGGGTATACTTCCTGCGCTTGTGCGTGCGCCCGTGCACCCGCGATAACCGGCAGAGACGAACGCAATCGGAGGCCAGCGTGCTGAAGCAGGACCAGGAGCCGCGCACGGCATCGGTGGAGAAGACCACCGAGCTGTGGGCGTTCTTCCGTGGCGAGTTCGTGCCGCTGCGTGACGCGAACATCAACGTCATGACCCACGGCTTCAACTACGGCACCGCGGTGTTCGAGGGCATCCGAGCCTATTGGAATGCGGACGAGGAGCAGCTCTTCGCACTCGAGCTCCTCCCGCACTTCGAGCGCATCCGCGCGTCGGCCCGCCTGCTCATGATGGAGATCCGGCAGTCGCCCGAGGAGCTGGCGGAGATCGCCTGCGAGCTGCTGCGCCGCGACGGCCTGCGCGAGGACGTCTACCTGCGCCCGATCATCTACAAGAGCTCGGAGACGATCGGCGTCCGCCTCCACAACCTTGACGCCGACGTGACGATCTTCGGCGTCCCGTTCGGGCAGTACATCGACACCGAGGGTGGCATCCGTGCGCAGGTGAGCACCTGGCGCCGGACCGATGACAACGCCATTCCCGCTCGCGGCAAGATCACCGGTGCCTACGTGAACGGAGCGCTGGCCAAGAGCGAGGCGCAGCTCAACGGCTTCGACGAGGCGATCGTGCTCACGGCCGACGGCCACGTGAGCGAGGGGAGCGCCGAGAACCTCTTCATCGTCAAGGGGGGAGTCCTCGTCACGCCCCCCGTCACCGACAACATCCTGGAGGGCATCACCCGCCGGCGGTTGATGGAGATCGCACGTGAGGAGCTCGGGGTCGAGGTCGTGGAGCGCTCGATCGACCGCACCGAGCTGTACGGCGCGGACGAGGTCTTCCTGTGCGGGACCGGCGCCCAGATGAGCCCCGTGATCGAGATCGATCGGCGCAGCATCGGCGGCGGACGGCCGGGGCCGGTGACGAAGGCCCTCTCGCGGATCTACTTCGACGCGGTGCGGGGCCGCCTGCCCGCATATCGGAGCTGGCTCACGCCCGTCTACTAGGAAGGCGCCAGGGGCGGCTCCGGTCCGTGCCCGACCGGCCAGCGTGTCCGGCGAATCGACGATGACCACTACTCCCGACGACCGCGACCGCCTGCGCTGGCTGAGCCGGCTGCTGGAGATGGTGCCCGGCACGATCTCATGGGCCGTCCTGATCCTCCCGCTCTGGCTCAGCTTCAGCTATCCCTGGCTCGTCGCCTACTTCGTCCTCAGCTTCGATTTCTACTGGCTGTGCCGGGCACTCTGGTTCGGTGGAGCGGTGATCATCGCGTTCGGCCGGATCCGCGAGGTGCTCGCCACCGATTGGTCGGAGCGGCTTGCGGCGCTCCGGGACCCCGCGGCGCGGCGCGCGATCCTCGAGGCCCGCCTCGCGGCGGTCGGTGGCGACCTTTCGAGCAGTGCGCTGGGCATCACGATGCACCGAGGATCGGCCGATGCCGAACGACGCCGCCTACGCCGCGAGCTGTCGGCGCTCCGCGCCGTCGAGGCGCTCGGGGAGCCACCGCCGCCCGTCGACGAGCTCATCCACCTTGCGCTCATCCCGACCTATACGGAGCCGCTCGAGAAGCTCCGCCTCACGGTTCGTGCCCTGGCCGTGGCAGCGTGGCCCGTGGAGCGCAAGATCTGCGCGATCATCACCCGCGAGACCGATGACGTCGGGATCGCCAATGTCGATGCGCTGCGTGCCGAGTTCGGCGACGCGTTCGCCGAGTTCATCCACATTCTCGATCCGCTCGAGCCGGGCATCGTGGTCGGCAAGAGCAGCGCGATGGCGTGGGGTGGCCGCTACCTGTATCGGCTCCTCGTTCGTGAGCGCGGCATGGATCCCCACCGGATCATCGTGACCGACCTCGACGCAGACTACCGCGTCCACCCGCAGTACTTCGCCTACCTCTCGTGGGTGCACCTCACGGACCCGAACCGGGAGGTGCAGCTCTACCAGCCGATCCCGTACTTCCACAACAACATCTGGGAGGCGCCGATGCTGCAGCGGCTGTTCGCGGCCGTGCTGACCCAGCTCCAGATGTGGCGCAGCGTGCTGCCGGAGAAGCTCCAGAGCTTCGGGTCGTACTCGACCACCCTCCACCTCGTCCACGACGTGGGCTACTGGGCCACCGACGCGATTCCGGAGGACAGCCGCTTCTATTGGAAGAGCTACTTCCGCTACGGCGACCGCTTCCGGGCCGTCCCACTCTTCATCCCGATCTATGGCGACGCGGTGCGCGCGCGAGGCTACTGGCGCAGCATGGCCGAGCAGTATCTCCAGGCGCGGCGCTGGGCGTGGGGCGTCACGGACATCCCGTTTGTGATCGACAACGCCGTCAGGCACTCGGAGATCCCGTTCACTTCGCGATTCTGGCGGATCGTGAATCTCTTCGGCGAGCACATCAACTGGGCGATCACTCCATTCGTGCTCACCTTCGGCGCGACCGTCCCGCTGCTCATCAACCCCGCGTTCAGCGAGACGACCCTGGGCCAGAACCTGCCGCTCTACGCGAGCGCCATGCTCACCGTGGCGATCGTCAGCCTGGCCGTGCTGATCGTCGTCGAGCAGATGATCGTGCCACCGCGGCCGGCCGAGTGGGGCTGGCTCCAGCGCACCCTCAGCTACGTGCAGTGGATCGGGCTGCCGTTCGTCGGGATCATCTTCAGCATGGTGCCGGCGCTGGACGCCCAGACGCGCCTGCTCACCGGCCGCTACCTCGAGTATCGCGTCACGGAAAAGGCCTGAGCCGATGGCCGAGCTGCCGCCGATCGCTCGCATCCGCCTCTCGCGGTCCCTTCCGCGCCTGCTGGCGCTGCCCGCGCTCGGCCTGGCGGCCGGTGGCATCGCCGTGGCCTCCGGGCTCCTGCTCGTACCCGGCGCCACCGGGCTCGCGGTCGCGGCGGTGGGCGGGGTGCTGGTCGCGCTCGCGGTCGTCGCCGCATTCCGGCCCCTCAGCGTTCGCCTCGAGATCGAGGAGTCGGCGGTACGGGTCAGCTGGCTCGGTGGCGAGCGGATCTATCTCCTCAGTCCCGGGCCGGTCACCCGTGTTCGGCTGAAGGGCAGGAGCGCGTCGAGCCTGCGCGGCGGGCGCTGGCTCCTCGGCGGCCAGCTCGGGCCCGCACGGCTACGGGGCGAGGAGACGATCGACGTCGTGCGCCTGGCTCCGACCCCGACTGCGATCCTCGTGCCCACCGAGCACGGCCGGCTGTTGATCGCGGCGGCGAGCGAGGAGCTCCTGCTCGACGCGCTGTCGCATGCCGCGCGCGCACGGCAGCGGCTCGAGGCGCTGGAACGCGACGCCATGCCGGAGGGGGCGCCGGTCACCCACGCGGCGCAGCCGGCAGTCGAGAGCGACCCGGCGTTGATGACCGGCATCGAGCGGGCCCGGCATGAACGCCAGCTGGCCGACGCCGATGCGGCAGCCGAGCTCAGCGCGACCGAGTCGGCCGCGGTCGCGCGGGAGCAGGCGGAGGCAGAGGCTGCGGCAGAGTTGGAGGCGGCGGCGACCGCGGCGCGCGCCCCGGTGGCCGGGGAACGAGTCACCCCTCGGTGGAGACACCTCCGTGTGGCGCGCCCTCGACCGGGCATTGCGCTCGTGTTCCTGCCCGCGGTCGTCGGCGGTGCGACGTGGGGCCTGGCCGAGCTCCTCGACCGCATGCCGGATCCCTCCAGCGAGATGGGCCGGCTCACGGGACTGGCGCTCGTCCTGGCCGGCCCGGCCGCCACCGTCGGCGCGATCATGGCGCGTGTCTGGTGGCCACGCCTCGTCGGCGTGGTCGTGACCGGGGCGCTCGCCGCCGTGGTCTTCGTCGGGCGGTCGCTGGTCGGCAGCTGAAATTGACACCGCCGGCGGGGACTGGCACGATCGCCGCCGAACCGAAGACGACCACGGCAATGACGGAGCCAAGACGGCCGGCGAATCGAGCCTCGAGCGAGCCCGACATGGTGGAAGCGGGCGGCATCGGCGACGGCAGGTCATCTCTCCCGAGCCGGATTCGGCAAGCGGCACGATCGTGCCGTGCGTAACGGGTCCCGGGCAAGCCACCCGATACGATGGCACGAGTGGACCGGACGCCGTGGCGGGCCGGTCAAGCGCGGGTGGTACCGCGGGACCTGTTCCCGTCCCGGATTCCGGGGCGGGTTTCCTGTTGTATGGAGCAGATGAGCGTGGCGTTCAGGCCGGTGTCGAGCAAGCTGGAGGTGCCTGCGCTCGAGCGCCACGTCATCGAGCGCTGGCGCGAGCGCGACACGATGAGGCGCTACCTGGCGCGCAACGAGGCGTCGGAGCGCCGCTTCAGCTTCATCGACGGGCCGATCACCGCCAACAACCCGATGGGCGTCCACCACGCCTGGGGCCGGACCTATAAGGATCTCTACCAGCGCTACCACACCATGCTCGGCGACAGGCAGCGCTACCAGAACGGGTTCGACTGCCAGGGGCTGTGGATCGAGGTCAACGTCGAGCGGGACCTCGGTTTCAACGACAAGCGCCAGATCGAGGCGTACGGGATCGACCGATTCGTCGATCGCTGCAAGGCGTGGGTCGACACGTATGCCGCCATGCAGACCCAGCAGAGCAAGCGGCTCGGCTACTGGATGGACTGGGACAACAGCTACTACACGAACTCGGACGAGAACAACTACACCGTCTGGGCCTTCCTGGCCGAGTGCCACCGGCGGGGCCTGATCTACCGCGGGCACGATGTGATGCCGTGGTGCCCGCGCTGCGGGACGGGGATCTCGAACATGGAGGCGGCAGAGGGCTACGCCGAGGCGAAGCACCTATCCGTGACCATCCGCCTGCCGATCACCAGCGAGGGCCACGCCGGCGAGGACCTGCTGGTCTGGACGACGACACCCTGGACCCTGTCGAGCAACGTTGCCGCGGCCGTCCACCCCGCGCTGACCTATCAGCTCGTCGAGGGCACGGGCGGAAGGCGCTGGTGGGTGAGCGCCGGCTCGAGGCAGCGCGTCGCGGGCGACGCATCGGTCCTGCGAGAAGCCTCCGGCGCCGACCTGGTGGACCTGGCGTACGCAGGGCCGTTCGACGAGCTGCCGGCCGTCGCCGGCGTCGCCCACCGGGTGATCCCGTGGGACGAGGTCTCCGACGCCGAGGGCACCGGGATCGTGCACATCGCTCCCGGCTGCGGGCAGGAGGACTTCGCACTCAGCAAGGCCTTCGACCTCCCCGTGATCGACCCCATCGACCAGTTCGGGGTCTTCGGGGAGGGATTCGGCTGGCAGACCGGTCGATATGCAGGCGCCGACGATGATCCGAGTGCCGACATGGCCCGCGCCGTGGTCGCCGACCTGGACGCGAAGGGCCTCCTCGTGTCGAAGGAGACCTACGCGCACTCGTACCCGCACTGCTGGCGATGCGGGACCCAGCTGATCTTCCGGCTCGTCGACGAGTGGTTCATCGCGACCGACCCGCTGCGCGAGCCGATCGGCGCCTCGACGCGCTCCATGACCTGGCTGCCCGAGGGCATCGGCCTCGAGGAGCGCGAGCTCGATTGGCTCCGAAACATGGGCGACTGGATGATCAGCAAGAAGCGCTACTACGGATTGGCGCTCCCCATCTGGGTGTGCACGGATTGCGACGGCTGGGAGATCATCGGCTCGAAGGAGCAGCTGCGCGACCGTGCGGTGGCCGGCTGGGAGGACTTCGAGGGGCATTCGCCGCATCGGCCCTGGGTCGACACGGTCGAGATCGCCTGCGCCAGCTGCGGAGGCAGGGCACGGCGGACGCCCGACGTCGGCAACCCGTGGCTGGATGCCGGAATCGTCGGTCTCTCCACGCTGAAGTGGAACACCGACCGCGAGTACTGGGCGCAGTGGTATCCCGCGGACTGGATCAGCGAGTCGTTTCCCGGCCAGTTCCGCAACTGGTTCTACGCGCTGCTGACCGAGTCGACGGTGATGACCGGCCAGGCGCCGGCGCGCGCGCTCTTCGCCTATGCGCTGGTGGTCGACGAGACGGGCGAGGAGATGCACAAGTCGAAGGGCAACTCGATCCCGTTCGACGAGGCCGCGGAGCGCATCGGCTCCGACGTGATGCGCTGGGTCTTTGCCGCCGCCAACCCGGCGGTCAACCTGCGCTTCGGCTACGGTCCGGGCCACGAGGTCGTCCGGCGCTTCTTCCTGCCGCTCTGGAACGCATACGGCTTCTTCGTGACCTACGCCCGCCTGGACGGCTGGTCACCCGACCAGACCGATGGCGTCGACGGCGCACGCACGCTGCTGGACCGATGGATCCTGTCGCGCCTCGATGCGCTCGTCGCCGAGACGCGCGACTCGTTCGATGGCTACGACGCCATGCGAGCCACTCGGGCGATCGAGGCATTCGTCGAGCACCTCTCGAACTGGTACGTTCGCCGCAACCGGCGGCGGTTCTGGAAGGGCGAGCTCGACGCCGACAAGCGTGTGGCCTACGCGACTCTGCACGAGGTGCTTACGACGCTGACGCGCCTCATCGCGCCGATCATCCCGCACGTCGCTGACGCGATCTGGGACAACCTGGTCGCCGGCGTGGTCGGCGGCGCGCCGGACAGCGTCCACCTGGCCGACTTCCCCGAGCGCGTCCCGGACCGCGCCGATCCGGCCGTCGACGACGCGGTCGACCTCGCTCGTCGGGCCGTCGCCCTCGGACGCGCGGCGCGGTCCGCCTCGTCGGTGCGCACGCGGCAGCCGCTGCGGGTGGCACGGGTCAAGCTCCCGGGCGCCCGGACCACGTTCGCCGAGGACCCCGCCGTCGACGCCGACCTGCGGCGCGAGATTGCCGAGGAGCTCAACGTCCGCGGCATCGAGCTGATCCCCGACGAGTCCGACATGGTCGAGCGCACGCTGTATCCGCTGCTCCCAATCGTAGGCCCGCGCCACGGGTCGGCCGTCGGCGCGATCATGGCGGCGGCCCGCTCCGGAGCCTGGTCGCTGGCCGACGACGGCACCGTCGAGGCGGGTGGCACGACGCTGCAGCCGGACGAGTTCCAGCTCACCGCCCGAGCCCGACCCGGTCACGAGGTGGCCGAGGACGGGGACCTCCTCGTGGCGCTCGACACCGCGATCGACGGCGTCCTCGCCGCTGAGGGGCTGGCACGGGAGGTCGCCCACCGGCTGCAGGCGATGCGAAAGGCCGCCGGGCTCGAGATCAGCGACCGCGTGCGGGTCGCGATCGCCGGCGATGACGCCTCGCTCGCGTCGCTCGGGACGCACCGCGCCTGGCTGGCGGAAGAGCTGCTCGCGACGTCGGTCGAGATCGGGCCGGAGGCGGCGCTCGAGGCGGCGGACCGGACCGAGTCGGTCGATCACGAGGGTGCGTCGCTCCGCCTCTCCCTGGCCCGCGCCTGACCGAGGGCCCGTCGGCTAGAGTGAGCCGATGGAGGCCGCCACCCGCGACGCGTCGCTGAGGCCCGTGCTCGTCATGGCGGGCACGGCGTTGACGCTGTACGTGGCGGACCAGGTCACCAAGGCGATCGTGGTCGCTTCCGTTCCGTTCGGGGCGCGCCGCGACGTCATCGGAGACCTCGCCCAGCTCTGGCACGTTCGCAACGACGGCGCCGCCTTCAGCATCCTCCCGGGCGCGACGTGGCTGTTCGTGCCGGTCACCTTGGCGGCGATCGCGATGGTGGTGTACTTCCATCGCCAGCTGCGCGACCGCAGCCCGTGGATCCAGGTCATCCTCGGCGCGGTCCTGGCCGGCGCCCTCGGGAACCTCACCGACCGGCTGCGGCTGGGCTACGTCATCGACTTCGTGAGTCTCGGCATCGGCGAGACGCGCTTCCCGACGTTCAACGTCGCAGACTCGGCCGTCGTGCTCGGGATCGGCGCGCTGGTGGCGTACCTGACCTTCCTCGACGGACCGCGCCAGGCGGCGGAGGCGTCGCAATGAGCGCCACGGTGGAGGACCGCACGATCGAGGGACTCGCTCCCGCCGGCCGCGTCGACCTCGCCGTCTCGGCGGTCGGGGGCATCAGCCGCGCACATGCCCAACGGCTCCTCGGGGACGGACGCGCCCTGGTGGACGGCGCGCGACGGCGATCGAGCGACCGGCTCACCGGCGGCGAGCGGGTCACGGTCGAGCTCACGGCACCACCGGATGACTCGCTCCTGGCGGAGTCGATCCCGCTGGTGGTCGCGTACGAAGACGACACGATGCTCATCGTCGACAAGCCGGCGGGCCTCGTGGTGCACCCGTCCGCCGGGCACGGCAGCGGGACGCTGGTCAACGCGCTCCTGGGGCGCGCGCGCGATCGCGGCGAGCCGCTCGGCTCGATCGCCGGCGTCGGGCGACCGGGGATCGTGCATCGGCTCGACAAGGACACGAGCGGGCTGTTGGCGGTGGCCAAGACAGATGCTGCCCAGGCGAGCCTGATGCGCCAGTTCGGCGACCGCAGCATCGAGAAGGAGTACCTGGCCCTCGTCCGCGGCGAGCCGCCCTCGATACGCGGCCGGGTCGAAGCGCCGATCGGCCGCGACCCGCGCGACCGGCAGCGCATGGCCGTCGTGGCCGGCGGCCGCGAGTCGACCACCGAATACGAGGTCCTCGCCACCGGGGCGGGGTACGCGCTGCTGGCGCTTCGTCCGCTCACGGGGCGAACCCACCAGATCCGCGCCCACCTGTCGTACCTGAAGCTTCCGATCGCCGGCGATCTGCGCTACGGCGGGGGAGAGGGGCCGGGAGGCCTCCGTCGCCAGTTCCTGCACGCGGCGCGGCTCGGGCTCGAGCGGCCAGTCGATGGCCGCCGACTGAAGGCCTGGAGCGCGCTGCCGGTCGACCTGGCCGGCTGCCTCGAGGCGTCGGGCGTCACCGTGCGTCCGGGGCGGCTGCCGGACGGCGTGGGTGCCGAGGTCGTCGCGTGACCGATCCGGACAGGCGAATGGCCTTCCCCAACCCGATGCTCGTCGTCGTGTCGGGTCCGTCGGGGGTCGGCAAGAGCACCATCGTGGCCGAGCTGGCCCGCCGCCACCCGCAGGTCGTCCCGATCGTCACCGCAACCACCCGGAAACAGCGCGCCGGCGAGGTGCCCGGCGTGCATTACCACTTCCTCGGACGGGACGACTTCGCCGGCCTCCGCGAGCGCGACGGGCTGCTCGAATGGGCGGAGGTGCACGGCAACCTGTACGGCACGCCGATCGACCAGGTGCGCGGGATCCTGGCGGCCGGACGCGACGCCATCCTGACGATCGACCCGCAGGGCGCGCGCCAGGTCCGGGCACGCGTCCCGGACGCCCTCCTCGTCTTCGTCAAGCCGCCGACGATGAAGGACCTGACCCGGCGTCTCCGCAAGCGAGGCAGCGAATCCGCCGAGTCCCTCGAACGCCGCCGGCGGGATGCCGAGTACTGGATGGCCGACACCGGCGACTACGATCACGTCGTCGTCAACGAGACCGGCCATGCGGCCGAGGCGGCCGAGCGGATCTGGGAGATCATCCAGTCCGAGGCGCGCCGTGACCCACCCCGCCGGCCGCAGATCTGATCCATCCATGACGTCGCACGGGCGCGTCGCCCGGGTGGCCGTCGACGCCATCGCGGACCGGCCGGAGCGCACCTTCAGCTACCTCCTCCCGCCGAGCGACGCACCGCCCGATCCGGGCTCCCTGCTGCTGGTGCCGTACGGCCGACGGCTCGCGCTCGGATACCTGTTGGCCGGCGATGGCGAGCCCGCCGAGGGCGAGCTGCGTCCGATCGAGGCGGTCGTCTCGGCACCGATGCTGACGCCCGACCTGCTCTCCCTGGCCGAGGAGATCGCCGCGTACTTCCGGGCGCCGATCGGCACCACGCTGGCGGCCATGCTGCCGCCGGGGCTCGAGTCGCGGGTCCAGCGGCGCTGGGAGGTGCTGCGGCCGGCAGACCTTCCGCCCGGGCTGGCCGGCGCCATGGATGCCGAGGGCATGATCGCCGACGCCACGCTGCTTCGGTCGGCGCCGAAGGGCGGTCGGGCGGCGTGGCTGGAGCGGATGCGCCGCTCCGGCGCCATCCGGGCTGCGTGGGAGCTGCGCGCGGCCGACGTGAACGCGCGGCGCGTCAGGATCCTTCGCCCCGTTCCCGGCGATGCCGAGCCACCCCGACGTGCGCCGGTGCAGCGCGCGCTGCTCGAGGCGATGGGCAGCGAGGAGCGCACCATGGCGGAGCTGGCCGACGAGCTCGAATCAGAACCGGCAGCCCTGCTCGCTCCGGCGCGACGGCTTGTCGCCCTGGGCCGCGCCGAACTGGACTGGCGCACGGTCGAGCGCAGCCCGATCGCCCATCGGACCGTCGTGGCCAACCTGAGGCATGAGCTTGCTGACGAGCAGGTCATGGCGCTGGATGCGATTGCCGCGCTCCCCGCGGGCGGCGAGCTGCTGCTCGAGGGGGTGGCGGCGTCGGGCAAGACCGACGTCTACCTCGCCGCCGCACAGGAGACCCTGGCCACGGGCGGAGATGTCATCGTGCTGGTGCCGGAGGTGAGCCTCGTGCCGCAGCTGGCGGACCGCTTCCGCGCATTGGTCGGCGACCAGCTCGCCCTCCTCCACTCGGGTCTTTCGGCGGGGGAGCGGCACGACGAATGGTGGCGAATCCTGCGCGGTGAGGCGCGGACGGTGATCGGGACGCGTACGGCGGCCTTCGCGCCGGTCGGCCGGCTGGGGCTCGTCATCGTCGACGAGGAGCACGACGGCGGCTACAAGTCGGACCGAACGCCGCGCTACGACACGCGCTGGGTGGCGCGACGCCGGGCGGCGCTGGCGCACGGAAGAGTCGTCCTGGGCAGCGCCACGCCCGATCTCGTGAGCCTGGCCCGGTTCCGAGGCGGGCACGCCGAGCGAGCCCGGCTCGTCGAGCGCCGTGTCGGCGAGCGGCCGGCGATCGACGTCGCGGACCTGCGTGCCGAGCTTGCCGGCGGCAACCGGTCGATCTTCTCGGCGGTGCTGACCGACGCGCTCGGGGAGCTGCGACGCGGAAGTGAGCAGGCCGTCCTGATCATCAACCGGCGCGGTGCCGCGACGTTCATCCTGTGCCGGGATTGCGGCGAGAGCCTGCGGTGTCCCGACTGCGAGCTGCCGTTCGTTTACCACCTCGACGGCGGCACGTTGCGCTGCCACCACTGCGGCCGGTCGTCGGCGCCAGCCGAGCGCTGCCCATCGTGCAGCAGCCCGCGGATACGGTACTTCGGCGCCGGCACGCAGCGGGTCGAGGCCGAGCTGCGGACGCGCTTCCCGGAGCTCCGCATCGGCCGGTTGGACTCTGACGCGCTGTCAGCGCGTCGGGGCTTCGAGACGATCTACGACGATTTCCGCGATGGTCGTACCGACGTCCTGGTCGGCACGCAGCTGGCGGCGAAGGGCCTCGACCTGCCATCGGTCACGCTCGCGGCCGTCGTGGCCGCCGACGTCACGCTGAACCTGCCCGACTACCAGGCCGCGGAGCGAACCTTCCAGCTCCTGGCACAGGTGGCTGGGCGCGCCGGTCGCGGACCGATGCCGGGCCGCGTCATCGTCCAGAGCTACACTCCGGGGCACTATGCCGTCCGCACGGCCGCGGCGCTCGACGTCGACGCCTTCGCGGACGAGGAGCTCCTGCGGCGGCGCCTGCTCGGCTATCCACCCTTCAGCCTCCTGGCGCGGCTGCTCGTCGCCGATGCCGACCGGGGACGCGCGGAGGAGCGCGGGCGGCAGGCCGCAGCCGCCGTCGCCGTGCCGGGGGTCGAGGTGCTCGGCCCGCTACCGTCGTACGTCGCGCGCCGCGCCGGCCGTCATCGGATGCAGGTCGTGATCCGCGCACCGGACGCCGCCACCAGGGCGGCGGCGCTCGAGCGAACCCCTGCCGGCGTCGCGATCGACGTCGATCCCGAGTCGCTCCTCTGAATCGGTACAATGCCACCCGCCATGGCCATCCGACGCATTCTGACCGCGGACGAGCCGATCCTGCGGGAGCGCGCGAAGCGGGTTTCGAGCTTCGACGCCAGCCTCCACCGGCTGCTCGACGACATGCTCGAGACGATGCGCGACGCCCCGGGCGTGGGCCTCGCGGCGAACCAGATCGGCGTGCCCCTCCAGGTCGCCGTGATCGAGGTCGATGACCGGGTCACCGAGCTGGTGAACCCGCAGGTCGTCAAGGGTTCCGGCGAGCAGCTCGACTGGGAGGGATGCCTCTCGATTCCCGGCTACGTGGCCGAGGTGACACGCCACGTGAAGGTCACCGTCAAGGCGCGAGACCGTCATGGCAGGGAGTTCCGGGTCAAGGGGGCCGAGCTCTTCTCCCGCGCGCTCCAGCACGAGATCGACCACCTGAACGGCACCCTCTACATCGACTCGCTCGACTCGCTCGAGGAGCTCGTACGGGTGAGCGAAGCACACGAGGAGGTCACCGAGGAGGCGGCCGCCGGGATCTAGTGGCCGGCATCGGTCGAGTCTGCTTCCTCGGCACCGGGGCCTTCGGGGTCCCGCTCCTCGCCCGCGTGGCCGAGCGGGCCGACGACATCCTCGTGGTGAGCCAGCCCGATCGGCCCGCCGGGCGGCGCCTCCGGCTGCGCGCCACACCCGTCGCGGCCTTCGCGCGAGAGCATGACATGCGCGTCCTGACCCCGCGGCGGCTTCGCTCGAGCGAGGCACGCACGGCCCTCGCCGAATGGGAACCGGATGGCATGCTCCTCGTCGCGTACGGGCAGCTCGTGCCGCAAGATCTGCTCGATCTCGGTTCGCGCCCGCCCCTGAACGTCCATCCATCGCTGTTGCCACGGCATCGGGGAGCGGCCCCGGTGGCCGGCACGATCCTGGCCGGAGATGCCGAGGGCGGCGTGTCCCTGATGGTGATGATCGCCGAGCTCGACGCCGGCCCGGTCGTCGCCCGCTGGCCGGTCGCACTGACCGGGCGGGAGACGACGCCCGAGCTGGAATTCAGGCTCGCCGACATCGCGGCCGACATGGTCCCGCCCGAGCTCGAACGCTGGGCCGCCGGGCCCATCGACTCGGAGCCCCAGGACGAACGCTCCGCGACCCACGTCCGTCCCTTCACGCGCGCGGACGGCTGGATCGACTGGCGCCGGCCCGCCGTCGAGATCGATCGGCAGGTGCGCGCGCTGCAACCGTGGCCCGGGGCATGGACGACGGTCGACGGGCGCCGGGTCCATATCCGCCGCGCCCACCCGTTGTCGGGCGTGGCAGACGTCCCGATCGGCGTCCTGCTTCCGGGCGAGATCCCGTTCGTGGCCTGCGGGACTGGCGCCCTCGCCCTCGAGATCGTGCAGCCCGAGGGCCGCCTCGCCATGCCGGCCGATGCCTGGCGCCGTGGATTGGGGCGCGACCACGTGCTCCTGGGAGCCGGGCGTCCGGAGGAGGCCCCCCGCTAGCGGCCGGCTGTCGGGAGGGACTCCTGCCCGACCTCCTCGCCCTCGACGCGCAGGAGGTTGTGGACGCTCCAGACCCCGTTGATCCGCTCTGCCTCGTCACCGAGCCGATCCCGCAACTCCGGGGTCGGAACCTCGCCGCGCAGGACGAGTGTGCCCCGCTCGGCGTTGATGTTGATCGAGCCCTTGGGGATCGACGGGTCACGGAACAGCTCGGTCTCCGCGCGGGCCGCCAGCGTGACGTCGTCGATCGCCCCGGTCCCGTTCGCCCCGCGGGCGTTCGAGATCGCGGCCACGGCGCCCGACGCAGTCGCACGTGCGCTCCGGACGACGCGCTCGGCACGGCGGCCCGTGCGACGGACGGCCGCGGCTCCCCGGTCGAGCAGCTGGGCGCGGCGCGCCCGGCCGCGTGTCGGATCGGTCATGAAGGCGACGATCGCGCCACCAATGCTGGCCAGCCCCGCCAGCAGAAGGGTTCCCATCCAGCCAGGTCCACGCGGCTCACCGGCGGCGGCTGCGCGCGCTCGGCGGGCGGCCCGGCCGGCCTCCCGGCGGGCGTCATTCGTTCGCTCCCTGAGTCCCATCCGTCTTCTCCACGTGCGTGCGGTAGGACGGAGGTATCGCACGCGGCGTGCCGGGCCTTCACCTCGGTTGCGCCAACTTCATGCAACGCTCATCGAACCGCAATCGAGCGTCGGATATACTCGCGACAGCCCTCCGGAGGTGGGCGATCGCATGATCTTCGACCCGATCTACATTTTCGTCGTCCTGCTGCCGACCATCGCCATCACTGGCTGGGCGGCGTGGCGGGTGCGCTCTACCTACTCCAAGTGGTCCAAGGTCGACTCGGGCATCAACGTCGATGCACTCGAATTCGCCCGCCGGCTCCTGGATCGCCAGGGCCTCCAGCACGTGAAGATCGAGCCGACCCCGGGCAAGCTGACCGATCATTACGACCCGCGCGGCAAGGTGCTGCGCGTGAGCACACAGGTGGCCGATGCCTCCGCCCTCACGACCACCGGCGTGGTGACCACCAGCTCGCGACTCTCGGTGGCCGCTGCTGCCGTCATCGCGCACGAGGTCGGACACGCGCTCCAGGATCATGCCGGCGAGCCGGCCATGAAGCTTCGCCAGGCGATCGTGCCCGCGGCGCAATTCGGCTCGGGCATCGCCCCGTGGCTGATCATCGGCGGCTACTGGCTCAACGTCATGGGCCTCGCCCTCGTGGGTCTGATCGGCTTCGGCGCGGCCGTGCTTTTTACCTTCGCCACCCTGCCGGTCGAGATCGGCGCGTCGGGCAAGGCGCTCGCCTTCGTCAACGGCAGCGGCATGGTCGGGGAGCGGCAGGAAGGCGCGCGCGCCGTCCTCAAGGCGGCGGCCTGGACCTATGTCGCCGGGGCGCTCACCGCGCTGCTGACGTTCCTGTACTACGTGTGGCTCATCTTCGGCCGGCGTGACTGACCTTCCGCTCGCCGGTTTACGTCCGGCGATCAGCGAGACCGACCTTCCATCGCTCGCCGCGTGGCTCGCAGCCCGCGGCGAGCCCGCGTATCGAGCCGAGCAGGTGCTGGCCGGGGCACATCGGCCGGAGGCATCAAGCTTCACCGACATGACCGACCTTCCGGCATCGCTGCGGATCGCGCTGGACGAGGACTTCCGATTCAGCACGATCCTCGACAGCCATGTCCTCGGTGCCGATGGCGGCATGACCGCCAAGGCGGTCCACGAGCTGGCGGACGGCCAGCGCATCGAGTCGGTCCTCATGCGCTACGCGGCCCGGGCCGCGATGTCCGAGCGGACGACGATCTGCATCAGCTCGCAGGCCGGCTGCGCCGTCAACTGCCCGTTCTGCGCGACCGGCCAGGCAGGGTTCGGGCGGCAGCTGACTGCCGGCGAGATCGTCGACCAGGTCCTGCACTGGCACCGGCCGCCCTGGAACGCGCTCGGCGACGCGTCGCGCGGCCACTACAACGTCGTGTTCATGGGTATGGGAGAGCCGCTCAACAACGCCGACCGGGTGTTCGAGGCCGTGCGGCTGCTGAATGACCCGGGGCGGCTGGGGATCGGCGCGCGGCACATCACGGTCAGCACGTCGGGCGTCGTGCCGGGCATGGACCGCATGGTCGACGAGCTGCCGCAGGTCAACCTGGCCATCAGCCTGCACGCCGCGACCGATGCGCTGCGCGACGAGCTCGTGCCCATCAACCGCAAGTGGCCGATCGTCGAGGTCATTGCCGCCGGCCGGCGCTTCGCCGGGCGCACCGGGCGGCGGGTGAGCCTCGAGTACGTGATGATCGACGGGCTCAACGACACCGACGAGCAGGCCCACGGCCTCGTCGCGCTGGCGCGCGGCTGGCTCACGCACGTGAACCTGATTCCACTCAACCCGACGCCGGGCTCTCGATGGACGGGCACGCCGGCCACCGGGATCGAGCAATTCGTGCGAACACTGCGGGCCGGCGGCATCTCGGTCACGGTTCGCGACACCCGTGGCCGCGAGATCGACGCAGCCTGCGGGCAGCTTCATGCGCAGTTGGCCGGAACGAGCCTGCGGGACGCGCGAGATGCTCGCGCGCCCGCGGCGGCCTCGACACCGTGACAGGCGCCCCGCACATCAGCGCCAGCATCCTGAATGCCGACTTCGGCCGGCTGGCGGACGAGGTGCGCCGGGCGACCGCCGGCGGGGTGGACTCGATCCACCTGGACGTCATGGACGGCCATTTCGTCGATAACCTGACGATGGGCCCGGTCGTGGTCGAAGCGGTGCGCCCGGCCAGCCAGCTGCCCTTTCACAGCCACCTGATGATCGACAAACCCCTCGCATATGCCGAACGCTTCGCCGATGCGGGAAGCGACCTCATCGTCTTCCACGTCGAGGCCGACGACGACACGGCCGCCGTGATCGACGCCATCGAGCGATCCGGGAAGCGCCCGGGCATCGCGCTCAATCCGGAGACGCGCGCCGACGCGGTCGTTCCGTTCCTCGACCGGGTCGACCTGCTGCTCGTGATGACGGTGCACCCGGGCTGGGGCGGCCAGGCATTCATCGCTGACGTGCTGCCAAAGATGCGTATGCTGCGCGACGAGATCGAGGGGCGCGGGCTGGAAGTGGAGATCGGCGTGGACGGGGGCGTCAACCTCGAGACGATCGGCGATGCGCACGCCGCCGGTGGCGTGGTGATGGTCGTGGGCAGCGCCCTGTACGACAGCGAAGGCGACCTCGAGCCGACCGTCGCCGCGCTCCGCGCCGCCGCCGCGAAGGAGTGAACGTGCGATCCGGCCGCGTGCTGCCGCTCGTGGCACTCGCGCTCGTGCCTGCTCTCCTCGCAGCCTGCGGAGAGGATGGCCCACGGCTGCCCTTCGTTCCCACGCCGTCGCCGACAGCGGAGCAGCCGCGCGAGGTCGCGCTGCTCGTCATCACCGGCGGCAGCCGTGAGGCGATCGTCGGTGCCACGGTGTCGGCGGGCGCCACGTCTGTCACCACCGGGGAGGGAGGGACGGCGACGGTGACCGCAATGCGTGGCGCCACGATGGACGTCTCGGCCGCCGAGCACGACCCTGCGGAGGCCACCGTTCCCGACGAGGGGCGCCTCATCATCGAGCTGCGCTCGAACGTCGTGGACGGGACCGTGACCGATCCCGCCGGCGAGCCGATCGCGGGGGTGCGCGTTTTCATCGACGGAGCCGAACCACTGGCCGAAACCGACGAGGCCGGGGCGTATCGGCTCACGGGAGTCCCGGAGGAGGGGACGCTGATCTTCAAGATGCCGGGCTATCGGCTCGGCGAGATCCAGATCGACGGCGCCGCGACCGTGGACCTTGCGATGGAACCGTTCGAGGCTCGCGCCCTCTACGCGCCCTCCGCCGTGTTCGAGGCGCCCGGCCGCCTGGACGAGATGCTGGCTCTGCTCGACCGCACCGAGGCCAACGCGCTCGTCATCGACGTGAAGGAGACCGACGGCCGCCTGTACTACTCCACGAATCTGGAGACGGCTGCCGAGGTCGGTGCCATCCGCGAGACCCCGGTCTTCGACCTCGAGGAGCTCCTGCCGATGCTGAAGGAGCGTGGCATTTACACGATCGCCCGCATGGTCGTCATGAAGGACAACACCTCGGCCGTGGCGCGTCCCGAGATGGCCGTGCGCAACAGCGAGACCGGGGAGCCGTGGCGCGACAACATCGGCGGCGCGTGGCTCGATCCGTCCGCACCGGACGTTGCCGAATACATCGCGAGCATCGCCGGCGACCTGGCCGCCAAGGGTTTCGACGAGGTCCAGCTCGACTACATCCGCTTCTACAGCGACGGTCCGTACGCGGTCGCCGACACGAACCTGCCCAACACGCAGTCATTCAGGTTGCCGGCGATCGGACGCGTCCTGCGGGTGGTGAGCGAAGAGCTCGACGCGACCCGCACCTTCCTTGGCGCGGACGTCTTCCCGATCAGCTTCATCGTGCCCGACGACCAGGGCATCGGCCAGCGGCCGGAGGTGATCATGCCGTTCGTCGACTACTTCTGCCCGATGGTCTATCCCTCGCACTACGGCCCGGGGGTCTTCGGCTTCTCGGTGCCGAACGAGTTCCCGTACGAGGTGATCGACCAGACGCTCGAGATCATGAACGAGCAGAGGGAGGGGCTGCCGGTCGTCATTCGTCCATGGATCCAGGACTTCGGATACGGCCCGTTCCCTCCGTACACGGCGGCGCAGGTGCAGGCCGAGTTCGCGGCGGCGGCCGACAACGACGCCGGAGGCTGGATGATCTGGAACGCACGGGCCACCTTCACGGAGGCCGCGCTCGGCGCCCCGCGCGAGGGCGAGGATGCGGGTCCGACGACCACGGCTCAGCCGGCGACCTCGGCGAGTCCCGACGAATCAGCCGCTCCGTCAGCGTCCCCCTGATGCGCGGTGCCGTGCGCCCGCTGGTTCGGCGCCTTGCGGCCTATGCCGTCGATGTCGCCGTGCTCGCAGCCATCCTCATCCCGCTGGCGTTCGCGATCCAACTGCTCGTCGCGTATCGCGCGGAGACGGGCATGGGTGTGTGGCTGGCGTCTCTCGCCACGATCTCGGCGCCGAGCTGGACGTACTTCACACTCTCGGACGCTTCGTCCGGCGGTGCCACCCTCGGCAAACGCATGCTTGCGCTCCGTGTCTCGTCGGTCGACGGGCAGCGGATCGGCCTCGGTCAGGCCCTGGCACGCACGGCGATCAAGCTCATCCCATGGGAGCTCACGCACCTCACGACGTTCGCGCTCTCGCCGCAGCCCGGCACGGTCAGCGGCCTGCAGCTCGGGCTGCTCTGGATCGTGTACGGCCTCTTCGCGATCTACCTGATCGCCGCGCTGCGCAACCGCGGCGAGCGGAGCGTGCACGATCTCGTCGTCGCGACGGCCGTTCGGCGACGCGCGGCCTGATGCGCCTGGTCGTGCAGCGCGTCACGCGTGCGTCCGTGCGCGCCGGCGGCGATCTGCTGGGGGAGATCGGGACCGGGGCGATGGTCCTGGCCGGCATCGGCGTGGACGACTCGCCGGAGGTCGTCGACCGCATGGCCGACAAGCTGATCGGCCTGCGCTACTTCGAGGACGAGGGCGGCCGGACCAACCTCGCGATTGCCGACGTCGGTGGGTCCGTCATGGTTGTCAGCCAGTTCACCCTGTACGCGGATGTGCGCCGTGGCCGGCGCCCCGGCTTCACGCGCGCCGCGCTGCCGGAGTTCGCGGAGCCGCTCGTCGGTCGCCTGGTCGATCGGTTGCGAGAGGCCGGCCTGTCAGTCGAGACCGGCCGCTTCGGCGCCGAGATGGGGGTGGAGCTCGTCAACGACGGGCCGTTTACGCTCGTCCTCGATTCGGAGCGTGACCTCGCCTGACGCGGCGGGCGCACAGAGACTCGTTGGTGCCGACCGCGCGGCCGTCTCGGTCGAGACACAAGTTCGGCTTACGCTCGCCTCCAACCACCGAGAGGCCACCAATGAACTCGCTGGCTTTCGTCACGCGCAGGCGCGACTCAACGATGATGGCGTCGCCGTCATCCCACGCATTTGAACTGATGAAGAATCGACAGGTCCGCCCACCCTCCGGGGCGACCTGAAAAACCAGAGCCGACCGTCGGTTCGGGCGGCGACGAGCGCTGCGTGGACGGCCCGAGCGATGCGACGGTGGAGGCGCCGATCGGGCCGCTGCTGGGAGTAACCGCCAATGAGTGGCCGGAGTTGAGCCGCCGCTGGGACGAACGGCCAGGCAGAGGCGTCAACTTGGCCGTTCACGGTTCGCGCGTGGGTGAATCAGCCAATGAGTGGCGGATACTCCCACTAGCGGCACATCTCGGCCGGAGTCCGCTCCAAACAGCACGCCCGCGTCGGGTGACGCGGGCGTTGCGGTCCTGGAGGCAAAGACGGTCAGACCTTCTGGGCGGTTCGGCGGCAGCGGCTGCAGGCCTTGACCTTCGTGACCTTGCCGTCGGTGGTGACGGTCATCGGCTGGAGATTCGGCAGCCACCGGCGCAGGGCGCGCTTACGGTTCATCCCGACCGACTGGGGATTCCAGCCGGTGATCGGACGCTTGCCGCAGATGTCACAGACGCGGGCCATGATCGAGAAAGGTCTCCACTCACGAAACGACCGGCGCAGAGCGCCGGGGCGATCGCGATGGTAGCACGCTACGATCGGGCCATGCAATCACGCTCGGTGCCGGACCGGGACGCGATGGCGGACCGGCCGGCCGGGCCGATGCTCATCGTCGTCAGCGGGGCCCCGGGCAGCGGGAAGACGACGCTCGCGCGCCGGATCGCGGACGAGCTTGGCCTGCTCCTCATCTCCAAGGATGCCATCAAGGAGTCGCTCGCCGACGCGGTCGGGCTTCCGCGAACCGTCGATGAATCCAGCCGGCTGGGAGAAGCCGCGTACGCGGCCATGTTCATGCTCGCCACGGCGACCCTCGATGCCGGGGGAACCGCCATTCTCGACAGCAACTTCCGCCGCGACCGATCCGAGGACGAGCTCGTCGCCGTGGCGGCAGGACGTCCGGTCCGTGTGCTCCACTTCGAGGCGGATCCGACCACCATCGAGCGGCGGTATCGTGCCCGCGCGTCGACGCGACACCCCTGCCACCTTGACCTGCTCCGCACCGCCGACGTGCTCCGCGAGCTGGCGGACGGCAGCTACGCGCCGTTGGCGATCCTCGATGCTCCCGTCCTCGTGATCCGCACCGACGGCGACGCGCCGCCAAGCCTGGGTCCGATCCGATCGTTCGTCACCCGACCGGCCAGCATTGGGCCATGACGGCCCTGGCGCCCGAGGAGCTTGACCTTCCGATCCGCCGCTCGATGCCGGAGCTCGCGCGTGGAGCCGGCACGCTGGCAAAGCTCGGCATCACGACCGCCCGCGAGGCGCTGTGGTACCTCCCGTTTCGCTACGACGACTTCAGCGACCTCCGCGCCCTGGGCGAGCTGATTCCCGACGAGAAGCAGTCGGCCCGCGTGCGCGTCGAGGCGATCCGCGTCGAGCCGGGGTTCGGGCGACGGCCGCAGCGGGTGATCGCCCAGCTGACGGACACCACCGGGAGCGCCGAGGCGATCTGGTTCGGGCGCCGCTACGTCGAGCGCCGGCTCCAGGCCGGCGACGAGGTCATCGTCTCGGGCAAGGTCACGCAGCGCGGCTGGCGGCCTCAGTTCACCTCGCCCGAATTCAGCCCGGCCGGCCACGAGTCGGTGCATACCGCGCGCGTCGTGCCCGTCTACCACCTGACCGCCGGGGTCACGCAGAAGCGTCTGCGCGAGCTGCTGGCGCGGATCATGGACCGTGCCCTGCCGGGCGTGGTCGACCCCCTCGCGCATGCGGAGCGCGCGGGCCTGCCGGCCCTCGACGACGCGCTCCGGACGGCGCACTTTCCGGAGGAGGCGGCCGACGTCACCGAGGCGCTCGACCGGTTGGCCTTCGACGAGCTCCTGGCACTGCAGCTGACCCTCGCCCAGGCGCGCCGGGCGCGCGACGGCCTCCGGGCGCCGCGGATCGGCGTCGCGCAGGTCGAGCGCGCAGAGATCGTTGCGGCCCTGCCGTTCACGTTGACCAACGACCAGGCCACGGCCGTCGACGAGGTCCTGGACGACATTGCCCGCGAGCGGCCGATGCGCCGCCTGCTCCAGGGCGACGTGGGCAGCGGCAAGACAGCGGTCGCGGCCGTGGCCCTCGCCTCCGCCGTGCGCGCCGGCTGGCAGGGAGCGCTCATGGCGCCAACCGAGATCCTTGCGCGGCAGCACCATGCCGGGCTGGCGCCGCTGCTCGATCGCCTCGGCGTACGGGCCGAGTTCCTGTCGGGCTCGCTCGGCGCCGCGCGAAAGCGAGAGATCCACGACGCCATTGGTGGCGGGATGGCAGAGGTCGTCATCGGGACGCATGCCGTCATCAGCGAGGCGGTCAGCTTCCCGCGTCTCGGCCTCGTTATCGTCGACGAGCAGCACCGCTTCGGCGTGGGCCAGCGCGCGGCGCTCCAGGCCAAGGGCGCCGGTGGCGAGCCGCACGTGCTTGCCCTGACGGCGACGCCGATCCCGCGAACGCTGGCCCTGACGGTCTACGGCGATCTTTCCATCAGCACGATCCGTGAGATGCCGCCGGGACGCGAGCCGATCCGGACCGAGATCCGCGACCGACGGGCGCTGCCGAAGATCGAGGCGTTCCTCGCCGCGGAGGCGGGGGACGGACGCCAGTCCTTCGTCGTCGTGCCGCTCGTCGTCGAGTCCGAGGCGCTCCAGGCCGCAAGCGCCGAGGCGGAGGCCGCCCGTCTGCGCGCCGCGCACCCCACCCTCAGGATCGGGCTCGTCCACGGCCAGCAGCGGGCCGACCCTCGTGACGTGACCATGACGGCCTTCGCGGCGGGCGAGATGGACGTCCTGGTGGCCACGACCGTGATCGAGGTCGGCATCGACGTTCCGAACGCGAGCGTCATCCTCATCGAGGACGCCGAACGCTTCGGCCTGGCGCAGCTGCACCAGCTGCGCGGCCGTGTCGGCCGCGGGCGGCATCGGTCCTTCTGCATCCTGCTGTCGGACAGCGGCGACGAGCTGGCCATGCGACGGCTGGAGGTGCTTCGAGGCTCGAACGACGGCTTCGCCATCGCCGAGGCCGATCTCGAGCTGCGCGGTGCCGGCAACCTGCTCGGCACGCGCCAGTCCGGCCTGCCGCCGCTCCGAGTCGCGTCGCTGTTCGAGCCACGGCACATCGAGCTCGCCCAGCGGGCGGGCGCGCTGGCCGATGGGCTGGTGGGCGGCGATCCGGCCCTGTCGCAGCGCCCGCTGCTGGCGAGGCTGCAGCGCGACTTCGCGCCGGCCGAGGAGGAGGGGGACGCGGCCTGATGCGCGTCATCGCCGGCGTCGCGCGTGGCGTTCCGCTCGTCGCGCCCCGTGACCGCGCCACGCGGCCGATCACCGATCGCGTCAAGGAGACGCTGTTCGGGATCCTCGGCAAGCGGGTGCCGGAGGCGCACGTGCTCGACCTCTATGCCGGCAGCGGCGCGATCGGGATCGAGGCGCTCTCGCGCGGGGCCGCCCATGCCACCTTCGTCGAGAAGGCGCCGGCGGCGCTCGCCGCGATCCGTGCCAACCTGGAGCGCACGCGGCTGGGCCACGCCGCGCGTGTCGAGCCGCGTGACGTCGACCGCTTCCTGCGCGAGCCGTCGGGCGGCCCGTGGGACCTCGTCTTCCTGGATCCTCCGTACGAGCTGCGTGATATCGTGGCGCCGCTTCGCGTCGTCGTGCCGCAGCTGGCTCCCGGCGCCACCCTCGTGGTCAAGCACTTCTGGCGCAGCGAGCCGCCGGACGTGGCCGGTCTGGGGGTCGTCCGGCAGCGCCGATTCGGCGAGACGATGCTCACCTTCTGGGAGGCGGAGAACCGATGACGCGGGTGGCGGTCTTTCCCGGCTCGTTCGACCCGATGACGAACGCGCATCTCGACGTGGCCCGTCGCGCGTCCGGGCTCTTCGACCGGCTCATCATCGGGGTGCTCGACAACCCGAAGAAGGCACCCCTGTTCGGCATCGACGAGAGGACGGCGCTCATCGCCCGCTCCGTTGCAGACCTGGGCAGCCACGTCAGCGTGGACGCCTTCGATGGCTTGACCGTCGAGTTCGCGCGCCGCCACGGGGCCGGCTTCATCGTCCGCGGGCTGCGCGCGGTGAGCGACTTCGAGGCCGAGCTGCAGATGGCGCTCACCAACCGCAAGCTCGCCCCGGAGGTCGACACGACCTTCCTCATGACGGCGCTCGAGTACGGCTACGTGAGCTCGTCGCTGACCAAGGAGGTCGCGCGGTTCGGTGGCGACATCACCGCGATGGTGCCTCCCCCGGTGGCCGAGGCGCTCGCCGAGCGATTGGGAGCCGGGCCACGCGTATAATCGCGGCCAAGGAGGGCGGCGCCACGGACATCATTTTCCTCGTCGAGCGACTGGAGTCGATGGTGTCGGCCGGAAAAAAGCTGCCGCTCACCAACAACGTGGTGCTCGACCAGGCCAGCGTGCTGGAGCTCATCGACCAGCTCCGCGTCTCCGTGCCGGACGAGGTGCGCCAGGCCCGCCGCATCACCGAGGAAGCCGGACGCATCTCCGAGCGCGCCCGGGACGAGGGCGATGCGATCATCGCGCGGGCACAGGAGCAGGCGGCTCAGATGCTCGAGGAGCGCGAGCTCGTCCGCGCCGCGAAGCAGCGCGCCGGCGAGCTGCTCGAGCAGGCGCAGGCGGAGGCGCGCGAGGTCCGTCGCGGAGCCGACGAGTACGCCGCCGGCGTCCTGATCCGGCTCGAGGGCGAGTGCATCAAGGCGCTCACGAGCATCAAGCGGGGGATCGACATGCTGGACGAGCGACACCGTCCCGCATCAAGCGACAATGATGGTGCGTCGCCGACCGGCGCGCTGGCGATCGATTCCGAGGAGCAGGCGCGAGCCGAATCCAGGCCATGATCGCGTTCAACGTCGCGGGGCTCCTGCGCGAGCCGTCCGGCGTGGTGCGTGCCGTTCGGCTACGGGACCATTACGTCAGCCTGGGTGCCGACGTCGAGCTGGCCGGCCCGCTCGACGCCGACCTCCGGCTGCAGCGCACCAACCGCGGCATCCTCGTGCGCGGGAGCGTCCGAGCGCCGTTGCGGCGCACGTGTGCCCGATGCACCGACGCATATGTCGATGACGTCAGCGTCGAGGTCGACGAGGAGTTCCTGCCGAGCATCGATCCCGACACCGGTGCGCCGATCGCGGTCGACGCCGATCAGGTGGTGACGATCCTGCGCATCGACGAGCACCACGAGGTTCAGCTGGACACTGTCTTCCACGACGAGCTGGCGCTGACCGAGCCGATGCACCCGCTCTGCCGCCCCGATTGCCCCGGCCTGTGCGTCGAGTGCGGGGGACGGCTCGACTCGGGCGATCATGCGCACGGCGGCGAGGAGATCGATCCGCGCCTGGCTGGCCTGGCGGCACTCCTCCGCAACGGGGACGGCGACTCCTGAGGCGGACTGCAGCTCCTCCAGTTGTTGCGCACTGATTCAGGGCGGGACTGCTATCCCGTGAATCAGGGCCGATTGGGGCTGGGCTCGCGGCCCCACTGGGCGTGAGGGGCCGGTCGGGGGCATTGCCGACCACGAATTCCGACGCCAACCATCCGCGAATATCTGATCAGGATGCGAGCGTGCCGCAGCCCATCGCCCGATCCCGTCGTTCGCCACGCCTCGGACGCTCCGGCTATACTGCGGCGTCCCGTTCGTCATCGGTCAAGGAGTTCCCGCGTGGGCGTCCCCAAGCGAAAAGTTTCCAAGGCGCGCCAGGGTGAGCGCCGCGCGCATCTCGCGATCAGCGCACCGCCGCTCGTCGAGTGCGATCACTGTCACGAGCTGAAGCGCGCGCACCACGTGTGCCCCACCTGCGGCTGGTACGCGGGTCGTGAGGCGGTCACCATCGAACCGGTCGCCCCGGCCGAAGGCCAGCGCTAAGCGCGATGCGCATCGCGGTCGACGCGATGGGTGGCGACCACGCCCCTCGCGACGTCGTCCGCGGCGCCATCGATTACGCCCTCCGCAGTACCGACGAGATCAGCCTCGTCGGTGACGTGCCACGCCTCGAGCGCGAGGCGGCCTCCTACGGCAAGGGGACACCGGCCAACGTGCTGTTCGTCGACGCACCCGAGGTCGTCGAGATGGGCGATCACCCGGCAACCGCGATCCGCACGAAGCGCCGCTCCTCGATCGTGGTGGCAACCGATCTCGTGCGTGATGGCGCCGCCGATGCAGTCGTCAGCGCCGGCTCCACCGGAGCCACCATGGCGGCCGCCATCTTCCGGCTGGGACGCATCGAGGGGATCGACCGGCCGGCGCTGCCGGCGCACATGGTGACCGCCACCGGTCCCGTCATGCTGCTCGACGTGGGCGCAAACGTGGACTCCGACCCGGAGAACCTGGTCCAGTTCGCGGCCATGGGTGCGATCTTCGCCGAGCACGTGCTCCACGTGCCCAACCCTCGCATCGGGCTGCTCAACATCGGCGAGGAGGTCGAGAAGGGCGACGAGCTGGCCCGGGAGGCCCACGCCAAGCTCGCGTCGCTCGACCTCCACTTCGTCGGCAACGTCGAGCCGCATGACCTGATCGGTCACCGTGCCGACGTGATCGTGTGCGACGGCTTCGTCGGCAACGTGGTGATCAAGTTCTTCGAGGGCATCACCAGCTTCATCTTCCGGGCACTGCGCGAGGATCTCCAGCAGGGACCGATCGCGCCGCTCGCCCTGCTAGCCCTGAAGCCGGGCTTCGACCGTATGAAGGCGCGTTTCGACTACGAGCGCTACGGCGGCGCCCCGCTCCTCGGCGTCAAGGGGGTGAGCATCGTCACGCACGGCCGGGCGCGGGCGCGGATGATCGAACACGCCATCCGCGTCGCGTCCGAGTCGTCGCAGGCGCGCGTGCCGGAGCTGATCGCGCAGTGGACGCGCGAGCATCCGGCGCTGGTCCATCGCGGGGTGCGGTCGAGGATCGCGGCCCGCCTGCACCGGGAGCGCGGGTAGGTGCCGGCATCGGCCAGGCGCGCCCGCCGGCGCAGCGCTCCGGGCATGCTGGCGCGCCGGCTGGCCCTGCTGGCGCTGTTCGAGAACGAGTTCCGTCCCGGCAGCGCCGCCGAGGCGCTCGAGCGCCTCGCGACCGAGCGCGACGTCCCCGACGAGGTTCGTGAGCACGCCGCGCGCATCGTCGGGGGAGTTGCCAGCCACCGTGCCGACCTGGACCGGAGAATCGCGTCGGAAGCCCCACTGATCCCCGTTCCCGAGCTCGGTCGGGTGGAACGGACGATCCTCCGGAGCGCGCTGTACGAGGTGCTATACTCCGCCGCGACCCCGAGCGGGGAGACGATGCGTGATGCCGTATCCCTCGCCCGGATCTACGCCGGCGACGCTGCGAGACGCCTCGTCAATGGCGTGCTCGGAAGCGTTTCCAGATCACCGGGTGGAGGAGCCTGACGTTGACCGACGGGACCACGTACGACCGACTCAAGAAGATCATCGTCGAGCAGCTCGGCGTTGACGAGGAGGAGGTTCAGCCGCAGGCCTCCTTCGTCGAGGACCTCAATGCCGACTCGCTCGACCTGGTCGAGCTCATCATGAGCCTCGAGGAGGAGTTCGGCATGGAGATCTCGGACGAAGACGCCGAGAAGATCCAGAAGGTCCAGGACGCCGTCGACTTCATCGAGGAGCATCAGCAGTAGACGGTCCCGCCCATGGATGCTCCGCCGCTGGACGAGCTGAGTGCTCGGCTCGGCATACTCCTGCGTGATCGAGAGCTGATCGGCCAGGCGTTCGTCCACAGCTCCTACTTCAACGAAAACCCTGGCCGCGTGTCGGGTCACAACGAGCGCCTCGAGTTCTACGGTGATGCCGTCATCGGCGTCGCCGTCAGCCGCCTCCTGTTCGAGCGCTACCCTGACGAGGACGAAGGCTTCCTGACCGCCCGTCGCGCGGCGCTCGTCAACCGCGTGGCGCTCGCCACCATGGCGCTCGAGCTCGGGCTCGACCGCTATCTGCTCCTCGGACGCGGCGAGGCCGATGCCGGTGGGGCGACCCGTCCGTCGCTGCTCGCCGCCAGCTTCGAGGCGCTCGCCGCAGCGATCTCGTTGTCGGAGGGGACAGAGCGGGCGGAGGAGATCCTGCAGGTCCTCTTCGCGGCACGGCTCGACGCCCTGGTCGAGACGATCGGTCCGCCGAAGTCGGCGAAGTCCCGCCTCCAGGAGTGGAGCCAGCGTCACCGCGGCCTGAAGCCGGCCTACCAGCTGGTCGCCACGTCCGGCCCACCGCACCTGCAGCGCTTCCGGGTCACCGTCGCGATCGACGGTCGGACGCTCGGCTCCGGGGCCGGGTCGAGCCGGCAGCGCGCGGAGGAGCAGGCGGCGAGCGAGGCGCTTGCGACGCTGCAGGCGGAGCCGGAGCCGACGCAGCCGGCCGCCTCATGAGCAGGCTCAGGGAGCTTCGCCTCCACGGCTTCAAGTCGTTCGCGGACCCAACCCGTTTCGTGTTCGAGCCCGGCGTGAACGCCGTCATCGGTCCGAACGGCTCTGGCAAGAGCAACATGGCCGATGCCGTCCGCTGGGTGCTGGGCGAGCAGTCGAATCGTTCGCTGCGCACGCGACGGGCCGACGACGTCATCTTCGGCGGGTCCGAGCAGCGCAAGCCGCAGGGCATGGCCGAGGCGGTCCTGACGCTCGACAACACCGACGGCTGGCTGCCGATCGACTTCGCGGAGGTGTCGATCGGGCGCCGGGCCTATCGATCGGGCGAGGGCGAGTACCTGATCAACGGAACGCGAGCGCGCCTGCGCGACGTCGTCGCGCTGCTGGGCGAAGGTCGGCTCGGAGCGAACGAGCTGGTCGTCGTCGGGCAGGGGACCGTCGATGCCGCCCTCTCCCTCCGTCCGGAGGAGCGGCGCCAGCTGTTCGAGGAGGCCGCCGGCGTGAAGGGCCTCCAGGTGCGCCGCAACGAGGCGTCCGGACGGCTCACTCGCTCGCGGGACAACCTCACCCGGGTCGGCGACCTCGTGGGCGAGCTCCGGCCACAGGTCCGGCGCCTCGCGATGCAGGCCGAGCACCAGCAGCAGCACGACACCCTCGGCGCCCGTGCACGCGCGCTGGTCATCACGTCGCACCGGCGGCGGGAGCAGGCCGCCCGAGCCGCCCTCGGCGACGCACGGCGTCTGGCCGCCGCGACCTCGGCCGCGCTGGACGAGTACCGCGCAGCCCAGGATGCGGGACGCGCGGCGGTCGTGGCCGCCGAGGCGACCTACTGGGAGGCGGAAGAGGCATCGCGAGCCGCGGCGGCCGCCCGCCAGGCAGCCCGCGAGGAGCTCATCCGGCTGGAGGCCCGGCTGGAGGCGCTCGCCGCACGCGAGGGGGAGCTCGCGGCGAGGCTGCGCCGCGAGGAGCACGAGCTGGAGGAGACGACGGTATTGCTGGCCGGCCTCGCCGATGGAAGCGTCGGCGAATCGGTGGACCCTGCCCTCGCGGCAGCGGCCGAGGCCGAGCGCTCGTGGCAGGCGGCGGTGGACGAGCTCGCCGCGGCGGACGACGAGCTGCTCGCGGCGGAGCAGGCACTGTCGGACGTGCGCGCCGGACACACCGACCTGATCGCGGCCAGAGCACGCGAGGACGAGGAGGCTGTGCGGCATCGGGCGCGGCGCGAACAGGCGGACCGCGAGCGCGCGGAGGTCGAGGCGGCTCTTGCCGAGCTGCGGGTCGAGGTGGAAGCGGCAGGCGGCGCCGTCGTACACGCTGCGCGCGCCGCGGGCGAGGCGCTCGAGGCATTGGAGGCCCGCGGCCGCGAGCGTGACACGGTCCAGGCGTCGGCGGATGCGACGCGGCAGGAAGCCCTCGAGCTGGGAGAGCGGCTGCGCGCGACGCGCGCCGAGCTGGCCGCCCTGGCCGAGCCGCACGACGCGGCCGCGGGCCTGGGCCGGCGCCTCTCGGCAGACGGCTGGCCGACCCTGCTCGACGCGGTCGACGCCCCCGAGGGCTCGTGGCCGGCGATCGAGGCCGTCGTCGGCGGCGAGCTCGAGACGGCGCTCCTGTGGGCGGATGGGGACCCGACGGCGCGGATCGACGGGGCGCGTGGCGCGGCGCGGCTGCTGGCACCGGGCAACGGGTCCGCAGCGCAGGAGCGCGACGCCGCCCTGGCGGCGGTTCACGGGCACCAGACGCTCGCGGAGTGGGTCGGCATGGAGGCGCCTCCCACCGCGTTCGCCCGCACCGCGGTGGCCGGCGACGTGGCGGCCCTGCTGGATGGATGGCGCCGGCTGCCGCCGGGCTGGGCGGCGGTCACCACCGACGGCGACCTGGCCGACGCACGCGGCGTGGTCCTCCGCGGCCGCGGCGACCCGCCCGGCGGCGCGTCGGCCCGTGCCCATGCGCGCCGTCGGGAGCTGGCCACCGCGATCTCCGAGCTGGAACGCCACTTCTCCGCCGCCCAGCAGGCCGCCCACGAGGCCGCCCAGGAGCTTCGCGGCGCACGCGGCGCCCATCTCGCGGCGCGCGAGGCGCACGACGAGGCCGACCGGACACACCGCCGAGCGCGCGAGGCACACGAGGTCCAGGTGGCAGCCGCCGACCGAGCGGCCGAGCGCATGAAGCGGCTCGCCACCGACCTCGCAGCGCTCGACGCGGAGCGGAGCTCACCCGAACCGCCGGCACGCGACCACAGCGGCGATCGCCTGGGCGCCCTCCAGGCAGCGGCGGAGGCGGCTCGGGACCGGCGCGATCGGCTGGCTCGACGCCGCGACGAGGCGCGCGACGCGTGGACGGCCACCCGCCGCGCGGCAGCCGCGATTCAGACCCAGACGGCCAGCACGGTCTCCCAGCGCGCGACGCTGGAGTCGCGAGCGGTTCAGCTGCGCGCCGAGATCCCCGAGCGACGCGGGATGCTCGGGCAGGCCTCCGCGCAGCGTACGGCCATGGGGCCCGTGCACGCCGCGGCGCGCGAGCGTGTCTCCGCCGCCGACGCGGCCGGCGACGCCGCCGAGGCCACGCGGGCGACGCGACGCGCCGACCTTCAGCGGCTCGAGCATGAGCAGGGTGGGTCCGGCCCGCGCCTGGGCGAGCTGGAGCGCGAGGCGCAGTCCGCGGCGATCGAGGCGTCGCGCCGCGACGAGGCGCTCGCGGCCCTGCTCCGGGAGCGACAGCTTGCGCTCGACAGCCTGCCGGAGGTGGAGGGCGGAGCCGACGTGGAGGTGCCGGCGGAGGAGATCGCCGCCCTCGACGACGACGCGCTCGAGATCGAGCTGCGACGCGTGCGTCGGACGCTGTCCCAGATCGGATCCGTCAATCCCTTCGCGGTCGAGGAGCACCGTGAGCTGGCGGGTCGCCTCGAAGAGATGACGACGCAGGATGCCGACCTGCGCGGGGCGATCGCCTCCACCGAGGAGCTGATCGCCACGCTCGATACGGAGATCGGCGCTCAATTCGATGCTGCATTCCGCGCCATCGGCGAGCGCTTCGACGAGTATTGCCGCCTCCTCTTTGCCGGTGGGTCCGCGTCTCTGCAGATGGCCGATGAGGCAGATGGCGACGCGCCCGGCGGCATCGAGATCGTCGTGCGGCCGCCCGGCAAGCGGCTCCAGCGACTGGCGATGCTGTCCGGCGGGGAGCGGGCGCTCACCGGTGTCGCGCTGCTGTTCGCCATGCTGACGGTGAACCCGGTCCCGTTCTGCATCCTCGACGAGGTCGACGCCGCGCTGGACGAGGCGAACATCGGCCGCTTCGCAGATGCCCTCCGCAAGCTGAGCGAGTCGATCGACTTCGTGGTCATCACCCACAATCGCGCCACGATCGAGGTGGCCGACACGATCTACGGCGTCACCATGACCGACGCCGCCGTCAGCCGCGTGCTCTCCCTGCGCCTGTCGGACGTCCCGGCCGAGGTGACGGCCTAGTGTTCCGGCGCCGCCGCGACGAGGCGGACGCCGGGCAGGCCCCGGAGCCGATGACGGTGCCGCGTCCGCGCCGTGAGCCGGCCGGCATGGGGCTGCGTGCCAGGCCATCCGGCCTGGGCGCCCGCCTTCGCTCGATCCTCGGCGCGGGCGCACCCGCCACCGGTGTCACCTGGGACGAGATCGAGGAGGCGCTCATCGCCGCCGACGTCGGCGGCGAGGCCACGCTCGAGCTCGTGGATGCTGCACGCGCGCGCTACGGACGCGACGGAGGTCGCAGCGGTGAGGACGCGCGCCGGGCCCTGGCGACCGAGATCCGCGATCGGCTCGTCTACGCCGGCTCGGGGCAGTTCGAGCTCGGGCCCGCCCCCTCGGTCGTCCTGTTCGTCGGCGTCAACGGCAGCGGCAAGACGACCACCATCGCCAAGCTCGCCGCGCGCCTGAAGGCGGAGGGCCACAGCCTGGTCCTCGCCGCCGGCGACACGTTCCGCGCCGCCGCGGTCGAGCAGCTGCGCATCTGGGGCGAGCAGCTCGACGTGCCTGTCGTCGCCCAGCGCATCGGCGCCGACCCGGGCGCCGTCGCCTTCGACGCGGTCGTCGCCGCGGAGTCGCGCGGCCTCGACGCGGTGCTCGTCGACACGGCGGGTCGGCTCCAGAACAAGCAGCAGCTCATGGATGAGCTGGCGAAGATCCGCCGGGTCATCCAGCGCCGCATGCCCGACCAGCCGCGTCATGTGCTGCTCGTCCTGGACGCGACGACCGGCCAGAACGGCCTCGCGCAGGCCGAGGGCTTCAGCCGCGAGGCGGGCGTCACCGGCATCATCCTGACGAAGCTCGATGGGACGGCCAAGGGCGGTGTCGCGCTGGTGGCGGCGCAGCGGATCGGGGTCCCGATCGTGTTCGCCGGCATCGGCGAGGAGATCGATGCGCTGGCACCGTTCGAGCCCGAGGCGTTCGTCGAGTGGCTGCTCGCCGGGTAGGTCGCATTGCCGCCGGTGACGCGGCAGCCTAGAATGGGCAGCCGTTCGCCGGTCCGAGCAGTCCGGCGCTGATCCCCCTATCGGTTCACCATGTTCGAATCTCTGTCCACGCGCCTCCAGGGCGTCACCGGCCGACTGCGCGGCAAGGCAAGGATCACCGAGGGCGACCTCGACGTCGCCCTGCGCGAGATTCGGCTCGCCCTGCTCGAGGCGGACGTCAACTTCAAGGTCGTCAAGGACTTCGTCGCCCGCGTCCGCGAACGCGCAGTCGGCCGCGACCTGCTGACCGGGCTCAACCCCGGACAGCAGATCGTGAAGATCGTGCACGAGGAGCTCGTCGCCACCCTGGGCGGTGAGCGCCATCACCTCAGCCTCGATTCCAGGCCCGCGGTGTTGATGATGGTCGGGCTCCAGGGCTCCGGCAAGACGACGACCGCCGCCAAGCTGGCGGTCCGCCTGCGAAAGGATGGTCGGAAGCCGCTCCTCGTCGCAGCAGATGTCTACCGGCCCGCGGCGGTCGACCAGCTGGTCCAGCTCGGCGACCAGATCGGGGTCGAGGTGCACACTCGACCCGTCGGCACCCCGGCGCTCGAGGTCGCTCGCTCCGGCCTCGAGGTCGCGCGCCAGCGCGGCGTGGACGTCATGATCCTCGACACCGCAGGGCGCCTCCACGTCGACGAGGCGATGATGGACGAGCTCGTCCGCATCGTCGGCAGCCTGACGCCGGCCGAGACACTGCTGGTGGTCGACGCCATGACCGGCCAGGAGTCGGTCCGCGTGGCCGAGGCGTTCCACGCGAAGCTGCCGATCACGGGACTCGTCCTGACCAAGATGGACGGCGACGCGCGTGGCGGCGCCGCGCTGAGCATCCGTGCCGCCACCGGCCTGCCGGTCGCGTTCCTCGGCACCGGCGAGCGGACCGATGGCCTCGAGCCATTCCATCCCGACCGACTCGCGCAGCGCATCCTGGGCATGGGCGACGTCCTCTCATTCGTCGAGCGCGTCCAGGAGAACGTCGACCAGGCCGAGGCCGAGCGGGCAGCCGAGCGGATGATGCAGAACCGCTTCACCCTTGAGGACTTCCGCAGCCAGCTGCAGCAGATCAAGAAGATGGGGCCCATCGGCCAGCTCCTCCAGATGGTGCCCGGCGCCGGCCAGATGGCGGGGGCGGCGCAGAACGCCGTCGACTCCGGCCAGATGAAGCGCATCGAGGCGATCATCGACTCGATGACTCCCGACGAGCGCCGCCGTCCGGAGCTCATCAAGGCCAGCCGTCGTCGGCGCATCGCTCTCGGCAGCGGCACCTCGACCGCCGAGGTGAACCGGCTGCTCAAGCAGTTCGTCGAGATGCAGCGGATGATGAAGATGATCAGCGGCGGCAAGATGCCCGGCCTGGGCGGCGGCCTCGGCGCGCTGCTCGGACGCTGAACGCATGCATCGACTCGCCATCGCCGCCGTCACCCTCATCGGCCTCACCGGGGCGGCCTTCATCGCCGCCTACCTGCTGCTCTTCTCTGCCGCCACCGACCGGGCCGCCGGGCTCGCCCCCGCGAGCAGCGCGTTCTATCTCAACGTCTACCTCCAGCCATCGACCGGCCAGCAGATGAATCTCGGCGGGCTCATCGGCCGGCTGCCGGGCTTCGCGGACGATGCGTCGCTGGACGAGAAGGTCGACCAGGTCGTCCAGAACCTGCTGGGCGGGACCGGGATCGACTACCGCGCCCAGGTCAAGACGTGGCTCGGCGACCAGGTCGCCATCGCAGGATGGCCGAGCGAGGACGACCCGGCGACCCCGACCGCGGTCGTGATCGCGGAGGTCAAGGATCGTGCGGCCGCGGACGCGGCCGTCGCCGATCTGACCACGGAGGCCGGCTCGACGTTTGCGGCACGCACGTACGAGGGTGTCGAGCTGCAGGTCGGCGAGGGCAGCACCTACGCCTTCATCGGCGAGATGCTCGTCATCGGCCAGACGGCCGCAGGGGTCGAGGCCATCGTCGACGTGCAGGGCGGGGCAGAGGCACTGGCGGACCGCGCGGACTTCCGTGACACCATGGCCGATCTGGCGCCCGACCACATTGCCTCCGTGTTCGTGGACCTGGGCGCCGTGGCCGATGCCACCGGAACGGGCGACCAGCTGTCGAGCGTGACAACCGCCGGAGCCGCCCTCGTGGCCGAGCCAGAGGGACTGCGGCTCAGCGGCAGCGCTCCGCTGGCGGTCGACGATGCCTCACCGTCCGCCGGTGCCGGCTTCGCGCTCGGCAGCGAACCGTCGAGCCTCGTCGACTGGATGCCGGAGGACACGATCGCCGAGCTCATCGTGTTCGGGCTCGGCCAGGCGCTGGAGGATGCCGAGGCGGCGGCGGCGGCCACCCCGGAGGGCCAGGAGCTGACCGGACAGCTCGACACGTTCCGCGCGCTCGCCGCCTTCGGGCTTGGCATCGACCTCGACGCCGACCTGCTGCCGCTCCTCGAGCGCGAGGTCGGGATCGCCATCACGGGGTTCGACGGAACGTTGCCCTCCGGGCAGATCCTTCTCCGGCCGGAGGACCCGGCCGCCGCCGCCGCCACGCTCGAGCGCGTCGTCGACGGGTTGACCGATACGTTGGGCGCCAGCGCGAGCGTCGAGTCCATCGGAGACGCGGAGATCACAACCCTGAGCGTGCCCGACATCGGCGACGTCGCCTTCACGGTCACCGACGGCATCGTCATTCTGGGCCTCGGCACCGCCGACGTCGCCGCGGCGATCGAGGCCCATGGCGGAGGCACAGGACTCGCGGTGACGGAGGCCTACACCCGTACCTTCGATGTGGCCGGCGAGCGAGCCGGCAACGAGGCGTTCGTGCACATCGGGGCAGTGCTGGACCTCCTCGGAATCGATACCTCCCTGCCGGACGACGCGCGCGATATCCTTTCGCAGGTCGGGACGTTCGGCTTCACCGCGCCGTCCCGGAACGACGAGATCGATTTCCACGCCGTGCTGACGATCGACGAGGCGCGGCCCGAATGAGCAGGCAACCCATCCGAACTGAGGTATTCACCACTTGGCAGTACGCATCCGACTGACCCGCGTCGGCGCGACCAAGCGACCGGCGTATCGGGTCATCGCCATCGACAAGCGCCGCTCGCGCGACGGTCGCGCGCTCGAGATTCTCGGGTTCTACGACCCGCTCACCGAGCCGGCAACGGTCACGATCGACACCGAGCGCATCAATGCCTGGATCGGCAAGGGCGCACAGCCGTCCGAGACCGTGGTCAAGCTCATGCGCCAGGCCGCCCAGCCGGCTCCGACCGCCACGGTCGAGAAGCCGAAGCGGTCCACGCGCGCGAAGCCAAAAGCCTCGACGAAGGCGTCCAAGGCCGAGGCACCGGCGCCGGCAGCCGCAGGCGCCGAGGCACCGGCCGCAGAGGTGGCGCCCACCGACGAAGCACCGGCGACCCCTGAGGCACCGGCGGCCGCCAAGGTACCAGCAGCCGACGAGGCACCCGCGCCCGAGAAGGCCGAGCAGGCCGACAAGGCCGAAAAGGCCGACGCATGAAGGACTTCCTGGAGTACGTCGCACGCGGCCTGGTCGACAAGCCCGACGCCGTCGAAATTGACGCCGAGGAGGACGGCGACGAGACCGTCCTCACCCTGGTCGTCGACCAGGAGGACATGGGCCGCGTCATTGGCCGCGATGGCCGAATCGCCAACGCCATCCGCAGCCTGCTCAAGGTGATGGCCGCCCGCGATGGCCGGCACGTCGAGCTCGAGATCGTCTCCGACGCCGAGTGACCGCCGCCTGGCGGTCGCCAGGATCATCGGGGCGAAGGGGCTCGCCGGCGCCGTCCGGGTCGAGCTGCTGACCGATTGGCCGGAGCGGATCGAGCCAGGCGCCGAGCTGTGGCTGGACGGCTCATCGGCACCGACGCGCATCGGGCGCATCGAGTCCGGTGGCCGCCTCACCGTGCTTCACCTCGAAGGCGTCACGGGCCGCGAGGAGGCCGAGCGGCTCACCGGACGCTACCTCGAGGCCCCCGCGAAACCGCTTCCCGTTGAGACCTACTACTGGGACGACCTGGTGGGCCTGCGGGTCGAGGAGCCCGACGGCACCGCCGTGGGCGAGCTGGTGGAGGTCTTCCGCGCCGGCGCCGCGGAGGTCTATCGCGTGGTCGGAGAAGCCGGTGAGCGACTCGTTCCGGCCCTCCGGAGCGCGGTGGTCCGGATTGACCTCGAGGAGAACCTCATGGTCATCGCCCCCGACGACGCCGAAGAGGTCCGCTGACGCCGCATGCGGATCGATGTCGTCACCATCTTCCCGGAGCTCCTGGAGGGGCCCTTGGGGACCTCGATCATCGGCAGGGCGGTTGAAGGGGGCCTCGTCGAGTTCGGCGTCCACGACATCCGCATCCACGGCCTCGGCCGGCACCGGTCAGTCGACGACTACCCGTATGGCGGCGGCGCGGGAATGGTCATGCGTCCGGAACCCCTGTTCGCGGCCATCCAGCCGCTGCGCACGGCCGGCGCGACCGTGGTCCTGATGGACCCTGCTGGCGAGCGCCTGACCGATCAGCTCGCGCGGGCGCTTGCCGGCTCGAGCCACCTCGCGCTCGTGTGCGGCCGCTATGAAGGGGTCGACGAGCGCGTCGGGACGCTGGTCGACCGAGAGGTGAGCATCGGCGACTACGTGCTGACCGGCGGCGAGCTGCCGGCCCTCGTGCTCATCGACACCGTCGTGCGCCTCGTGCCCGGCGTGATCGCCGAGGCGTCGCACGAGGGCGACTCCTTCGCATCGGGCCTGCTCGAGTATCCGCAATACACCAGGCCGGAGGTCTTCGAGGGGCTGCCGGTGCCGCCGGTCCTGCTCTCCGGACACCACGGCGAGGTGGACCGCTGGCGGCGGCGGGAAGCGCTGCGCCGAACGCTCGAGCGTCGTCCGGACCTGCTCGACACAGCGGACCTGAGCGACGCCGACCAGGCGACCCTCGCGGAGCTTCGTCGGACGAGCATGGCGGATCCACCCAGGTGACCGATCGACGTGCGATCGTTCTACCGGGCGTCCGCTACACGTCGGCGCATCCACTGCTGCATTTCACGCGTGCCGTGCTCGAGTCCAACGGCTGGGCGGTCTCCGAAGCGTCCTGGCCGACGGATGACGCTGGGGAACCCGATGCGGGCCAGATGGTGACCGAGGTCGCGACCCAGCTCATCGAGGCGGCCGGCGATGCGCGACTTCTGATCGTCGTCAAGTCGATCGGTTCGCTCGCGATGCCGCTGGCGGCCGCTCGTGGCATCGCGGGCATCTGGATGACGCCGCTGCTGCGCCGGCCAGCCGTCATGCAGGCGCTCACGGAGCTCCCCGCAGCGACGCTGCTCGTCGGTTCGGCCGCAGATGACACGTGGGACGCCGATGCGGCCAACCGATCGGGCCATCAGATGCTTCAGCTGTCCGACGCGAATCACGGGCTCGAGCTCGACGGGGATCCGCTCGGTTCCATCCACGCGCTGCGCCAGGTCATCGAAGCGGTCGACCACTTCGTGGTCGGGATCGAGCCCGAGGAAGGCTAAGCCGCCTTGCCGCCCCACGGCCGCCGCTGCTATACTCCCGGATGTCGCGGCCGCCTTCGCGGTCGCGTTTGCACGTCACCATGATCAGCCGCGGGGAAGCCCGCGATTACGAGGTCGCCCCGGGATGAACGCCATCAAGGAGCTCGAGCGTGAGCAGCTCCGCACCGACGTACCGGAGATCGCCCCCGGCGACACGGTCCGCGTCTCGGTGAAGGTGGTCGAGGGCACCCGTGAGCGGATCCAGGTCTTCGAGGGCACCGTGATGCGGATGCGCGGCGGCGGCCTGAACCGGGCCATCACCGTTCGTCGCATCGCCAGCGGCGTCGGCGTGGAGCGCACCTTCATGGTGCACGCGCCGCGCATCGAAAAGATCGATGTCGTCCGTCACGGCGTTGCTCGCCGCGCACAGCTCTACTTCCTCCGCGATCGGGTCGGCAAGGCCGCCACGCTCCGCGAGCGCCGCTCCAACTGACGTTCACCGGACCGACCCGGGTGGCGGGACGCCTCCCACGCATCGGCCGGATCGATAGACTGGCGGCGTGACCGCTGTCAGGCGCCCGCAACGTATCGTCAAGCCCTCAACGCGGGTCGAGCGTGCGCACTGGAGCGCCGGTCGAACGATGGTGGTGGGTGCGGATGCCGTGGGGGTGGCCTGCCTGAGCGGGCCGGTCCTGGCGGCAGCAGTCGTGATGCCGGCCTACGGCCGCCGCATCCCCGGTGTCCGCGACTCGAAGATGCTCTCGCGGGCTCAGCGCGAGCGCCTCTATCCCAAGATCATGCGCGGAGCCCTGGCCGTCGGCCTCGGCGCCGCCAGCGTGACCGAGATCGACCGGATCAACATCTACCACGCCACGAACCTCGCCATGCGCCGTGCCATCTGTCGCGTGAGCGGGCGGCAGCACGTGCTCATCGACGGCCTGCGGGTGCACCGGCTCGAGGACTTCGTCGGCTCGTACACCGCGATCGTGCACGGTGACGCCCGCTGCTATTCGATCGCCGCGGCGTCGATCGTGGCGAAGGTCGTCCGCGACCGCCTGATGGATCGCCTCGCCGCTCGGTACCCGCACTACGGGTGGGAGCACAACGCGGGGTACGCGACGTTCACGCACCGCCGCGGCATCGAGGAGCAGGGGATCACTCCCTTCCATCGGCGGTCCTTCGCCCGCGTCCGCGCCATCGCCATCGGAGAACAGCTGGAGCTGGACCTGCCTCCGGAGAACCTCGACGCGCTCCTCGCACCGGCGTACGCCGCAGTAAGCGAGAGGTAAGCCGCCGGTACGCGCCGCTATGGCAGGCTCGCGGTCGCTCGACTCCGCGTGGAGGGCCGATGGGCGACCCGCGTCACCACCTCGGCATCGTCGCCGAGCACGCAGTTGCCGCCTGGCTGGAGGATTCCGGCTGGCGGCTGCTCGGACGGCGGGTGCGCGCTCCCGGTGGCGGCGAGGTCGACATCGTTGCCATCGATCCCGACGGGATCCTGGTTGCCGTGGAGGTCCGAGCCCGCCGGACCGCACGAGCGGGCACCGGAAGCGAGACGATCCACGCCGGCCGCGTCGCGCGCAGCGGGCGGACGCTGGCCGCGTTCGCCACCGCCGGCTCGTTCGGTCACCGAGGGCTGCGCGTCGACCTCGTGACGGTCACGCCGGAGACCGGTGAACGGGCCTGTTGGCGGCTGCGCCGTATTCCGAACGTCGGCGAGTGATCGGCGTCAGCCGCCGAACATGAGCTCGAGCCGCTTGATCGAGGCGATGTAGGGTCGGCTGACCGGGTAGATGCCATGGCGATCGACTGCCGATTGGTCCTGGTAGTACGCGGCGAGCACGTGATCGCGATCGCCCCCGTATCGCGCGAGGTAGTGGGCGAGCAGACGAACCCCGCCGCGCACGTTGTGGCGCATGTCGTTGATCGCAACGGGCTCGCCGAGCATCGCATCGCCGACCCAGACCGCGGTCGCCGGCATCAGCTGCATGACTCCGACGGCACCGGCGTGACTGACCACGCCCTGCTGCCAGCCGGACTCCTGCCACGCGACGGCGAGGGCGAATGGCACCGGCACGCCGTACCGGTTCGCCTCCTCGACGATCACTTGGCGCACGGCATCGCGCTCGGCCACTCGTGCTGCCATCCAGGGGGACATCGGCGCGGCCTGAGGGGCAGCCGGGGCGGGCGGGGCGGCCGCCGCCGGTGCGCCGGGAATCGTGAGCCGCTGGCCGCCGAAGATCAGGCTCGGATTTGCGATGCCGTTGGCCTGGACGATTGCCGTGACGGTCACGCCGTAGTGGCGGGCGATGCGGGTGAGGTTCTCGCCGCGCGCGACGACATGCACGGCAGCCTCCGGCGCGGGTGCAGCCGCCGGGGAGCCAGGCGGTGCGCTGGCAAGGTCGATCCCGATGCGCAGCTCCTGGCCGGCGAAGATCCGGTTTGGATCGGCCAGCTGGTTCAGTGCGACGAGGGTGGCGACGTCGACCCCGTGTCGCCTCGCAATGCCGGTGAGGGTGTCGCCGCGCTTGACGGTCACCGTTGGATCGGTGGCGAGCACGACCGAGACGAGGACCGGCAGGACCACGAGCGAGGTGGCCAGCGCCAGGATCGGGGCAATGAGCCTGGGTCGGTGCAAGGGATCGTTCCTCCACGTGCGGTGCCAGCCATGCGAGGCCGGCGGACGATGCGTCACGACGCGGGGCGGATGCTAGGAGCGATCCGGGCAGGGTCAAGGTACGTGCGGGTGGAATGAGGGGTACTTCGGTACCGTGTGGTGCGGTCCGGAACGGAAACCCGCCCCCGGGATCGGAGGGCGCGGTCTGGTATGATTCAGTGGCTCGCGCTTCGGCACGAGCCCATCACACACGCTCGGCGGATCCTGCCGATCCTCGGTGCCGTCGCGATCTCGTCGCGGACGGTGGATCACGGAGCCGATGCCGGGCGGAGGAAAGAACCGGAGGTTTTCTTTGGCTGCCACCAGCATGAAGCAGCTGCTCGAGGCGGGCGTCCACTTCGGGCACCAGACCCGGCGTTGGAACCCGAAGATGCGCGAGTACATCTTCGCCGAGCGCAACGGGATCCACATCATCGACCTGGCTCAGACCGTCTCGCGTCTCGAGGCGGCACTGGCCTTCGTCCGCGAGACGGTGCGTCGCGGGGACAGCGTCCTGTTCGTCGGGACGAAGAAGCAGGCCCAGGACGCGCTCTCCGAGGCGGCGCAGCGATCCGGTCAGCACTACGTCAACACCCGATGGCTCGGCGGCATGCTGACGAATTTCACGACCATCAAGCGCCGCATCCAGCGCCTCGAGGCCCTCGAGGCCCGACGCGAGGCGGGAGAGTTCGAGCGCCTCACGAAGAAGGAGGCCTCGAAGCTGACGGAGGAGATCAACAAGCTCGATGCCGCATTGGGTGGCATCCGCAAGATGCGCCGCCTCCCCGGCGCCGTCTTCATCGTCGATCCACATCGCGAGGCGATCGCGGTCGCCGAGGCGCGTCGCCTCGAGATCCCCATCGTGGCGATGACCGACACGAACTGCGACCCGGACCTGATCGACTGGGTCATCCCCGCCAACGACGACGCGATCCGCTCCGTTCGCCTCATCTGCGGCTTCGTTGCCGATGCGGCGAGCGTCGCCCAGCAGGAGCGCCAGGCCCAGCTCGACGAGGAGTTCGAGCAGGCGGAGGCAATGCCGCCGGTCGATGACGCCACGCTTACGTCCGAGGCGGACTACACCGCCGCGCTCGCCACCGGCGAGGCGCTCGTCTTCGAGCCCGAGCCCGAGGAGGACGAGGAGGAAGAGCGGAAGGCCCGCGCCCGGCGCGCCGCCCACATCGAGGAGGGGGAGCCGGAGCACAACCCGGATCGGGAGCACGAGCGCCAGATCCACGAGCATCTCAAGGAGCCGCGCCCGTAACGGCGACAGGCGGAAGGGACCATGACGAACACGGTGACGATCAAGCCAGAGGACGTGAAGCGGCTCCGGGAGCAGACCGGTGCCGGGATCATGGACTGCAAGCGCGCGCTGGAGTCGTCCGGCGGCGACTACGAGAAGGCGGCTGTCTGGCTGCGCGAAAAGGGCCTGTCGACGGCGGCCAAGAAGGCCGGCCGCGCCGCCCGCGAGGGCGTCGTCACGAGCTACATCCATCACGGATCGCGGCTCGGCGTCCTTCTCGAGCTCAACTGCGAGACCGACTTCGTCGCGCGCACGGAGGACTTCCAGCAGCTTGCGCGCGACCTGGCAATCCAGGTGGCCGGCATGGCGCCGGCGTACGTCAGCCGCGACGACGTTCCGAGCGAGCTCATCGAGGAGCAGAAGCGACTCTTCGCAGTCGACGCCGAGCGCGACGGCCGTCCCGCCGATCGGATCGCGACGATCGTGGAGGGCAAGCTCAACAAGTGGCTCGAGTCGGTCTGCCTGCTCGACCAGCCGTACCGCGATACCGACCTGCGGATCGCCGACCTGATCAACGAGAAGGTCGCGCTGCTCGGCGAGAACATCCGTGTCGCGCGTTTCGCTCGCTTGGCCGTCGGCGAGACCGCATCGTCCGAGACCGACGAGGCCGCCTGACCGATGGCCGAGCCGACTGCCGCTGAGTCCAGGGCGCACCCACGGCGGGTGCTGCTGAAGCTCTCCGGCGAGGCGCTGATGGGCGAGAACGAATACGGGATCGATCCCGAGGTCGTGCGCGGCATCGCGGCCCAGATCTCGACGGCCAAGGCGGACGGCACCGAGATCGCGATCGTGTGCGGCGGCGGAAACATCTTCCGTGGCCTGGCAGCCAGCGCGCGCGGCATGGACCGCTCAACGGGCGACTACATGGGCATGCTTGCCACCGTCATGAACGGCCTCGCCATCCAGGACGCGCTCGAGCAGTCGGGCTGCCCGACGCGCGTCATGAGCGCCATTGCCATGAACGAGATCTGCGAGCCCTACATCCGCCGCCGAGCCGAGCGCCACCTGGAGAAGGGGCGTGTCGTCGTCATGGTGGCCGGCACGGGCAACCCGTACTTCACGACCGATACCGCGGCCACCCTGCGGGCGGTGGAGGTCCACGCCCAGGTCATCCTGAAGGGCACGCGCGTCGACGGGGTGTACGATGCCGACCCCGAGAAGCATCCCAACGCCCAGCGGTACAGCCAGATCGGCTACACGGACCTGCTGAGCAATCGACTCCAGGCGCTCGATGCGACGGCCGTGAGCCTGGCCATGGACAACGAGATGCCGATCGTCGTCTTCGACCTGACGGTTCCCGGCAACATCACACGGGCGATCGCCGGCGAACGGATCGGCACGCTGATCTCAGGAGAGTGACCCGATGCCGCACGAGTCGTTGACCGCCATCGAACCCAAGATGCAGCGCGCCATCGAGGCAATGGAGCGCGACTTTGCCGGCATCCGGACCGGGCGTGCATCGAGCGCCCTTGTGGAGCGCATCACCGTCGATTACTACGGAACGCAGACCCCGCTGAACCAGGTGGCTGGCATCAGTACGCCCGATCCGCATCTCATCGTGATCCAGCCATGGGACCGATCCGTCCTGTCGGCGATCGAGAGGGCGATCACGAAGAGCGACATCGGGCTGACGCCCAATGTCGACGGGACCGTCGTCCGGCTCAACGTGCCGCCGCTCACCGAGGACCGACGCAAGGACATGGTGCGGCAGGTCCGGCGCCGCACGGAGGAGGCGCGCGTCGAGGTCCGCAACCACCGCCGCGAGGCGGCCGACCAGCTCAAGAAGACGATGCGTGACGGCGACCTGTCGGAGGACGAGGAGCGCAGGGAGCTGGAGAACCTGCAGAAGCTGACCGACCGGCACGTGGAGGCGATCGACGCCCGCGCCGACCGCAAGGAAGCCGAGATCCTGGAGGTCTGACGGGTGCCGGACGCGGTCCGACCCCGGCACGTGGCGATCATCGCCGACGGCAACCGCCGGTGGGCCCGCGAGCGAGGGCTCCCGGTCCTCGCAGGGCACATCCAGGGCATCGAGGCGATCCGGCCGATCGTGCGGCGCGCGCGCGACGCCGGTGTCGAGACGCTCTCGGTGTACACGTTCAGCACGGAGAACTGGGCTCGCCCCGACGACGAAGTGGCGGGTCTCTTCGGCCTCATCGATGGCGCCGTGCGCCAGTACACCGACGAGCTGATCGAGGAGGGCGTGCGCGTGCGGGTGATCGGCCGCCTGCATGAAGCACCGGCAGACGTCCAGCGCTCGATCCGCGCCGCCGAGGACCGCACGAGCGGTGGTGCGCGCATCACGCTCAACATCTGCTTCAACTACTCGGGCCGGGCCGAGATCGTGGACGCGGCACGGGCGTTGGCGGCCGCGCGCGCCGACCCGAACGCGATCGACGAGGCGCGCTTCGCCGAGCACCTGTACACCTCAGGCCAGCAGGACGTCGACCTCGTCATTCGCACCGGTGGCGACCAGCGCACCAGCAACTTCCTGCTCTGGCAGGCCGCGTACGCGGAGCTCGTCTTCTGCCCCAAGTTCTGGCCCGACTTCGACGCTGCGGACTTCGACGCGGCGCTCGAGGACTACGCCCGCCGCGACCGGCGCTTCGGAGGCTAGGCATGCTGCGGACGCGGGTGCTCACGGCCGCCGTGCTCGCGCCCATCATCATCGGCGTCGTCCTCCTCGGGGAGCCGTGGATCTCGGTCCTGGTGGGCGTCATCGCCTTCCTCGCCCTGGTCGAGCTTGTCGGCCTGCTCGACGCTGCCGGCCATCAGCCCCCGCAGATGCTGACCATCGCGACCGGCATGGGAATCACGGCCGCCGGGCTCGTCACGACGAACGACGAGAGCGTCGGAGGCGTCGTGTCGCACCTCGTCACGGCCCTCGACCCGCCCGGCCTTGTGGCGGCGGCGGTGGTCGCAGCCATGCTGCTGCTGGCGGCCGTCGGGTTCACCCGCGCCGACCCGCGCGCCGGCTTCATGACGTGGTCGATGACCACGTTCGGCGTGGCCTACGTCGGCCTTCTCCTGCCAGCCATCGTGCTCGTCGCCCACCTGGCGCCTCCCGGAGGGTCGCCCGGCACCGCGGTCGGCCCGCTGGGCCTGGGCTCGGGCGTCGCTTGGACGCTCATGCTGGTGCTGGTGGTGTGGGGGTACGACACGGGCGCGTACCTGACCGGTCGCCGGCTCGGGCGGCGGCGGCTGCTCGAGCACATCAGCCCGTCAAAGACGGTCGAGGGGCTGGCCGGCGGCCTGGTGCTTGGGACCATCGGCGCGGGGATCGGCGCGGCACTCATCGGCCTCGAGCCATGGCACTCGCTTGTCATCGGTCCGTTGGTGGGCCTGGCGGCGCAGGCCGGCGACCTCGCCGAGTCGATGCTCAAGCGAGCCGGAGGACGGAAGGAGTCCGGCTTCCTCGTGCCCGGCCACGGCGGCGTCCTCGACCGGCTCGACTCGTTCATGTTCGCCGCCCCCGTCCTGGCGGGCTATGCGCTCCTGGCCGCGGGCCGCGTGGCGTGACCGGGGTCGCCATCCTCGGCTCGACCGGCTCGATCGGAGCGCAGACGCTGGAGGTCATCTCCGGCCTCGGGGGTCGATTCACGGTGCGGGCACTGGCCGCCGGCCACGCCGGCAGCGCGATGGCGGACCAGCTGGCCGCATGGCCGGATGCCCGCTGGTGGTGCGCGGACGAGGGCGCCCGCGCGCTGGCCCCGGACCGATGGGCGGGCAGCGGCCTCGCGGAGCTGGCGACGCTCGACGGCGTCGAGCTGGTGGTGGTGGCCACGACCGGCATGGCTGCGCTGCCCGCCGTCCTCGACGCGCTGCGCGCCGGCCGTCGCGTGGCGCTGGCAAACAAGGAGACCCTCATCACCGGCGGCCACCTGGTGACCGCGCTGCTCGATGACCTGGGCGGGGATCGGCTGGAACTGCTGCGGCCGATCGACAGCGAGCATTCGGCAATCTGGCAATGCCTGGTCGGCGAACCGATGGAGGGGCTCGCGCGCCTGGTGTTGACCGCCAGCGGAGGGCCGTTCCGCGGGCGAGATCCCGGCTCCCTGGCAGGAGTGACCGCCGACGAGGCGCTCGCGCACCCGACCTGGCGGATGGGACCCAAGATCACGATCGACTCGGCCACGCTGGTCAACAAGGCGTTCGAGGTGATGGAGGCCAAATGGCTGTACGGGCTGCCGTACTCTAAGATCGATACCGTGATCCATCCCCAGAGCGTGGTGCACTCGCTGGTCGAGTTCGCCGATGGCTCGTACAAGGCCCAGCTCGGCCTACCCGACATGCGCCTTCCGATCCAGTACGCCCTCACCCATCCGGAGCGCCTGCCCGCGCCCGCGCCGAGGTCCTCCCCGCCCGAGTGGGGGAGCCTGGAGTTCGCGGAGCTGGCGCCCGGCGCCTATCCCGCCTACGACACCGTCCGCGCTGCGGCAGATGCGGGCGGGAACCGCGGAACCATCCTCAACGCCGCGGACGAGGCCGCGGTGGCGGCCTTCCTGGACGGCCGCATCGCCTTCCCGCGCATCGCGACCACCATCGGCGACGCGGTCGAGCGCTGGGGCGCCGCCGACGAGCCGGACCTGGATGGGATCGCCGCGCTCGACGCCGACGTGCGCGCTTCCCTGCGAACCGAGCTCGGACTGGCCTGATGGAGGTCATCGGCACTGTCGCCGCCTTCCTCGGCGTGCTCATCGTCCTGGTCCTCGTCCACGAGCTGGGCCACTTCGTCGTTGCGAAGCGCGCGGGCATCACGGTCGAGGAGTTCGGGGTCGGCTTCCCGCCGCGGATCGCCTCCGTCATGTGGCGAGGCACCCGCTACAGCCTCAACTCGATCCCGCTCGGCGGGTTCGTGAAGATGCTGGGCGAGGACGGCGACGTCGAGATTCGACGCCTGCGAGAGCAGGGCCTGAGCGAAGACCAGGTCGAGCGGGCGATGGCCGGCGCCTTCAACCGCCGCCCGATCTGGGTCCGTGTGGCCGTCCTGCTCGCCGGCGTGGCGATGAACTTCGTGCTGGCCGCGGGGCTCTTCGCGGCTGCCGTCAGCCTGCCCGCGCTCATCGGCCACGGGCCGCTCACCGTCGTCACCGTCCACGAGGACAGCCCCGCCGAAGACGAGCTCGAGATCGGCGATGAGATCGTCGCCGCCGACGGCCAGTCCTTCGAGCGTTCGGCCGACCTCACGGAGTACGTCGCCGAGCGCGCGGGGTTCGTCGTGGAGCTGACGGTCCTCCGGGGCGGCGACGAGATCGAGGTGCCGATCATCCCGCGCTCGGTCAGCGCCGAGGATCGGGCCCGGGGCATCGGCCCGGTCGGCTTCACCTATGAGCCGGAGCGCCTGGTGGAGGAGCCGTCGACGGTCACCGGACCCCTCGATGCCATCGGCAGAGGAACGGCTGCGGCGTGGATGCTGGCGATTCAGATCCCCGGTGGCCTGGCGGATGCGGTCGGCGGCCTGATCGGCCTGAACCCTGATGGCGGGGACGCCATGGGTCCGATCGGCATCGCCCAGGAGACCGGCCGGGTTCTCGAGGCGCCGCTGGTCAGCCAGCTCCTCTTCGTCGGCGTCCTCTCGATCAATCTGGCGGTGCTCAACGTCCTGCCGTTCCCGCCTCTGGACGGCGGACGGATCGCGGTCGTCCTGCTCGAGTCGGCACGTCGACGCAAGCTGCCCACGGAGCGCGAGGCACTCATCTACCTGACCGGCTTCGCCGTCCTCATGGCACTCATCATCCTGATCAGCATCCAGGACATCCAGCGGCTCCTCAACGGGGCCTAGGGGCGCGAAGGAGCCCTCCGAGACTCCGCGAAAGGACTCGTACCCAGTCGAACCCGCTTTTGAGCCATCCTCTCGGTAGAGACAGCTGATCCGTGTCTGATCCGAGGGTACGGGTGTTAGCCGGTAAAGGGTGTTTCGGCGGCGCGGAGCGTGGTCGGGCGCCGCGTGACGGGTCGTTCACGGTCGTGGGTAGGCCTGTGATTCGCTCGGCCTAGCGGATCAGGTACAACAGTAGAGGCACTGAGGCGCTGATCAATGCGCTCATAACGCCAACCAGCACCCAGATGGCTGTTTCCGACAGAGCCCACCCGCTAGACGACGCAGCATGGTGGGGTACCGCCGGAGCGCCTATGACTCGGTGTCGGTCTTTAGCCCGAGCTGTGGAGCCCTCTGGGGGAGTCGGCGACTGACCTGCCGGCGCCGCGCGTGCTCCCACGCGCGAACTTGATAGCTGCTGTAGCGCGGGCGTCCGAATCGCTGTCGCCGTGGGCCCGCCGCTTCGGCCGTCAGCCGATGCCGTCCTCGCGCGCTGCGCGGCGAACACAACCGGGTGTTCCAACGCCGTCGCAAGTCGATCAGCGGACGCGACCGGATGGTTAATGTCGAGCCGTTCTTCGGAGCGGGTCTGCCGGCCGGCAAGTTCGCTGGGCCGAGGGACTGTAAATTCGGTGCGCGACTGCTCGAACCGCGCGCACATTGGGCATTCATCGGTACTGCCACGCGCGAACTCGTAGCCACAGTGACGGCAAAACCGTGCCGCCGCCGACTTGCCCAGTATCGCTCGAAGCACTCCTCACCACCTCTCCATCAATGGTAGGCAAGCGTCATGCCGCTAGCAAGAGCGCCGATGGGTTCCGGGATACTGGTTGCACGCCCCGTCCCCGATTGGGCGGTAGCGCTCTGCGGGGGTACCCACAACCTCACCCACGAGCCCGCGCACATTGCGCGGATATTGGCGAACCCCCGCGGACGAGTTTGAGAATGAGCCGTGTACTCTGTGCGTGGCGAGACGAGTCAGCATCCAGGACATCCAGCGCGACCGGCAGCTGGAGCGACAACAGCGGCCACCGGAAATTCCGCCGCCGGGCTCCGAGCCGTCAGACGGACGGCACTGTGCTTGCTAACCATCTAGTTTCCAGTTGGGTGGCGGACTCCATGGCACAACAGCACCACACCAGAGCGGCCGTCCTCTTTTGTCGCTGGTGTGGTGCCGCGATCTCCCACGACGGTCGCTGCGCGACGTGCGCGGAGCGTGAGCAGGCGAACGCTGAATGGTTCACGCAAAGGATCGGCCGACGCCCTCCCCGACCGGTGAAGCGCTCGCTGGACCTTGCCCCCGGCGCCAGCGCGGCGCCGCCCACGCAGCGCGGCAAGGCACCGATACCTGCCCCCGGCCCCGCCAAAGCGCCGCCCACGCAG
>Ga0136633_1000072_pt1 | contig 67078 bp, 63 predicted proteins | sample AntDrymeUQ832206_2_FD_105494 | JGI IMG/M metagenome (GOLD analysis project Ga0136633, IMG submission 105494) | Polar desert sand microbial communities from Dry Valleys, Antarctica - metaG UQ83 (22.06) | ecosystem: Environmental > Terrestrial > Soil > Desert | place: Antarctica: Dry Valley...
AGGAATCAAAGAGATGCTGAATCAAGAGGTTAGGCCGCCCACCGGCGTTCGACTTGCCCCACAGCGAGTCGAGCCAACGTCGACTCTCCTTGTCGAGCAAGCCATTCCACGGCTCGGTGCGGGTCGTGCTCGTCATGACTGGCGACTCGGCGTCGAACGATCAAAAGCCCGTGGCACCGGCGCCACGGGTGGGTGCAGGCGCCAGAGACGATCGACCCGTGACACCTGAGCGAACTGCGGCAGAGACCCCAGATGCGAGCGGAGCGACCACAGCACGGCAGCCGTGGCTCGTGCATCACCGGCTGCCGTGTGGGGCTGGTCGTGATCGATGCCGAGGCGCCGGCACGCGTCCCCGAGCGGCACCGAACCGCCGACCGTCGCCCGCACCAGAGCTGCTGTGCAGATGCCCTTTGGCGATACGGGGAGTCCAACGCCCAGTCGGTGGAACTCCCCGCGAAGGATCGCCCAGTCGTAGGCAAGGTTATGTGCAACCACCGTGTTGCCGGCGAGCATCCCAATCACGTGTGACGCAACGTCTCCGAATCTTGGTGCCCCTTGGAGCATCGCTGCATCGATGCCGTGAACATGCGTGGCTCCAACGAGCCTCCCCGGGTCGATCAAGGACTCGTACTCTTCGATGATCGAGCCATCCTCTGCCACGATCAGGCATGCGATCTCGACTATGCGTGAGGTGAGGGCACGGCCCGTCGTCTCGACATCGAGCACTGCATACACACGGCGCGGCGCCGACCGAGTCGCAACGGTCGACTCCCTCAGCGGGATCCCAACTCCTGCCTGCTCACGATCCGTGATCAGAGTGCTTCTCCTGCTACCGACGGCACGCCACCTTCCGGCGTATCTAGGTTGTAGCAGGCCCCTATGACACGAATCGTCCATGGAGGGCATTACCTCGTGGAATGATACGGACGACCCACTGCTCATTCAGCTCGCCGGGAATCTCACCGACCATACGCATGTCACGGGGGCGATGGGATACGGCCCCCAACCCACCCCGCCCGGCTGCGTCCGGACCCACCGGTGAGCCGTAGACCGACCGAACCGTCGGTTTGCGGCTCACCGGTCGGAGGAGGCGAGGCAGCTCGCTGGGAAGGTCACCGTCGGGCTGGCCGGATTCGAACCGGCGACCCCCTGCTCCCAAAGCAGGTGCGCTACCAAGCTGCGCCACAGCCCGTCCCCGTGATTGTCGCATGTCGCAGCAAGTCAGCCGACCCTCCTCGTCCCCGGACCGCGGCGCCGGCGGCGTCAACCGATCCGTTCCCCGGTCACCGGGTCGAACACGGTGTGGCGGCGGACGACCACGGGAACCCTGTCTCCCCGACTGGCTGCACCGGGGCGAGTGCGGGCGGCGAGCCTGCAGCCGCCGACGTCGACCACCACCACGTCATGCGAGCCGAGGGTCTCGACCGCGGTGACGATCCCGACCACCGGGACCGAAGGGTCGGCATCGTCCACCGAGGCGTCCTCGGGGCGGACCCCCACCACCACGGTCCCTCCCACGTGGCGGGCGAGCTCGGCCGGCCAGGCCCGGATGCTGAGCCCGCCGCAGCGGAGCCAGAAACCCGGGGGGTCGGCGATCACCTCGGCGGCGACGAGGCTGATGTAGCCGGTGACCTCCGCCACCTCCGTCGTCCCCGGCTCGGCGTAGACCCGGCCAGGGGTGTCGATCTGGATCACCCGCCCCTCGGCCATGACCGCCATCCGGTCCCCCACCGCCATCGCCTCCACCGGGTCGTTGGTGACGTACACCGCGGTGACCCCGTAGCCGTGCTGCACCGTGCGCAGCTCGGCCCGCAGGGCGGCCCGGGCGTGGGCGTCCACCATCGCCAGCGGCTCGTCGAGGAGCAAGGCTCGCGGGGAACGGACCATTGCCCTGGCGATCTGCACCAGCTGCCGGTGCCCCGCAGACAGCTGGGCGGGCATGGCGTCGAGGAGCTGTTCGATCCCGAGCGCCCGCACCTCGGCCGACACACGCATGTCGACCTCCTCGGACGGTCGGTGCTGCACCTCGAGGGGGAAGGCGACGTTCTTCCTGGTTGTGAGGAAGGGGAACAGGACGGCGTCCTGGAACACCATCGCCACCCGGCGCTGCTGCGGCTCGAGCCGGGTGACCACCTCGCCGCCGAGCATGACGTCTCCGGAGTCGACATCGTCGAGACCGGCGATGGCCCTCAGCAGCGTCGTCTTGCCCGAGCCGGAGCGGCCGATCACCGCCAGCAGCTCACCGTCGGCGACGAACAGGTCGATCGCATCGAGGATCCGTCTCGTGCCCTTCGTCACCGTCACCCCGTCGACGGTGATCGTCGCCACCTCAGCCCTCCAGGGCTTCCCGCATCGCTCGTACCGCCCGTGCCCGGTGCGAGATCCTGTTCTTCGCCTCGGTTCCCATCTCGGCCAGCGTGAGGTCACCGACGAGGAAGACGGGGTCGTAGCCGAATCCGCCCTCGCCCCTGCGCTCGCCGGTGATGACCCCTTCGAGCACCCCCTCGACCACCAGCTCGTCGCCGGCGGGGGTGGCCACGGCAACCACCGTGCGGAAGCGGGCGGAGCGGTCGGCGAGCCCGTCCATCACCTCCAGCAGCCTGGTCACGTTCTGAGTGTAGGTAGCGCTCGGGCCGGCGAAACGGGCCGTGGTCACCCCCGGGGCGCCGTCGAGGGCGACCACCTCGAGCCCGGTGTCGTCGGCGAGGGCGGCGACCCCGGTGACCGCGGCAACGGTCCGCGCCTTGAGCAGGGCGTTCCCCTCCAGGGTGGGCTCGGTCTCCTCGATGTCGGGCCAGTCGAGGCCACGCACCACGGTGATGGGGGGCGACAGGTCGGCAAGGATCGCCTCGATCTCGGCGATCTTGTCGGGATTGTGTGAGGCCACCACCAGCCGATCCACCCGGTGGGCCCGGGGCGACCCGGTCACGTCGCCCTTGCCTTCTCCTGGTGCTCGATCAGACGGTCGATCCCGGCGGCGGCGGTGTCGAGCATCCGGTCGAGCTGGTCCCGGTCGAACGGGTTCCCCTCGGCGGTCGCCTGGACCTCGATCAGCTTGCCGACGCCGGTCATCACCACGTTGCAGTCGACGTCGGCGGCCACGTCCTCGACATACGCCAGGTCGAGCAGGATCTCGTCGCCGATCAGCCCGACCGAGACCGCGGCCACGTGGTCGACGACCGGGCTGGCCGCCAGCCGTCCCCCGGCGACGAGCACGTCGCAAGCGTCGGCGAGGGCCACCCAGGCCCCGGTGATCGAGGCCGTGCGGGTCCCCCCATCGGCCTGGAGGACGTCGCAGTCGACCTGGAGGCTGACCCCGGGCATGGCGGCGAGGTCGACGGCGGCCCGCAGCGACCGGCCGATGAGGCGTTGGATCTCCTTGACCCTGCCCCCCGAGATCGACCCGCGCGAGACCCGCTGCTTGCCCGAGCCGGGCAGCATGGCGTACTCGGCGGTGACCCATCCCTCGTTCGAGCCTCGCATCCACGACGGTACCGACTCCTCGACCGAGACCGTGCACAACACCCTGGTAAGACCCATCTCGATGAGGACGGAGCCAGGGGTCATCTGCGTGAAGCGGCGATGGATGGTGACCGGCCGCAGCTCGGCCGACCCCCTCCCCTCTCTGCTCATCCCGACCGCTTCCGCACCTCGACGACCAGACCAGGCTCCGCCGCCAGCACCACGCCCGAGAAACGGGGTCGGGCGGTGTTCACCGCCTCGTCCGGCTCCAGCCCCGGTGCCAGATGGGTGAGGACCAGGGTGTGGGCCCCCACCTCCTCGGCCAGGTCGGCGGCCTCGTCCGGGGCGAGATGGAACTTGTACATGGCGAGATGGCGCGGCCCGGTCAGGCCCGCCTCGCACAGGACGACATCCGCCCCCTCCGCCAGATCCGGGAAGCCGCCGCCGGGCCCGGTGTCGCCCGAGAACACCAGCGTGCCATCTTGGTGCTCGACCCTGGTGGAGACGCACGGGACCGAGTGGTTGGCGTAGGCGAAGCGCAGCCGCATGTCACCGATCTCGACCGTCTGGCCGTCCTCCATGTCGGCCAGGTCGAGCACCCGATGCAACGGGTCGTCCGGCCCGCTCTGGCCCAGGAAGGTGGCGACCTTCTCGTGACCCCCGGGAGGCAGCATCACCGGGACGGTCCCATCCATCTGGCGGCAGTAGGCCAGATGGTGGAACCAGCCGAAAAGGTCGGAGCAGTGGTCGGCGTGCATGTGGCTGATGGTCACCGCGTCGACCTCGATGGGGTCGATCCGCCTGCCCAGCTCGAGGAAGGTGCCGGTGCCGGCATCCATCCAGATGGCGGTGGTATCCGACCTGACCAGGTAGCCGGATGCGGGCCGGGTGCGCGACGGCCCGCTCCCGTTGCAGCCGAGGACGTCGAGGGTGAAGCTCATCGGCCCACCCCGGCGGACCACCCGGCGGCGGTGAGGCTCCCCGGCACCGCCTCCGTGGCGACCCCAGCCACGATCCGGTACACCCGCACCGACGGCGCCGGAAGCGGACCGGCGACCACGTACCACCAGGTGGGGTCGAAGGCGGCGGCGATGTCGATCGACGAGGGTGTCGCCTTGCCGCCCGGATGGGAGTGGAACGATCCTCCGATCGTCCACCCGTTGGCCTCGGCGTGGCGCATCGCCCGGAAGTGCTCGGCGGGGTCGACGGTGAAGCGCCGGTGCGGCGACCGGTCCACGTTGGTCAGGCAGTAGGCAAGAACCGGGACCCGGTCGGCGTCGACGGCAAGCAGGCCGCAGGCCTCCAGGGGGGCGCAGAAGCGGGTGTGCTGGGCGATGGCGGTGGAGATGTCGGGGTGGAGGGCACCGCCGGAAACTTGCGACGTTGCCGGGGCCGGCATGACGGCGGTCATTCCACGCAGTCGCAGACGATGTCCCTGGCGTCGGGGACGTCCTCGTCCCTGACCACCAGACGGATGCGAAACTCGGTGAAGAAGCCGACGCTGAGCCCGCCCTCGTCGTCGGCGATCACGATGGCGGGGATGCCCTCGGAGGCGAGCCGGGCGCGGGCGATCTCGGCCTCGTCCCTGTGGAGGAAGGTGCACACGGTCTGCAGTCCGTCGCTCACGGCGACAGCGTACCCGGCGCTCGGGTGGGGGCCACGATCACACCGGGTCGCGCAGCAGCGGCTGGGTCATGCACCGGCTCCCGCCCCGACCCCGGCACAGCTCGCTGGCGTCGAGCTCGAGCACCTCGACCCCGGCATCGCGCAGCCGACGGTTGGTCTCCTGGTTGCGCTCGTAGGCGACCACCACGCCGGGGGCAAGGGCCAGGGTGTTGTTGCCGTCGTCCCACTGCTCTCGCAGCCTGCCGATGGCGTCTCCCCCGGTGGTGATCATGATGAGATCGTCGCGCCCGAGGGCGGCGACCAGGGCGGCCACCAGGCTCTGGTCGTGGTGCACCGAGATCTTCCCGTTCGGAGCCGGGTTCAGGGTGTAGACGTCGACGGACTCGAGCAGCCCAGGGAACACGTTGAACTTGTCGACATCGACCATGGTGAACACCGTGTCGAGGTGCATCACGGAGCGGTCGTGGGGAAGGTGCACCACGATCACCCTGGTCACCTCGCCGTGGGCGAACAGCCGGCGGGAGAGCATCTCGACCGCGGCCGGGGCGGTGCGTTGTCCCAGCCCGACGATCACCGTGTCCGGGGCCAGGACCAGCACATCGCCCCCCTCGATGGTGGCCGGGTACACGTCGGTGGGGTCGGCGCCGAACCAGACCGTGAACCGTTGATGGCGGAACCGGGGGTGGTGCCGGTAGATGGTCTTCATGTACAGCGACTCGCGCTGGCGGGCCGGGGTGGCGAGCACGTTGATGGAGACGCCCTGGTTGATCCAGGCGGCGTTGTCCCGCATGAACAGCAGGTTGGGGAGGGGCCGGAGCACGTGATGGAAGCGGTCGGCCACCATCGGTCGGTACAGGTGCTCGATCCCCCAATCGACCAGCTCGCGCTCCAGCAGCCCGCCGACCAGCACCTCGACCACCAGCTCGTGAGGCACCTCACGCAGCTGGGCGCCAAGCCGTTCGGCGACCCTCGGACCGCAGGCGGTGGGGGTGATCACCTGGTCGAGGAGAGCATGCCGGACCCCCTCGTCCTCGATGGTCTCGGAGAGCAGGTCCTCGAAGAAGACCACCTCGACCCCCCGTCGCACCATCATCTCGGCGAACCGGTCGTGCTCCTGCTGGGCGCGTTCCAGCCACAGCAGGTCGTCGAAGAGCAGATCGGCCTTGTTGTCGGGGGTCAGCCGGGCGATCTCGACGCCGGGCCGATGGACCATGACGGTGCGCAGCCGGCCGATCTCGCTGGAGACACGGAGCGTGTCCGTCATCGGCGACATCGCCGGGGCTGGGGCGGGTGGGGTCACGCCGACGAGGTTACCCCGAGCGCCCCCGGGGCGATGAGGGACCGCCCCCGGAAAGTTCCGGATGACCCTGCGGGCCCAGAAGCGTATCGCTATTGTGCGATCCCCACGGGGTCGTTGCGAACCAACGAGGAGGGATGGAGATGCCGGGGAGGGCTCGAATCGTGATGCTGTTCATCACGAGCATCCTCTTCCTCGTCATCCCCATCGCCGGAGCCCTCGCCCAGGAATCCGAGTCGGTGACCACCACCATCACCGTCGCCGACGAGACCGGGGAGCGAGTGCCCCTCGAGGGGGTGAGCATCACCGTCACCGACTCGGCCGGGGCCGAGGTCGGGACCGGGACCACCGACGCCACCGGGGTGTTCATGCTTCCCGTGCCCGGGGCGGGCACCTACACCATGCTGCTCGACGAGGCGACGCTCCCCGAGGGCGTGGTGGTGGCCAATCCCGAACGCAACCCGGCCACCGTGATCGTCGAGGTGGGCCAGACCAGGGCGACCATCTTCGCCCTCAGCTCCGGCGAGGACGACGGCAGGGGGCCCGCCGGGGTCACCGTCCGTCAGGTCTCCCAGCTCACCGTGGAGGGCATCAAGTTCGGGCTGTTCATCGCCATGGCGGCGATCGGCCTGTCCCTGATCTTCGGCACCACCGGGCTGGTCAACTTCGCCCATGGCGAGCTGATCGGCTGGGGCATGCTGATGGCCTACTTCTTCAACTTCTACGGGCTCGCCGGGGTCTTCGGCTGGATGGCGGGCTGGCCAGCCCCGTTCGGGGATGGTGTCAACGTCATCTTCGCCGCCCTGCTGGCGACGATCCTGGGTGGTGCGCTCGGTTGGCTGCTCGACGCCGCCATCTTCAGCAAGTTGCGTGCCCGGGGCGTCGGTCTGATCTCGCAGATGGTGGTCACCATCGGGCTGTCGCTGGTGCTGCGGTACGTCTTCCTGTTCGCCTTCGGGGGCAGCCCCCGCTTCTACCAGCAGTACACGGCCCAGACCGCCATCCAGATCGGGATCGTCGACATCACCCCCAAGGACCTGGTGCTCAGCGTCCTGTCGGCCCTCATCCTGGTCGGGGTGGGGCTGTTCCTGGTGCTGACCCGCTGGGGGAAGGCGATGCGGGCGGTTTCCGACAACCGCGACCTGGCGGAGTCGTCCGGGATCGACGTGCAGCGGGTGATCCGCCTGGTATGGGTGATGGGGGCGGCGCTGGCGGCGCTGGGCGGGACGTTCGACGCCCTGGCCGAGCAGGTCCGGTGGGACCTCGGCTTCAGGATCCTGCTCCTGGTGTTCGCCGGGGTGGTGCTCGGCGGGCTGGGGACCGCATTCGGCGCCCTGGTTGGTAGTTTGATCGTGGGAGTCGGCATCCAGCTTTCGACCATCTGGCTGCCGACCGAGTTGAAGAACGTCGGTGCCCTCGTCGTGCTGATCCTGGTGCTGATCGTCCGTCCCCAGGGTCTGCTCGGCCGTAAGGAAAGGGTGGGTTAGCGATGGGCGAGGTCGACTGGGGATTCATCGTCGAGCAGACGTTCATCCAGGCGCTCGGGCTCAACGCCGCCGTCTACGCCATCGCCGCCATCGGGCTCAACATGCACTTCGGCTACGCCGGGCTGCTCAACTTCGGCCAGGCCGGGTTCGTGGCGATGGGAGCCTACGGGATGGGTATCGCCGTCAACCAGTGGGGGCTCCCGGTGTGGGTGGCGGTGCTGATGGGGATGCTCTTCGCCGTGGTGTTCGCCCTGCTGCTCGGCATCCCCACCCTGCGGCTGAGGGCCGACTACCTGGCGATCGTCACCATCGCCGCCGCCGAGATCGTCCGGCTGGTGGCCCGGTCGACCTCGCTGCGCGACATCACCAGGGGGGCCGAGGGTCTCAACGAGTTCATCGGGCCCTTCCGCGAGTTCAACCCGTTCGACCCCAGCGCCACCTACGGCATCGGCTTCGTCCAATACCGGGGCAACGCCTTCTTCGCCATCATCATCGGGTGGACGCTGGCCGCCCTGTTCGTGCTCATCACCTGGCTGCTGATCCGGAGCCCGTGGGGCCGGGTGGTCAAGGCCATCCGCGAGGACGAGAACGCGGCCAGGGCGCTGGGCAAGAACGCCTACCGGTTCAAGATGCAGGCGCTGATCATCGGCGGGGTGATGGGCGGGTTCGCCGGCATGGTCGACGCCGTGGGCAAGGCCACGGTCCAGCCCGACTTCTTCCAGGCCTCGCTGACGTTCTTCTTCTGGCTGGTCCTCATCCTCGGAGGGGTGGGCCGGGTATGGGCCCCCATCGTCGGCTCGATGATGTACTGGGGTCTGATCACGTTCGTTCAGAACACCGGCCGCCAGCTGGTCGACAACGGGGTGATCCAGACGACGATCATGGATGTCAACCAGATCGACCAGATCAGGTACTGGGTGGTGGGCGGTGCCCTGGCGCTGCTCATGGTGTACCGACCACAGGGGATCTTCGGATCCCGGGAGGAGATGGCGCTCGATGCCCGGTGATACCGGCACCGGTCTGCTCGGCGGCGTGGCCGCAGAGCCCGGGGTGCCCAAACCAGACCCGATCCTCACCGTCGACGGGATGAGGAAGAGCTTCGGCGGGATCCTGGCGGTCGACGTGCACCACCTCGCCGTCCAGCGCGGGATCATCACCGCCCTGATCGGACCCAACGGGGCCGGCAAGACCACCTTCTTCAACCTTCTCACCGGCTTCGACGACGAGGACAAGGGCACCACCACGTTCAACGGCGACAACATCGACGGCAAGAGCCCCCACGCCCTCGCCCGCCGCGGGATGGTGCGCACCTTCCAGCTCACCAAGTCGCTGACCAAGCTGTCGGTGATCGACAACATGAAGCTGGGGGCGAGAGGCCAGCGGGGGGAGAGCCTGTGGCGCTCGCTGCTGGCCCCTCTGTGGAACGACCAGGAACGCCAGATCGAGGAGCAGGCCGACGACCTGCTGGCTCGCTTCAAGCTGGACCACATGCGCCAGGAGTACGCCGGGACGCTGTCGGGTGGGCAGCGCAAGCTGCTCGAGATGGCGCGGGCGTTGATGTCCCGACCCGACCTGATCATGCTCGACGAGCCGATGGCCGGGGTGAACCCCGCCCTCACCCAGTCGCTGCTGGAACACGTCAAGGATCTGCGCGACCATGGCATCAGCGTGGTGTTCGTCGAGCACGACATGGACGTGGTGCGCGACATCTCCGACTGGGTGGTGGTGATGGCTGAGGGGGCGGTGATCGCCGAGGGTCCCCACGACTCGATCACCGCCAACGCCTCCGTCATCGACGCCTACCTGGGGACCCACCACGACGCACCGCTCGACTTCGACACCAAGCTCGGAGGATCGTGATGACCGCCCAGCCCGACAGCACACCGGATCCGCTCATCAGGGTCGAGAACGTCGTCGCCGGGTATGTGCCCAGGGTCAACATCCTCACCGGCGTCGACCTGGTGGTCGCCCCCGGCGAGCTGGTGGGGATCATCGGCCCCAACGGCGCGGGCAAGTCGACCATGCTCAAGGCGCTGTTCGGGCTGATCCCGGTGCGGGAGGGGCAGGTCCTGCTCGAGGGCGATGACATCACCGGCCTCAAGGCGCACGAGTTGGTGGAGCGCGGGGTGGGCTATGTGCCCCAGGTGGGGAACGTGTTCCAGGCATTGACCGTCGAGGAGAACCTGGAGATGGGGGTGTTCCTCCGGCCGGCCAAGACCAGGGAGCGCATCGATGCGGTGTGCGCCATGTTCCCCAGGCTCGGGGAGCGGATCAAGCAGCGGGCCGGTTCGCTGTCGGGAGGCGAGCGCCAGATGCTCGCCCTGGGGCGGGCCCTGATGATGGAGCCCAAGGTGCTGCTCCTCGACGAGCCGTCGGCCGGGCTGTCCCCGGTCCTCCAGGACGAGGTCTTCATCCGCACCAAGCAGATCAACGCCACCGGGGTCAGCGTGATCATGGTCGAGCAGAACGCCCGGCGCTGCCTCCAGATCTGCGACCGGGGCTACGTCCTCGACCAGGGCCGCAACGCCTACACCGATACCGGTGCCGCCCTGCTCAAGGACCCCAAGGTCATCGAGCTGTACCTGGGGACCCTGGCCAAGGTCGACTGAGATCGCCCAGGAACCGGGCGGTCAGCCCGGGGCGCCGTAGATGACCCGGTCGGGCAGGGTCGCCGCCACCTCTGCTGCCGCCACCGGGCCCGAGGTGGTGACGATGTTCCCCTGCCAGGTGACCGCCCGCTCCGAGGGGTGGGCGCCGGCGGCCTCCAGCACCCCGGTGGCCAGCCAGTGGCCCGAGGCGTCGCGATCGGCGAGCAGCCCGGCGGCGGCGAGGAGCAGCGACCCGGTGGAGACGCTGAGCACGTAGCGGGCCACCGCGGTAGTGGCCGCCAGCCAGGCGGTCACCTCGGGGTCCTCCATCATCCGCACCGAACCCAGCCCGCCGGGGACGATGAGCAGATCGGTCGCCACCACCTCGTCGACACCGGAGCCGGCCTCGAAGCGCTGCAGCGGCTCGAACCCGTGAACGACCCCGGGACGGCGGGATACCCAGCGCACCACCGGTTCGACCACCTCGGCGATGGCGGTGAGCGGCGCCAGCACCTCGCGCGAGGTGACACCGTTGAAGACCAGCACGGTTACGTCCATGGCCTCATTATCCGGCCACGATCGGGAGTCGGCAACCGTGAGGCGGCTGTGCCGTCGGGTGGGGTTGGGCGGTGACGGAGGCGAGAGCACCCGCCCGGTACCGGGTCGGCGGCGGCGACGCCAACGGGACCGGTCCTGGCGGACCGGTCCCGTTCCTTCGCAGGTTCGCTGCGCCCGTGCTCAGCCGCCGGCGAACACGTACACGTCGAGCTCCGGGTTCGGAACATCGCCACCGTCATAGGTGGAGATGCGGAAGCTGGCCGCAGCCGGCTCACCCGCATCCACGAACTCGTAGGGTCCACCGACACCGTCGTAGTCGATGTCCTCACCCGCCTGAACGAGCGCCAGGCACTCGGCGTATGAGGTGCACTTGGTGCCCTCCTTGGTGACCCCGTTGATCTCGGCGGCGACCGCCACCGGATCATCGGTCCCGGCGATCTCCGCCGCCAGGGCGACGATGACCATGGCGTCATAGGTCTCGGCGCCGTAGTCGAAGATGCCGCCGACGCCGCCCTCGTAGGCGCCATCGAGGCGCTCGGTGAAGTCGGCGATCGAGGCCAGCTCGACGCTGGGCGCCGTGCCCCGCATCCCGGAGATGATGCTCGGGTCGGCGAGCTCGGCGCCGATACCGCCGATGTTGCCGTCGACACCCCACACCGCGTTGGTGTCGGGACCGATGCCCCGCTCGAACATGGTGGTGAGGATGTTGGCGGACTCGACGAACCCGATGACCACGATGGCGTCGGGATCGGCCTGGACCAGCGCATCGACCTCGGGGTCGAAGTTCTCGGTGTCGGTCGCGTAGGCGATGAAGGGCTCGACGGTGCCACCAAGCGCCTCGAAGTTCGCCTTCACCGAGTCGGCCAGACCCTGACCGTACGACTCCTGCCGGTAGAGGACGCCGATGGTCTGGGCACCTTCGGCGGCGATCTGATCGGCGAGGACCTTGCCCTGGAGCAGGTCGGACGGGGCGGTACGGAAGTACAGCCCGTTGTCGTCGTAGGTGGTGAAGTCGGGCGATGTGTTCGCCGGCGAGAACATGATCACGTTGGCGCCGGTGATCTTGTCGATGACCAGCTTCGACACCGCCGACGAGGCGGCGCCGATGATGGCATCTGCGCCTCCGGCCAGCAGCCGATCGACCTCAGGGTTGACGATGTCCTGGGTGTCATCCCCGGAGTCGCCCTCGATGAGAACGGCGGGTTGACCGAGCACGCCGCCGGCGGCGTTGATGTCCTCGATGGCGAGCCTGGCCCCGGCAACCTCCGGTGGCCCGAGGAACGCAAGGCTCCCGGTCACCGGCAAGATGGTGCCGAAGGTCAGTACACCGTCGATCGATGCACCGGTAGCAGGCCCGGTCGTGGTTGACGTGCCCGTGGGCGCCGTGGTGGTCGCCGCCGCATCACCCTCGGTCGTGGTGGTGGCGGCGGGCGCCTCGGTGGTGCCCGTTGGCTCGGTGGTGGCGGTGACGTCGTCGTCTCCACCGCAAGCGGCGAGTACGAGGGCGAAGGCTGCCATCACGGCGAGCAGCTTGAGCGATCGCTTCATGTGGTTTCTTTCCTTCCGATATGGAAAACGGATCGGGTACGTCGGCCCGACGTCCACCCGATCGCTCGACAGGATACGACACGCAGGGCGATCTACAAAGCGGATCGGCTCGGGACGCGAAGAAGCCCGGAGAACTTCGTCGCCGAACAGCGACGCCGCAAGGGACCAGCTTGCGGTCTCCAGGCTTCCGGTGGTCCGAGAATGGAGTCGCCACCTCCTCGCAGATGCGAGAGGCGACCACCTCCAGAGGCTTCGCGCCTAGGACTGGCCGCCTAGCGCTCGACCACCTCCAGGGTCCTGTGAAGACTTTCACACATCGTTCGGACCACCTCCTTTCTCTGGTCCGGTGATTCTGCCACAGGTCGGGCCCGTCGACGAACGTTTTCTGACGCGGTCGAACATTTCGAGTGGGCGGTGAGGCGCACGCCGCCCCGGTCACCCGCCGGCGGCGCCCCTAACATCGGCCCATCCGGGGCGGAGGGGTATGGGCAAGAGCATCGGGATTCTCACCGCCGGGGGCGACTCCCCCGGGCTCAACGCGGCCATCCGCGGCATCGGCAAGGCGGCCATCCGCACCCACGACATGAACGTCCTCGGGTTCAAGGACGGCTTCCGCGGGCTGATGCAGCAGCGGTACATCCGGCTCGACGGCGACATGCTCTCCGGGATCCTCACCAAGGGCGGGACCATCCTCGGCACCAACCGGGAGAAGGTCCACAAGATGGATGTCGGCGGGACCGCCATGGACATGCGGGACCTGATGGTGGAGAACTTCAGGGCGCTCGGGCTCGACGCCCTGGTGTGCCTCGGGGGCGGCGGTACCGCCCGCAACGCCCTCAGGTTGGCGGAACGGGGTATCCCGGTGATCACCCTTCCCAAGACGATCGACAACGACGTCTACGGCACCGACCACAGCTTCGGCTTCGACACCGCCCTCAACATCGCCAGCGAGGCCATCGACCGCCTCCACTCGACGGCGCACTCCCACCACCGGATCATGGTGGTGGAGGTGATGGGCCACAACACCGGGTGGCTGGCGCTCGGCTCCGGTCTGGCCGGCGGGGGCGACGTGATCCTCATCCCCGAGATCCCGTACGAGGTCGAGGCGGTGGCGGCCTCGATCATGGACCGCAAGGCGGCGGGGAGCACCTTCAGCATCGTGGTGGTGTCCGAGGGGGCGCTGTCCACACCCGACACCGCCATCCGTGACCGGCTCCAGGAACGTGTCGACGCCGGCGGCGGCGAGGCCGAGGTCGCCACCAAGGAGCTGAAGGCGTTCGTCGAGGCCCAGACCCGCAGCACCGACCGGCTGGCCGAACAGCTCGAGGAGATCACCGGCCTCGAGGCGAGGGTGACCATCCTCGGCCATGTCCAGCGGGGCGGGACCCCTTCGCCCGGCGACCGGCTCCTCGCCACCCGGCTGGGAACCACGGCCGCCCAGCTCGTCGCCGACGGGGTGTCCGGGGTGATGGTCGCCATCCGCGGTGACGAGGCCGTCCCGGTGCCCCTCGAGGAGGTGGCGGGCAGGCGGCGCACCGTCCCCCTCGACCACCCCTGGATCGTGTCGGCACGGTCGCTGGGGGTGTCGATGGGCGACTGATGGAGGCCGGAGGCGGCGTCGAGGCCCTGGTGCTGGCGGCGGTGGCCGCCACCGGGCATCGGTACCAGGTGATCGCCTGCGATCCCGAGCTGGCGGACACCGCCGCCTTCTGCGCCCACTACGGGTACCCGCCCGAGGAGTCCGCCAACACCATCGTGGTGGCCTCGCGCCGCCCCGAGGGCCGCAACGTCGCCTGCGTGGTTCTGTCCACCACCAGGCTCGACGTCAACGGGCTGGTGCGGCGACGGCTCGGGGTGCGCAAGGCGTCGTTCGCCTCCGCCGACCTGACCGCCGAGCTCACCGGGATGATGATCGGCGGGGTCACCCCGTTCGGGCTCCCCGACGGGCTGCCCCGCTGGATCGACGCCAGGGTGATGGGTCTGGAGCGGGTGATCCTCGGCGGGGGCTCTCGCAGCATCAAGCTGCACGTCGACCCGGTCGCCCTGGTCGCCGCCGGCGGTGTGGTGGTCGAGGATCTGGCCACCGCCACCGGCCCGGTGTGAGCCCCACCGCATCGACGGTTCGCATCGGCACGGTCGCATCGCCGGCGCCGCATCGCCGCATCGCCGCGCCGGTCCGGCGGGTTAGTAGCGTTGGGGCGTGCCGACCCTCTGCGGCGCCGCCCGCACCCGCCTGCCATTGCCCTGTCTGGGGCTGCTGATCCTGGCGGCGGCCGCATGCGCCGGGGGGGCCGCCGGCTCGACCGCATCGGGTCCACCGGCCACCAGCACGGCCGCACCGGAGGCAGCCACCACCACCGTGCAACCGTCAGCAGAGCCTCCGGATTGGCTCGACCTGTTCGCCGACTACCCCAGGTATCTGCAGCACAAGCGGCGGCTCGCCATCGCCACCATCAACAATGGCGACGCGCCGATCGAGGTGATCCGCATCGGTCTGGTCGCCGAGCATTTCGACGTGCTGGCGCCCGAGGAGAAGTCGGCCACGATCCCCGTCGGGTCCCGTACCGACCTCCAGGTCGACTTCGGCGCCGTCTTCGACTGCACCGTCACCACCGCGCTATCGGCGTCGGTCGACATCGAGCTGGTCGTCCCGCCCGACGCGACGGTGCAGCATGTCACCGTCTCCATCGACCCCGCGCCGCTCGACGTGATGCGCGGCACGGAATGCCGCCAACAGGCGGTGCACGACGCGGTCAGCATCGGCTTCGCCCCGGACTGGAACGTCACCGCGACCGTGCTTGCCACCGAGATCCTGCTCGAACGAAGCACCGGCGACGAGTCGGTGACCGTCGAGGCGCTGCGTGGCACCGAGATCGTCACCCTGCGCTCGGTCCCCCACGACAGGGAGCCGGTCGCCGTCGTCGAGCCTGGCATCCCTCGTCTCGCCATCCCCGTCGAGCTCGAGGTCATCCGGTGCGACCCGCATGCGGTGGGGCAGGCGACCAAGCCATACGAGGTCAAGCTGTGGGTGGCGGTTGGCGACCGGGAAGCCCAGTTCATGACCATCGGCCCGGACGACCGACTCAAGGCGGCGCTCCAAGAGCTCATCGCAATGTGCATCGAGACCGGCGGCCCGTGAGGTGACCCAGCCGAACTGGACGGCCACCGGTGAGCCACAGACCGTCGGTACCGTCGGTTTGCGGCTCACCGGTGCCGGGACGCACGAGAGCCCCGGTCCGTCGACCGGGGCCCTGGTGGAGGTGGGGGGAGTCGAACCCCCGTCCCGTGAGGTTTCAGCGTCGGCATCTCCGAGCGCAGCCAACAGCGAGCTTTCGGGTCGTGAACCGCTGTCGGCACGTCTGTCCGCGACCCTATCCGGAGGTGATCTCGACCGTGGGTCTCCGGCGCCCCCACGGCTGCCTCCTGCATTGCGTTGCCCGTTCCGGCGAGGCAGGCACCCACCGGGCGGACAGGCTGCTACTTAGGCAGCCAGTGCCAGATTGTCGTCGGCACGTATGCGTTTCCCGGCGATTTAACGAGGACTCCGGGGTTCCTCGGCTCGCTTCCGGCGCCTCGACCCTCACAGTCGAAACCGTGTCACCCCCGTGTGGGGCCAACATCCGTCGGCACGTTCCCATGTTAGCCGGGTGGGTCAACCGCGGTGGCGTCTTCCCGGTTGCGGCGAGGTCAGCGCCGACGGGCCCTGTCCATCTCCCGCTGCTGCTCCCGCTCCCTTATCCGGTGCCGTTTGTCAACGGTGCGCCGCCCCCTGGCCAGCGCCAGCTCGACCTTGGCATAGCCGTTGGACAGATACATGGACAGCGGGATCAGGGTGAGGCCCGACTCCTTGACCTTGCCGATGAGACGGGAGATCTCCCTGCCGTGAAGGAGCAGCTTGCGGGCCCGCTCGGGATCGTGGCCGCCCTCGCGGGCGAACTGGTACGGGGCGATGTGGGCGTTGTTGAGCCACACCTCGCCGCCTCGGATCTCGGCGTACGCATCCTTGAGTTGCACCTGGCCCGACCTGATGCTCTTGATCTCCGATCCGGTGAGCACCATCCCGCAGTCGAAGGTCTCGACGATCTCGTAGTCGTGGCGAGCCCGCCGGTTGGTGGTGACCACCTTGCGGCCCGCCTCCTTGCGGGCCATGTCAGAGGTACCCGGATGGGTCGACCGGGTCGCCGTTCACCCTGACCTCGAAATGGAGATGGGGGCCGGTGGACAGACCGGTGGAGCCGACGTACCCGACCACCCCGCCGGCAGACACCGATTGGCCGTACGACACGGCGATCGACGACTGGTGGGCGTACAGCGTGCTGATCCGGCCCCTGGTGGCGATCACCTCGGAGGCGATGGCGGAGCGCTCGCCCTGGGCGGACTCGATGCTGGTCGCCACCGCGTCGAGCCGGGCGTTGACCCCGGCGAGATCGCTCTCGAGATCGTCCTGCGCCGCCACCGGCACCGAGCCGAGCGCCGATACGCTGAGGGCGGCGGCTACCAGCGTGGTGGTGAGCCGTCTCCCGAGGCGCCCGTCAGCCACCGTCTCAGGTCTTCAGGTAGCGATGGACCGCCAGGCTGAGGCTCGATCCCAGGATGCCGACCAGCACACCGAAGACGAGGGTGATGATCGACCAGCGGGTCAGGAACTCGGGACCGATGTCGATGGTGATGAACTCGGGGAGCGTGGTCAGTCGCTGCAGGGCGATACGGTAGACGCCGATGGCGACACCGATGGCGAGGGCACCCCCGAACAGCCCCTCGATCATCCCCTCGATGACGAAGGGTATTCGGACGTACCAGTTGGAGGCGCCCACCAGCCGCATGATCTCGATCTCCTCGCGTCTGGCGTAGATCGCCATCTGGATGGTGTTGGCGATCAGGGCGACGGCGGCGATACCCAGTGCCACCGACAGGATGGAGAACACCACCCGCAACCCGTCGCGCAACGCCGTCAGGGCGGCGATCTGAGGACCGGCGGTGATGATGTTGCTCACCCCCGGGGAGCTCTGCAGCCGCTGCACGATGGGGTCGTACTGCTCGAGGTCGACGGGGCGCACCCGGATCGAGGCGGGAAGGATCCCGGGACGTTCCTCGATGAGCCGCCGTGCGCTGGAGTGGTTGGCCAGCATCTCCAGGGCCTCCTCCTGGGCGTCCGCCTTGGAGAAGATGATCACCTCGGCGACGGCGTCCCAGCTGGCGACCTCGTCGCGGAGGGCGTCGACGTCACGGAACTCGTCGCGGAGGAAGGCGATGACCCGCACGTCCTCCTCCCAGCGCACCGTGTTGATCCGGGCGATCTCCCCGAAGATCAGGGTGCCGAACATCAGCTGCAGCGAGATGAACACCGCCAGGATGGCGCCGAGCACCACCAGCCCGTTGCGCCTGATGTTGTTGAAGGCCTCCATGAACACGTACTGGAAGCTCATCAACGGGCATCCTCGACGTCGGTGAGCTCGGCCGCGGCCAGCTCGGATCTGGCCGGATCGATGGCGTTCATCTCGATGGTCTCCGGATCGATGTCGACCCGCTCGGGTCTGGTGGCGATGGGCCGGCTGATGGCGGGGATCTCGGCGGTGATCTCTGACGGGTCGGCGATGGGGACCTCGATATCGCCTTGGGTGCGCATCGGCTGGTCGACGGGCACACCCGCCCCGCGTCGGTCGTAGAGGCCGCCCATCTGGTCGCGCACGATCCTGCCCCGCTCCAGCTGGACCACCCGGCGCCGCATGGCGTCGACGATGGCGTGGTCGTGGGTGGCCATCACCACGGTGGTGCCGGTGCGGTTGATGCGGTCGAGGATGCGCATGATCCCCACCGATGTGGCGGGGTCGAGGTTCCCGGTCGGCTCGTCGGCGAGCAGGATCAGGGGACGGTTGACGAAGGCCCGGGCGATCGACACCCGCTGCTGCTCGCCACCGGAGAGTTGCCGGGGGTAGCGGTCGGCGTTGGCGGAGAGCCCGACCAGCTTGAGCACCTGGGGCACCTGTGACTTGATCACGGCCCGGGGCCGGCCGGTGACCTCGAGGGCGAATGCCACGTTCTCGTAGACGGTCTTGTTGGGGAGCAGCTTGAAGTCCTGGAAAACGGTGCCGATGGAGCGACGCAGGTGCGGCACCTTCCAGTTGGCCAGCACCGAGGCGTGCTTGCCGGCAACCCAGATATCGCCTGCGGTCGGCCGCTCCTCGCGCATCATCAGGCGGATGAGGGTCGACTTGCCCGACCCGGATGGGCCGACCAGGAAGACGAACTCGCCCTTGTTGATCTCGAGGGCGGCGTCCTTGACGGCGACGACGCCGCCGTCATAGGTCTTGGTCACGTTGTCCAGTCGGATCATTGAGTCCTCGCTCCGGAGGCGGCGCAGCGCCAGTCACCCCGGTTGATGTGCTCGGCCCCTCCGCTCCCGGCGGGGATGGTACCGACGCTCGGTGAATACACCAAGCTCTCAGCGGTCCTCGTGGCCCGCCCGCCTCCACTGCAGGTACGAGTCCATGAAGACGTCGAGGTCGCCGTCGAGCACGCCGTCGACGTTGCCCACCTCGGCGCCGGTGCGCAGGTCCTTCACCATCTGGTACGGCTGGAGCACGTACGAGCGGATCTGCCGCCCCCAGCCGGCCTCCGTCTGCTCGCCCCTGATGGCGTCGATCTCCCGTTGCTGCTGGCGGCGGGCGTGCTCGGCGAACCGGGAGGCGAGGATCTGCATGGCCCGGTTCTTGTTCTGGAGCTGGGACCGCTCGTTCTGGACGGCGACCACGATCCCGGTGGGGAGGTGGGTGATCCGCACCGCCGAGTCGGAGGTGTTGACGTGCTGGCCGCCCGCCCCCTGCGACCGGTAGGTGTCGATGCGCAGATCGTCCTCGTTGATCTCGACGTCGCCCAGCTCGACCTCGGGCACCACATCGACCCCGGCAAACGAGGTGTGGCGGCGCGACTGGGAGTCGAACGGGCTGATCCTGACCAGGCGGTGCACCCCGCGCTCGCTTTCGAACGTCCCGTATGCGTGGTCGCCGGTGACGGTGACGGTCGCCGACTTGATGCCGGCCTCATCACCCGGTGAGACCTCGTCCACCTCGAACCCGAGCTTGGACCGCTCCAGGTATCGGAGGTACATCCGCAGCAGCATCTCGGCCCAGTCGTGGGCATCGACCCCGCCGGCTCCCGCATGGATGCTGATGATGGCGGACCGGTCGTCGTAGTCCCCGAAGAACAGCGTCTCCCGTTCCAGCGCCGCCAGCTCGGTCTCGAGGTCGACCAGCTCCTGGCGTGCCTCCGCGGCGGCGCCGGCATCGTCCTCGCTCTGGGCGAGGTCGAGCAGCACCCCGGCATCCTCGATCCGGCCGGCCAGACCGTCGATCATGGCGATGGTCGACTCGAACCGGGACAGCTTCTTGGTGACCGCGAGGGCGCGCACCTGGTCCTCCCACAGATCGGGAGCGGAGGCGAGAGCCCTCAGCTCCTCGACCTGGCCGAGCTTGCCTTCGACGTCAAAGGAACCTCCTGGCGTCGTCGAGTCTCGCCTCGAGTTCCTTCAGCATGGCGCGGGGATCGAAATCGTTCATGGGAGGTGAGGGTACCCCGGGCGGGCCTCAGCCGGCGTCGGCCGCCCGGTTGGAGCCGTGGCACAGCTTGTACTTCTTGCCGGACCCGCACGGGCACGGAGCGTTGCGCCCCACCTTGGCGTCGACCTTCACCGGCTTCGGCTTGGCCGTGGGCCCGCCGCCGGAGGTGCGGACGTTCCTTGGCTGGGGTGGGGCGTCCTGCTTGACCACCTGCACCCGGTACAGGTAGCGGAGGCTGTCGGATTTGGTGGTGTCGACCAGCGCCGAGAACAGGTCGTAGCCCTCCCGCTGGTATTCGACCAGCGGATCGCGCTGACCCATCGCCCGCAGGCCGATGCCGGCCCGCAGGTAGTCCATCTCGCCGAGGTGCTCCCGCCACTTGTTGTCGATGATCGACAGCACCACCTGGCGTTCCAGGGTGCCGAGCACGTCTGCGCCCAGCTCCTGGCGGCGCCCCTCGTACCGGGCGGCCGCCTCCTCCTGGTAGCGCTCGATCACCTCGTCCACCCGCATATCCTCCGGGTGATCGAACGAGTCGCGGCCGAGGTCGGTGTCGAAGTACTGGGCGATCCGGGTCTGGAACTCGTCCCAGTCCCAATCGGCGGCGTCGCCGACCTCGGTCATGCCAGACACCTCGGTCTCGATGACCTCGTCGCGCCACTCGTCGAGCAGCTCCCGGGTGTCGACCCCGTCGAGGACCTGGTCCCGCCAGCGGTAGATGATCTCGCGCTGGGTGTTCATCACCTCGTCGTACTTGAGGACGTTCTTCCGGATCTCAAAGTTCTGCGCCTCGACCTGCCCCTGGGCCCGCTCGATCGCCTTGGAGACCATCTTGTGCTCGATGGGCACGTCGGCGGGGATCTTGAGCCTGGTCATGATCGCCGCCACCCGTTCGTTGGCGAAGCGGCGCATCAGGTCGTCCTCGAGCGACAGGTAGAAGCGGGACTCGCCGGGGTCTCCCTGACGGCCCGAGCGTCCCCGGAGCTGGTTGTCGATGCGGCGGGAGTCGTGCCGCTCGGTGCCGAGGACGTAGAGGCCACCCAGCTCGAGGATCTTCTCCCGCTCGATCTCGGTCTCGGACTTGAAGCGCCGGTGGGCGTCGGCGTACGCCTCCTCGTGACCCTCGCCCCCCGGCTCCAACCCTGCCCGGCGCATCTCGGACTTGGCCAGCTCCTCGGGGTTGCCACCGAGCATGATGTCGACGCCGCGGCCCGCCATGTTGGTGGCGACGGTCACCGAACCGAACTTGCCCGCCTGGGCGATGATGTGGGCCTCACGCTCGTGCTGCTTGGCGTTGAGAACCTCGTGTCTGATGCCGTTCCTCTTCAGGTAGTTGGCGAGCCGCTCGGACTTCTCGATGGAGACGGTGCCGACCAGGATCGGCTGGCCCGCCTGGTTGCGCTCCACGATGTCTTCCATCAGGGCGGCGAACTTGGCGTCCTCGTCGATGTAGACGAGGTCCGGCTGATCCCAGCGCGCCACCTGGCGGTTGGTCGGGATCTCGACCACGTCGAGGTTGTAGATCTCCTTGAACTCGCTGGCCTCGGTGGAGGCGGTACCGGTCATGCCGGCCAGCTTCTCGTACATCCGGAAGTAGTTCTGGATGGTGACCGTGGCCAGGGTCTGGTTCTCCTCCTTGATCCGGACACCTTCCTTGGCCTCGATCGCCTGGTGCAGCCCTTCCTGGTAGCGCCTGCCCTCGAGCACTCTTCCGGTGAACTCGTCGACGATCTTGACCTCGCCGTCCTTGATCAGGTAGTCCACGTCGCGCTGGTAGAGCTCCTTGGCCTTGAGGGCGACGTCGAGGTGGTGGATGAAGTCGACGTTGGCGAAGTCGTACATGTTCTCCACGCCGAGCACCTGTTCCACCCTGGAGACGCCGTCCTCGGTGGTCACCACCTGGCGCTTCTTCTCGTCGACCTCGTAGTGCCGGTCCCTGACCAACTGGAGGGCGATCCGGGCAAACTGCTGGTAATACTTCCCCGTTTCGCCGACGGCTCCGGAGATGATCAGCGGGGTCCTCGCCTCGTCGACCAGGATCGAGTCGACCTCGTCGACGATGGCGTAGGCGTGGCCACGCTGCACCCTGCTGTCGGGACGCATCGCCATGTTGTCGCGCAGGTAGTCGAAGCCGAACTCGTTGTTGGTGCCGTGCGTGATGTCGGACTGGTAGGCGGGGCGTCGCTCCGCCGGGGGCATCTCCCCCTGGATGAGCCCAACGGTGAGCCCGAGGGACCGGTGGATGCTGCCCATCCATTCCGAGTCTCGCTTGGCCAGGTAGTCGTTGACGGTGACCAGGTGGACCCCGGCGCCGCTCAAGGCGTTGAGGTACGCCGGCATGGTGGACACCAGGGTCTTTCCCTCACCGGTCTTCATCTCGGCGATGGCGCCGCGGTGGAGCGCCCCCGCCCCGATGATCTGGACGTCGAAGTGGCGCTGGCCGAGCACCCGCTTGGCCGCTTCGCGCACCACGGCGAACGCCTCGGCCTCCAGGTCGTCGAGGCTGGCACCGTCTGCGATGCGCCGGCGGAACTCGACCGTCTTGGCGGCGAGCTCGGTGTCGGTGAGCGGCTCCATGGCTGGTTCCAGCGCGTTGACCCGGGAGACCACCGCCTCGAGCTCCCTCAGCCGCTTGCCCTCCCCGATGTGGAGGACCTTGGTGAAGATGGACATATCCCGGAATGATAAAGCCGGGCAACGACCTATCGGGAGCCGGGTGTCTCCGGGCGAATCAGGCGGGGACGATCAACCCCAGGGATCCATCCTTGCGGTGGTAGAGGACCGACGGCTTGCCGCTCTCGGCGTCGTGGAAAAAGAAGAAGGCGTGGCCGAGCAGGTCGATCTGCAGCGTCGCCTCCTCGACCGACATGGGCCTGAGCTCGAACCGTTTGGTGCGCACCACAGGGGCGGAGCCGGCCGAGGTGGCGATGTCGTCCGTCGTGGGGCGGGGCGGCTCGCCGTGGACCCGTGAGCGCTGCACCAGCCGTTCCTTGAGCCTGCGCAGCTGTTGCTCGAACTTGTCGACGGCCATGTCGAGGGCACTGCGGTCGTCGGCGGAGGAGGCCTCGACCCGCACCGTGTGACCCTTGGCCCTGGTGGTGATCTCGACCCGGAAGCGTCCGGCGATCCGCGGGTTGCGCCACTCGGTGAACTCGACGTCGGCGCTGGCGGCGCCGCCGTCGAAGATCCTGCCGGCGTGCGCCACCTTCTCCTCGGCGAGGGCGCGCATCGCCTCGCTCACCTGGGTGTTCTTGCCGTGCACTTGAACGTCCAACGAGCTTCCTTTCTCAGCGGTCGTTGCGAGGACGCGCCCGACCGATCGGCGTCGACGCATGGGATGGCCGGGATGGCCAGGGGTGGGCAGGACGTGGCGAAAGGGTGGACCTCGACCGGTCGGACCCGATCACACGACCTCCCGACTCGTGGAGGCCCCGCTGGGCCTCCCGACCCCTCTCATGCTACTCGGCGCCGTCGCCACGAGGCCGAGCGAGACTCCCCCGCCGAAGGCGGCAGCGGCGGTGTCGAGGGTGGCGCCCGAGGTGGCAACGTCATCGACCAGGACCCACCCCGGATCGGCCCGGGCCAATGGGCGCACCAGCACCCGGGAGCGGGCGGCGTCACCTCGGGCGGCGTGGCGGGGCCACCACCACCCTGCGGCCAGGGCGGGGATAACCGGCAGCCCGGTGTGTCTGCCCACGGCCACCGCCAGCCACCGGGCGGGGTCGATCCCGTACCGCCATCGCCGCAGCCTCGCCCGCGGCACGGGCACCAGGGCGGTGGCGGAAGGAGGCACCGCCCCGGCCATCCCCGCCGCCAGCACCTCGGCGGCGGCCGGTATCGCCTGGTACTTGAGCCGATGGACCAGCACCCGCCCGGCGTCGTGATGGGCGAAGGCGGCGGAGACGAGCAACCCGCCCGGGCTCAGGAACCGCCGCCCCGGCGCCAGGCTGCGACGACACCGAGCGCACACCGGTGAACCGGCCAATGATCCGCACACGGCACAACCAACCATGGCTCCATCATGGCGGGAGGGTGTGACAGAAACCGACGGGCACGGCCGAGCTCAGGTGCCTTCCTGCCAGCTGGCCAGGTATTTCTCCTGCTCGGGGGTGAGGGTCTCCAGCCCGCCGCCCATCGAGGCCAGCTTGAGCCTGGCGACCTCCCGGTCGAGGTCCGCTGGCAGGACGTAGACGTCCGGTGCCAGCTCGGCGCCCTCGCGGACCAGCCACTCGGCGGCCAGCGCCTGGTCGGCGAACGACATGTCCATCACGTCGGCGGGGTGACCCTCGGCGGCAGCGAGGTTGACCAGACGGCCTTCGGCCACCACCAACAGCCTCCGCCCGTCCGGCATCGTGTACTCACGCAGGTTGGGTCGGAGCTCTCGGTTCGACTCGGCCAGCTTGCCGAGGGCGACCAGATCGATCTCGACGTCGAAGTGCCCGGCGTTGGCCAGGATGGCCGAGTCCTTCATCTTGACGAAATGCTCCTCGCGCAGCACGTGAATGTTCCCGGTGGCGGTGATGAACACGTCGCCGATGGGGGCGGCCTCGTCGACCGACATCACCCGGTGGCCCGACATGGCGGCGGACAAGGCGCGGATCGGGTCGACCTCGACCACCACCGTCGACGCCCCGAGGCCTGCGGCCCGCTCTGTGATCCCCCACCCGCAGTCCCCGTAGCCGGCAACGACGACGGTCCGGCCGGCGAACAGGATGTTGGAGGCGCGCAGGATCCCGTCGAGGGACGACTGCCCGGTGCCGTGCCGGTTGTCGAACAGGTGCTTGGTGTCGGAGTCGTTGACCGCCACGACCGGGTAGCGGAGCACGCCATCGGCGGCCATGGCCCGCAGCCGGAGCACCCCGGTGGTGGTCTCCTCGAGCCCGCCCAGCACCGGCTGGTCGCTGCGTTCCTTGTGGAGCACGGTGGTGGTGTCGGCGCCGTCATCGAAGACGATGTCCGGCTGGTGGTCGAGCACGGCGTGGATGTGCCGGTAGAACGTGTCCGAGTCCTCGCCCCGCACCGCAAAGACCGGGATGCCCTGGGACACCAGCGAGGCGGCCACGTCGTCTTGGGTCGACAGCGGGTTGGAGGCGCACAGGACCACGGAGGCGCCTCCGGCGCGCAGCGTGAGCATCAGGTTGGCGGTCTCGGAGGTGACGTGCATGCAGGCACCGACGGTGATCCCCGCCAGCGGCTGCTCCTTCTCGAAGCGCTCCCGGATGGTGGCGAGCACCGGCATGCGGCGCGCCGCCCACTCGATGCGGCGGTCGCCGAGCTCGGCCAGCGCGGGATTGGCGATGTCGTGGTCCACGTTCATCCTTCCTGCAGCGATCTCTTGAAGCCCTCGAGGGCGTCGACCGGCACCGGGTCGACCCCGATCCGCTCGGCCAAGGCCACCGACGCCACGTCGCCGACGGCGATCAGGCTGACGGCCCGCTCGAGGACGCCCTCCCCCTGGGCGACCACCTCGCCGGTGCGCGCCACCGTGGGTCCGAGGCGATCGAGGGTGAGCCGAATCCTACGGTCGTTGGCGGCGACACCGGCCGGATCGAGCAGCCCGACCACACCGAGCCTCCCCGGTTCGGGCACGCTTGCCGCCAGCGCCTCGAGGGCGTTGTGGTTCATCTCCGGTATCAGGGCGGCGAAGGCGGCGCGCTTGGCGTTCTCGTTGAACTGGGTGGCCCACCGCCCCGCCGCCATCGCCGCCGGACCGCTTCCCCCGATCACCAGCGGGATGCGGTCGACCAGCGCCTCGCCCAGTTCGGTGCCGAGGGCCCAGCCGGGACCATGGCCGTCGGCAAGCAGGCGCTCGGCGGTGTCGGCGGCGGTGGAGAGGTCGGCCGACGGGTCAGGGATCACCCCGGCCGCTGCCAGGATCGAGAGGGTCGCCGCCACCAGATGCCCCAGCGCCGCCCTCGGCTGCATACCGGCGGGGACGGTGACCGACGGGATCCCGGTCCGGACGGCGAGGGCACCGATCTCGCCACCGGTCGAGACAACGGCGACGGGGAGCCCGGCGGCGACGGCTTCGGTGAGACCGGTGAGCGTCTCGGCGGTGTTGCCCGAATAGCTGACCGCCACCACCAGGGCGCGGTTGGGGATGACCCACCTTGGGAGCCCATAGTCCGGGTGCACCTGGACCACCGCCTGCCCCCGCTCGGCGACCATCGCCGCCAGGCGCCCCGCCATCCCCGAGCCGCCCATCCCGAGAATGACCACATGGTCGGCGGGGGGGAGCGGGACCGGGTCGAGGTCGAGCCCCCAGCGGAGCTGGTCGGGCAGGCCGGCGACCAGGACCGCCATCGAAGGCTCCACCGCGTCGGGGCTCACGATCGGGTTTCGACCGCTTCTTCGAGCAGCATCACCGGGACCCCGTCGACAACCGGGTAACGCAGCCCACACCCGGTGCACAGGAGCGAAGGCGGCTCGGTCTGCGGCTCGAGCCTGCCGGCGCAGCGGACACACTGCATGATGGCGAGCAGCTCGGGTGCGATCAGGTCACGCATGACGAAATCCAGCGGGTTCGGTGGCTACGACGAGATCGGTGACAAGAGCGACGACCTCGGCCACCCGTTCGGGTGTCGCCGCCTCGACGTTGAGCCGCAGCAGGGGTTCGGTGTTGGAGGGCCGCAGGTTGAACCAGGCACCCTCGTCGAGGTCGATGGTGAGCCCGTCGAGGAGGTCGGGGGTGCGGTCGGGCAGACCGGCGGCGACCCGGTCCATGGCGGTGGTGGCATCGGCGACCTCGAGGTTGATCTCACCGGATTGGGCGTACGGCTCGTAGCGACGGCGGATCTCCGACAGGGGCCGCCCGTCGTCCGACATCACCCTGAGCAGCACCAGCATGGCCAGGATCCCCGAGTCGGCCCGGTAATGGTCCTCGAAGTAGTAGTGGCCGGAGTGCTCGCCCCCGAACACGGCGCCGGTCTCCTTCATGACCTCCTTGATGAAGGAATGGCCCACCCTGGTACGCACCGGGGTGCCGCCTCCGGCCCGCACAGTCTCCGGGACCGCCCGGCTGCAGATGAGGTTGTGCACGATGGTGGCGCCCGGCCGGCGCGCCAGGTACCAGGCGGCGATGATGGCGGTGGTGGTGCTGCCGGGAAGGGCGACCCCCGCCTCGTCGACGAAGAAGGCCCGGTCGGCGTCCCCGTCGAAGGCGACGGCGAGGTCTGGGCTGGTCCGAGCCACCAGGTCGAGCAGGTCTGCGATGTTCTCGGGGCGGAGCGGATCGGCGGGATGGTTGGGAAAGGTGCCGTCCGGCTCCAGGTAGAGCGGGTCGAGTTGAGCCTCGAGGCGGTCGAACACCTGGGGCACGGCCACGCCCGCCATCCCGTTGCCGCCGTCGACGGCTACCCGGAGGGGTCCGATCGAGTCGGCCTCGACGATCCCCAGCAGGTGATCCACGTAGGCGTCGATGACGGCGACCTCGGCGACCTCACCGGTGGCGGTGGCTTCGGGCAGCCCGGACTCGGCCATCCGCCGAATCTCCCTCAGCCCGCTGTCCTGGCCGACCGGGGCCGCCCCCGCCAGGCAGAACTTGAGCCCGTTGTACTCGGCAGGGTTGTGGGAGGCGGTGACCATCACCCCGGGAAGCGACCATGCCCCTGCGGCGAAGTACAGGGCGTCGGTGGTGATGGGCCCGAGCAGGGCGACATCGACCCCCTGCGAGGTGATTCCCGCCACCACGGAGGCCACCAGATCGGGCGATGACAGGCGGCAGTCGTGCCCGACGGCGATCCGGTCGGACCCGGCGAAGACGGCGAAAGCGGCGCCGATATGGTGCGCCGCTTGGGTGTCGATCTGGTCGGGAAAGACCCCACGCACGTCGTACGCCTTGAAGATGCCCGAGAGATCCATCGCCGGTCAGTGTAGGGGCGGGCCGGTGGCCGACCGGGGTCGGGGCGCTCCGTTGCGGGCCCCGCCCCTCTCTACACTGCTCGACTCCGATGCCGTCCCCGATGCCGCCGCACGCCCCCACCACGGTCTCCGTGGTGATCCCTGTCCACAACGAGGCCTCCTATGTCGAGGGGGCGCTGACCCGGCTCTTCGACCAGCTCGCCGCCGTCGATTCCGTCGCCGTCGAGGTGCTCGTGGTGGAGAACGGCTCGACCGACGACACCGCCGCCAGGATCACCCGGATGGCGGAGCACACCCCAGGGCTGTCGCTGCTCCATCTCGACACCCCCGACTACGGGGCGGCGATGCGGGCCGGGTTCCTCGGCACCACCGGCGACTGGGTGGTGAACTTCGACATCGACTACTTCTCGGGCGAGTTCCTCGCCGGGGCCGTGGCCAGGGACGACGCGGACGTGGTGCTGGCATCGAAGCGGGCACCGGGATCGGACGACAGACGATCGCGCTTCCGCAAGCTGGCCACCTGGGGGTTCAACCTGCTGCTCAGGACCATCCTCGATTCCCGGGTGTCGGACACGCACGGGATGAAGGCGATCCGCCGCACCGTGGTCGACGGGGTGGCTCGTGGGGTGGTATCCACCAAGGACCTGTTCGACACCGAGCTGGTGATCAGGGCGGAGCGGGCCGGTTTCCGCATCGTCGAGGTCCCGGTGACGGTCGAGGAGCAGCGGCAGAGCCGCTCCAACCTGATCAGACGCATCCCCAGGACGGTGCGGGGGCTGTGGCGGATCCGGCGCAGCCTCCGCTGAGACCGAGGGCGGCGACCCCCTCGCCGAGGGGGTCGCAAGGGAGACCGCGCACACACGGACAACCTCCCGAGCAGGGCGCCCAGCGCCGGGCCCAGTCCGGAGCGACCAGCACCGCCACCGTCGCACCGTCCATACAGTAAAGAGGGGGATCAGACCACCGACAACCGACCGCGGAGCCGGTCAGGCAGCCAGGGCGCGGTCATAGATTGCCAGGTGCCACACGACATGGACCGTCCGATGCCGCACCCGCGAGAGACCGGCGGCACGTAGCTGCCGGTCGATCCGACGGACATCGTGCACGAAGGGGCTGAACTCGTGTCCGAGGAGACGGCGAATGCCGCTTCCGACCGTCAGGATCACTCGGTTCAGCGCGCCACGGAGACCCGTCGATTCGGGCACCGTGAACGCATACAGCCGCGTCGCGGCCGCCAGGGTGTTGGCGACCAACTGCTCAGCGTCCGGATAGCAGCAGATCATCTGGTTCAGGACAACGACGTCACAGGGCTCGAGAGCGTCCTCAGCGCCATTGCCGACATGCCAAGCCGACCGTGGCGTGACCCCCAGTTCCCGGGCCCTGGCTCGGGCGGCATCGATGGCCACCTCACTGAGGTCGATGCCGCTCACCTGCGCCGCACCCCGCCTCAGTGCGTCCAGACCGAGATTGCCGACTCCGCATCCGACGTCGAGCAGGGCCCGTCCGCGCAGCCCGACCGTCTCCAGCTCCGACAGCAAGGCGCGAGGCACGCCGCCTGGCCGCGGCTGTCGCACCGGGCTGCCCGCTCGGTCGAGTCGTCGGTCGAATCCCCTGCTGGAGCGACGGGCGTTGCGTCGCGCCCATTCGTCGAAACAGCAGGTGTCCGGGTCCATGCTCATGCTCTCATCTTGCAACAGATCGGATTCTACCGCCGAGGCGACCCGCTGCGCCTGCCCTCCCGACAGCGGGGCCGGTCGGAGCCTGAACTGTGGAGGCGGCGACGAGTGGCACGCAACCCGTGCGGGCCGTTCCCAGCGGATGCCACCGCTGTCCCGGCGCTCGTGGCACCCTGGTCACTCGGGGTCGACCCGAGCGGAGACACCGGTCTGGGACTGCCCACGCAGCGCCTTGTGGAAGACGAGGTCTCGGTACGAGGCGAACTTGGGGACGAGGATGATGACGGCGGCGACCAGCGATGCCGCGTTCTCGCCGATCGTGCCCAGCGGCCCCCACCACCTGTCGGCGAGGAGGACCATGACGACGGTGGTGCCCCAGGCGATCACGTTGATGCCAAAGAACCGGGCGGTCTCCCCGAGCCCGCCCGAGACTCCGGTCAGCTCGAAGGTCCAGCGCCGATTGAGCACGTACGATCCCAGGGTGGCCAGCCCGAAGCCGATGGTGATCGACCAGAACAGCGAGATCCCTGCGACCCGACATACGTTGAACAGCACGAAGTAGGCGATGGTGTTGAGGACCCCGATTAGCCCGAGACGGACCATCTGGGCCCCGGCGTCGCGGGTGGCCAGGCTGCGCAGATAGTTCCTCACGGCCGGTCGGGCGCCTCGGCGTCGGGCATCTCGGCGTCGATGACGTCCCCGGTGGCCGTCGGCCACCGGCGGCGGATGGTCAAGGCGATCACCCCGGCCATCGCCGCCAGCGTCAGCACCAGCCCGATGTTCTCGGGTACCCCGTTGCTGAACTCCAACACCACGTGCTCCTCGATCGGGACCACCACCATAAGCGACGGGGCGGCGCGGTAGGGGCCCTCCGCCCCGATCGCCCGCCACGCCGGGAAGTACGAGACCTTGATCAGGTGCGGTTCGCCGATTGCGGTGGTGGTGAACGACAACCGCTCGTTCTCGACGACGATGTCGGAGACGGCACCGCCGCCGGCGATCGGCGCCCCCACCCCGACCAGATCGGTGGTCCTGGTGGTGCGTGGCCAGGTGTCCGGCCCGTCCTCGACCAGCCATTGGTCCATGCCCCGCCAGTTGTCGTACCACTCCAGCGAGGCGTCGGCGAAGTCGAGGTCACCGAAATACACCGCCGGCAGGCTGGTGGCGACCTCGACCGGGGAGGTCTCCGGAAGACGGAAGATGGTCACCGGTCCCGAGGCGCCGACCTCGAGGAGACCGATCTCCCGTGCCGCCACCTTGGTGCCATCCGACCACGCCATCAGGTAGTCGACCCCGTACAGGTCGAGATGGGCGACCGCCCGCTCCAGGTCACGCCCCGGATAGTCGAGCCCGCGCACCGGGTTCGACGGTTGCTCGGCCACCGCCGATGCGTTGAGGAAGTGGAACGGCGTGGTCAACGAGGACTCGAAGAAGAGACCCTCCATCGAGGGGTGGTCCCCGGTCCAGTACGGGAACAGCATGAACGCCATCGGCGAGCCGTACTTGCCCATCTCCTCGCTGTGGGGCTCCCACATCACCCGGCCCGGGGGAAGCTCGTCGAGCGTCTGCAGGATGGCCTGGTACTCCGGCCATGCCTCCTTTCCCTCGTACCCCAGATAGTTCCACCGCACCCACCCGGGGACGTCGTGGACCCCGGCCAGGGTGACGTTGCCGATCAGGACCAGGGCCACCACCACGCCGCCCACCAGGTTCCTCCGTCGGTCAGGCAGGAAACGGGCGACCGAGCGGACCGCGAGCCCGAGGGCGACCCCGGCGAACAGGTAGCCGGCCATGAACCAGTAGGGGAGCAGCCGCCCGTTGTACACCTTGGTGACGTCGATCAGCTGGCCGAGCGCCACATACCCGACCAGCGGCACCACCGCCATCGAGATCAGCACCAGGACGTCATCGCCACGCAGCAACGTCCACATCACACCGATGACGGCCAGAACCAGGATGGGGATGAACTCGCCGGGCAGCGGGGTGGCGATGGTCCCCGGGCTGCTGGTCTCGCCGATCAGCCCGGTGACCGGGCTCCACCCCATGTCGCTGGTCATCCCCTGCAGCACCCGAACCAGCAGGGGCAGTGCCCAGATGGCGGCGAGGGCGAACCCGATGACCCACGACCTCACCAGGGCCGTGGTCCCCCGGCGGCGCAACACCAGCGGGAGGGTGATCAGCACCACCACCAGCGTGGTGACGATGTGGGTGAGGGCGGTGAGGGCGAGCACCACCCCGGTGCGGGTGGTGAACCCGCGCCCCGCCCTCACGTCGCGTACCAGCAGCCCGATGTAGACCAGCGACAGGGCGAACGACCAGCTGAACGAGAACTCTCCCGCCAACGTCGACTTGATGTTGGCGCCGTAGATCGAGAAGCTCTCCATGAAGACGTACATCGAGGCGAAGGCGGCGGCGACACCGGCCACCACCCGGGCGAACCCGAGGCTGCGGAGCAGGAAGTATGCGGATGGGGGCAGCGCCACCAGCCCCGCCATGGTCACCAGCTTGAAGGCGACCCCGTAGGGGAGCAGCACGTCGAGCAGGACGGTCACCAGGGCCGGGATCGGGAAGTAGAAGTAGAGGGCGGGGAAACCGGCGTACCAGTCCATGCTCCACCCGAAGAAGCGACCGTCGGGCAGCAGGGCGTCCTTCAGGTACTGGGGCAGCAGCACATGGGCTCCCATGTCGCCGCCCGCGGGAGTGTTGGCGATGAGCAGCGACGGGCTGGAGAACCTGACGTTGAAGAAGGGAAAACTGTCCGTGGCCGTCACCGACTGCACCACGCCCGACATGGCGAAGAGGATCACCACGGAAGCCGCCGCCACCAGCCACACCACGAGCACCTTGTCCGAGCGCTCGGTTGCGGGTGGGATGGTGATCGGCGGGGTTGGTGCGTCCTGTGGGCGGATCAGCGTGCTCGTCGACACGCTCCAAGGCTACCGAGCGGAAACGGCTACTGAGAGCGAGCGCGGATAGGCGCTCGCTCTTGCGCCGTTGTTGATGGCTCTTCGGCTGACGCCTCATCGCGGTGCGGTTGGGGTCCCCAGCCCCAACCGCCGAGTCTCCTTCTATCGGCGGAGCCTCTTAGCCATCGAGGGTGTCGACGTCCGCCAGCTTGCCAACGTATCTCGAGCGCCTCCGCCCCTCCTCGTACCAGTAGGCGTAGTAGTAGGGGCCGTGGGGGCAGCTCTGGCATGACGGCTTGCCACAGCGGACCATCTGGCGGCGGAGCCTCACCTTGGCGCCGGGATCGTCGCCCAGCCGGACCCCGCGCCGCTCCAGCCTGGCGGTGGCGAGGATGAGCAGCCGGCGCAGCTCGTGTACATCCATGTCACGCACCGCTTCGAGGACGTCACGGTCTAGGGGCATGTCAGGCGGCGTCGGCTACGTAAACAGCGTCGCCGAGGAACAGCGGCCGCTGTCGGGCTGCCCTGTTGTCGTTGAGATGCCAGCCCCCTGGTGACACCAACCGGTCGGTGTGGCGGTGGCACCGCGGGTGGTGGCGGAAGCGGTCGAGTCCTCCGTCGGGGTCGCCCAGCCACGCGGTCCGCTCCCGGTAGGAGAACCACAGGACGACGCCCGCAGGGTCCTGGCATCTGGCGCACCGCTTCATGGTGGACAAGCTAGGCGGGGCCGGTCCCCCCACCAAGGACCCAACCCCTCTCATCCGGGTGGTGGGGCGAGCCGTCTCGCCGCGGCGGCGGCCTTCCCCATCCAGCGGGACGGTGGCACCCCTGCCCATCGGTCGTGGACGACACCGTCGCCGTCGACGACCACGGTGAGGGGGACCACGGTGACTCCGGCCCGCTCCATGGTCTCCGGCTCCAGCTCCCACGTCACCTCGCGCGGTCGCAACCCTGCCGCCTCCACCATGGTGCGCACCGTTGCGCAGTTGGTGCAGTCGGTCGAGGTGAAGAGAACCAGCCCGGCGGGGAGGTCGAGGCCGCGCAGGTCGATGGGATCACCGGCGTTGGGGCGGCGGCCGAAGGCGCGGGCGGCGATGACGACGACCGCGGCCACACCCGCCAGCATGGCGAGCCGGGCAACCAGGTCGTCAGCCATCTCCCCGACCCCCGGTCATCCCTCCACGCCGATCCCGGCGATGAAGGCCACCCCGTCCCCGGACTCCACGGTCCAGGCTGCGCTGATCGGCTGCGGGGCCGAGACCTCGTACCCGTAGACGTCGTCCCCCTGGGGGAGCACGATGCGGGCGATCCGGTTGGGGCGCAGCACCACCTTCTCGGGCTCGAGGGCGTCGATGCCGAGCGGCTGGAGGGACACCGTCACCCGCTCCGGCCCGGTGTTGAGGACCCAGATGGCCGAAGCCGCCGTCGGCAGCGCCCCCGGCCCGGGGAGGAGCCAGCGTCGCAGCGCCACGGGAGCGCCCACAGTACCGGCGACCCGGTCGTCGGCCTCGGTGGCGGCGGCGCCGTCCTCACGGCTGGTGATGTCCTCGGCGATCAACACTGCCGACACCGGGTCCGAGGCCCGGAGCCGCAGCCCGAACGGCCCGTTGATCAGATCGTCCACCGGGATCGACGTCGGCGTGCCCGCCGGGATGGTGACGAGGCGTGCCGCCTCCACCGAGTCCTCCTGGCTGTACACGTCGATCTCGACGGTCACCTCGGTGTCTCCCGGGTTGGTCACCACCAGCCGCGGGGTCAGCCCGGTCTGGCGGGCGACGGGAAACTCCCAGGTGGTCGACAGCCCCGTCCCCGGCCAGGTCGCCTCGTCGACGTCCGAGGCCACCACCATCGACGGGATCACGACCCCCTGGTCGGCGGTGATGGTCAGGCTCATGGTCTCGATGAGCGACACCAGCTGGTTGAGGTCGACGGTGAGCCACGACCGGCCGGGGACGTCGAGGGCGGCCAGATCGACCAGGCCGACCTCGCCGAACTCGCTGGTTCCGGTGACGGTGACCTTCGCCTGGTCGGGGAACGGGTTGAACAGGCGCAGCATCGATCGCCTGCCCTCCCGGGTGGTGCCGCCCGGGAGGTGCCACAGCTTGGGCACCGAAGAGGTGCACCGGTCCCCGGCCACCAGGGTCGAGCCGGTGGGGAGGTCCTGGGTGACGATGGCGGACACCGCGGCGGGCCCAGCGGTGAACTCGACGAAGGCCGGTGCCGGGCCGCGCCGCACCAGCGAGCCCACGTCGATCGGCTCGGCGCTCGGCCCCGAGTAGCTGAGCAGCTGGGTGGTCGGCTCGACGTTGGGGACCTCGTTGGGCATGGTGATCTCGATGTCGGTGGCGGTGGTCGTGGCCAGCATCAGCCAGCCGTCCCTGGTGGCGTCTGCCGCCAGCCATGGGCAGTACCACACCGTGCCCGAGGCGGTGGCTTCCTCTTCGATGACGGCGGGGCCGGTGAAGCTGGGGCCCTCGGCCGCCTCCGGGCGCGGCAAGGCGGCGGCGGCGAGGGCGGTGACCACGGCAATCGCCATCAGCAGGACGCGTCTCATCGCTGCCGCCTCCTGCCCCAGATCGACACCCCGACCATGACCAGGAACAACACGAAGGCGGCCCACCCCATGGTCCGACGCGCCGGGATCGGATCGAACCCGATGATCCCATCGGCGGCCGAGACCTGGTTGCCCCAGGACTCGGCGACCCGGTCGGGGCCCCACCGGGTGTTGGCGGTGTCGGCGACGAAGACCCTCCCGTCGGTGTCGGCGGTTCCGACGAAACCGGTCCCGTGGCGGCCCCACCCGGCGTCCGGGCGGATGCGGACCGCGTCCTCGGCGTCCGACGAGTAGGTGGGGCTGCGCAGACCCTGGAGGGGAACCAGGTCGAGCTGGCTGGCGAGCACCGCCTGGAACGGCGTCTCCCCGGTGAGGATGATCCAGCGGATGCCGAACGGAGCGAGGTCGGCGCCACCCCGGAACGACTCGCCGGCGATGAGCGACTCGAGCACGTCCTTGAGCGCCTCGTCGGCCTCGGTCGACCCGGGCAGGTCGACCTCCCACAGGGCAGGCGATGGGGCGGACACCACGCGGTAGCCGGCGCCCTGGATCAGCCGTGACTCGCCGGGAAGGGTCCCCGGGGGACCGGCGAGCAGCACCCGGGAAAGGGCTGGGTCGCCCTCTGCGGAGGCGGTGAATCGCATCGCATCGCTGAGCTGGTCGTTGGGGAGCCCTGCCCGCCCGGGGAGGAAGACGAGGACGGTGGAGACCACCAACACCATCGACCCGACCACCCCGAGCCCGGCGACGACCCTCCGCCACCCGGTCACCAGCTTCACCTGGGTGATCACCTCGAGGGCGACACCGCAGACGATGGCGGCGCCGAGCGAGGCGGTGGCGGTCCCGGCCAGCTCCACCTCCCGCCCCGATCCCAACCAGGCGGTGCGGGCGAAGAGCACCCCCGCGGCGGCGATCACCCCGCCCCACCCGGCGATCTGGGCGAGCCGGTTCGGCGCCGCCACCAGGGCGCACACCAGCGCCGCCGCGGTGGCGATGACGAACAGCCAGCCCGGGTCCCAGAATGCGTCACCGGCGGACAGGTACGAGCTGAGATCGGCGACCGCCACCCAGGGGAGCATGACAGGCACCGCCAGCAGGGTCCCCAGACCCGAGATCCCGGCGGCGCGCCACGGACCCGGCTCCCTGGGGGTGATCACGGCGAGGGCGGCGAGGGCGGCGATGGGGAGGAGGAGCAGGGCGGGGGATGCCACGGCGAGGAGCCCGGACACCCAGCCGGTGGCGGCCACCCTCCCCACCCATCCCGACCTGGTGCGGGGAGCCTTGGCCAGGGGGAGGCGAAGCGCCCAGGGGAGGATGCCGAGCGCAACCATGGTTCCCAGCCCTGTCCCCTCGGCTATGGCCCGACCGGCGGGGCCCGCCATCAGGGCGAGGCCGGCCAGCGTCCCGGGGACCGGGTTGACGCCCCAGGTGCGAAGCAGCCTGGTCGTCCCCCACACCCCTACCAGGAAGCCGCCTCCGATCAGGATCCCGGCGGCGAGCCGCGGCGACCCGAAGGCGAGGGTCTGGACGATGCCGGCGAGCCCGGTGAAGGGCTCGAGGGGCTCGACGCTACCGAAGCCGCCAGGGTTCCATCCCCCGGCGTACGCCCCGGCCAGATCGATCCCGGAGGCGGGGAGGGGCAGGCTGTGGCCGACCGAAGGGAACCCGTTCCACAGCGTCCTGGTGGCGACGGCGACGAACCCGATCACGAAGGCACCCACCACGAACGCCGGCTGGCGCAGCTCGCGTCCCAGCTCGGTGAGGCTCAGCCGGTCCTCTCCGGGCAGCCGCTCCCGCAGGGCGGTGCCCGTCTCCGATCCGAGCTTGCGCAGGTCGGTGGATCCGCGCAGCTGGAAGCGGAACAGCTCCTCGTCCCCCGCCACCCGGTTGTTCCTGGCGGCCAACCTGGCCCGGAACGTCGAAGGCAGCCGCATCAGGTTCCACACCCACGACTTGACCCACCCGAACAGGGTCCAGCGCCCGAGGAAGGGGGCGGCGACCGCCTCGAGCAGACCGACCAGGAACCTGACAGGGAGCACCCAGAACAGGGTCAGCGGGCTGTACACCTTGAGCATCGCCCTGATCTCGCCTGCGTCCTCCCGCCAGTCTGACGTATCGACCTCGGGGACCAGCACCTCGGAGGACGGCACCACCACCACCCGGGCCCCCCGCAGCCGGGCTCGCTGGCACAGGTCGATCGACGCTGCGGTCGGGGGGAGCAGCGGGTCAGGGCCCTTGAGCCCGCGCAGCAGGTCCCGCCGCACCAGCATCGAGGCCCCGCCGACGGCGGCGACGTCGCGCACCACGTCGTACTGGCCGTGGTCGACCTCACCCTCGTCGATCCCGGTGTACGGGGCGTTGAACACGTCGGTGGCGAACCCGACCGAGATCAGCCGGTCGGGGTCGTCGCGGGAGAGCAGCTTGGATCCGGCGATGCCGGCGGCGACGTCCTCGCGCTCGGCCTCCTCGAGCAGCGACCCGAGGGCGTCCGGTCGCGGCTCGGAGCCCGACTGGACGATCCACACGTGGCTGATCGACGGATCGAGGGCGGAGAGCAAGGCTCCCACGGTCGACATCCACTCGATCCCGGCCTCGTCCGCCGCCTTCCGACCCTCGCGATCGCCCCCGATGAGGCCGATCCGGGTGGCGCCGTAAGCTTGCCGGCGTATCGCCGACAACGTGGAAGCCACGGTGGCGGGGTCGCCCACCACGACGGCGGCCGCCACCGACAGAGGGGGTGCTTGCACCGGGGGAGCAGACATGGAGGTTGTCATTCTGGAGTCGAACAGGGCGTATGGCAATCTCCGCACCCTGGTGGTGGGCGGTGGCGTCGGCGGCGCCCGCATGGTCAGGGCCCTGGCCGAGGTGGTTTCGCCGGTGTCGCTGAGCATCGTGGTAAACGTCGGAGACGACGACGACCTCTACGGCGTGCGGGTCTGCCCCGACCTCGACACCGTGGTCTACACCCTGGCCGGGATCGAGGGACCGGAGGGTTGGGGCGTGGCCGGCGACACATTCACTGTGCTCGACCGGCTCGCCGCCCTCGGTATCGACACCACGTTCCGGCTGGGCGACACCGACCTTGCCACCTGCCTGATGCGCACCCAGCTTCTCGCCCTCGGGATGCCCCTTTCTGCGGTGACGGAGCGTTTGGCCGCCGGGCTCAGGGTGACGGTGAAGGTGGTGCCGGTGACGGACGACCCGATCCGCACCCGGATCCGGACCACCGACGGGGTGTGGCTCTCCTTCCAGGAGTACTTCGTGCTGCGCCACCACGCCGACCGGGTGGCGGAGGTCGTGTTCGCCGGCGCGGTCGACGCCGCCATCGCCCCGGGGGTGGCCGACCTGGTGGCCGGTGCCGACCTGATCGTGATCGCCCCGTCCAATCCGGTGCTCTCGATCGCCCCGATGCTTGCCGTGGCCGGTTTCGCAGACGCCATCGCCGCCCATCCCCGGGTGGTGGCGGTGAGCCCCTTCTTCTCCGGGAGGGCGTTGAAGGGCCCCGCCGCCGAGGTGCTCGACTCGCTCGGGCTCCCCGCAGGCAACCTCGGCGTCCTCGACGCCTACCGGGGGCTGCTCACCCACCTGGTGATCGACGAGGGCGACGCCGCCGCCGTGGGCGAGCTCGATGCCGCCGGGGTGGCGATCCATGTGGCCCCCACCCGGCTCACCGGGCCCGACCGGGGGGCTCCGCTGGCCATGCGTCTGCTCGACATCGGCTCGACCGGATGACCGGGCTCCGTACCATGCCCATGCCATGACCCTCTCTGTGCACCCGGTCACCGGGATCGGCGAGATCCTGCCGGGGGACGACATCGCCTCGAAGGTTCTCGACGCCATGGCCGGCGGCGGGATCGCCCTGGCGAACGGAGACATCGTGGTGGTCACCCACAAGATCGTCTCCAAGGCCGAGGGTCGGCTGGTCGAGGTGGTCACCGACGACGACTACCGGGCACTTGCCGCCTCCGAGGCCGCCCAGGTCCTGCGGCGCAAGGGGGCGATGATCATCGCCGTCACCCGGCACGGGTTCGTATGCGCCAACGCCGGCGTCGACCGCTCCAACGTCCCAGGGAACGGAGCGGTGATGCTGCCGGTCGATCCCGACCGCTCCGCCCACCGACTCAGGACGCGGTGGGAACGGGCCACCGGCGCCCGGCTGGCGGTGATCGTCACCGACACCTTTGGCCGGCCGTGGCGGCGGGGTCTCACCGACGTCGCCATCGGCGTTTCCGGGATCGACCCCATCCTCGACCTGAAGGGGACGACGGACGGGTCGGGCCATCTGCTCGAGGTCACCGAGGTGGCCATCGTCGACGAGATCGCCTCCGCCGCCGATCTGGTGATGGGCAAGGCGGCCAACATTCCGGTGGCGGTGGTGCGGGGGCTCGACTGGGAGCGGGGCGAGGGGCGGGCGACCGATCTGGTACGCCCGGCTTCCGAGGACCTGTTCCGCTGACGTGCCCGAGCTCCCCGAGATCGAGGCGTATCTGGCGGCGCTCCGACCCCGCATCGGTGGCGCCGTCCTCGAGGATGTCCGCATCCCGTCGTTCTCGCTGCTGCGGTCGTTCGACCCTCCGATGACGGCTGTGCTGGGCAAGCGGGTGACCGAGCTGGGTCGGCTGGGAAAGCGGATCGTGATCGGCTTCGAGGACGAACTGTTCCTGGTGCTCCACCTGATGGTGGCGGGGAGGCTGCACTGGGTCGAGGAGCGCAGGCCGCTGCCGCGCAGGTACGGGCTGGCCGCCTTCGACTTCGACACCGGGACGCTCACCCTCACCGAGGCGGGGACCAAACGGCGGGCATCGCTGCACGTGGTCGGCGGACGGCCGGGCGTCGCCGCCCTCGACCCTGGGGGCATCGAGGTGATCGGGAGCAGCTTCGAGGACTTCGCCGCCGCCGTCACCACCGAGCGTCACACCCTGAAGCGGGCCCTCACCGACGCCAGGCGGCTGTCCGGCATCGGGGGCGCCTTCGCCGACGAGATGATGCACAGGGCCCGGCTCTCCCCCATGCAGATCAACACCAACCTGACCGAGGACGAGCTGCGCATCCTGCACCAAGCGGCGATGGCGGTGATGACCGAGTGGATCGACCTCAGGGTGGGCGAGGTGGGCGACGGCTTCCCCGAGAAGGTGACCGCCTTCCACCCGGCCATGGCGGTGCATGGCAAGTACGGGGAGCCGTGCCCGGTGTGCGGGACCAGGGTGCAGCGCATCGTGTACGCCGACCGGGAGACCAACTACTGCCCCGGCTGCCAGACCGGTGGCAAGCTCCTCGCCGACCGTTCGCTGAGCCGGCTCCTCAAGAGCGACTGGCCCCAAACCATCGACGACCTGGAGGACGCCTGAGCACGGTTCCCCTCCCATTGGGAGGGGTGCCGAGGCTCCGCGAGGCGGGGTGGGATACCGGCGCCCCAGTGGTCGGTCTGGTCGGCCTTCCCCCGCCCCGGCTGTCGTTCCTCTTCCCCTCCCATTCCTTCTCCCCTCCCATTGGGAGGGGTGCCCGGCGTAGTCGGGCGGGGTGGGATACCGAGGCGCCGGCGTGTCCGGGCTGGCCCTCCCCCGCCCCGGCTGTCTTTGCCCGCCTTCGGCGATTGGCTCAGCCACCCCTCCCCCGCAGGGGGAGGGGAAACAGACGGAGGGTACCGAGGCTCTGCGAGGCGGGGTGGGATACCGAGGCCCTCGAAGGGAAGGGGGAACAGACCGCACGGGGAACAGGACGGTCGGTTCGCTCAGAAGTCGGGGTGCTGGCGGAACCATTTGACGGTGCGGGCGATGCCCTCCTCCAGGGTCATCCACGGCTCCCAGCCGAGAACCTGTTTCGCCCTGGTGGCGTCCAGGGCGGAGCGAGCGACGTCGCCCGGTTTGCCCTGCTGGTAATCGGGCCGCAGCGGGGAGCCCACCGCCTTGGCAACCAGGTCGTAGATTCGGTTGACCGACGTCTCCACCCCGGTGCCGATGTTTAGGTAGTGCCTGGCGCCCCGCTCGGCGGCCCGGATGCAGGCGTCGACCACGTCGTCGACGTACACGTAGTCCCTGGTGATGGTCCCGTCCCCGAAGATCTTGGGGGTGCGGCCCCTGAGCAGGGTCTGCACGAAGATCGCCACCACGCCGGCCTCGCCGTGGGGGTCCTGGCCCGGCCCGTACACGTTGGAGAATCCCAGCGACACGTAGTCGAGCCCGTGGTTGTCGGCGAAGTACTCCAGGTACCGGTCGGTGACCGCCTTGGCCACCCCGTACGGGGATTCGGGCCGTCTCGGCTCGGTCTCGGGGGTGGGGAGGTGATCGGTGGTCCCGAACTGGGCGCCCCCGGACGACGAGAACACCACCCGCGAGGCGCCCGCCTCGACCGCCGACTGGAGCACGTTGACGGTCCCCACCAGGTTGATCGAGGTGTCGAGCACCGGCTCCACCACGGACCTCCTGGCGTCGATCTGGGCGGCGAGATGGAAGACCACCTCGGGGCGGAACCGGGAGAGGAGGTCGACCAGCTCGGGCTGGCGGATGTCGGCCTGGTGGAAGGTGACGTTCCCGGTGGCCCTGGCGTCGATGAGACGGGCCAGGCGCCCACTGCTCAGATCATCGACCACCAGGACCTCGGCCCCCTCGTCGGCGATCCGCTCCACCAGGGTCGCCCCGATGAACCCGGCACCACCGGTCACGACCGCTCTGGTGATCATGGGCGCCGATTGTACGGGACCGCCCGGTATCGCGTTTCTTAGGACCGAAACGCGTCACTGGCGATGCGTTTCGGTCCTAAGAAAGTGCGTGGCGCCGACCGCCACTGCGGCAGCCGGTACCATCCCGGCATCCGTGGTCGCCGCCGGGTGACCGAACCTGAGGGAGACCATGACCCACGAGAGCACGCCCATCCCGGACGCGGGTGCGCTGGGCGTCGCCGTGATCGGCAGCGGGTACGTCGGCACCGTCGCCGCCGTCGCCTTCGCCGTTCTGGGCCATCAGGTCACAGGGATCGAGAGCGACCCCGACAAGCTGTCGGCGCTGCGGGGCGGGAACGTCCCCTTCCACGAACCCGGTCTCGAGGCCATGCTGCGGGAGGCGGTTGCCTCGGGCAGGCTCGGGTTCACCGACGACCTCGCCTCCGGGGTGGCCAGGGCCGACGTGGTGTTCATCTGCGTCGGGACCCCGCCCGGCGCCGACGGGCGGCCCGACCTGACCGCGCTGGAGACGGCGAGCCGCGCCGTGGCCGAGGCGGCGACGGGACGGACCGTTGTCATCACCAAGAGCACGGTCCCCATCGGCTGGGGGGCCGAGCTACGCCGGCTGATCGCAGACGTGGGCACAAGCGGCGACACCACCGTGGTCTCCAACCCCGAGTTCCTGCGCGAGGGCTCGGCGGTCGACGACTTCCTCTACCCCGACCGGGTGGTCCTCGGCGGCGAGGACCCCGAGTCCGTCGCGCTGCTCACCGAGCTGTACCGGCCCATCATCGAGCAGTCGTTCCCGGCGGGCAGGCCCGGGCTCGAGCCGGTGCTGGTCAGCACCGATACGGCGACGGCGGAGACCATCAAGTACGCATCGAACGGGTTCCTCGCCACCAAGATCGCCTACATCAACGAGATCGCCAGGATCTGCGACCGGGCGGGCGCCGACGTCCAAACCGTTGCCGATGCCATGGGGCTCGACCACCGCATCGAACGCAGGTACCTCGGTGCAGGCATCGGCTACGGCGGGTCGTGCTTCAGCAAGGACCTCGAGGCGCTGATCTGGTTCGGTGACGATCATGGCATCGTGCTGCCCATCCTCGAGGCGGTGAACCCGTCCAACGAGGTGCAGCGGTCTACGGTCGTCGACAAGCTCCACATCGGTCTCGGGGGTTTGGCCGGCAAGCGGATCGCCCTGCTCGGGCTCGCCTACAAGACGAACACCGACGACCTGCGCGACGCCCCGGCGATCACCATCGCCCGGGCTGCCATGGACGAGGGGGCGACGGTCATCGGCTACGACCCTGTGGTCCGCCAGGTGGCCGCCCTCCCCGACGTCACCATGGCTGCCGACGCCTACCAGGCGGTCGCCGGGGTGGACGCCGTGGTCCTCGTCACCGAATGGTCGGAGTTCGCCGACCTCGACCTTGCCGCGGTGGCGGCGGCGATGGCGGGGGATCTGGTCGTCGACGGGCGCAACTGGCTCGACCCGCTCAAGGTCGCCGCCGCCGGACTCCGCTACGTCGGGATGGGCCGGGGCTCCGGTTAGCCGGATGGCCTCAGCGCTCGGCGGGCGCCGCCGGCAGATGCTCGATGAAGAACCCGGTGAGCCGTTCCACGGCGTCGGTGGCGGCGTCGAGGTCGTAGCCAGGCCGTCCGTCGTCGAGGAAATCGCTCCCCACCCCCTCGTAGAGCACCAGCTCGGCCTGGGGCAGCGCCGGTCGGGCGGCGAGGACCTCCTCGACCGGCACCTCGGGGTCGTCCCTGCCGTACAGCCCGAGCAACCCCGAGGTCGGCCCCAATGTGGCGGCGATGGGCTGCAGCGGCGCCGCCACCAACGCCAGAGCGACCCCGGGTCGGCGATCGGCCAGCCTTGCCGCCGCCGCTCCCCCGGTCCCGATCCCCAGGACCCCGAGCCCGTGCTCGGCGCTCGACCAGAACCCGGCGGGATTGGCGACGAAGGAGGCGACATCGTCGAGGTCGGCGTCGAGATCATGCGCAGGCACCTCCGCCAACGCAGTGGTGGCGACGGCGCGGTCGGTGAACCGCCTACCACCGCCGTCCCGGAACGGGTCGACGGCGATGGAGGCGAGCTCGCGTCGAGCCAGCTTGCGACAGAGGTCCTTGATCGAGGGGGAGACGCCCCACACGTCCGGCACCACGATCACCGTCGGCCACTCGCCGGCGAGATCGGGGCGGGACAGGTAGCCGTGGCGCAGCCTGGTTGCGACCGTGATCGACATCGAACCGAACAGGATGGGGACCTTGCCCTCACCCTTGAGAACGGTCACGTCTCGTCGCCTCCGTGCGCTGCCCGGTTACCGAGCGCAACGGTAGCCGGGCGCACCTGACGGACCTCGCCGGCGACCAGCCGCACCACACCGGCGGTGGTCTCGACTACCAGTCGACCCCCCTCGTCGATGTCCACCGCTCGGCCGGCGCCGCCCGGCTCCCAGGTGATCTCCGAGCCAAGCGTGACGCACCACCTGCGGTACTCGTCCGCACCCCACGCCTCCGGGTCGCCGGTGACCCGCGGGATCAGCCGATCCGCCCAGCGGGCGGCGATCTCACCGGCGAGCTCCGGGCCGGGATCGGTGCCGAGCATGCCCCCGATCCCTGCGGGCGGATCGGGCCAGTAGAGGTTGAGACCGAGCCCCGCCACCGCCACCGTACCCGAGGACTCGGCGAGGATCCCGCCCAGCTTGGCTCCGCCCGAAGCGTCGAGGATGTCGTTGGGCCACTTCAGGGAGACGGTGGTGCCCGCCACCTCGGAGACGGCGGTGACCGCCGCCAAACCGGCCACCAGGGTCATCCGGGGCCAGGCCGCCGTCGGCCATTCCGGCCTGAAGGCGAGCGAGGCGGCCACCCCGCGCGGGGCGTTGATCCATCCGTGGCCACGCCGGCCCCGTCCCCTGGTCTGCGCCGCCGCCGTCACCAACACACCGCCGGGGTGGTCGCCGAGCCGGGCGCGCGCCTCGTCCTGGGTGGAGTCGACGGTGTCGAGGGCGATGGTCGCGTAGGGTGTGTCCAACTCGAGGCCGTCCCGGTCCGAGAGCTGCGGTCGGCGGACACTACCCGAGGTGGGGCGTGAGCACCGAGGAACGGATCGAACAACTACGCAAGCTGCGCCACGAGGCCTTGACGGCGAACCCTCGATCGGTGGAGCGGCAGCATGATCTTGGCAAGCTGACCGCCCGCGAGCGTATCGAGGTGCTGCTCGACAAGGGATCGTTCCAGGAGATGGACCTCTTCACCCGCCACCAGGCCACCGGGTTCGGCATCGAGGACAGGCGCCCGGCGGGGGACGCGGTCGTGGTGGGCTGGGGGACCATCGACGGGCGCACCGTGTTCGTCTTCGCCGAGGACTTCGGGGTGTTCGGCGGGAGCCTGGGCGAGGTGGTCGCCGACAAGATCTGCAAGGTGCTCGACCTGGCCATGGACACCGGCGCCCCGGTGATCGGTCTCAAGGACTCGGGTGGGGCCCGCATCCAGGAGGGCGTGGTCTCGCTCGACGGCTACGGACGGATCTTCGTGCGCAACGTCAGGGCGTCCGGGGTGATCCCGCAGATCTCGGTGATCATGGGCACCTGTGCAGGCGGGGCCGTGTACTCGCCGGCCATCACCGACTTCGTGTACCAGGTGGCGGACACCTCGCACCTGTTCATCACCGGCCCCGACGTGATCAAGGCGGTCACCGGCGAGGACGTCAGCTTCGAGGCGCTGGGTGGGGCGACGGCGCACGCCACCGTCTCCGGTGTGACCCATTTCGTCTCCGCCACCGGCCGGGCGGCGATGGAGGAGGTCCGGTACCTGCTGTCGTTCCTCCCCTCCAACAACATGGAGGTGCCGCCGTTCTTCACCCCGACGGACCGGGCCGACCGGATGGACGAGGGGTTGACCAGCATCGTCCCCGACTCCCCCAACCAGCCGTACGACATGGTGTCGCTGATCGAGATGGTGGTCGACGACGGCGGGTTCTATCAGGTGCACGAACATTTCGCCGCCAACATCGTGGTCGGTCTGGCCAGGCTCGACGGCTACACGGTGGGGATCGTGGGCAACCAGCCCAAGGTGCTGGCCGGGGTGCTCGACATCGAGTCGTCGGTCAAGGCGGCACGGTTCATCCGCTTCTGCGACGCCTTCAACATCCCGGTGATCAGCTTTGTCGATGTCCCCGGGTTCATGCCAGGTGTCGACCAGGAGCACGGCGGGATCATCCGCCACGGAGCCAAGCTGCTCTACGCCTACGCCGAGGCCACGGTTCCCAGGCTGACCGTGATCACCCGCAAGGCGTACGGGGGCGCATACGTGGTGATGAACTCGCGGGCGCTCAAAGCGGACGTCGTGTTCGCCTGGCCGACCGCCGAGATCGCGGTGATGGGCGCCGCCGGCGCCGTCAACGTCATCCAACGCAGGGAGATCAACGAGGCCGCCGACCCGGACGCCAGGCGCAGCGAGCTGATCGCCGACTATGAGGACCGGTTCGCCAACCCCTACCTGGCGGCGGAGCGCGGGTTGGTCGACGACGTGATCGAGCCGAGGGAGACTCGTCCCCGGCTGATCAGGGCGCTGGAGATGCTGCGGACCAAGCGGGACACGCTGCCGCCGAAGAAGCACGGCAACATCCCGCTGTGAGCACCGGCGGCGGGGGCACTGGAATGGGGTCGCCGGGTCGGGCGGATTATGGGGCTGCGCCATGAGGCGTAGCTCCGGTGGTTGGGGCTGGGGTCCCCAACCACACCGCGATGAGGCGACAGCCAAAGAGCCATCGACAGCCACCCAGGACGTGCGCCCCATCGGCGCACGTCCTTAGGATGCCGCTCATGAAGTCCATCCTCATCGCCAACCGGGGAGAGATCGCGGTCAGGGTGATCAGGGCGGCGGGTGAGCTCGGCCTTCGCACCATCGCCATCTACTCCGAGCTCGACCGGGACGCCAGACACGTCCAACTCGCCGACGAGGCGTGGAACGTCGGCCCCGCCCCTTCGGCCGACTCGTACCTCAACATTGATCGGATCCTTCAGGTGGCCACCGAGTCCGGGGCGGAGGCGCTCCATCCCGGCTACGGGTTCCTCGCCGAGAACGCCGGCTTCGCCAAGGCGGTGATCGACACCGGGCTGGTGTGGGTCGGTCCCCCACCCGAGGCGATAGCCACCATGGGCGACAAGATCGCTTCCCGCCGCGCCGCCGAGGCCGCCGGGGTCAAGGGCGTCCCGGGCACCCTGGAGCCGCTGGCCTCGCCGGACGACGTCGCCGCCTTCGCCGCCGAGCACGGCTACCCCATCGCCATCAAGGCGGCGCACGGGGGCGGCGGCAAGGGTCTCAAGGTGGTGCGGGCCGCCGGCGAGCTGGTCGCCGCCTTCGAATCGGCCCAGCGCGAGGCGGACGCCTACTTCCGCAACGCCGAGGTGTACGTCGAGCGCTACCTGGAGCGCCCCCGCCACATCGAGGCCCAGCTCATGGCCGACACCCACGGGAACGTCGTCTTCCTCGGCGAGCGCGACTGCACCATGCAGCGGCGCCACCAGAAGCTGATCGAGGAGACACCCGCCCCCAACTTCCCCGCCGAGGTCCGTGGTGCCTTGGGGGCGGCGGCCATCGCCGTCGCCAAGGCTTCCGGCTACGTCAACGCCGGGACGGTCGAGTTCCTCTTCGACGGCGACGAGGTCTACTTCCTCGAGATGAACACCCGCATCCAGGTGGAGCACACCATCACCGAGATGGTGACCGGCATCGATCTGGTCAAGGAGCAGATCCGGGTGGCGCAGGGGCTGCCCCTGTCGTTCACCGAGGCGGAGACCCACGGCCACGCCATCGAGTTTCGGGTCAATGCCGAGGACCCGTCGAAGGGGTTCCTCCCCAGCCCGGGGACGATCATCGACTACGAGGAGCCGGGCGGGTTCGGGGTCAGGGTCGACTCGGGGGCCACCGCCGGGTCGGCGATCAGCCAGTACTACGACAACCTGGTGGCCAAGCTGGTGGTGTGGGGCCGCGATCGGGACGAGGCGATCGAGCGGGGGCGGCAGGCATTGGAGGCGTTCCGGATCACCGGCATCGCCACCACGATCCCGGCCCACCTCGAGATCCTCAAGACCGAGGCCTTCCGCTCCGCCACCCACTACACCCGGTTCGTCGAGGACCACCTGGACTTCAGCGGGCTGGCGCCCGCCACGTCACCCGCCCTCCCCCAGGACGAGGAGGTGGACGAGCGCACCATCACCGTCGAGGTGGGTGGGCGGCGGTTCGAGGTCAAGTTCTGGGCGCCGGTGATGGCGCCTGCGGGCGGCGGCGGACAGCGGATGGCGCCCCGGCGCCGGCCACCCAGGCTGGAACGCAAGGCCCCCACCGCCGAGGGTGCCGGGGTGGTCACCGCACCCATGCAGGGCACAATCGTCAAGGTCCACCACGGGGCGGGCGACACCGTGTCCGCCGGCGACCCGCTGTGCGTGCTGGAGGCGATGAAGATGGAAAACGAGATCGTCTCCCCCGTCGACGGCGCCATCGTCGACCTCCGCATCCAGGCCGGGGACACGGTCGCCGCCGGCTCCGTGCTCATGGTGGTCCGCTAGCCCGGACGGCCGGCTCGATGGCGGTCAGCCCCGGCCGTGCGCCCGCATGACGTCCATCAGCCGGTCGTGGGAGATGGCATGGGCCGTGATCCCGTCATGTCCGGTCATCGTCTCGGCGGCGAGCAGGGCGTTGACGATCGCCTCCTCGGTTGCCTCGGCGACCGCCTCGAGGAGCGGGTTGATGTGATCGTCGACCACCATCCGCAGCTCGACGGTGCGGCGCCGGTCATCCTCGCCCCCGCCTGGCGACAGGTCGCGGTTGCCGGTGGCGAAGGCGAGGAACAGGTCGCCCGACCCGTGGGAGGCGTAGCTGCCCATCCGGGCCACCCCCATCCCGACCCGTTGCGCCAAACGGGCGCACTGGTGGGCGAGGAGCGGCGCATCGGTGGCGACGATCCCGATGATCGAGCCGCCCGCGGGTGTCGCCCTGGCGTTGATGGCGTCGAGCTGGTCCCAGGGCGACGGCACCTCGTCCAACCCGATGGCGGCGCCGACCGGCACCCCGTCGATGCGCAGCAGCTCGCGCTCCCCGTAGTTGGCCTGGACCAGAACCCCGACCATCCACCCGTCGGCCCGCCTGGAGGCGGTCCCGATCCCGCCCTTGAACTCGTGGCAGATCATCCCCGTGCCCCCACCGACGTTGCCTTCGGCGACGGGACCGGCGGAAGCCGCCGCCAAGGCGGCGTGGACGTGATCGGCGCCCACATGGAAGCCGTTGATGTCGTTGAGGGCTCCGTCGTACGTCTCACCGGTGACCGGCAAGGCCCAGATGGCGTCGCTCATGCCGTGCGCCCTCGCCCCGGCCTCGATGATGGCGTCGCGCACCACGCCGACGCTGTGGGTGTTGGTGATCCCGATGGGACCGCCCAACATCCCGGCCTCGCGGATCCACTCCAGACCGGTCAGCTCTCCGTTGCCGTTGAGCCGATGCGCCCCGGCGAAGACGGGCTCGCTCCACAGGTCGCCGTCGTGGGGGATGACGACGGTGACACCGGTGCGCACCGGCCCCCGGCCCGGGCGGAGCGGACCATCGCCCGAGATCAGGGTGGTGTGCCCCACCCGGACCCCGGCCACATCGGTGATGGAATTGTCGGGGCCAGGCTCCATGCGACCGATGCTGATGCCGAGCTGGCGCGCACGCATCGCCGGAGTGTACCGGGGGCGACCCACCCGCAACCGGGTGCGGAGGGACCGGCTACTCGGCGGCCTCGACAATGCTCTCCGACATCGAGGGATGGACCATGAGGGTCTCCACCAGCTGGTCGACCCGGAGCCTGGCCTGGGCGGCGAGGGCGATCGGGGCGATCAGCTCGGAGGCGTAGCGGCCGACAACGGTGCCGCCGAGCACCACCCGGGTGGCCGGGTCGGACACCACCTTGACGAAGCCGCGGGTGCTGGCCTGGATCAGCGACCTGGGATTGGCGGCAAACGGCACCTTGGTGATCCGGACCTTCCGCCCCTGGGCTGCGGCGTCGACCTCCTCGAGCCCCACCGAGGCGATCTCCGGATCGGTGAAGATCGCCTGGGTCACCTTGCCGTAGTCGAGCGGGGTCACCTCGTGGCCGAGGGCGTGGCGGGCGATCTTTCTGCCCTGCATCGCCGCCACCGACGACAGCGGCATCTGCCCGGTGACGTCACCGGCGGCGTAGATGTGGGGCACCGAGGTGCGCTGCCACTCGTCGACCTCGATGTAGCCCCGGTCGGACTTGACCCCGATGGCGTCGAGCCCGAGACCCTCGCTGTTGGGGATGGAGCCGACGGCGAGCAGGACATGGCTGCCGACGATGGTGCGACCGTCGTCCGTGTCGATCTCGACCCCGCCGTCGACCACCTGGGCCGCCTGGGCCCGGCCGCCCTTGTACAGCCGTACCCCCCGCTCCAGGAAGTTGTCCTCGAGGGCGGCGGCCACCTCGGCATCGCGGTGGGGGAGCACGTGGTGCCTGCTCACCAGAAGGCTCACCTTGGAGCCGAGGCTGGAGAAGATGTGCACCATCTCCACCCCGGTGACACCAGAACCGACCACGATCACATGCTCGGGCAGCTCGGGCAGGCTGTAGGCGTGGCGGGTGGTGAGGACCCGCTCCCCGTCAACCGGCGCCCAGTCGGGCACCCACGGCCTCGACCCCGTGGAGACCAGGGCCACGTCGAACGGGATCCGCCGCGTGCCCGCATCCGTTTCGGCCTCGACCATGTTGGCGTCGATGAACCGTCCCCGTCCCTGGAGCAGCTCGACCCCCTGGGACCGGAGCATGTCGGTGGCGCTCTGGGCCAGGGTCCCGGTGATGTTGGCCAGATGCTCGGTGAGCCGGCCCATATCCAGGTTGACCTGCCCGGCGTCGCTCAACCCCACCTCGGCGGCGGTGCGGATGGCGGCCAACCTGGTGGAGCTGGCCACCATCGCCTTCGACGGGATGCAGTCCCACAGGTGGGCGGCGCCGCCGACGATGCTGTCCTCGACCAGCGTCACCTCGGCCCCGAGCGTGGCCGCCCCGGTGGCGGCGGCGTTGCCGGCCGGTCCGCCGCCGATCACGACCAACCGGAGATGATCCTGTCGCTGCATCCTGGCTCCTCGACTCAATACTCAATAGGTGGGTCGGTGACGGCCGAAGACCTCACGCAACACGTCGGACACCTCTCCCAGCGTCGCCATCTCGCCGAGGGCGGTCCGCATGGCGGGGAGCAGGTTGCCCCCGCCCTCGGCCACATCCCTGACCTCGCCGAGCGCCTTGTCGACGGCGGCGGGGTTGCGGCGTTCCCTGACCGCGGCGGTGCGGGCCCGCTGCTCGGTCTCGAGCGTCGGGTCGATCTCCAACACCGGGGTCGGTCCCTCCTCGGCCACGGTGAACCGGTTGACCCCGACCTGCACCGCAGCTCCTCGCTCCGTGTCGGTGGCGGTTGCGTAGGCGGCTTCCTCGATCTGGGACTGCTGGAACCCCGATTCGATCGCCGCCACCGCACCGCCCAGGTCGTCGATCCGCTCGATGAGGTCTTCCGCCTCGGCCTCGACGGCGTCGGTGAGGGTCTCGACGTAGTACGACCCGGCCAGAGGATCGACCGTGTCCGCCGCCCCCGATTCGTAGCCAAGGATCTGCTGGGTACGCAGGGCGATCATCGCCGATGCGGTGGTGGGCAGACCCAGCGCCTCGTCGTAGGCGTTGGTGTGTAGCGACTGGGTGCCCCCGAGCACGGCCGCCAGCGCCTGGTACGCGGTGCGGACCACGTTGTTGAGCGGCTGCTGGGCGGTGAGGGTCGAGCCCGCCGTCTGGGTGTGGAACCGCATCTTCCACGCCGCCTCGGTCGTGGCGCCGACCCGGTCCCGCATCAGCCGGGCCCACAGCCTGCGGGCGGCGCGGAACTTGGCCACCTCCTCGAACAGGTGGTTGTGGGCGTTCCAGAAGAACGAGAGCCGGGGGGCGAAGGCCTCGACGTCGAGCCCGGTAGTCACCGCCGCCTCCACGTAGGCGAGCCCGTTGGCGATGGTGAAGGCGACCTCCTGGGCCGCGGTCGATCCCGCCTCCCTGATGTGGTAGCCGCTTATCGAGATCGTGTTCCACCGGGGCAGCCGCTCGGCGCAGTAGGCGAACAGGTCGGTGACCAGCCGCATCGAAGCCGCCGGCGGATAGATGTAGGTGCCCCGGGCGATGTACTCCTTCAGGATGTCGTTCTGCACCGTCCCCGTGATCCGGTCGGGGGGGACCCCCTGCTCCTCGGCGACCAGCTCGTACAGCAGCAGCAGGATGGCCGCGGTGGCGTTGATGGTCATCGAGGTCGACACCTCGCCGAGGGGGATCCCTTCGAACAGGGTGCGCATGTCGTCGAGGCTGTCGATGGCGACCCCGACCTTCCCCACCTCACCGGTAGCCATGGCATGGTCCGAGTCGTACCCCATCTGGGTGGGAAGATCGAAGGCGACCGAGAGCCCGGTCTGGCCGGCGGCGAGCAGGGTCTTGAACCTGCGGTTGGTCTCACCGGCGGTGCCGAACCCGGCGTACTGGCGCATGGTCCACAGCCGGCCCCGGTACATCGAGGGGTGGGGCCCTCTGGTGTACGGGAACTCGCCGGGAGCGCCCAGTTGAACGTCAGCGTTCCATCCGTCGAGGTCGGACGCCACGTACCGGGCGGCGATCTCGTAGCCGCTGGTGGTCCGACGATCCTCTCCGTTGCCCTGCGGCATCCCTATCATGCCCCGGTCGGCCGGGGCGGCATGGTACTCGGGAACCCCAATGCCGAAAGTTCCCGTCCTATCTTCACCAACCGTCACCCGGCATCAAGGTGTGATGAAACCGAACCTCCATCTGACCGAACGTGAGGAGCGCCGGGGCAAGCGTCTCCCGGCTCTCGCCCTGCTCGCCGTCATCGCCCTGCTCGCCTCGGCGGTTGGCGGGCTGTTCGGTTTCCTCGAGGTCAACGCCGCATATGGCACCGCCCAGGACCTCGAGGCGACGTACATCTGCGACCCCAACGAGTTCGACCTGACCTTTCCCGACCTGTCCCGGTTGTCCGAGGTGTACACCGAGGACGGGGCGTTGCTCGGTCAGCTCACCGAGCGCAACAGCCAGCCGGTGGCGATCAACAGAGTCCCGGAGGTCGTCCGCTACGCCGTGCTCGCCGCCGAGGACTCGGACTTCTACGAGCATGAGGGCCTCGACTTCAAGGGCATCCTGCGGGCGGCGCTGGAGAACTTCCGGAGCGACGCCGGGCTCCAGGGCGGCTCGACCATCACCCAGCAGGTGGTCAAGAAGAACTTCCTCACCGCCGAGGTCACCCTGGAGCGCAAGATCTGCGAGGGCGTGGTCGCCGCCGAGCTGGAGCGCCGCTACACCAAGGACCAGATCCTCGAGTTCTACATGAACTCGGTGTTCTACGGCGCAAACGCGTACGGGATCAAGGCGGCGGCCCAGGAGTACTTCAACAAGCCGCTGGGCAGGCTGAGCATCGCCGAGGCGGCAACCATCGTGGTCCCCATCAGGAACCCGAGCTTCTACAACATACGGACCGAGCCCGAGCGGGTGCTACGGGCCCGCAACGCCGTCATCGACCAGATGGAGGAGAAGCAGTTCATCACGACGGAGGAGGCGATCGAGGCCAAGCGCACCCCGCTCGAGCCGGCGCCCCACCGCGACCTGCTCGCCGACAACCCAGAGATCCTCATCGCCGCCAAGGAGGAGCTGCTCAACGACAGCCGCTACAACCTCGGCAACAGCTACGCCGAGCGCAAGCAGGCGCTGTTCGGCTGTCCCGCCAACGACAGCGACTGCGCCGGCGGGGGCGGGCTGAGGATCACGATCACCGTCAACAAGGCCTGGAATGACGAGGCGACCCGCATCCTGCGCACCTGGTTCCAGGAGACGGGCGGCCCCACCGGCGCCATCGCCATGGTGGACAACCGCACCGGAGCGCTGCGGGTGATGGCGAGCGGCGTCGAGTTCGGCACCGACATCGAGGCGGGGCAGCGGCCGTACGACATCGTCACCAAGGGCAGGCGCCAGGCCGGCTCGGCGTTCAAGCCGATCACGCTGGTCGCCGCCATGGAGAACGGAGCGTTGGAGGGCTGGGACATCACGCTTGGTACCTACTGGGATGCCGCCAGCCCCCAAGAGCTGGAGTGCGGCTACCCGTGCAGCGAGGATGGCACCATCTGGACGGTGCGGAACGCCGGTGAGGGCGGCTCCGGGGTTTTGAGCCTCGAGGAGGCCACCTACAACTCGACCAACACGGTGTACGCCCAGGTGTCGCTGGCGGTCGGCCCCGAGGCCTCGGTGGAGATGGCACACCGGCTGGGGATCGAGTCGCCGCTCAACGCGGTGCCCTCGATCGCCCTCGGCGCCGAGGCGGTGAGCCCGCTGGAGATGGCGGCCGCCTATTCCACCATCGCCAACTACGGGGAGCGGGTCGAGCCCTACCTGATCGAGAAGATCGAGACGGTTGGGGGCGAGGTGATCTACCAGCACCAGGTCGAGTCGGAGCAGGTCATCGACCCCTCGTTGGGGGCGGCGGTCGTTTCCACGCTGGAGAAGGTGGTCTGCTGCGGCACCGCCACCAGGGCCGACATCGACCGTCCCCAGGCTGGGAAGACCGGCACCGCCCAGAACTTCCGTGACGTCTGGTTCGTCGGGTTCATCCCCCAGTTCACCACCGCGGTGTGGTCCGGCTACCCGGACGCACAGATCGAGATGGTGGACTTCTCGGTGTACGACGAGCCGCACGGGGTGTCTCAGTACTTCTCCCGTGCGTACGGGGGGACGCTGACCGCACCCATCTGGGCCCAGTTCATGCGGTACGTCACCGAGGGCCTCCCCGTGGAGGACTTCCCCGAGGCGCCGGATGGGACCAGCGAGTGGTTCCGGATCCCGACCACGATCGTCCCCGACGTGAGCGGGCTGAACGAGGAGGACGCCCGCAGCGTCATCGCCAAGGCCGGTCTACGGCCCAGCTTCGTCGAGGCGGCGTCGACCGCGCCCGAGGGCTCGTTCATCGGCCAGAGCCCCGGTCCGGGAGCCGAGGTCTCCCAGGGCAGCACGGTCACCGTGCGCTACTCCTCAGGGGTGGCACCCGTGGTGCCCAACCTGCTCGGACTGGCCGCAGGCGACGTCGCCGGTGCCGTCGCCTCGTACAACGCCGCCACCGGTCTCAGCCTCGGCTTCGTCATCGCCGGAACCCCGGTTACCAACCCGGCCAACGTCGGGATCGTGGTCCGTACCGACCCGCCACCCGGCGCCGCCATCTCCGGGAGCGGAACGATCACGGTGTACGTCGGCGAGCTTGCCCCGAGCGAGCCGCCACCCGGCGGCGGTGGTGGTGGCGGCGGTGGTGGCGGGGGTGGCGGAGGCGGCTGAGCGCTCCGGGTCAGGCGCTGCCGGCCAGGCGCCACCTGATCTCCTCCTCGACGTCGTCCACCAGCGCATCGAGCAGGGCGAGCAGATCGTCGGCGTCGGCCGCCTCGAGCATGCGCTGGCGGTCGAGCTGACCGGCAGGGGTGAGCGACGCCAGACGCCACAACCTCGACGGCGGGTCGTCGGGAAGGGTGAGGTCGATGTCGCCTCCGTCCATCCCCAGCTCGGAGGCGAGGGCGTAGAGCCTGCGGAGCCTCCCCACCAGCCGGACCACTCGTTCCGAACAACCTGTCCGGGATCATGACCATCAAGTCCTTCAACGCCGAGGACCGCGAGACCGCCCGGATCAGCATGGAGAGCGACCGCTACCGTCGGGCCAACCGGCGGGGCGATCCGGCTCAGCGCCGCCTTCTCGCCGCTGATCCGGGTGGCGGTGCTCACCGTTCGCCGTGGATCCCGGCGAGACCTTCGCCATCGTCGGTGCCACCGGCTCGGGCAAGACGACGCTGATGAAGCTGCTCCTCCGCCTGTAAAGACGCCACCTCGGGTTCGGTCACCCTCGACGGGGGCGACGTGCGGGATCTGGTTGTGGCCGACCTGCGCCGCGCCATGGCGCTGGTGAGCCAGGAAGTGTTCCTATTCCACGGCACGGTCAAGGAGAACATCCTCTACGGACGACCGGACGCCACCGACGACGATGTCGTGACCGCGGCCAAGCTGGCCGAGGCCCACGACTTCATCGCCGGCCTCCCCCAGGGCTACGACACCGTCGTCGGCGAGCGGGGCCAGCGGCTGTCCGGCGGTCAGCGGCAGCGGGTCTCGATCGCCAGGGCGCTGCTGTCACGGGCCCCGATCCTGATCCTCGACGAGGCGACCTCGGCGGTGGACAACGAGACCGAGGCCGCCATCCAGCGGTCGCTGGCATCGGTGGCCCACCAGCGCACCACGATCGTCATCGCCCACCGGCTGTCGACGGTTCGCCACGCCGACGCCATCGTGGTGATCGAGGAGGGGCGGGTGACCGAGACCGGGACCCACGACGAGCTCATCGCCCGGCCCGGCCTCTACCGCGCCTTGTGGGCGGTCCAGACCGGCGAGGCCACCGGCGGCAGCCTCCCACCCCTGACCCCAATCCCCCGCTGACACTCCCGGTTCCTTTTCCCTCCCATTCCCTTTCCCCTCCCATTGGGAGGGGTGGCGAGGCTCTGCGAGCCGGGGTGGGATACCAAGGCCCCGGCGGCGCGGTCTGGTTGGCCTTCCCCCGCCCCGGCTGACCTTGTCCGCCTACGGCGATTGGCTCAGCCACCCCTCCCCCGCAGGGGGAGGGGAAAGGGAGAGGGCTGGCGAAGCCTTGCGAGCCGGGGTGGGATACCGAGAAAGGTTTCGCGTCCTTTGATGAGATGGTTGACGTTGTTTTATTGTGTTTTGTATTGTCTTCGGCATGACGATCTATGCGATCTCGGCGACGCTCGGGTCTCTCACCGATGACCGTCCTCCCATCGGGGCTGTGCCGCCCCCGGGCGTCGCCGAGCCGTACCTCCGCCTCAGACGAACCGTGTTCGACCGGCCCTGGTTCGTCCCCGCGGTGTGGGACGTGGCGGGCGACTACCCGGCGTCCCACCCGTACGTGCGGCGGTACTGGACCGCCATCCTGGGGCCGGGAGCGGTCGCCGACCTGCTCCGGCTCGCCACCGCAGCCCAGCGCGGTCGCTCCCTGCCCCGGCCGGTCCATCTGGTCGAGTTGGCCAGAATGGGGTTCGTCCGGGACACCGGCGAGGGGATCCTGGTCAGGACGTCGATACCGGCACTTCCCCGGCCCCTCCACCGCCGTCTCCCCCCGGCGCTGCGGCGCGAGCTCGACCCTCCCCCGGGCAACCCCGGCGGAAGTGGCAGCGGCCGATGAAGCCCCGACCGATCGCTACCCTCGAACCCTGGGAGGACAGGATGACGAGCTATCACGACATGGTCGCCAGTGCCAAGGCGATGATCACCGAGGTCACCCCGGCCGAGGCGTGGCAACGCATCGGCAGGGGGGCGGTGCTCCTCGACGTGCGCGAACCGTACGAGATCGCCCAGGCGGGCGTGGACGGAGCGGTGCTGATCCCGATGGGCTCGCTGCTCGATCTGGTCGAGACCACCATCCCCAACCAGACCGCCGACGTGGTGGTGATGTGCGCCGCAGGCAACCGATCGGCGCTGGCCGCCAAGGCGCTCCAGGACCTCGGTTACCAGACGGTGTCCTCGATGGCGGGTGGGATCCACGCCTGGGTCGAGGAGGGGCTCCCCTTCGAGGGCGAGTCGACGCTCAACCAGGATCAGCGCCACCGCTACCACCGTCACCTCATCCTGCCCGAGGTCGGTGAGAAGGGTCAGCAGCGAATGCTCAACTCGACGGCGACGGTGATCGGTGCCGGCGGTCTGGGCTCGCCGGTGGCGATGTACCTGGCAGCCGCAGGTGTGGGCACCATCGTCCTCATCGACGACGACATCGTCGACATCACCAACCTGCAGCGCCAGATCGTGCACACCGACGACCGCATCGGCCACCGCAAGGTCGACTCGGCGGCGGTGACGCTCCACGGGCTCAACCCGGATGTGGCGGTGGAGACGAGGGCGATCCGCCTCGATGCCTCCAACGTGCTCGACCTGATCGGCGACGCCGACGTGATCATCGACTGCGGGGACAACTTCCCCACCCGCTACCTGCTCAACGACGCGTCACTCCACACCGGCACCCCGGTGGTGCACGGCTCGGTGCTCCGCTTCGAGGGCCAGGTCTCGGTGTTCGCGCCCTACCGGGGGCCGTGCTACCGATGCCTGTACCCCTTGCCACCGCCGGCGAACCTGGCCCAGTCGTGCGCCGAGGTTGGGGTGCTCGGGGTCCTCCCCGGCGTGGTGGGAACGCTCCAGGCCACCGAGGCGCTCAAGCTGCTGGTCGGCATCGGGGATCCGCTCATCGGTCGGCTGCTGGTGTACGACGCCCTCGATCAGACGATGAGCACCTACACCGTCACCAGGAACCCGAACTGCCCCGCCTGCTCCGAGCGGGCGGCCCCGCCGCCGCTGGTCGACTACAACGAGGCGTGCCGCCCGGCCCGGCTGCGCGCTGCGGGGTAAGCGCAGCCGACCGGGCGGCAGTCTCTCTCGGCGGAGGTCTCAGGAGATGGCTTCGCCCGCTGGCGTCACCAGGAACCACACGTCGCCCTGGCCTTGGCCGTTGGTCTCACCGGGACCGGAGTCGCCGGCGAAGTGGTAGAGCGGCCAGCCGTTGTAGCTGACCTGCTCTCCGCCGTCCGCACCGGGGATGGTCCCCAGCAAGGCGGCGTCGACCCCGTCCCCTGCGGTGGCGGGTCCGGCATACGCCGGCCAGTTGTCGGCACAACCGCCGCTGCAGGTGCTGGCGCCGGAGTCCTGGGTGTCGTTGGTGAACAGGTACAGAGCCCTCCCGGCCTCGTCGGCGAGATAGTCGCCGAGATCACCGGTGGCCACGGTCACGGTGGCTTCACCAGTCGGCGCCATGGTGGTCCCCGCCGGGGCATCGGTGGCGGCGGGCTCGGTCGCCCCGGTCGTTGTGTCCGCAGCAACCGGCTCGGTCGATCCGGTGGTGGTGTCGGTGGCGTCGTCGCCGCCACAAGCGGCCACCACCAGGATCAGTGCCGCCAGCAGGAACCAGAGTCGTTTCATCATCTCGTCCTTCCTCAATTCCCCCATGGGGATGAGTACGAGACAACACGTTCAGCGGTTCACGCCATCAGGGGAGCGAGCCGCCGGTGCCGAGGTGCGCAGCCGCTACCCAGACTCGGAGCGACGTACCTCGCTCTACGAGATCAAGCGCTCGAAGTAGGCGAGGTGCGGTCGGCGGTGTGCTGGGCCAGCGCCACCAGGGTGCGCACCCCGAACCCGGTGCCGCCCTTGGTGATGTAGTGCTCCTCGCTCTCCGACCGGCCCGGTCCGGCGATGTCGAGATGGGCCCATGGCACGTCCCCCACGAACCGCTCCAGCAGCAGTGCCGCCGTGATGGCACCGCCGAACCGGTCGCCGGTGTTCTTCATGTCGGCGATGGTCGAGTCGAGCTTGGTGCGGTACTCCTTCTCCAGCGGGAGCCGCCACACCGGCTCGCCGGCGTCGGCCGCCGCCGCCGTCATCCGCCCGGCGACCTCGTCGTCCGAGGCGAAGAGCCCGGCGATCTTCTCCCCCAGGGCTACCTTGCAGGCGCCGGTCAGCGTCGCCACGTCGACGATCAGGTCGGGCTGCTCCTCGGCGGCGAGCGACAGGCCATCCGCCAGCACGAGACGGCCTTCGGCGTCGGTGTTGAGCACCTCGACCGTCTTCCCGTTGCGGGCGGTGAACACGTCGCCGGGACGCACCGCCTTGCCTCCCGGCATGTTCTCGGTGAGGGGGGCGAAGGCGATGACCTCGACCGGGAGCTTGAGGCTGGCGATGGCCCACATCGCCCCGAACACGGTGGCGGCGCCGGCCATGTCGGTCTTCATCGCCATCATCCCCTCCGCCGGCTTGATCGAGAGGCCCCCGCTGTCGAAGACGATCCCCTTGCCCACGAAGGCGAGCTTGCCGGTGCGCTTACGCGGCTTGTAGTGCATGCGGACCAGCCGGGGAGGCTGGGCCGATCCCCACGAGACCGCAGACAGCCCGCCCAGCCGCTCCTCCTCGATCCGCTTCTCGTCCCACACCTCGACGGTGACCCCGACCGCCTCGAGCTGATCGGAGGCCCACTGCGCCAGCCAGATGGGCGACTTGCCCGCCGCCGGTTCGTTGACCAGGTCGCGGACCCCGGCCACCGCCTGGGCGAGGATGGCTCCGGTGGCGCCGCGGTCCTTGCCCTCGCCCACCAGGGTGAGGGTGGTGGTCTTGGCCGGCTTCGGCTCGCTGCGGTGCCGGGTGAACCGGTACTGGCCGGTGGTGAACCCGAACACCACCAGATCGGCGGCGCCAGCGAGATCGACGGCGGCCAGCGTGGTGGCGACGGTGGCGTTGGCGGTGGTCGCCTTCCCGGCGACGGCGGCGGCGCGGCGCAGCCCCTCGGCTTCGAGCTCGCCGCCGAGCCCTACCAACACCACCCGGGCGAACCCGAGCGCGGCCCCGGGAACCGATGCGGTCTGCCCGGCCGCCCCGGTGAACTCCTGGGCGGTGAGGAAGTCGGTGAGGGCGTCGCCGAGGCTGTCGGCGAACTCATCGGCGCCCGGCCCCCAGGTGAGGCCGTCGAACACGGGGACCACCAGGACCTCGGTCTTGGCCCTGGCGATCGACGCCGCCGTCTTCACCTCGATGCTCATGCTCCGCCCTCTCCTCGACTCGTCTCCCATCTGGTCTCGACGCTCCGGGCCGCCATCCACAGGTAATCGGCGAGCCGGTTGAGGTATGGCACCACGAACGACCCCTCGATCCCGTGGGCGGCGGTGTGGGTGACCGACCGCCGCTCGGCGCGGCGCACCACGGTCCTGGCCACGTCCAGCGCCGCCGCCAGGGCGTTCTGCCCGGGGACGACGAACTCGGTGGGCATGCCCCGTTCCGCCTCGATCCGGTCGATCGCCTCTTCCAGTGGGGTCACCATCGCCGCGGTGACCAGGCTGACCCCTGGCTCGAGCTTGTGACGGTTGGCGGGGGCGGTGGCCAGCTCGGCGCCCACCACGAACAGCTGACGTTGCAGGTCGAGGAGGAGCGCCGCCAGATCGGAGTCGATGTCGGTGGCGAGCACCCGGGCCACCCCCAGCGCCGCCACCGCCTCGTCCGTGGTCCCGTAGGCCTCGGGGCCGGTGTCGTCCTTGGCCACCCGACCACCGTAGAACAGACCGGTGCTGCCGTCGTCGCCCTTCTTGGTGTAGATCTTCACCACGCCGAGGTTAGGCCCGATGGCGGACACACCGGCAATGGGGAACGCAGCTCGGGGCGTAGGGATGTCGGTGTGCTCCCGCCCTGTCGCCATACCCGGTCGCCGGTCGCGGTGTCATCCGTAGGCGACCATGCGACCAACCACAACCACCCCGAACGAGGTGAGCACGGCAACCTGGTCTTGACCCGGCCCTGAAGTTATAGGAAGCTGCGGTACTTATACGGAACTGCCGTATAAGTCCCGCAGATCCCTATAATACGCCAGATGGATCCCATACGGAACCCGTACAGCCCGGGTGCTGGGAGTAGACCGCCGGCACTCGTCGGTAGAGACGCCCAGCTCGATGCCTTCGACACGACGGTGCAGCGGCTCGCTCTCGGCCGACCGGCGAAGAGCTTGATTCTCACCGGCCTGCGCGGTGTGGGCAAGACGGTACTGCTCCACGAGTTCGGGCGGATCGCCGCGCGCCACCGCTGGGTCCACCAACCGTTGGAGGCCACCGAGGATCTCGACCTCCCTGCGTCGCTTGCGATGGTCGTCAGGAAGGCTGCCATGCGGTTGTCCATGGGAGAACGTATGGCTGAGCGCCGACGGCGCATCCTCGGGGTGCTCAAGCGATTCCAGATGAGGTGGAACTTCCCCGACAGTACCGGTGGAAGCACGACCTTATCCATCGAGCCCTTGGCGGGCATCGCCGATTCCGGAATCCTCGACGAGGATCTGGCCGACCTCTTCATCGAGGTCGCGACGCTTGCACAGGTTCAAGGTCTCGGAGTGGTGCTGACCATCGACGAGATCCAGTACCTCCCAAGAGATGACCTCGCCGCCCTCATCGTCAGTCTGCACCGGATCAGCCAGGAAGCACTCCCCTTGCTCGTCGTAGGGGCAGGGCTTCCTTCCGTCCCAGCCTTGGCCGGCGAAGCCAAGTCGTACGCCGAGCGGCTGTTCACGTTCATCCGTATCAAAAATCTCGATCGAGAGGACGCTGCGGCTGCACTCAGTGAACCGGCAACCAGCGAAGGGGTCACATGGGACCAGGATGCCCTCGACCTGATCGTCGCCACGACAAGAGGCTATCCGTACTTCCTTCAGGAGTTCGGCAACCAGGTCTGGGATGTCGCCGGAGGTCCGGAGGTCATCACCGTCGCAGACGCCCTCCAGGCAATCCCCCTTGCCCTCGGCGAGCTGGACACCGGGTTCTTCACAGTGCGCATCGACCGGACCAGCGACACCGAGCGCCTGTATCTCTCAGCCATGGCGTCCCTCGGCGAGGGCCCGTACAGTTCCGGCGATGTAGCCGCTGCGATGGGCAGAACCACCACTCAAGTCGGACCGCTCCGAGACTCGCTGATCAAGCGCGGGCTCTGCTACTCACCCCGCTACGGCCTGATTGACTTCACGGTCCCCATGTTCGACCAGTTCATTCGTAGGGCGCTCTGAGGGGACGCCTCGCAGCTTCAGCTCGACCCTGTCGGCTTGCTTTGCCGGCTCGAACACTGCCCCGAACTTCAGCGGATTGGTACTCGCCAGGGGTACGCAGAACCTAAGGTTCGCCCAGATCCCCGCGCCCCGGGGCAGCCTGTCGCCCATCTGCGGCTGCGCGACCATGGTCGCCTGTCGCCTCTCGCTTGATCGTCGTGGCCGCGAACCGATCAGCATCGTCTTCCAACTGGGGTGACGTGGCTCCACCCGGGATTCGCCGGTCGCGGTGTCATCCGTAGGCGACCATGCGACCAACCACAACCACCCCGAACGAGGTGAGCACCGCCAGGTAGCTGAGCCCGGTGGCGGCCATCACCCCGGTGTAGCGGGGCTCGTCGAGCGAGAACCAGACGGCGGCGATAAGCAGACCCGTCATCACCGCCAGGGCGAGGTAGGCCCAACCGTACACCGGGTCGGCGGCGTTGCCGTCGCCGAGCACCCGAACCGCCACCAATGCGGCGTCGGCCACCAGCCCGGCCCCGGCCCCGGCGGTGAGCGCCTTCAGCGCCCACCGGGGCAGCCGCGGGTCCACCAGATACCAATGACCGAGCAGCATCTCCGAGGTGACCCCTCCGGTGAGCACCGCCCCCGAGAGGGCGGCGAACCGCGGGGAGCGGTCGGCGGCGACGAGGAGGAAGGAGATCGCCGCCGATGCCAGGTTCACCGTCGCCGGGACCGGTGACCGGGACATCGCGATCGCGATGACGGCGGCGGCGGTGCCCACCCAAGCGGCGGCCCCTCCCCCGGTGGCGATGACGAACGCACCGACACCGGCCACCAAAGCGCCGGTGGTCCACAGGTATCCGGGGCCGACGATCTGCCACCAGGCGACCACGGCGGCGCCCATGGCGAGCCCGGACGCCCACATGGCGAGGACCAGGACCGGCGTCAGCTCCATTCGGGCGGTTCAGCCGAGGAAGGCGGCAATGCGGTCGGCGACGGCCTCGGGGGTCAGCCCGTACTGCTTCGCCAGCACCTCGGCGGGCGCCGAGGCCCCGAAGTGGTCGATACCGATGCGGAGCGCCCCGTCGCCGACGACGTCGCCCCAGCCGAAGGTGGCGCCCGCCTCGAGTGAGATGCGGGGGATGCCGTCGCCGAGCACCTCGGCCCGGTAGCCGTCATCCTGGGCCTGGAACAACTCGACGCATGGCATCGAGACCACCCGCAGCGACACCCCCCGGTCGGCGAGCAGCGAGGCGGCATCTCGCGCCGTACCCAACTCGGATCCGGTGGCGACCACGACGGCGTCCTCTCCAGGTCTGGCCACGTACCCGCCCTTTGCCACCAGGACGGGATCGGTGGCCGTCTCGGGAAGGGGCACCCCCTGACGGCTGAGGATGATGGCGGTAGGCCCGTCGGTGCGGTTCATCGCCACCTCCCAGGCGCCCGCGGTCTCGCCGGGGTCGCCGGGGCGGATCACCCACAGCCCGGGCATGGCGCGCAGGGCGGCGAGATGCTCGATGGGTTGGTGGGTGGGACCGTCCTCGCCGAGAAAGACGGAGTCGTGGCTCCACACCCAGATGCTCGGGCAGTGCATCAGCGCCGACAGCCGCACCGATCCCCGCATGTAGTCGGAGAAGGTGAGGAAGGTAGACCCGAACGCCCTGACCCCGCCGTGGGTGTTGAGCCCGTTGACGATGGCGCCCATGGCGTGCTCCCGCACCCCGTAGCGGATGTTGCGCCCGATGCGATCGTCAACCGCGAAGTCGCCGGCATCCTCGATCAGCGACTTGGTGGAACCGGCCAGATCGGCGTCGCCGGAGAGCAGGTCGGGCCGCAGCTTGGCCAGCTCCTGGATCACGTCGCCGGACATCGCCCTGGTGGCGACGCTCTTGCCCGACTCGTAGGTTGGCGGCGCCAGACGCACCGGTCCCGGGCTGAAGACGGCGGCCCAGCGGTCGGCAAGCGCCTCATCCGAGCCGAAGGCGGCGGTGGACCGTTCCACCCACCGGGTGCGCGCCTCCCGGCCCCGGTCCATCGCCGTGGTGAAGAAGCCCCTGACCTCGTCCGGTACCTCGAACGGGGGCAGGTCCCAGTCGAGCCGCTCCCTGACAAGGGCGACCTCGCCCTCGCCGAGCGGCGACCCGTGGGCGGCGGCGGTGTCATGCTTGTTGGGGCTGCCATAGCCTATGTGGGTCTTGCACGAGATGAGTGACGGGCGGTCGGTCGCGGCCCGAGCGGCGGTGATCGCCTCGTCGACCGCCACCCGGTCGTGGCCGTCGACGGTGACAGTGTGCCACCCGTATGCATCGAACCGCTTGGGAACGTCCTCGGTGAAGATCCACGAGGTGGGGCCCTCCAGCGAGGTCTGGTTGTCGTCGTACAGGAAGACCAGTCGGCCCAGCTCGAGGTGACCCGCAAGCGACGCCGCCTCGGAGGCCACCCCCTCCATCAGGTCACCATCGGAGACGAAGGCATAGGTGGTGTGGTCGACCAGGTCGGGACCGAAGAGGGCCCGCAGCCGCTCCTCGGCCAGCGCCAGCCCGATGGCGTTGCCAAACCCCTGGCCCAGGGGCCCGGTGGTGGTCTCGATGCCAAGGTGGTGCTCGATCTCCGGATGGCCTGCGGTCGGCGACCCCCACTGCCGGAAGTTGCGCAGGTCGTCCATCGAGACAGGAAACCCGGACAGGTGAAGCACCGCGTACAGCAGCATCGACCCGTGGCCGTTGGACACCACGAACCGGTCCCGGTCGGGCCACTCGGGATCGTCGGGGTCGACCACCAGGTGCCGGCCCCAGAGAGCGACGGCGATGTCCGCCATGCCCATCGGCATCCCCGGATGGCCCGCGTCGGCCTTCTGCACGGCATCCATTGCCAGGACGCGGATAGCATTGGCCGCCAGTTCGGCCTGCGGGCTGGTGAGGTCGAGATCGGTCACGCCACTCCTACGGATCGCAGTGCCGGTCACCATAGTGAAGGGGGCCGACCGACCAGCGGCTCGCCGTCAGCCCACCGCGACCAGTTCTCGCGACGACTCGTTGAGCCGCCTGCCACCGTCCGTGGTGACCACCACGATGTCCTCGATCCGCATCCCGAACCGTCCCGGCACGTACACCCCCGGCTCCACCGAGAACGCCATACCCCGCTCCAGCGGACGGCGGTTGCCGGCGATCAGGTACGGGTCCTCGTGGACCTCGAGCCCGATGCCGTGCCCGGTGCGGTGGATGAAGTGCCGCCCGTACCCGGCGTCGTCGAGGACGCGGCGGGTGGCGGCGTCGATCGACTCGGCGGCCACCCCGGGTCGGACCGCCTCGAACCCTGCCTGCTGGGCCATCCGCAGCACGGCGTACGTGGCGGCGACCTCGGTCGGCGACTCCCCCACAGAGAAGGTGCGGGTGGTGTCCGAGCAGTAGCCGCCGATCCGGCCCCCGAAGTCGAGGACGACCGTGTCTCCGGTCTCGATCACCCTGTCGGTTGGCTCGTGGTGAGGCGACGCCCCGTTGGGGCCGGAGGCGACGATGGTGAAGGCGGCGGTGTCGTGGCCCTCCTCGACCAGGGCGTCGGCGATGAACCGGGCCAGGTTCCGCTCGGTGCGTCCCGAGAACCGCTGGTCGGCGAGCCGGGCGGCGACCCGGTCGGCGGCGGCGCCGGCGGCGGAGAGCAGGGCGATCTCGGTGTCGTCCTTGACCAGCCGCAGCGGGGCGGTGATCGTCGACGCCGGGACGAACCGGATCTCCGAGACCCGCTGCTGGAGGGCGAGGAGGAACCTCGACCAGGTGTGGTCGCCGATCGCAACCCTCGAAGCCCCCGCCACCATGGCGCCGACCAGATCGACGGGACGCTCGTGTTCCCCCCAGGCGAGCACCGAGCACACCTCGGGGTCGACCTCGACTCTGGGCGCCTCGAGCTCGGGGACCACCAGCGACGCCGTGCCCTCGAGCGGGATGATCGCCATGGTCAGCCGCTCGGACGGCATCGCCTCGTAGCCGGTCAGGTAGGGCAGGTCGGTCCCCACCGACAGAAGCAGGAAATCGACGCCGGCGTCGGTCATGGCCTTCCGGGCCCGGGTGATCCGCCCGGCGTGATCGCTCATCTGGCGGCGGCCAGCGAGTCCCTGGCGTGGTACGACGAGCGCACCAGCGGGCCCGACTCGACGTGGCCCAGCTCGAGCCGTTCACCCTCGAGCCGGTAGCGCTCGAACTCGTCGGGGTGGACGTAGCGGTCGATGGGACGGTGGCGCGGGGTGGGCCGCAGGTACTGGCCGATGGTGACGATGTCGACCCCGACGGCGCGCAGATCGGCCAGGGCGCCCAGCACCTCTGCCTCGGTCTCCCCCATCCCCACGATCAGCCCCGACTTGACCGTGCCCTGGGGCGCCAGCCACCTGGCCCGGGCCAGCAGGGTCAGCGACCGCCCGTAGTTGGCGGCGGTGCGGATCTCCCGCTGCAGCCGGAGCACGGTCTCGGTGTTGTGATTGAGCACATCGGGCCGGGCGGCCATCACGGTCTCCAGCGCCGCCCTGTCCCCCTTGAAGTCGGGGATGAGCACCTCGACCGAGCAGCCGGGGAGCCGGTCGCGGATCCGCTCGATGGTCTCGGCGAAGATCGCCGATCCACCGTCC
>Ga0136633_1000073_pt1 | contig 66895 bp, 69 predicted proteins | sample AntDrymeUQ832206_2_FD_105494 | JGI IMG/M metagenome (GOLD analysis project Ga0136633, IMG submission 105494) | Polar desert sand microbial communities from Dry Valleys, Antarctica - metaG UQ83 (22.06) | ecosystem: Environmental > Terrestrial > Soil > Desert | place: Antarctica: Dry Valley...
ACCACCAGGGGGCGCTGGCCGTCGGCCAGCCGGTACGCCTCGGGGGTGGTGACCTGAGCCACGAGGTCGACGCCGTCGGTGCCGGGCTCCGCCTCGGCCGCCGCCAGGAGGGTCGCCTCGTCGGTGGCGTCGAGGGGTCCAAAGGCGCCCGGAATGGCGCCCACCTGGCGAATGCGCCTCGTGAGCTTGCGGGTGTCGATTCCGGCGATGCCCGGGATGTCGTAGGCCCGCAGCTGCGCGTCGAGGTCGGCCTCGCTCCGCCAGCTCGACCGGCGACGAGCGAGGTCCCGCACGATCACGCCGCGGCAGAAGGGGCGGCGGGACTCGAAGTCGGCCAGGTTCACGCCGTAGTTGCCGATGTGGGGATAGGTGAAGGTGATGATCTGCCCGGCGTAGGACGGATCGGAGATCACCTCCTGGTACCCGCTCAGCACGGTGTTGAACACCACCTCACCGGCGGCCACGGCGTCGGCGCCGACGGCCTCCCCTTCGAAGGTGGTGCCGTCGGCCAGCACCAGCAACGCCTCCCGCACCGTCATCGTTGGGCCTGGCCGTCGATGACGACGGGTTCGCCGAACAAGAGGGTGTGGCGGACCTGGCCCGTCAGCGTGCGGCCGGCGTAGGGGGTGTTCCGGCTGCGGCTGGCCATGGCGGCAGGATCGACCACCCAGGTGGCGGCGGGGTCGATCACCGTGAGGTTGGCGGGGTTTCCCTTGGCGATGGGGATCCCGTGCTCATCATCGACGCCGAGGATGCGGGCGGGCTGCCACGAGAGGAGGGCCAGCACCTCGGCGAGGGGCAGCTCGAGCTCGGTGATGGCCAGCGCCAGGGCCGTCTGGAGGCCGAGCATCCCGGGTGGGGCCTGGTCGAAGGCGGCTTCCTTGGCCTCTTGGGTGTGGGGGGCGTGGTCGGTGGCGATGCAGTCGATGGCACCGTCGGCCAGACCGGCGCGCACCGCGGCTACGTCGACATCGGTGCGCAGCGGCGGGTTCACCTTGAACACCGGGTCGTAGGAAGCGCACTCGGCGTGGGTGAGCGTGAAGTGGTGGGTGGTCGCCTCGCACGTCACCGCCAGCCCGCTTGCCTTGGCGGCGCGCACCATGGCGATCGAGCCGGCGGTGGAGAGGTGCTGGAAGTGCACCCGGGTGCCGGTGAGACGAGCGAGGGCGAGGTCGCGCATCACCATGAGCTCCTCGGCTTCGGCGGGCTGGCCCGGGATGCCGAGCCGGGAGGACCACTCCCCCTCGTGCATGTGACCGCCGCCCGCCAGCGCCGGGTCCTCGCAGTGCTGGGCGAGGACGACGCTCTGGCCGGCCAGGCCGCCGGCGTACTCCATGGCTCGGCGCATGAGGCGGGTGTCCGCCACACCGGCGCCGTCGTCGGTGAAGAAGCGCACGCCGAGCTCGGCCATCTCGCCGAGCGGGGCCAGCTGCTCCCCCGCCCGCCCCACCGTGATGGCACCGGAGGTGCGGACGTCGCAGGGCGCGGTGCGGCCCAGCTCGAGCACCTCGCGCACCAGACCGGCGTGGTCGATGGCGGGGATGGTGTTGGGCATGGCGAGGATGCAGGTGTACCCGCCGAGGGCGGCCCCGCGAGCGCCGGTCTCGACGGTCTCGGCCTCTTCTTGGCCGGGCTGGCGCAGGTGGCTGTGCAGGTCGACGAGGCCCGGACTGACCACACAGCCACCGGCGTCCAGGATGCGATCGCCGCTGAGGTCGGGGCCGACGGCGGCGATGCGGCCGTCGTCGGCGATCACGACGTCGGCGGTGCGCTCGCCGGTGCTGTCGATCACCCGCCCGCCCTTGAGCACGATGGTGGCCACTAGCCCACCACCTCTTGCAGCTCGGGCACCGTGATGTCGTCGGAGTCGAGGACCCGGTCGGCGCCCTGACCGAGCAGCAGGTAGAGGACCGCCATGCGGGTGGCCACGCCGTTGCGCACTTGGTCGATGATCACCGACCGGGGCAGGTCGGCCACCTCCGCGCTGATCTCCACCCCGCGGTTCATGGGGCCGGGGTGCATGACGAGGGCGTCGTCCCGCAGCGCATCGACTCGGCGCAGGGTGAGGCCGTAGCGAGCCGTGTACTCCCGCAGCGAGGGCACGAGGTACTCGGTCATGCGCTCCTGCTGCATCCGCAGCAGATAGGCGACGTCGAGGGTGGGAAGCACCGCATCGAGGTCATGGCTCACCTGCACCGGCCAGCCCTCCAGCGAGGGCGGGAGCAGCGTGGGTGGCGCGATGAGGGTCACCTGGGCGCCCAGCATGGTGTAGGCGAGCACATCGGAGCGGGCCACCCGGCTGTGCTTGATGTCGCCGACGATGCCGATGTGCATCCCGTCGAGCGAGCCGCGCTCCTCCCGGATCGTGTAGCTGTCGAGCAGGGCCTGGGTGGGGTGCTCGTGCCAGCCGTCGCCGGCGTTGACCACGCTGACCCGGTCGTCCAGCCAGGTGGCGATCTGCCAGGGCACCCCGGCGGAGGCGTGGCGCACCACGATGGCGTCGACGCCCATGGCCTCGATGGTGAGGACCGTGTCCCGCAGCGACTCGCCCTTCTTCACCGAGGAGGACCCGACGCTGAAGGTCATCGTGTCGGCGGAGAGGCGCTTGGCCGCCTGCTCGAAGCTGAGCCGGGTTCGGGTGGAGTCTTCGTAGAAGAGCCACACCACGTTCTTGCCGCGCAGGGCGGGCACCTTCGGGATGGAGCGTCGGCTCACCTCGGCGAAGCTGTCGGTGAGCTTGTGCACCTGCTCGATGTCGGCCCGGGTGAGCTCCGCTATGGAGAGGAGGTGCTTCACGACTTCACCAGCTCGCCGAGGTCGACACCCTGGGGACTGACGTTCACCATCTCGTCACGCCGGGTCGGCAGGTTCTTGCCCACGTAGTCGGGGCGGATGGGCAGCTCCCGGTGCCCCCGGTCGATCATGACGGCGAGCTGCACCGATCGGGGACGGCCGTAGGAGTTCAAGGCGTCGAGGGCGGCCCGGATGGTGCGCCCGGTGAAGAGGACGTCATCGACCAGCACGACCATGGCGCCGTCGAGGTCGACGGGGATGTCGGTGACCGCCTCGGGCAGCACTGGGCGGATCCCGATGTCGTCGCGGAACATGGCGACGTCGAGGGTGCCGACGGGCGAAGTGGTGCCGTCGATCTCCGCCAGGGCGTCGGCGAAGGCATCCGCCAAGCCCACCCCGCCGGTCTGCAGCCCCACCAGCACAATGCCGTCCAGGCCGTGGTTTCGCTCGATGATCTCGTGCGCCATCCGCCAGATCGCCCGTCGCACGTCGTCGGCGTCCATGACCTGGCTCCGGGCAACAAAAACGCCCCCGTACGGGGGCGTGGTGCGTCGTTCGCGTTCGGCCAAATGCCGCTTCCTTCCTGCCGTCCGGGCCTCACGGGACCCGCTTAACGTCAGAGATGGACCATAGCAGCCAGCGGGCGGTCAGGCGTCGGCCGCTGGGCGGACCTCGGTGGCGATCCTTGCCAGGAGGCCGTTCACGAAGCGGCCGGAGTCGTCGGTGGAGAAGCGCTTGGCCAGGTCGACCGTCTCGTTGAGCACGACGGCGGTGGGCACGTCGGGCCGGGTGAGCAGCTCGGCGGTGCCCATGCGCAGGGCGGCGCGGTCGAGAGCTGGCATGCGGCTGATGGTCCAGCCCTTGGCGAACTCGCTGAGGAGGCCGTCGATGCGGTCACGGTGCTCGTCCACGGCGAGCACGAGCGCGGCGGCGAACTCGTCGGGCACGACAGGGAGGGCGGCCAACACCTCGGTGCCGCTGCATCCCTTCGTCTCCGCCTCGTAGAGCAGCCCGAGGGCGCGCTCGCGGGCGTCGCGCCGCTCCTCCGCGAGGGTCATGTGACCGGTCACTAGGCCCGAGTGATGTACTCGGCCGTGCGGGTGTCGACCTTGATTCGGTCGCCCGGGTTCACGAACAGGGGCACCTGCACGGTGAGGCCCGTCTCGAGGGTGGCCGGCTTGCGGGCCCCCGACACCCGATCGCCCTGCACGCCGGGCTCGGTCTCGGTGACGTTGAGCTCGACGGCGGCCGGCAGATCGGAGCCGACGATCTCGTCTCCGTACATCTGCAGCACCACGGTGGAGCCGTCCACGATGTAGTTGGCGGCGTCGGCCAGCGCGGCAGGCGGGACGTTGAGCTGCTCGTAGCTCTCGTTGTCCATGAACACGAAGTCGTCGGCGTCCCGGTAGAGGTACTGCATCTCGCGCTTGTCGATCATGGCCTGCACGAGCTTCTCGTCGCCCCGGAACGTGCGGTCGGACTGGCCGCCGTTGCGCATGTTTCGCAAGGTGGTGCGCACGAACGCCCCGCCCTTGCCCGGCTTGACGTGCTGGAAGTCGACGACCTGGAAGAGCCCGTCGGGCAGGTCGAGCGACATGCCTCGCTTCAGGTCGTTGCTGGAGACGGCGGCCATCGGTGTTGCACCTCGTTCATCACGTGGTTCAGGACTTGGGAGCACGCGTCAGGGTGCGGCACCCGGATTCGGTGACCACGACGGTGTCTTCGATGCGAACCCCGCCGTGCCCAGGGAGGTAGACGCCTGGTTCGACGGTGACGACGTGGCCGGGGGCGAGCGTAGCATCGGCCGCCCAGGACACCCTCGGCTCCTCGTGGATGTCGAGACCCACGCCGTGGCCGGTGCCGTGCACGAAGGCGTCGCCCCAACCCGCCGCGACGATGACATCCCGGCAGGCCGCATCAACGGCTCGGGTGCTGGCCCCGGCGCGAACCGCCGCCACTCCGGCGGCTTGCGACTCGCGTACCACCGCCACCATGCGCGACTGGGTGTCGTCGAGGGCCTCCGCTCCACCGACGGCGATGGTGCGGGTCATGTCGGAGTGGTAGCCGTCGACCAACGCGCCGAAGTCGATCACCACGAGGTCACCCCGCTCGATGGGACGCTGCGAGGGCGTGTGGTGGGGGCGAGAGCCGTTGGGACCAGCGGCCACGATCGTCTCGAAGCTCAGGTCGTCAGCCCCTTGGCGCCGCATCTCGGTGTCCAGCTCGAGGGCGAAGGAGGCTTCGGTGGGGCCGTCTTGGAGCTGTGGCGCCACCACGGCGAGGGCGGCGTCGGCGATGGCGCAGGCCGCCTCGATCCGAGCCACCTCACCAGCGTCCTTCACGATGCGCAGGGCTTCGACGAGGCCGGCCGATGCAACCAGTGCGTTGCCGGGGAACCACTCGGCGGCGTAGCGGCTCTGGTCGGCCCAGCTCACATGCTCGGCCTCCAGGCCAAGGCGCGCCGAGCGAGCGGCCAGCTCCGCGAGAGCTTCGCGCTGGAGGGCGGAGGTGCGTCCGATCACGATGTCGGCCTCCACCCCCGCGGTGCCCAGCTGGCCGGCCGCCTGCTCCTCGTAACGGCCGTCAGTGACGAAGGTGAGCGAGTCGGGGCAGACGAGGAGGAACGCCGCCGATCCGGTGAAGCCGGTGAGGTACCGGATGTTGGTGAGGTGGGTGACGAGCAGGGCGTCGCAGCCGGCACCGTCGAGTACCGCCCGCAGTCGATCGACCCGGGCGGCCACGGCCATGGTGGGAAGGGTCACGCCAGCAACCGCGCCACCGCCGCGATCGCCATGGGGTACCCGTGCCCGCCCAGCCCAGCGATGATCGCCGTCGCCACCGGTGCGATCACCGAGGTGTGGCGCCACTCTTCGCGCGCGGCAGGGTTCGACAGGTGCAGCTCGACGATGGGGCCGTCGAAGGCGGCCAGCGCATCCTGAAGCGACCGGCCGTAGTGCGTGAGCGCGCCGGCGTTGATGACGATCGCCGCGCACCGCCCCCGAGCGGCGTGGACGGCGTCGACCAGCTCTCCCTCGTGGTTCGACTGCAGGTGCTCAAGGGTGAGGTCGTGGGCCTCGGCGACGGCGCGAGCCGCGGCGACGTGATCGTCGAGCGTGGCGGCGCCGTAGATCTCGGGCTCCCGCTCCCCCAGCAGGTTGAGGTTGGGACCGCTGAGGAGCAGGACGATGGCGGTGGTCACGAAACATCCTCCAGGGCAGTGCGGGCATCGGCTTCGGCGACGCTGGGCACGACCTCGACGCCGTCAGGGCCGTCGAGCACGAAGGTCAGCCCGCCGATGGCCTTCTTGTCCCGGCCCATCAGGGCGACGAGGCGGTCGTGGTCGACGCCCGTCGGTAGCGCCGCGTCCAGCTCGTAGGCCTCCAGCACACGGTGATGCTCCGCCACCCGGGCCTCGTCGATGCGGCCCAGGCGTCGGGCGAGGGCGGCGGCGTAGGCCAGGCCGATGGCGACGGCCTCGCCGTGGCGGAGGTCGTGGGCCGTCTCGATCTCCAGGGCGTGGGCGAGGGTGTGGCCGTAGTTGAGGATGGCCCGCCCCCGCCGGTTGTCAGGGTCCTCGCGCTCGTCGCCCGCCACCACGTCGGCCTTGATCCGCACGGCGGCGGCGATGCGCTCGGCCAGGTCGAGGGCGAGGAGGTCAGTGTCGGCCAGGAAGTGGTACTTGGCCAGCTCCCCTTGTCCCGAGCGCAGCTCGCGGGACGCAAGGGTGGCGAGGGCGTCGGTGTCGCACAGCACCGCGATGGGCTGCCAGAACGCACCGACGAGATTCTTGCCCTCGGGCAGATTCACCCCGGTCTTACCGCCGATGGCCGCGTCGACCATGCCGAGCAGGGTGGTGGGCACGTGGACCACGGGCACGCCCCGGTGGTAGCTGGCTGCCGCGAAGCCAGCCACGTCCGTGACCAACCCGCCGCCCACCGCCACCACGACATCGGCGCGGGTGAGGCCCCAGTTCGCCCAGTCGCGGCACAGCCGCTCGACGGTGGCGAGCGTCTTGTCGGCTTCGCCGTTGGGGATCTCGAAGTTGCGATGCTCCCGACCCGGGTCGACCGCGAAGCCGATGCCGGCCTGCGTGACGATGGCCGCCTTCGGGGCCGACGACGGCAGCACGCGGGCCAGCTCGTCGCGCACGCCCGTGCCCACCACCACCGGGTAGCTGCGATCGGACAGCTTCACATCGACGGTGATCAAGCCGTCACCTGCGCCTCGTGCTCGAGCACCAGCTCCGCGATGCGCGCGGCCAAGGCCCGCTTCGGCTTCTCCTCGCGGTCGTGGAACGGCTCCACCGCCACGGTGATGTCGGCCACCTCGGCGTAGAGCGGCGACCGCTCGGCGTGCAGGCGGTTGAGCACGTCTCGTGTGGGCTCGGCGCCGTGCAAGAGGGGGCGGTGCGGTTTGCCCTCCACCCTGCTGGCAAGGAACCTCGGTCCGGCGTCGAGGAACACGACCGTGACATCGTGTCTCCGGAGCCGGGACCGGTTGTCGGAGCGCAGCACCAGCCCACCGCCGCTGGCGATGATGCACGGTTCGTGGTGCTCGAGCAGCTCCTCGAAGGTGTCGGCCTCAAGGTCGCGAAACGCCGCCTCACCGTCGTGGGTGAAGATCTCTGCGATCGCGCGATCGGCGATCTCCTCGAGGGCGGCGTCGGCATCGACGAAGTGCCGCTCGAGCTTGGCGGCCAGCCGCTTGCCCACGGTGGTCTTGCCGGAGCCCATGAGCCCCACGAGCACGGTGTGGCGCGCCATGGCTCAGCCGAGCGACGCGAGGAAGGCGTCGCGGTTGCGGCGCAGCTCGGTGATCGAGTCGCCACCGAACTTCCGGGTGGCCTCGTCGGCCAGGACCAGCGCCACCATCGTCTCGGCCACCACGCCCATGGCAGGCACGGCGGTGACATCGGTGCGCTCCTTGAACGACACCGTCTCGGCTTTGGTTGCGGTGTCGACTGTCTTCAGAATGGGGCGGTTGAGGGTGGCGAGGGGCTTCATGGCGGCTCGGGCCACCAGCACCTCACCCGTGGACATGCCGCCTTCCACGCCGCCAGCCAGCGCGGACTCTCGCTTGTACGAACGGCCAGCGGCGTCCCACGAGATCGGGTCATGCGCCTCGCTCCCCCGCCGGCCGGCCACCTCGAAGCCATCGCCGATATCCACGCCCTTCACAGCCTGGATCGACATCAGCGCCCGAGCCAGGAGCGCGTCGAGCTTGCGGTCCCAGTGCACGTGGCTGCCCAGCCCCACGGGCACCCCGTAGGCCAGCACCTCCACGATGCCGCCCAGGCTGTCGCCATCCTTGGCGGCCGCCTTGATCTCGGACACCATCTCCTCCTCGGCGGCGGCGTCGAAGCAGCGCACCGGCGACTCGTCGACCTGCGCCAGGTCGGCCGGCCCGGGCCGGGTGGCCGCCTTCGAACGAGCCGCACCCATCTGGATGACGTGGCTGATCACGTCGATGCCGAGCTCGGCCAGCAGCGCCTTGGCGACGGTGCCGGCCGCCACCCGAGCGGCCGTCTCGCGCGCCGATGCCCGCTCGAGGATGTCGCGCGCATCGGTAAGCCCGTACTTCTGCATGCCGGCCAGGTCGGCGTGCCCGGGCCGCACCTGGGTGAGCGGGGCCCGCGTGGGCCCGTCCTCCGCCCGCACCGACATCTCCTTCTGCCACTTGTCGGGATCGCGGTCCCACTCGCTGTTGCCGACCTCGATGGCAACGGGGGAGCCGAGCGTGACGCCATGGCGCACGCCCCCGACGATCGTCACCTCGTCCTGCTCGAACTTCATGCGCGGTCCCCGACCGTATCCGAGCCGCCTCCGGGCCAGCTCGGCCTGCACCTGTTCCGTGGCAATGCGCAGCCCAGCCGGCAAGCCCTCGACGATCACGACGAGCGCCCGCCCGTGCGACTCACCCGCCGTCAAGAACCGAAGCATCGTGACGAGGGTACTGGTCGCTCTGATCCACACGTGAACCTGTTCGGCCCTGCGGCCGTCACGCCGCCGCGATGTCGGCGAAGAGATGGGCCTGCTCCAGCACGAGCTCGATGGCCCGCTCCTCCTTGTCGGGTGGGTAGTCGTAGCGAGCCAGGAGGCGCTTGACCTTGGCGCGCAGGCCCGCCTTGACGGAGTCCTTGAGGCTCCAGTCGATGGTGGCGGACTCGCGCACCGCCCGCACCAGCTCGTGGGCGATCTTCTTGAGGACGTCGTCGCCCAGCTCGAGCACCGCCGCGTCGTTCTGGCAGACAGCGTCGTAGAACGCCACCTCGTCGTCCTTCAGCCCTAGCTGGGCGGCGCGGTCCCTGGCCGCCCGCATCTCCTTGGCCAGCTCCACGAGGGCGGCGATGATCTCGGCCGTCGACAGCGCCCGGTTGGTGTAGCGGTTGATCGCCTCGTCGAGGAGCTCCGAGAACCGGCGGGCCTGCACGAGGTTGGTGCGGCGCTGGCTGCGGATCTCGTCGTTGAGGAGGCGCTTCAGCAGCTCCATCTGCAGGTTGGGGCGCTCCGCGGCGGCGAGCCGATCGAGGAACTCATCCGAGAGGATCGAGAGGTCCGGGTTGTCGATGCCGGCGGCGGCGTACACGTCGATGACCTCGTCGGCCACCACCGCCTCGGACACGAGCTGGGCGATGGCCGTGTCCATCTCAGCGCTCCCAGGCGAGCGCGGCCCGTCACCTTCCCGGTCGAGCTTGGCGATCGAGGAGCGGACGTCGGCGAAGAGCTTGACGTCATCCCGGATCACCATCGCCTCATCCCGCGCGCCGCAGAGGGCAAAGGCCTTGGTAAGCGACAGCACCTGATCGAGGTAGCGGCTCTTGCGGTCGGGATCACTGAGGACGAAGTCCATGACGTTCCAGAGGTTCCCGAGCCGCTCATCGGATGGCAGGCCTGGATCGGACGACCAGGCCAACCCGTGCAGCATGCCGTGCACCACGTCGTGCTTCTCGAGCATGACGGCGACCATCTGCTCGATGGGCACGCCCGCCTGGTCACGGTCGGATGGTGAGTACTCGGCCAGCGCCTTGCGCAGGTTCGGGGCGACGCCGATGTAGTCGACGATGAGCCCGCCCGGCTTGTCGCGGAACGTCCGGTTCACCCGGGCGATCGCCTGCATCAGGCCTGCACCCTGCATCGGCTTGTCGACGTACATGGTGTGCATGGCGGGAGCGTCGAAGCCGGTCAGCCACATGTCCCGCACGATCACCAGCTCCAGCGGATCCCCGGGGTCTTTGGCCCGGGCCTTGATCGCCCGCAACGTCTCCTTCGGGTGCAGGTGGGGCTGGTAGGCGGCTGGGTCGGCGGCCGACCCCGTCATCACGACCTTGACCCGGCCGACGGTCGGGTCGGGGTCGTGCCAATCGGGGCGGAGCTCGACGATCCGCTCGTAGAGCTCGACGCATATGCGCCGGCTCATCCACCACGATCATCGCCTTGCCGAGCAGGTTGGCCCGACGCGCCTCCCAGTGGTCGACGATGTCGCGAGCCACCACGTCGAGGCGGTCGTCGGCCCCCACGATGGCTTCGAGGCGGGCCCAGCGGGTCTTGACCCACTCGGCCTCGTCGGCCTCGGTGCCCTCGGTGACGTCCTCCACCTCCTCGTCGATGGCCCGGCGGGCCTCCTCAGGGAGGCTGACCTTCGCCAAGCGCGACTCGTAGAAGATCCGCACCGTGGCCCCGTCCTCCACGGCACGGGTGAGGTCGTAGATGTCGATGTAGTCGCCGAACACCTGGCGAGTGGAGCGATCTGTCGACTCGATCGGAGTGCCCGTGAAACCCAGGTAGGTCGCGTTGGGCAGTGCATCGCGCAGGTGGCGGGCATAGCCGTCGAGGAAGTCGTACTGACTCCGGTGGGCCTCATCCGCGATCACCACGACGTTGCGCCGGTCGGTGAGCAGAGGGTGCGGGTCACCCTTTTCGTCCGGCGCGAACTTCTGGATGGTCGTGAAGATGATGCCGCCCGACACCCGGTCCAGGAGCCGGCGCATCTCGGCTCGGCTGCCAGCCTGGCGGGGCGTCTCCGGCAGCACCCGGGCCGGGGCGAACACCTCGCCGTAGAGCTGGTCGTCGAGGTCGTTGCGGTCGGTGATGAGCACGAGTGTCGGGTTGCCCATCTCGGCCGAGCGCATCACCTTGGCCGCGTAGAGCAGCATCTCGATGGACTTGCCGGAGCCCTGCGTGTGCCACACCACGCCACCCCGACGGTCACCGTCGGGCGCCGATGCCTCGATGGTCGACTCCACCGCTGCGTTGACCGCCCAGTACTGGTGGTACTTGGCCACCCGCTTCACCAGGCCGGCCGGCTCGTCGCTGAACACGATGAACGACCGGACCAGGTCGAGGAACCGGGCCGGTTCGAACACGCCGCGGATCAGCACCTCCAGCGGAGGCTTGTTGGTGACCACCTCGCGACGGTCGATCGTCTTCCACGGGGCGTAGTGCTCCCAACCGGCCGAGAACGATCCCATCAGCGCGCTCATGCCGTCGGACACCACGCACATCGCGTTCGGAGTGAAAACGCCCGGGATGTCGTCGCGGTAGGTCTGCACCTGGTTCCAGGCGCCCTTGATGGTGGCCTGCTCCGCCCCCGGGTTCTTGAGCTCGATGAGGGCCAGCGGTAGCCCGTTGACGAACACCACGACGTCGGGTCGGCGCTGCTTCACACCTACGACAGTCAGCTGGTTCACGGCCAGCCAGTCGTTGGCCTCGGGATGGTCCCAGTCGACGAGCCACGCCAGGGCCGTTCGCACCGAGCCGTCGGCGCCCCGGTGCTCCACCGGCACGCCCTCGGTGAGCAGCCGGTGCACCCGTTCGTTCTCGGCCATGGCGCTCTGCGACTCCGCCCGCAGCACCCGCGCCACCACCTGCTCGACGACGCTGCCCGGCAGCTTCGGGTTTATGCGGGCCACGGCGTCGATCAACCGACCGATGAGGATCACCTGGTCCCAGGACGACCGCTCCTCCGCCTCCCCGCCCGGCCCGATCAGCGGCCCCGGAAGCGTCGAGTACCCGAGGGCCTGGAAGTAACCGAGGCAGGCCTCCTCGACGATCCCTTCGGTGATGCCCCCACCGGCCATGCGGCCGTGTCTACTCGCTCCCGTCCTCCACGAGCGGTCCGAGCGCCTCGGCGACGGCGGCAACCTCGACCTTTGCCGTTCGCCACAGCTGATCAGGGTCGACGTCGTAGTAGCGATGCGCCAGGTGCGAGCGCAGCTCGGCCAGGCGCGCCCACGGGATGGTCGGGTGCTCGGCTCGGACTGCCTCGCCTACGTGGCCCGCTGCGCTGCCCAGCATCTCAAGGGCTTGCTCCAGCGCAAGCTGAAGGGCCGGATCGCGCTCAAACGCTTCAGGCCCCGGGCGACGAGACGAGCCGAGAGGTCGGCCATCTCGCGCATGTGGACGAGTGGGTCTACATCCTGCGTTGCGTGGTCCATCTCGTCACCCCTCGCTTCGGTCGGAGTGCGCCGCGCGGTATGCCTCGACATCGGCGCGGCTCACGTGGACCCAGCGACCTCGACGGCCCTCGACAGGTTCGGCCCAGCTCTCGAGCTCGCCAGTGGCAACGAGCTCATAAACCTCGCGAGTGGTCAGTCCGAGCTCCACCGCCGCTTCAGGTGCGCGCAGGAGGTCGCTCCCTGATGCCATGCTCGTCATGCTATTCCTCCTCCCTCGGATACAGCTTCCTGATCAAGATCTCGGACCCGTCCTCCAGGTCGAGCACCGCCCCGAGCCAGCTCGTCTCCTGCAGCAGCTCGATCGCATCGTCGAGCGCCGCCACGATCTGGAACGCCTCCAGCCGCGTGAGTTCGATGCGCTCCGGCAGGGATTGGGCCACCCGGCCATTGCAGACGACCCAACCAGCCACGACAACCCCCCGATCTCGGCTCGCCGACTCGGGAGCCGGTCAGGCAGGAACGGGTACGCGAAGCCGCCCAGACAGCAGCTCGGGCAACAGCGCGTCGCGCAGCTCTGCGAGCGAACGTGACTCCGCGGCCGCCTGTGCAGCTCGGCGGTGGAGGGGATCGAGGCGGTCGTGGAGGACTTCAACCCGCTGAGGGTCGCCAGGCACCCTCAGGTCCATCGCCTCGAAGTTCCCACGGCTCAACTCCAGGAAGGTGCTTCCGTTGGCGCGGTCGAGCATGTCAGGAACCCGTCGCCGCATCTCGTCCAGCAGGAACCAACGGTCTGTTGTCACTCGAGGCCGGACGACGATGAATCCTTGGTTGGTCGCGCAGTCCACCTGTGGGATGGCGAAGGCGCCGATCGTGGCCCGCGACGTCATGAAGATGGAGCCTGGCGGATGGAGCTCGGCCGAGCATCCGGCTAGACCTTCGCCGGTGATCGTTCGAGTCGTCTCGAAGAGATAGGCGCTGCCGAGCGCTGTCACGTCGGAGGGAGTGACCCAGGCGTGACCGTCCCCCCAATACGCGGGTTCAGTCGTCTTCGGAGTCGCACCACCGAAGACATCCGTGAACTCACCGAACGTCGTTGTCCGCCAGTCGGCGATGTCTGCACGCCAGATGTCCGCCTCCACGCTCAGCAAAGCCTGGATGTCCCCATCGATGCGCCGGTTCGACTCGATCTTGTCGTCGAGCGCGCCGAGGACCTCGGCGATCGCGCTCTGCTCGTCGACCTGGGGCAGATCGAGCCTGACCTTCACCAGCTCAGCCTGACGGATACCCGAAACCGTCGTTCCGGAAGAACGGCCGAGGATCTGCGCTCGCACGGGCGCGTGCTGAAGGAGGTAGTAGAGGTACCGCCCATCGAGCACGCCCGATCGTCCTCGGAGGCCGAAGAGGCGCTGACCGAGGCACGCCTCGTGCTCGTCTCGCAGGTATGCCACCTCACCCAACGGTGCCTCGGAGGTGAGCAGTACGTCGCCGGCTGCGAGCTTTACGGGCATCCAACGGTCATATACCGCAGCGGGGACCCGGCGCGCTCCTTCGGCACTGAGCCGCCCATCCTTCATGTGGAGAGCCGAGTAGACGGGCACGCCATCGGCGGTCCAGTCGCCTCCGAGCTTCTTGGGGGTCTTGCCTCGGTGATCGATCAGCTGATCGAGGGCATCGCCCAGCTCCCCCGACCAGGTCACGGGAGCAAGCCCTCCAGCCGTTCCCGGATGACGGCCTCCAGGCGGTCGGCCTCGTCGAACTCCTCCACGAGCCGTGTCCGCAACCGCGCCAGCTTCTCCTCGATGGGCTCGGGGTCGACCTCGGCTTCGGCGGCGCCGACGTAGCGGCCGGGCGTGAGCACGTAGTCGTGCTCGGCGATCTCGGTCAGCGGGGCGGCCCGGCAGAAGCCGGGCACGTCGGCGTACTGCTCATCCGGCTCCCGTGACCGCCAGGCGTGGTAGGTGCCGGTGACCCGCTGGGTGTCGGCGTCGTCGAGCACGCGCAGGGTGCGGGTCTCCATGTGGCCGAGCTGGCGGGCGTCGATGAAGAGGATCTCCCCGGTGCGCGGGCGGTGGCCGTTGCCATGGCGGTCCTTGGCCAGGAACCAGAGGCAGACGGGTATGCCGGTGTTGAAGAAGAGCTTCTCCGGCATGGCCACGATGCAGTCGACGAGGTCCGCCTCCACCAGCTTCTGGCGGATGGCGCCCTCGCCGGACTGCTTCGACGACAGGGAGCCGTTGGCCAGCACGAAGCCGGCGATGCCGTTGGGCGCCAGGTGGTGGGCGAAGTGCTGCACCCAGGCGAAGTTGGCGTTGCCGGGCGGCGGCGTGCCGTAGCCCCAGCGCACGTCGTCGGACAGGGCGCCCGAGAACCAGTCGTCCTTGTTGAACGGCGGGTTGGCGAGGATGAAGTCGGCCCGCAGGTCCGGGAAGTGGTCGCGGTGGAAGGTGTCGTCGGACCGCTCGCCCAGGTTGGCCTCGATGCCCCGGATGGCCAGGTTCATCTTGGCGAGGCGCCAGGTGGTGGCCACGAACTCCTGCCCGTAGATGCTCAGGTCCTCCCGCTGCCCGCCGTGGGCGGCCACGAACTCGCTCGACTGCACGAACATCCCGCCCGAGCCGCAACACGGGTCGTACACCCGGCCCTGGTACGGCTCGATCATCTCGACGAGCAGGCGCACGATCGAACGGGGCGTGTAGAACTCGCCGGCGTTGCGGCCCTCGGCGCGGCGAACTTGCCGAGGAAGTACTCATAGACCCGGCCGAGGACGTCGTCGGCGCCGTGGTCGTCCGTCTCGGTGAAGCCGATCTTGCCGATCAGGTCGACGAGCTCGCCGAGGAGGCGCTTGTCGATGTCCTCCCGGGCGTACGCCTTCGGGAGGACGCCCTTCAGGCTCGGGTTCTCCTTCTCGATGGCGTCCATGGCGGCGTCGAGGAGCACGCCGATGGTCGGCTGCTTGGCCTGCGACTGCAGGTGGCCCCACCTCGCGTCCTCGGCGATCCAGAACACCCGCTCGGACGTGTACTCGTCTCGCGACTCGACGATCTCGCCCCGGCGCTCGGCGTTGGGGATGTAGTGGTCGCTGTCCGGGTCGGCGGTAGCGCCCACGAGGAACTGGCGGCGCTCCTCGAAGGCGTCGCTCACGTACTTCAGGAACACGAGACCCAGGGCGATGTGCTTGTACTCGGCCGCCTCGAGGTTGCCGCGCATCTTGTCGGCGGCGTCCCAGAGCGTCTGCTCCAGCGATCGGGTGACGACCTGCTTGGTGCTGCTCCGGCGGGCCATGGTGGCCGCCGACCTTAGAACGCATCGTGCGCCGTGGGTCGATGAGCCCCGAACACGTGGCGCACGGGCGTGGTGGGGCCGATGTTGTGAACGTGGCAGGAGTGATCCATTTGGGTGATGGTTCGCGGCGATCCATCTCCAGAAACCGTTGCAAACACTGGGTTTTCAGCCCATGGGGCCGATCGAACTGGTGTACGATCGACCCATGTTCGAGGCGCTCCGAGAAACCATCCAGACCCTCGACATCCCACCCCACAGCGCCGCGGTGATCGAGGTCGCACAGCTGCACTCCGCTCTCGGCGCCAAGCTCACCCTCGCCCTCGCTGACCTCGACCGCCGGGGCGAGTGGGAGATCGACGGATCCGCCTCCATGACCGCTTGGATGCGCACCCGGCTGGCCCTCACCAACCAGCAGGCCGGCCGCATCCTCAAGACCGGGCGGCGCCTCCGCCACCTGCCCGTGACGGCGACGGCCTGGTTGGCGGGTGAGCTCTCCGACGGGCAGATCGAGATCATCGTCGCCAACCTGACTGACCGGCGGGCCGGTCTCTGGGCCGACCAGGAGGCCGCCATCGTGCCCACCTTCACCGACCTCGATGTGGTGCAGACGGCCCGGGCCATGCAGGACTGGGCCGTCCGGGCCGACTCCATCGTCGACGAGGCTGAGCCACCCGAAGCACCGGCCGCCGACGTGCAGCTCGTCCAAACCCTCGACGGACGCGGCTACCTCAAGGGCTCCCTCGACGCCGAGTCCACCGAGATCATCGCCACCGGCCTGCGCCTCGCCGAAGTCGACGATCGCGACCTCTCCCACGGGCAACGACAGGGCCAGGCGATGGTCGACGTCTTCCGCCACTTCCTCGATCACCAAGCCGACAAGCTCGGCAAGCGCCACCGCCCCCACGTCAACGTCGTCATCAACGAGACCGCGCTGCGCCACGAGGAACCCGGCCGCACGCTCCACGGCAACCCACTGCCCGGCCTTGTCGTCCGCAAGATCACCTGTGACGCCAACATCCACCGCGTCATCACCGACGGTCGGTCCTCGATCCTCGACTACGGCCGCGCCACCCGCACCATCCCGCCCGCCGTCTACACCTCGCTCGTGCTGCGCGACTTCGGCTGCCGGTTCCCCGGCTGCGACCGCCCCGGCGAGTGGTGCGAAGGCCACCACATCCAGCACTGGGAAGACGGCGGCCGCACCGACCTCTCCAATCTTGTGCTCCTGTGCTCCAAGCACCACCACCAGGTCCACCTCAAGGGCTGGCACATCAAGCTCAGACCCGACGGCGCCGTCGAGGTCACCCAACCCGACGGCACCACCCGCACCAGCGACCCACCCCTCCTCTGCTGAGCGGGTGCCTGGCAACCCGCGAACCGGGCGATGCGCGCGGCCGTCAGGGCGCCTCGGCATCACACATACAGGTGCTCGAAGAGGCCCCAGCCGGTCTGGCCGTTGCTGGTGAACTTGGCCACGGAGTCGACGATGCCGAACATCGCACCCCGGCCTTGCTCGGTGGACAGGTCGTAGACCTTGCCTTGGACCTCGAGGTCGCCCTGGTAGGCGCCGTGCTTCCAGCCATCGCCATCGAACCCGTACCCGGTGCCGACGCCGATGTGGACAGGGAGGACGGGCTCCACCTCCACCACCACGTCGCCGAGGCGGATGGTGCCGCCCTCCACCAGGCCCAGCAGACCAGGGCCGGCCGCGTTCCAGGTCAGGTCGTGCTCAGCGCGACCCAGGAAGTCGACCCGACCATCGGGCCACAGGCGCACGGCTTCTTCCAACACGCGGCTGCCGTCGCCCCGCTCCTGGCAGATGAAGACCAGCGCGTGGTCCTCCATGCGGAACGGGGCGTACAGCCATCGGAAGGTCGCTCCCGACTTGGCGGCCAGGTTGCCGGGCGCCTCCGGCTCGCCGACCGGGCGGATCCCCCACGAGCGGTCCCGGCTCCCCCACCAGTGGTCGGGGGTGACGTCGATGTGATCGCCGTCTACGTCGATCCAGCCGCTCCACGAGCCGAGCTGGGCCAGGCGGCACGCGTCGAGGAACGCGCGACCGTTGGCGTTGCGGTCGACGTGGGGCGGCTCCTGGAAGGCGGGGACGTAGCCCTCCCAGGTGAGGTCGTAGGACAGGCCGTGGTCCGGAGCATCGAGCGTGCAACGGAGCGTCTTGAGTCCCTCGATCACCTCCACCTTGAACGGGCCGACGGAGGTGTCGAGCCGATCGAGGCCCAGCTCTCGGGACGCCCGCACCACCCGGTGCTCGTCGCCCCGCCGAACGAGGGCAAAGGCGTCCTGCACACCGAGGTTTGGGTACTGGCCCTGGCCGATGACGAGGAAAAGCTCGTCGGAGCAGGGGTGGCAGTTGAAGTAGTAGCGGTCGTAGAAGTTGCGGTCGCTGGTTCCCGGCTGACGGATGGGTTGGGCGACCTGGTGGATCGGCAGGTCGTCGAGGGGCGAGAGCATCGGGTCTCCTCGTGCAGTATGGGTTCAGGTCCGGTCGTCGAGCATGCGGGCGAGGAGCTGGCTGGCTGTCTGGTCGTAGGCCATCTCGGAGGCGCCCGGGAACACGCCGCTCTGATCGAGCAGCTGCATCACGCGGGTGAGGATCGAAGCGAAGCGCGTGGCGCCCAGCAGCTCGTACCAGTCGAGGTGATCGGCCGGGCGGCCCGTAACGGCCTCCCAGCGGGCGACCGTCTCACCGCGGTCGGGCAGCCCTGGGAGGCGCGCCACGCCATGCCCCTCCCAGTTGTGGCGGTCGAGGAGCAGGTACCAGGCGAGGTCCTGCACCGGGTCGCCGACCGTCACCATCTCCCAGTCGAGGACGGCGGCGACCGAGTGGTCGGCGGCGAAGATCATGTTGCCGATGCGCGAGTCCCCCCAGCAGAGCGCCGGGTGATCGACGCCGGGTGGGACGGTGGCCTCGAGCACACCGAAGGCGCGATCGACCGGCGGGTACGGCCCGTCCCCGGCCGCGAACATGCGGTAGGCGCGGTCGAGGTCCAGCTGCTCAGTGGGGGTGACCGGTCGGATGGGGTCGAGACCGATCGCAGCACGGTCGAGGCGATGGATGGCGCCCATCACGTCGATGCCGTTCTCCCACACCTGCCGGCGGCCGGCCTCGCTGAGGTCGTGCATCCAGCCTTCGGCGTGGTAGCTCGGGTTGTCCCCGGGCACCTGGCCGCCGACACGTGCCATCACGACGAACCGGGCGCCCAGGACGTCGCTGCCCTCCTCGAACCACAGCACCTCGGGCACCGGCACGCTGCCCTCGGCGGCGAGCGCCTGCATCACCCGCACCTGAGCGTCGAAGGCCGTGCTCGGGAAGACCGTGTGGCCGCTGGGCTCGACGCGGATCGCCAGCGGGTGGACATCGCCGTCCCACGTCGCGTCGAACAGCAGCGTCTCGTTGGAGAACCCTGACAGGCCTGGGATCGTCAGCTCGCCGACATCCACCTGGGCGACGCCGGTCTGCCCTTCGAGCCACCGGGCGAGCGCGGCGCGGGTCGCGACCGGATCCCGCTCCGTCGACACGGCCATGGCTGCTTCCCCCTCTCGTTCAGTTCACGCGGAGGTCCGCCGCGAACAGCACCACCACCAGGCACCCGGCCGCCAGCGCCGGGCCGAACGGGAAGGCGCCCTTGCGCTTGCTGATCACCTGCACCGTCAAGCCGAACACCACGCCCAGCACGCAGCCCAGCATGAGCGCGTAGAACACCAGTCGGAGCGGCCCAGCCACGGGGGCCAGCGGTGTCCACCCCAGCCAGCCGAGATACAGGCCCATCACGAGCGCCAGCTTCACGTCACCGAAGCCCATGCCCGCCGGGTAGATCATGTGCGTCGTGAACAGCAGCAAGAAGTAGGCGACGCTGCCGATGAGGGCAGCTTGGATGGCGTCGGTGATGTCCTGCTGCACGGACACGACGACGATCAGTGGCACAGCCAGGGCGAGGGTGGGGAAGGTGATGCGATCGGGGATGCGCAGCAGCTCCAGGTCGATCGCTGACACAGCCACAAGGCCGGCGCCCAGCACCAGGAGGGGCACCAGCACCAACGTCTCTCCGTAGCGCACAGCCAGCTCGGCGAACACCGCGACCGTGACCATCTCCACCCACAGCCATCGGTGCGGCAGTGGCTCGTCCGCGTGGCGGCCGCGCCTCAGCACCCATGGTTGGGCGGGCAATCCGAACCACGAGACCGGCGCGCTGGCCTCACCGTCGCGGGGGCCTCGCAGCGGCGCCTTGTGAGGCACGCGGTCGATGAGCACGTTGAGCAACGAGCCCACGAGGAGGCCGAGCGCCGCGGATCCTGCGATGACAGCGGTGTGCACGGCGGAAACCTAGGTCGGATCCCGGGATCCGAGTCCGGCCACGGCCGCCGCGCTCATGGCTTCGAGCGGGGGTTCCTCGCTTGTCCAGAGTCGGAAGGCGTGGGCGGCTTGGTGGATCAGCATGCCGATCCCATTGACCGTCCGAAGACCCTGGTCGCGTGCGGCGGCGAGGAGCGGGGTCACCGCCGGGTGGTACACGAGGTCGATCACCACCTGGCCGGCACCGAGGTGGCTCAGGTCGAAGGGCAGCGGCTCGGGCTCCCCCGCCGTCGACACCACGACGCCCATCCCCAGCGAGGTGGCGTGCACGACGAGGTCCGCCGTGGCGATGTCGTCCGGGATACCGATCCGAGCCATCGGCCCCGCCAGGGCGACGGCTCGTTCGGCCGGGTCGGGCGAGCGGTTGATGACCACGATGCTGGCGGCGCCGGCCTGGCCGAGGGCACGCGCGACGGCCCGCCCGGCCCCCCCGGCGCCCACCACGGCACAGCTCGCACCCGCCACCTCGAGGCCCTCGTCGAGACGCAGGGCGTCGAGGAAGCCCGCGCCGTCCGTGTTGTCTCCGTGCAGCTCGCCACCCCGGCGCGAGATGCAGTTCACGGCACCGAGGGCCTCCGCATCCTCCGACAGGGCGTCGAGGCCGTCGATCACCGCCGCCTTGTGGGGCATCGTCACGGAGAGGCCCTCGAGCCCGAGGGCCCGCATCCCGGCCATGGCCAGGCCCGCCGCCCCCTCGGGGACGTCGAAGGCTAGGTAGGCCCAGTCGAGACCCGCCGCGCCAAAGGCGGCGTTGAAGATGGCCGGCGAGAGCGAGTGCCGGATGGGGGAGCCGATGACGCCCGCCGTCCGGGTGTGGCCGGTGAGCACCCCTTACCCGCAGCCCAGGTCGGCCTGACGGCATCGCTCCTTGGCGGCCAGGAACTCGCGGTCGCTCTCTGTGAAGAAGTGGTTGCCCTCGGCATCTTCCAGCACGTAGTAGATCCACGGGCCGTCGTCGGGGTTGAGGGCAGCCGCGATGCTGGCCCGGCCCGGCGCGGCGATCGGCGTAGGTGGGATGCCGGCGATGCGCCGGGTGTTGTAGGGCGAGTCGCTGTCGAAGTCGATGTCGTCGCGGTCGCGCCCGGCCAGGATGGCTTCGTAGCGGGAGGTGGCGTCGATGCCGAGAGGGATGCCCTGGCGCAGGCGGTTGTAGATGACTTGGGCGACCATGGCCCGCTCCCCGTCAACCTTGGTCTCCTCCTCGATCAGCGACGCCACCACGAGCACCTCGTAGGGGGTGAGGTTGAAGCGCTCCTGGGCGGAGGTGACGTCCAGCTCCGTCATAACTTGATCGAGCTGCGCGACGAGCAGCTGCAGGACGGCCTTCTCGTCGGCGTCGGCGTCGATGCGGTAGGTCTCGGGGAAGAGGATCCCCTCGTTGGACGGCTGATCGGCCGGCTGGCCCGCCCAGCGGATCTGGCCGCTGTCGAGCAGCTGTTGCAGCGTGGCCAGGTCGAAGCCGAGCCCGTCCTCGGGATCAGCGAGACGGGCCAGGATCTCCGACACCAGGAGACCCTCGGGGAGGGTGAAGGACCGCTCCTCGATGGGCGCCGGGCCAGCCTCCAGGATGTCGATCGCCCCCCGCACGGAGCTGTTGTCGCCCAGCTCATAGGTGCCGGCCTGGAAGGGGCCGCCCCCGTTGATGCGCAGGTACCACCCCCACACAAACTCACTGGAGATGATGCCCTCGGCGGCCAACAGCTTGCCGATGTCGTCCGACGTCGAGCCCTGCGGGACGACGATCGGCTGCGGCTCGCCGGCCTCACCCGACGGGTCGAGCTGACCCTGCACCCACACGAACGTACCGGCCGCCGCCACGGCCAGCACCACGAAGATGACCAGGACGACGGTGAGGACGCGACGCCCCCGCGACCACTCCTGAGGGAGGTCGACGTAGTCGTCGTCTTCCGCCACGTCGTACTGGTCGTGTTCGTCGTTCATCGGTTGGTGTCCTCGGGGGTTGCGGTCATCCGCCGGTGGTCGAGCCAAGCCTGCAGCATGACCGCGGCGGCCACCTTGTCGACAACCCGACGCCGCGCGCCGGCTCGCATGTCGAGGGCCCGCAGATCACGGTCGGCCGAGACGGTGGTGAGGCGCTCGTCCCACATCTCCACCGGCAAGCCGGTGGCGGCGGCCAGCTCGTCGGCCTCGGCCAGGGCTGACGACGCCGCGGCGCCCACCCTCCCGTCAAGCGACAGCGGGAGTCCGACCACCAGCGCCACCGCCCCGGTCTCCTCGGCCAGCGCGGCGATGGCCTGGTGGTCGCGTGTCCGGTCTCCGGATCGGGCCACCACCTCATAGGGCGTGGCGAGGGTGCCCTCGCTGTTGGCCAGTGCCACACCGATGCGTTTGCTGCCGAGGTCGATGCCCAGCGCCCTCACGAGCCGGTGATGCCCGCCGCCGCCCGTACGGCGTCCAGCGCGGCGTCGATGCCCTCCGCGTCCTTCCCGCCGGCCACGGCCAGGACCGGGTCCTTGCCGCCGCCGCCCTTGATCAGCCTCTTGGCCTCCTCGAGCAGGGCCGAGGCGTCGAACCCGCTGCCGGGCGTGACGGCGGCCACCATGGCCGCGCCCCCCGCCTCGGGTGCGGTGGCCAGCACGACGGCGCGCAGGCCGGACTGGTCGCGCAGGGCCAGGGCGATGTCGCGCAGGGCGTCGCGATCGAGGCCGTCGATGCGTTCCACCACCACACCGTCGACGGCCTTGGCGGCCAGTGATGACGCCTGCCCTCCCGCCGCCTGACGCTTCAGGCCCTTGACCTCGTCGCGCAGGGCCTTGATCTCCTCGACTCGCTTGCGGGCGCCGTCCACCACCTCGCCCACCGGGACGTTCAGCACCTCGGCCAGCTCGTGGAGGCGGCGCTCCTCGTCGCGCAGACGGTCGATGGGGCCGGTTCCGGTAACAGCCTCGATGCGTCGCAGGTTGGCGCCGATCGAAGACTCCGAGATGATCTTCACCGGTCCGATGTCGCCCAGGGCCCGGACGTGGGTGCCGCCGCACAGCTCGATGGACTGACGGCCCGCCTCCAGCACCCGCACGACGTCGCCGTACTTGTCGCCGAAGAAGGCGATCGCACCGAGGGTGGCGGCCTCGGCCTTAGTGGTCTCGTAGTGGCGGACGGGGTCGTTGGCCAGGATCTCGTGGTTGGCGAGGTCCTCGATCTCCAGGATCTGGGCAGGGGTGAGAGCGTCGGCGGGGCCGAAGTCGAACCGGAGACGCTCGGCGTCGACCAGCGAGCCCTGCTGCTTCACGTTCTCGCCCAGCACCTTGCGCAGCGCCCAGTGCAGCACGTGGGTGCCGGTGTGGTTGCGACGGATGGCGTTGCGTCGGTCGACGTCGATGGCGGCGGTGGCATCCTGGCCAAGCTCGATGCTGCCCTCGGTGACCCGCACGTGGTGGCGGTGGAGGCCGGGCAGCCCGTAGGTGGTGTCGAGCACGACGGCCACGCCGCTGTCGGTGGTGATGCGGCCCGTGTCGCCCACCTGGCCGCCGCTCTCGGCGTAGAAAGGCGTGCGATCGAGGAACACGGAGGCGGTGCCGTCATCGACGGGCACGACGGCCAGCACGGTGGCCTTGGCCTCCATCTCCTCGCGACCCACGAAGTCCGTGGGACCGTGGTCGTCGAGGATCTGCTGGAAGCTGGTGCGGTTGGCGTAGACATCGCCCTTCTTGCCCGCTTCCTTGGCGCGGGTGCGCTGCCCTTGCATGAGCGTGGCGAAGGTGTCGAGATCAACGCCGATGCCGCGCTCGGCCGCCATCTCCTGGGTGACCTCGACGGGGAAGCCGAAGGTGTCGTGGAGCTTGAAGGCGATGTCCCCGGGCACCTCGGCAGGGCTCGTGTGGAACGTGTCCTCGAGGAGCGTGACGCCGCGGCTGAGGGTGGAGCGGAACCCGCCTTCTTCCCGCTCGATGATCCCGGTCACGAAGTCGCGGTTGGCGGCGAGGTCGGGGTAGGCGTCGCCCATCGTGTCGATGCAGGCCGCGGTGAGGCGGGGCAGCACAAGGTCGTTGACGCCGAGGAGGTAGGCGAAGCGAACCGCCCGGCGGATGAGGCGACGCACCACGTACCCGCGGTCCTCGTTGGACGGCACCACCCCGTCGTTGACGAGGAAGACCATCGTTCGGGTGTGGTCGGCCAGCACGCGCAGGGCGACATCGGTCTCCGCATCGGCACCAAGGGTCTTTCCCGTGACGGACTGGGCCTTGTCCATGAGCGGCCGCATGATGTCCGTGTCGATGACGGAGCGGACGCCCTGGAGGAGCATCAGCCACCGCTCGAAGCCGGCGCCGGTGTCGACGTTCCTCGCCGGCAGGTCGGTGAGGCTGCCGTCGTGGTGACGGAAGGACTGCATGAACACGAGGTTCCAGAACTCGACGTACCGGTCGCCGCCACCGTGGGCCGGACCGCCATCCTGCCCCCACTCCGGGCCGCAGTCGTAGTGGATCTCCGAGCTCGGCCCACACGGTCCCGTCTCGCCCATCTCCCAGAAGTTGTCCTTGTCGAGGCGCTGGATCCGCTCTATCGGGATCCCGATCTCCTCGTGCCAGATGGCTTCCGCGGCGTCGTCGGAGATGTGGACGGTGGGCCAGATGCGGTCGCCGTCGAAGCCGGCGGCCAGCACCAGCTCCCACGCCCACTTGATGGCGTCGAGCTGGAAGTAGTCGCCGAAGCTCCAGTTGCCGAGCATCTCGAAGAACGTGAGGTGTCGGCGGGTGCGGCCGATCTCATCGATGTCGTTGTGCTTGCCGGCCAGCCGCACGCACTTCTGGATGGTGGCCACCCGAGGAGGGTCGAAGGGCGCCGGCTCCTCGCCGAGGAAGTACGGGACGAACTGCATCATCCCCGAGTTGGTGAACATCGGAGCGGTGGGATGGGTGGGGATCAGGCTGGACGAGGGCGCGAGCGTGTGGCCCTTGCCAGTAAAGAACTCGTTCCAGGTGCGCCGGAGCGTGACGGCATCCATCAGCGCGGGATCCTACCGGTGGCCCGCCGGTGCACCCTCAGCGGGTTCGGTGCACATCCGCCCTGAGCTCAGACTCGCGCTCGCGCATGGCTTCGCGACCATCGGCGACGGCCAGACGGAGGTCGGTGCCCAACCCCTTGATGGCGTCGGTGAGATCTGACGACACGCGCTCGGGGCTGTAGCGAGCCGCTGTCTCCTTCACGAACCGCATGACCCAGAACGAGGTGCCGAGGCCGAACCCCACCCCAATGAGGAGCCAGAACAAGCGACGGAACACGGCTAGCGGTCCCGGCTCCGGCGGAACGACCGGGCCGCTCGACCCGTGCCCGAGGCCAGCGCCATGGCCTTGATGACAGGGTTGGAGAAGGCCAGATAGAGCAAGCGGGACCCAGAGTCCACGGTGCCCGAGATGGACTCGGCCGTGCCGAGCAACCCGTCCACCCGCTCCAGCTCAGCGTTGGCGTTGCGGATCGTGTCGCCCAACTCCACCACCACGGGCACTGTCTCGGTGCGGAGCAGCTCGACGGCCACTCGCACCTCTTTCAGCGTCTTGGTCATCGACACCAGCCCGAAGGTCAGGAGGACGACGGCCACGACACTGGCGATGGCGACGATCAGCGCGGCCAGCTCGGTCGCACTCACTGGTGGTGCCTGCGTTCCATGCGCGTGCGGATCTCCTGCTCGAAGCCGTGGGGGGAGGGGTCGTAGTAGATGCGTTCCCCGAGCTCGTCGGGGAGGTAGCGCTGGGGCACCCAGCCGTCCGGGTGGTCGTGAGGGTAGTCGTACCCCGCCCCGTGACCGAGCTTCTGGGCTCCTTGGTAGTGCGCGTCGCGCAGGTGGGCCGGCACCTCCACAGACGGACCGTGGCGGACGTCCTCCAGCGCCTTCCAGATCCCGAGGGCCGATCGGTTCGACTTCGGGGCGGTGGCGAGGTGCACAACGGCTTGGGCCAGGTTGAGCTGCGCCTCGGGCAGGCCGACGTGCTCCACCGCGTGGGCGGCGGCCACCGCCACCAGCAGCGCCTGCGGATCGGCCTCGCCGATGTCCTCACTGGCCAACACGATGAGGCGGCGCACGATGAAACGAGCGTCCTCCCCCGCCTCCAGCATGCGGGCCAGCCAGTAGAGACCGGCGTCGGGGTCCGAGCCCCGAATGCTCTTGATGAAGGCGGAGATGACGTCGTAGTGCTCGTCGCGCCCGTAGCGCAGCGCCTTGGTGCCGAGGGCCGCCTCCGCATCGACGAGGGTGACGACCGGTGGCGTGGCCCGGGCCCGGGCAATGGCCACCGCCACCTCGAGGCTGGTGAGCACGTGACGACCGTCGCCGTTGGCATGCCCGGCCAGGTGCTCAACCGCGTCGTCGTTCGCCGAGGCGCCCTCCGCCTTCAGGCCTCGCGCGAGCAGGGCGCGGGCGGCGTCCTGGTCCAGGGCGTTGAGGCGGAACAACGTCGATCGGCTGAGCAGGGGCGGGTTCACCTCGAAGAACGGGTTCTCCGTGGTGGCGCCGATCAGGGTGATCAGGCCGCTCTCCACCCCGGGCAGTAGGGCGTCCTGCTGGGACTTGCTGAAGCGGTGCACCTCGTCCAGGAACAGGATCGTGCCTTGGCCCCGCTCGCCGAGCCGGTGCTTGGCTCGTTCCAGGACGTCCCGCACGTCCTTGACACCGGCGCTCACGGCGCTGAGCTGCTCGAATGCCTTGCTGGTGTGGGCGGCGATGGCTCGGGCGAGGGTGGTCTTACCGGTGCCTGGTGGCCCCCACAGGATCACCGAGGAGAGCCGGTCGCCTTCCACCAGCGTTCGCAACGGTCGCCCCACCCCCAGCAGCTGGTCCTGACCGACGATGTCGTCCAGCGTCCGGGGCCGCAGCCGAGCCGCCAGCGGCGCGTGGGCGGCCAGCGCATCCTCCGCCGCCGAGGAGAACAGATCGTCAGCCACAGCGGGGACCGTAGCGGATGGTTCTGGACAAGTGCTCTCCCAGTCCTTTACAGTGCACTCCAGCCCTTCCCCCTCCAGCCACTCCGCTTCTGTGGACCCACAGCACCGCCATGCGGTGCGTGGCGTCCACAGATCGCCAGGTTCTTAGGGGATCCGCCATGGCCATTGAGCATGTCGCTCGACTCGATGAGCTCGTGCAACGCCAGCACGGCCTGTCCACGACAAGCCAAGCCATCGAGATATTGGGGCCGAGTCGCAAGCAACGCTGGGTCACCGAGCGACGGCTCGTCTCCGTCCAGCCCGGCGTGCTTCGCGTGGCCGGAGCGCCCGAGACATGGCACCAGTCGCTGATGGCCGCGGCCCTGTCGGCGAACGCGGTGGTGTCGCATCGGTCGGCCGCCGAGCTGTGGTGCCTGATTCCGCCCGCGGGGTACATCGACATCTCGGTCCATCCCTCCTACCGGCCCCGCCTCCGTCCGCCGGCCGTCGCGCACCGGATCCTCGATCTCCACCCCGAGCTCGCCATCGAGCGTCAAGGCATGCGGGTTACGGATCCGACCCGAACGATCATCGACCTCGGTCTCGTGATGTCGACGTGGGCCGTTCGAGATGCGATGAGCCGTGGCCTGAGCACCCGGCTCTTCCGCATCGCGGACGTGGATCGATTGCGCGACGTCTTGGGGCGGCGGGGCCGCAACGGCACGGGAATCGTGCGGGAGCTCCTCCAGGAGCGCCTCCTCACCGGGCGACCGGAGGCGAGCCTCCTGGAAAAGCGCCTGGCCGACCTCGTCCGGCGGCATGACGTTCCCACGCTGGTCACCGAGCACGAGGTGTGGCACGCGGGTCGCTTCGTCGCGCGCGTCGACGCGGCGCTGCCGGAGTGCCGGCTGGCCGTCGAGGTCGACGGCTACGAGCACCACTCGTCCCCGGAGGCGTTTCAGCATGACCGGACCCGTCAGAACCGGCTCGTAGCGCTGGGCTGGACCGTGCTGCGCTTCACCTGGGACGACGTCGTCAGGCGTCCAGCGATGGTCGCCCAGACGATCCGCGAGGCCATCGACCGCCTGTCCGCGGCCTGATGCCCTCGAACTGTGGACCCCCACAACCGCATACCGGTGCTGAGCGCCCACAGAACCCGTCAGGGCTTGGGGGGGAGGGTCCTGAGGCCGAGATCCTTGAGCTGGGCGTCGTCGACGGGGGTGGGGGCGTGGGTCATGGGGTCGATGCCGGACTGGGGCTTCGGAAAGGCGATGACCTCACGGATGTTCTCTTCGCCGGCGAGGATGGCTACGAAGCGGTCGATCCCGATGGCGAAGCCGCCGTGGGGCGGGGCGCCGTAGCCGAACGGCGTGAGGAAGAACCCGAAGCGGCGCTGCGCCTCCTCTTCGTCGATGCCGAGCACGTCGAAGACCCGCTGCTGCATGTCCGGCTGGTGGATCCGGATCGAGCCGGAGCCGAGCTCCCAGCCGTTGAGCACGAGGTCGTAGGCCTTGGACCGCACCGACATCGGGTCGGACTCGAGCTTGTCGATGTCGTCGTCGTGGGGGTGGGTGAAGGGGTGGTGCGCCGCCTTCGGGCGCCCCTGAACGTCGTGGCCGACGAACATCGGGAAGTCGATCACCCAGACGTAGCGGTACGGGCCCTCCTGCACCGGGGGCTGACCCAGGTCGTTGCGCAGCGTCCCCAGCACCTCGCAGGCCGTCATCCACTCGTCGGCGACAAGCAAGAGCAGGTCGCCGGGCTCGGCGTCGAGCGCGGCGCGCAGAGCGGACTGCTCCGCCTCGGACAGGAACTTGGCCACCGGGCTGTCGAGGGCGCCGCCCTCCCCCACCCGCATCCAGACGAGACCCTTGGCCCCGAGCGCCTTGGCCCGATCGGTGAGGCCGTCGAGCTTGTTGCGGCCGTAGTCCGCTGACGCGCCGGCCACCCGCAACCCCTTGATCACGCCGGCGGAGGCGAACGCCTTGAAGTCGGTGGCCGCGAACACCTCGGTGAGCTCCACCAGCTCCATGCCGAAGCGCAGGTCGGGCTTGTCGACGCCGTACCGGTCCATGGCCTCGTGCCACGTGATCTGCGGGATCTCTCCGGGGCGCTCGCCCAGGACCGTTTCGGCCGCGTCGAGCACGGCCTCGGAGATGAACGCGAGGACCTCGTCCTGCGTGACGAAGCTGGCCTCGGCATCGAGCTGCGTGAACTCGTACTGCCGGTCGGCGCGCAGGTCCTCGTCCCGGAGGCAGCGAGCCAGCTGGTAGTAGCGGTCGGTGCCACCCACCATGAGGAGCTGCTTGAACAGCTGGGGCGACTGCGGCAGCGCGTAGAAGCTGCCTGGCACCTGGCGCGACGGTACGAGGAACTCGCGAGCGCCCTCGGGCGTCGACGGCATCAGCATCGGGGTCTCTACCTCGATGAAGTCCTGGCGGTCCATCGCCGCCCGGATGGCGGCGTTCACCCGGGCGCGGATCCGTAGGTTGCGCTGCATGCGCTCGCGGCGCAGATCCAGGTACCGGTAGCGGAGGCGGATCAGCTCGTCGACCTGGTCCGCCCGCTCGTCGATGGGGAACGGCGGCGGGGCGGCGGCGCTGAGGATCTCGACGGTGCAGTCCCCCACCTCGACGTGGCCGGTGGCCAGCGAGCCGTTGGTGGTGCCCTCCGGGCGGGGACGGACGGTGCCGGTGATGCGCACCACGAACTCGCTGCGCAGGTCGGCGGCGCCGTCGACCACGCACTGGATGACACCGGTGTGGTCACGCAAGTCGATGAAGGCCAAATGCTCACCGTGTTCGCGGCGGCGACCGACCCAGCCGCACACCGCTACCTGCTGGCCCTCGTGCTCGGGGCGCAGCTCCCCGCACATGTGGGTGCGCATCGGATCGGTCACTGGGTTCCCTCTTCCTCGATCGTGGCCTCGCCGTGATCGACCTGACCCTGGATGTGGTCCGGGAGGTCCGTCCAACCGACCGTGGCCTGCTCCCCGGTCTCCAGGTTGCGCACGGTCACGACCTCCTTGGCCAGCTCGTCCTCGCCCACGATGGCCGCGAAGCGCGCGCCACTCTTGCCAGCCACCTTCATCTGGGCCTTCATCGAGCGAGCGTCGAAGGCGCGGTCGGCGTGCACCCCGGCGAGGCGGAGCTGTTGCGTGAGCACGGTGGCGGCGCCGCCACCCGTGACGTCGACCACGAACGCGTCGAGCCGCTTGGGGGGTGCTGCGAAGACGCCCTCCGCGTCGCAGGTGAGCAACACGCGCTCGATGCCACTGCCGAAGCCGATGCCTGGAGTGGGAGGGCCTCCGAGCTGCTCGATGAGGCCGTCGTAGCGACCGCCCCCGAGGATGGTGGACTGCGCGTTGCCGAGGGCCGAGCTTTGGAACTCGAAGAGTGTGTGGGTGTAGTAGTCCAGGCCGCGCACGAGCGTCTCGTCCACCTCGAAGGCGATTTCGAGCGAACGCAGGCCGGCTTGCACCCGTTCACCGTGGGCGATCGACGCGGCGTCGAGGTGGTCTGCCATCCGAGGCGCGTCGGCCAGCACGGCTCGGGTGCCGTCATCCTTCGAGTCGAGCACCCGCATGGGATGCCCCTCGACCTTGGCGGCGTCGGCGGGCGGCAGGTCGCCTAGCCGAGAGCGCAACCACCCCTGCAGCACATCCGAGTAGGCACCCCTGTCCGCCGGGGTGCCCATGAAGTTGAGCACGAGGCGCCACTGACGGAGCCCGAGCACGGACAGGTAGGTGTGGCCGAGGGCGATGACCTCGACGTCGACGTCTGGGTCGGGCGACCCGATGCACTCCACACCCACCTGGTGATGCTGGCGCAGCCGTCCGGCCTGGGGCTGCTCGTAGCGGAATGCTGGCGTGGCGTACCAGACCTTCCACGGCACCGGCGGGCGGTGCTCCACGTAGGCGCGGGCCACGGGAGCGGTGCCCTCGGGGCGCAGGGCGACGTGGCGGCCGCCCTTGTCTTGGAAGTCGTACATCTCCTTGGCGACGACATCGGTGCCCTCACCGATGCGTTGGAACACCCCGATGTCCTCGAACATCGGCGACTGGATGAGTCCGTAGCCGAAGCGGTGGGCGACGTCGGCGAAGGTGGCCAGCAGAGCCTCCCACCGGGTCGACTCGGGCGGCAGCACATCCTGGGTGCCCTTGGGGGCACGGAAGTCGGGACGCTCGGCCATGGCGGCCGAGGGTACCGGAGCCCCCCGGCGCCCCCGAACTCCGTATGTCAGCTCACCCCGAGCAGATCGACGATGAACACAAGCGTCTCGTCGGGGCCAATCGCGCTGCCCGCGCCTTGGCGACCGTAGGCCTTGCCAGGTGGGATGACGATACGTCGGCGGCCACCGACCTTCATGCCGGCCACGCCCTCGTCCCAGCCTTTGATGACCTGACCGCCCCCGAGACCGAAGCTGAACGTCTCACCCCGGTCCCAGCTGGCATCGAACTGCTTGCGGGTGCGCCAGGACACGCCGACGTAGTGCACCTCCACCTGCGAGCCGGCGGTGGCCTCGTCGCCCTCGCCCACCTCGAGGTCCTCGGTGACCAGCTCGGCGGGAGGCGTCTCTCCGGGAGGGACGTACACATGGGGCTTGTCGTCAGGCATGCGAACGACCGTACCGCGCCCGCCGGAGGACCCCCTACGCTCGGCCGCCATGTCGCCGCCGTCCGCCCCTCGCCGCCCCCATCCGATCGTGACCCATGGGGATGAGCGCATCGACGAGTGGTACTGGCTCCGCAGCGACGACCGAAACGACCCGGAGGTGCTCGACCTGCTGGCGGCGGAGAACGCCTTCGTGGCGGAGTCGCTGGCCCACACCGACGACCTGCAAGCGGCCCTCTTCGCCGAGATGAAGGCCCGCATCAAGGAGACCGACCTGTCGGTGCCCTTCCGCAAGGATGGGCGCTGGTTCTACAGCCGTACGGAGGAGGGGCAGCAGTACCCCATCCTCTGCCGCACCGATCTCGCACCGCCGGCAGACCTGCCCGAGGACGAGGCAATGCCCGGTGAACAGGTGCTCCTCGACCTCAACGTCCTGGCCGGCGACAGCGACTACTTCGCTCTCGGCGCCTACGACCTGTCGCCCGGACAGGATCTGCTCCTGTACTCCACCGACCACGATGGCTCGGAGAAGTACACGATGCGCGTCCGCGACCTGCGCACCGGCGCCGACCTCGCCGACGTGATCCCCGAGACGACCTACGGCTCCGCCTGGGCCGGGGACTCAACACTGTTCTACGTGCGTCCTGACGCCACGATGCGACCGTTCCAGGTATGGCGCCATGAGGTCGGCACCCCCACCGCGGACGATGGGCTGGTGTACGAGGACCTCGATGAGCGCTTCTTCGTGGGCGTGGGCCTCAGCCTCACCGAGCAGTGGGTGCACATCTCGTCTGGTTCGAAGGTGACCTCCGAGGAGCTCCTCATCCCGGCCGCCGACCCGACCAGGGCGCCCCGCCTGGTGCAGCCGCGCCAGCAGGGCGTGGAGTACGACGTCACCCACGCCCCGAACCCTGTCGACGGCGACCGCTTCGTCATCCTCACCAACGCCGACGGGGCCGTGAACTTCAAGCTCATGACGACACCCGTCGACAACCTCGGACGAGAGGGCTGGGAAGAGCTGGTCGCACACCGGCCCGGGGTGAAGCTGGAGGGGCTGAGCGCCTTCGTCGGTCACCTCGTGCGGTACGAGCGACGCGAGGGCGTGCGCCGGATCGTGGTGATGCCGTACGTGGACGGCACCGATCACGAGCTGGCCATGCCCGAGGAGGTGTATGACACGGGCCCGGCCACCAACGCCGAGTTCGAGACCACCACCCTGCGGTTCGTCTACACCTCGCTGGTGACGCCGAGCACGGTGTTCGACGAGGCCCTCGACACGGGCGAGCGCACCCTCCTCAAGGCCACCGAGGTGCTCGGTGGCCACGATCCGAACGACTACGAGACGGGGCGCCTCTGGGCGACCGCCCCCGACGGAACCGAGGTGCCGATCTCCTACGTGCACCGAGCCGACGTGGTCCACGACGGCACCGCGCCGTGCCTGCTCTACGGCTACGGATCCTACGAGGCGTCGATCGACCCGTCCTTCTCGACGCTGCGACTCTCGCTGCTCGACCGGGGGTTCGTGTTCGCCATCGCCCACGTGCGCGGCGGCGGCGAGATGGGCCGCCCCTGGTACGACGACGGCAAGATGCTCCACAAGCGCAACACCTTCACCGACTTCATCGCCTGCGCCGAACACCTCGTGGCCGAGGGCTTCACCGCCCCCGACCGCCTCGTCGCCCGGGGGGCGTCCGCTGGCGGCCTGCTCATGGGGGCCATCGCCAACCTGCGCTCTGACCTGTTCGCGGCGGTGGTGGCCGAGGTGCCCTTCGTCGACTGCCTCACCACCATCCTCGACGAGTCCCTGCCCCTCACAGTCACCGAGTGGGAGGAGTGGGGGAATCCTGTCGAGGACCCGGATGTGTACGCCTACATGGAGGGCTACAGCCCCTATGACAACGTGCGCGAACAGCCCTACCCGGCCATCCTGGCCACCGGCGGCCTCAACGATCCGCGGGTGTCGTACTGGGAGCCGGCCAAGTGGGTGCAGAAGCTCCGCACCAGCACCACCAGCAGCAAGGTCGTGTACCTGAAGACGGAGATGGGCGCGGGCCACCAGGGGCCATCGGGTCGCTACGACGCATGGAAGGACGAGGCCTTCGTGTTCGCCTTCATCCTCAACGCCCTCGGCCTGGTCGACGGCGCCGACGCGGCCTAGGCGCCCAGCGCGCTGAGCAGACTGTCGGCGGCGTCGGCCGCGGCGGCGAGGTCCCCGTCGTCGGCGGCAGTGCGCAGGTCGACGAGGGCGGCGCTCACCGCGTCGCGCTGAGCCCCGAGGATGTGGACAACCCTGGCCGCGATGGTCTCGAGCACGGCGACATCACCGAGCACCGCGGCGGCCTCGTCGGCCTCCGCGTCGACAGTGACCTGGTGGGCCCACTGGGCCAGACGGTCGGCGTCGACGTCGGCCACCTCCCGGTGCTGCACCTCAAGGTCGAGGACGGCCCAGGTGACGAGGAGCGACGCCGTGCCGGCATCAGCAGTGGCACGATCGGCCACTGCCCCCTCGAGCTGGTCGAGGGCGTAACCGAGCCGCGCCACGAGCAGCGGCGGGTGGTCGTCGGCGGTGTAGGTCTCGAGCGCCGCCCGGAGCTCGGTCACCTTGGTGGTGGCGGCGTCCCAGTCGCCGGCGGCCGTCTGCTCGAGGCCGGTGGCGGCGCCTGTCGAGATCGTCGAGAGCTCGGCGGGGACCGGGCCTCCGACGGCGTCGATGGGCACAGCCAGCGCCAGGGTGATCAGCTCGTCCTCCACCTCTACGTGGGCCATGAACTCGCTGTAGCCGGGGGCAAAGGTCTTGTCCTCCTTGATGCCGTCCATCAACAGCTCCTCGACGAGGAGGGCGCCCTCGATCGGGCCACGCGGCCCGTCCACGGTCTCCGTGGTCGACTGCACCGTGACCTCCTCGAACACGAAGTCGGGGATGTTCTCGGGCCGGTACACATCGCCCACCTGGGGATCGGCCGGCATGATCATCCCCGGAGGACCGTCCTTGCCCGCCAGCCACGTGCCGTCGGTGTTGGCGATCTCGCCGTCCTCGTAGTTGGCGACGTCCTCCCCGAAGTACCACACCGACCCGTCGTCGGCTTGCGCGAAGAAGTCGACGGCCGCCTCGAGGATGCGCCCGTCCTGATAGGCCACGAACTGCGACTGGACCGTCTCGACGGCCTGGCCGTCCCACTCGATGACCTTCGTCTCCGGGAGGGGCGTGACCTCGAAGTGGAGCTTGGCACCGGCCTCCTCGCCGTCCTGGATGAACTGTGTGATCTCGGTGACCGGGAAGAGCGGGTTGGTGATCTCGGTGGGGTGGGAGAACGTCGGCGGCTCGAGATCGACCCGCTCGCTATCGGGGGCCGTGACCAGGGTCGGCTCAGCCGTGGTCGTGGTGTCGCCGGCGCCCGTCTTGTCAGGCTTCGAGCTGTCACCGCAACCGGCGATCAGGAGCACGGGGACCAGGCCCGCCGCCACGAGGCGCCACACGCCACCGGCATCGGCATCGGCATCGCTGCGATCGTCCATCAGGGGCTCCTCGGGTCGGGGCGCAGCCCACGCCGCGCACTCCCAGACCATGCCCGTTGTCACCTGAACGACAGTTGAACGCGGCTGAAGTCTCAGCCCGCTTGGTCGGGCACCACTCGGTATGCCTCGTCTACCTGGCAACGTGCGCTGTGCTCACCAGCGAACCCCCAGGTCACTGACGAGCGTGAGGCCGCCACATACCGGGTCGAATTGGCCTCAGCTCGGTGTGCCCCTGGCAATGTCCTCGAACTGCGCCCGGGTGGGTACGTCTGCGGGACGGCCGAGATCGGGGTCGCGCGCAAGAAACGCTTCGATCCGCTCGATGACCGCAGGACGACCCAACGCCTCCGGTGGCGGCGAGAAGAGATGCACCATCTCGGCGACGGCGTCGCCGACGAGGGCGTCGGTCTGGGCGCAGGCGAACGCGGCCGCCACGAGACGAGCGACCGGATCTTCAGGGGCGGCGAGACGCTCTCCCGCCAGTCCTGCGTCGAGCCGCAGCATCCCGGCGGCGTCGGCCGCCACCTGCGTGTCGAACCAGATGCCGAGGTTGTCCTGCGTCCATCGATCGAAGCTCTCCACGAACCCGATCGGATCGACGGCGGCCCCCTCCGCCTCATTGGCGAGGTGTTGGGCGTGCCAGAAGGCCATGGACGTTCCGCGACCAAGGGTGGGGTTCGTGTGGAGCGCGGCATCCCCGACGGCCACGACGCCGCCGATGACCGGTCCATCGTCGTCAACGAGACGTCGCCGGCGATTCTCGATCCTCGCCATCATGGAAATGTCGGTGATGGGATCACCGACGGCGATCCATGGAGCCGTGAGCGGGACCGCCTCGAGGAACCGCCGGTGCACGACCGGGTTACGAAGGGCCGAGCGGTACGGATCTCGGACGGACAGGGCGACCGTGAGCGAGAAGGTGTCGTTGTCACCAGCGAAGGCCAACACCGTGGCGTAGTCGAGGGCGGTGGCACCGGGCACCCGCATGATGGGGGCCTCGCATCCCGCTCTGACCCGGTAATAGCGCGTCAGGTAGAAGAAGCCGAGGGGGTGCACCTCTTCCACCAGAGGGCGGGCCCCGACCTCAGCCAACCAAGTCGGAAGCGCAGACCTCCGGCCACCGGCGTCCACCATGAGATCGGCCGGAAGGACGCAACCGTTCTGCGTGTACACCTCCGCGACGATGGGCACGGCGCCGGGCCGCGTGCCGATCCCGGTGACCGCATCGCCAGAGCGCACCGTGACACCGGCCTCGCATTCGACCGCACGCCGAAGGACGCCCTCTGCGACAAGCCGACGACTCAACAGCATGGCCTCACCATCAACCCCGCCAGCGCCTACCGATGCGGACTGTTCCCGCACTCCTCGCTCAAGGAGGGACGCGAGTACATCCGGCGCGTCCTGTACGAGCACTTGCCTTGCTCGAGCCAAGAGCACGTGCGACTGCTCGGACTGCGGTGCGCCCGGACGGCGCCATCGGTCAGCGTCGTCCTCCGCGCTGTTCCCCGGTGGCGCCGCGTCCCGTTCAACGATCGTCACTGCGTGGCCACGTCGAGCCAGGAACAGCGATGCCGACAGGCCAGCGAAGCCACCACCGGCGATCACGATCTGCGACACAGCCACCTGCCTTATTCGACAGCGCAGGGCGCTCACGCCACCTCAATGCGCCAGGAGAGGGAACTATCGCACACGCCTCTACGAGCGGAGCTTTGGGCAGGATCGATCGCCGACCCATTACCCGTCACGGCCCGCTACGGAACTCCGGGTCGATGAGCGTTGTGCTCACATCGTCACGACGCTGATTTCGGTTCTGATCGCACCGATGCGACGAACGCCACGTAAGGACTGACTTCTGCCCTACCCGCCCTGGCCGGGGACCGCTCGATACGCCTCGTCTACATCCCAATGTGCGCTGTGCTCACCGGCGAAACCCCAGGTCAGATTCGAGCGTCACGGCCACATATATCGAGTCGAACCACATCATCAAGGGAGACGTTTGGCGCACCGATCACCTCGGGGAGCGGGCTCGCCGGACCTCGGGGGACCCTTAGGGTCCTTCGAGGCGGCTGCGCAGGTTGCGAGCGTACGTGCGCGGAGAACCGGGCCCGTGGTCGCGGTAGGCGAGCGGAAGCCGAACGGCGGCAAGGTGTGCTTCCCTAGACGGGATAGCGAATGATGCAGAACTCGTTTCCGAACGGGTCTTGCATAATTGCCCATTCGAGCACTGGTGCTCCGTCGGCCTCGTAGATCGCAGGCGGCTTGAGCACCTTCCCCCCGACCGCCTCAATCTGCTGACACGCCACGCCGACATCATCCACGCGGAAATCGAGATGCGTCCCACTGTTGTGACTCACCTGGCCCTGCGGGACGAGCTGCAACAGCATCCACGGCTCGGAGGGCGACGCGTCACCGGAATCGAGGATGGAGAACTGGCCACCTTGCCGGCCTCGTGGAGCCAGCCCGGAGACAGCAGACCAGAACCGCTCACCCTCTCCAAGATCAGTGACATTGACGACGGGCTTCCACAACTTGGCGATGCCATCTTGAGGCACAGCGAATCTCCTCGTCTTTCCGCCACCAAACGGCGGCGGAACCCCTAACGGGATGGAAACGGCCCAACAATCGGTGCCGTTCTTTCTAGCATCCGCGGCGGCCTGCCGACGTCGAAGAGCCACGTGGTAACGCGCGACGTGTCGGCGTTCACGTAATCCCGCAGCTGGACGCTTCGGCGTTCAGGTAATCCCGCAGCCCTTCGTCTTCGAGACCGGCCCGCAGTTCGTGCCCGTCCTGCTCCGCCAGCGCGATCACGCCCGCACCCACCACCAGCCCGACCGCGCCAACCTCTACGACAACCTCATCACCACCGCGGAGGCGACCTCACCTTGACACCGATCCTGCGTATAACGCCGGGTCGGCGCGTTATCCAGCACCGGACCGCTGGGCTATCGGCACATCGGCGCGCAGGAGAACCTTCGGGGCGAAGCGAACTGCACTACATGGCGGAACGGCCCTGGTGGAGACAACTCTACGGTCAGCCCCCCATCGCGAATCCGACCTGGTGGGGCAAGAGCCTGGTGACGCGAGTCGGAATGATCTTCAGCGGCATCTGGGGCGTCAACCTGATCTTCCGTCTGCTGTTCCCCGAGAAACTTGGCGGTGGGGCGTGGATCTTCGCCGGCCTCACGCTGGCCTCCTTGATCGCTCTTCTACTCGGTCTTGCCCGAGAGCACCGACAACGATGAACGGGACGTAAAGCGACTTCGCAGCGGCGCACCGAATGCCGGATCTGGACGCGTCCCGCACGATCCCTATCGCTCCGAGGTTGGCCTCGGCCCGGCTGCCTCCGCCGCCGGGTAGTGGGCGCAGCAGAAGTGGCGGTCTCGCCTTCCTGCCTACCCGCCCTGGCCCGGGACGACGCGGTATGCCTCGTAGACGGCGTCGATGCCCTTGAGGGTGGCGAGCAGGGAGTCGAGGTGGCCCGGGTCGGCCAGCTCGAACTCGAAGCGCATCTTGGACACCCGGTCGGGCCCGGTATGGGTGGTGGAGCTCAGGATGTTGACGTGGTGATCGCTCATCGACGCAGCGACATCGCGCAGCAGGCGGCCGCGATCGAGGGCCTTGACCTCGATGGCGGCTACGAAGGTGCCGTCGTGGGACTCGTCCCACTCAACGTCGATGAGGCGGTCCTTCTGTCCGGCCGCCAACGAGACAGCGTTGGCGCAGTCGGCCCGGTGCACTGATACGCCTCGCCCGCGCGTCACGAAGCCGAGGATCTCGTCGCCCGGCACCGGCGTACAGCAACGGGAGAGGCGCACCATGATGTCGTCCAGCCCCTCCACGTGCACCCCTGCCGGTGGGCGCTGAGCGGACCCAGGACGGCGGGGCTGGCGCACCGTGGTGGGCAGCACCTCATCGTCCTCGTTGGACGGGTCGATCTCGCGCAGCTTCTTGGCAATGCGAGCCGCGATGGCCTTGCCAGAGACGTGGCTATCGCCGACGGCGGCGTACAGGGCGTCGAGGTCGACGTAGTTCAGCTCGCGGGCGGTGTCGGCCAGGAACGACCCTTGAGCCAGCTTCTGCACGGGCAGACCCTCGCGGCGCAGCGCCTTCACGAGCTCCTCTCGCCCGTTCTCGACGGCGTCCTCGCGACGCTCGCGGGAGAACCACTGGCGGATCTTGGCTTCGGCGCGCGGCGTGGCCACGATTCGCTGCCAGTCGCGCGAGGGCCCGGCGCCCTCCACCTTTGAGGTGACGATCTCCACTGCGTCACCCGAGGACAGCTTCGAGTCGAGCGGTACGAGGCGACCGTTCACCCGGGCGCCGATGCAGGCATGCCCCACCTCGGTGTGGATGGCGTAGGCGAAGTCGATCGGCGTGGCACCGGCCGCGAGGGTGACGACCTTTCCCTTCGGTGTGAAGACGAAGACCTCATCCTGCTCGAGGTCGATCTTCAGGTTGTTCATGAACTCGTCGGGGTCCTGGGTCTCCGACTGCCAGTCGACGATGCGATTGAGCCAGGCCGCATCGGCCGACGCCGCCGCGCCGTTGACGTCCTTGTACTGCCAGTGAGCCGCCACACCCTGCTCGGCCCGAGCGTGCATCTCCCACGTGCGGATCTGCACCTCAAGCGGCTTGCCCTGGGGACCCACCACGGTGGTGTGGAGGCTCTGGTAGAGGTTGAACTTGGGCATGGCCACGTAGTCCTTGAACCGGCCCTGCACCGGCTTCCAGGTGGCGTGGATCGACCCGAGGGCGGCGTAGCAGTCCTTCACCGAATCGACGATGACCCGGATCCCGACCAGATCGAAGATGTCGTCGAACTCCCGACCCTTGACCACCATCTTCTCGTAGATGGAGTACAGGTGCTTCGGTCGACCGGTGACCTCGGCGTTGATCCGCAGCTCGGCTAGGCGCTCCCGCACCTGTTCGAGCACCTGCGTGAGGTAGAGGTCGCGCTCGGGGCTGCGGGTCGACACCATGTGGTCGATCTCGGCGTAGCGCTTCGGGTACATGGCGGCAAAGGACAGGTCCTCCAGCTCCTGGCGCACCTCCTGCATGCCGAGGCGGTGGGCTAGGGGTGCGTAGATGTCCAGCGTCTCGCGCGCCGTGCGCGCCTGGTTGAGCTCCGGCATGGCGGCGATGGTGCGCATGTTGTGGAGGCGGTCGGAGAGCTTGATGATCAGGACCCGGAGGTCCTTGGCCATGGCCACAAGCATCTTGCGCATGGACGCGGCCTGCTGGGCCTCCTTGGTGTCGAACTGGATGCGGTCGAGCTTGGTGACACCGTCGACGATGGCGGTGACGTCGCTGCCGAAGTCGGCCTCGAGGTCCGCCAGGGTGATGCCGGTGTCCTCCACGGCGTCATGCAGAAGGGCGGCGGCCACGGTGACGTCATCGAGGCCGAGGTCGGCCACGATGCGGGCCACCGCCAGCGGGTGCTGGATGTAGGGCTCGCCCGAGCGGCGGTACTGCCCCCGGTGGGCCTCCGCGGAAGTGAGGTAGGCGCGGGCGATGCGGGCGGTGGGGGCCTTCGGGTGTCGGGCCCGGTAGGCGACCAGGAGGGGGGCGACCTCGTCCGCGGGAGGACGCTCGCCTCGCCTCCAGGGCAGAACCCGGTCGACCGTGGGCATGGCTCGCTCCTCTAGGCCTCGACGAGCAGCGATCGCACGTCGCGCGCCCCCAGTGTCGCCCGCCCGGCCAGGAACCCCAACTCCAAGAGCACGTGGACGCCAACCACCGTGGCGCCCAGCCCCTCGATGAGCGCACAGGCGGCCGCGGCGGTGCCCCCGGTGGCAAGGACGTCGTCGACCAGCAGCACGCGGTCGCCGGCGACGGCAGCGTCGCGATGAGCCTGGACGGCGTCGATGCCGTACTCAAGCTCGTAGGCCTGCTCGACCACCTCCCACGGGAGCTTGCCGGGCTTGCGGATCGGAATCAGCGAGGCGCCGAGACGGTACGCCACCGGGGCCGCCAGCAGGAACCCGCGCGCCTCGATGCCGGCCACCCGGTCGATGTGCGCCCCCGCCCACGCGTCGACGATGGCATCGATCGTGAAGCTGAAGGCTTCGACGTCGGCCAGCAGCGGGGTGATGTCCATGAACGCCACGCCAGACTTGGGGAAGTCAGGCACATGCCGTAGGTAGGCCCGCAGCCAGGACACGTCACGCGGCATCGCCTCAGGGTAGGGGCAACGCCCGAACGGCTAGCGCTTCTTGCCCTTCTTGCGTGGGCGCGGCGGAATGGCACGACCTGACAAGGACGGCGGCGCGGTGGGGGCGGACACCCCGCCGGGGTCCTTCACCTCCACGTCACCTGTGACGATCGCGGATACCGGCGCGGGACTCTGTCGGCCGGCCAGCCGCTCCTTCAGATCCCGGTACCGAGGCTCCCGCTCCTTGAGAACGACGAGGAGCGGAGAGGCGATGAAGATCGATGAGTAGGCGCCCGCGAAGAGCCCGACGAGCAGGGCCAGCGCGAACTCTTCGAGGGTGGTGGCGCCCAGCACGAACGATCCGAGCACCAGCAGCGAGGCCACCGGCAGCAGCGCAGTGATCGAGGTGTTGAGGGAGCGCATCAGGACCTGGTTGAGGGACAGGTTCACCATGCCGCCGTAGGTGAGGTTGTGGCTCGTGCCGACGAGCGGGGTGTTCTCATCGACCTTGTCGAACACCACGATGCCGTCGTAGATCGAGAACCCGAGGATCGTGAGCAGGGCCACCACCGTGGCCGGGGTGACCTCGAACCCAGCCAGCGAGTACACGCCGATGGTGACCAGGATGTCGTGCACGAGAGCCACCACCGTGGGGATGGCCATCTTCAGCTCGAAGCGGAACGTGATGTAGATGGTCAGGGCGATCAGGAAGAACACCAGCGCCCGCAGGGCCTTCTCACTGATCTCACGCCCCCATGACGGCCCCACCGAGGTGAAGCTGACGTCATCGACGTTGGTGCCGGTGAGCTCGGCGAGGGCCCGGCTCACGTTGTTGGCGGACTCGAGGTCGAGCGCTTCTGACTCGACGCGCAACCGAGTCTCGCCCTCGGCCTCGAGGGTCTGGATGGTGGCCGCCTCGACGCCCTGCTCGGCCACGGCGGCCTCCGCATCCTCCAGGGACACGTCCGAATTGCCCACCGCCACCTCCCACACGACGCCGCCTTCGAAGTCGATGCCGAGGTTGAGGCCGCGGTTCAACAGCGACACGAGGCCCACGGCGATGACGACACCGGAGATGATCAGCCACTTCCGGAGCTGGCCGACGAAGTCGTAGGCGGTCTCGCCGTGGTACAGCCGGGTCCAGATGGAGCGGCGCTCGGCCACCGGGCTGGTCGGGGTGCTCACGGGACCGTCCCTTCGATCGGTGCCACCATCGAACGGCGCGTGCTCGGCGTTCCCAGACCACGCGCAACGCCCCACCACCGCGCGTCGGTGAAGATCCGGCTGCTCCCCATGAGCCTGACCACGGGGCGGATGAAGAACCACGCCACCACCACGTCCAGGGCGGTGGCGAGGGCAAGGAAGAAGGCGAAGCCGCGCACGGGGCCGACGGTGAGGATGTAAAGCAGGACCGCGCCGATCAGGCTGGCCACGTTGGCGGCGAGGATGGTTCGGAAGGCGCGCTTCCAGCTGCGCTCGGTGGAGCTGCGCAGCGTGCGGCCGAGGCGCACGTCATCCTTCAGGCGCTCGAAGTACACGACGTAGCTGTCCACGGTTACACCGACCGACACGACCAGGCCCGTGACGCCGGCCAGGCTGAGGGCGAGGCCCTGCGTCTGGCCCAGCCAGCAGATGATGGCGTAGTTGAGGGCCGACCAGATCATGAGCCCGAGGAGCACCACCACACCGAGGGCCCGGTAGTAGGCAATCATGTAGAGCACCACGAGACCGAGCCCGACCAGACCGGCGATGAGCCCGGCCTGCAGGGAGTCCTTGCCGAGGGTGGGTGAGACGGTCTGCACCGTCTGGGGCTCGAGGTTCACCGGCAAGGAGCCGTAGCGGAGCACGAGGGCCAGGTCCTTGGCCTCCGACTCGCTGAAGCTGCCGGTGATCTGGATCCCGTCGGCCTCGAAGGACGGCTGCTGGATCGTGGGGGCCGACTTCACCTCTGAGTCGAGGACGATGGCCAGCTGACCCGTCGGGCAGGTGGGCGACTGGGCGAAGCAGTCAGCGGCGATGGCGTTGAACGCGTCGATGCCGTCACCACCCTTGATCTCGAGAGCGACGGTCCAAACGCCGTCCTGACCAAGCTCAGCGCGAGCGGTCTTCACGATCGTCCCCGTCGCCCCGGCCGGGCCGAGCTGATAGGTGTTGGCCGCCTTGCCGTCCTCCCCTGGCTCCTCGAGCAGCACCGTCGCCTCGGGGGTGTCCTCCTCCCGAGGCGTCAGCTCGAGTCCCGGCGGGTCGCTGGGCTCCCCCGCCGCCGTCGTGGTGGTGCTCGGGTCCTGGAACGGCGTGGCCCCGCCGGCCTGGCTCTGGCCCTCCACTGGCGCCGCTGCGGTGGTGGTCGTCTCGCCCGCCACGGTCGTGGTGGTCGAGCCGTCGCTGGCGGTGGTGACCGTGGTGGAGGTGGACAGGTCGTCGAGGTCGCCCGGGAGGGTGAAGAGCACGGGCCGGAAGCGCAGCTCGGCGGTGGCGCCCACCAGCTCAAGTGCCCGCTGCTGGTTCTCGACGCCCGGCAGCTGCACCACCACCGAGCTTCCCTGGCGGGCGATCTCCGGCTCAGCGACCCCGAGGGCGTCGACGCGGCTGCGGATGATCTCGATCGTCTGCGACAGCGCCTCGTCACTGGCGTCCTTGGTGGGCTGCAGCACCACCGACACGCCACCCTGGAGGTCGAGGCCCAGCTGCGGCGAGGTATCAGTCACGAGTACCGCCCCAAGGGCGAGACCGGCGGTCAGGACGATGAAGACGAGGGGGGTGAGCTTCTTGCGACGCATTGGGGTGGGGCGGCGGGCCGCCTGGAGAGGGGGCCGGGGCGCCGGAGGAGGTTAGCCATACGCCGTCTGGATCCGCGAACGCACGCTGTCGAGGGTGCCGGCCTCGACAGCGGCTCGCACCTCCTCCACCAGGCGCAGTGTCCACCACAGGTTGTGGATGGTGAGCAGGCGAGGTGCGGTGGGCTCGTCGACCACGAGAAGGTGGCGCAGGTAGGCACGAGACCAACGAGCGCAAACGGGGCAGCCGCACTGCTCGTCGAGCGGCACGTCGGCCATCGTGTTCTCGGCCCGCTTGAGGTTGTAGCGGCCGCGGCTGGAGAGGATCGTGCCATGGCGGGCGAGCCGGGTGGGCAGCACGCAGTCGAACAGGTCGATGCCCAGAGCCACCGCTTCCACGATCCCGATGGGGTCGCCGAGGCCCATGAGGTAGCGAGGCTGGTCCTCCGGAAGCAGGGGCAAGGTGACCGCGAGCGTCTCCAACATGACGTCGCGCGACTCTCCCACGGACAGGCCGCCGACGGCATAGCCGTCGAAGCCGATGGCCACCGTGCGTTGGGCGCTCTCTTGGCGCAGCCCGACATCGGTGCCACCCTGCAGGATGCCGAACTGGTTGAGCTCGGGCCGGTCTTGGCCCAGGAAGGTGGCCCGGGCCCGCTCCGCCCAGGCCGCCGTGCGGTCGACGGCCGACCGGAGGACTGCGTCGGTGGACGGGAGCGGCGCACACACGTCGAGCACCATCTGGATGTCGCTGCCCAGCAGGGTCTGGATCTCCACGGCGGACTCGGGCGTAAGCCGATGGGTGCCACCGTCGTAGGTGGACTTGAAGGTGACGCCGGCGTCGTCGAGGGCGACGTTGCCACTGGGCTCCAACGAGAATATCTGGTAGCCGCCAGAGTCGGTGAGAACGTGACCCGACCAGTCGGCGAAGCCGTGCAGACCCCCCATACGCCCAATGAGGTCCGCGCCGGGCTTGAGCATCAGGTGATAGGTGTTGCCGAGCACGATCTGCACGCCGAGATCCGTGAGGTCGGCGGCGGACAGGGTGCGCACGGCGCCCCGCGTGCCCACCGGCATGAAGCACGGCGTCCGCACCTCGCCGCGGGCGGTGCGGATCACGCCCGCCCGGGCCCCGCCCGCGCGGGCCGTCACCTCCATCGAGAGGGTCATCCGCGCTCCCCTCGCAGGAACATGGCGTCGCCGAAGCTGAGGAACCGGTAGCCGGTTCGCAGCGCCTCGTCGTAGAACGAGCGCCAGCGCGGACCGACGAAGGCGTCGACCAGCACCAAGAGGGATGACCGGGGCTGGTGGAAGTTGGTAAGGAGAGCGCCGACGAGAGCGAAGGGCCGCTCGCCGTGGATGAACAGCTCGGTGCGACCGCAGAGCGCACCAGTGGCGGCGGCCGATTCGAGGGCCCGCACCGTGGTGGTGCCGATGGCCACCACCCGCTCCGCGCCCTGGCAGGCGTCCATGGTGGCCTCGGGGACTCGGTAGCGCTCACCGTGCATCTGGTGGTCCTCCACCTTGTCGACGGCGATCGGTCGGAAGGTGCCGAGCCCGACCACCAGCTCCACCGGCTCGACGCGCGCGCCCGTGGCCCGCACCTGGTCGAGCAGGGCTCGGGTGAAGTGCAGACCAGCGGTGGGGGCGGCCACCGAGCCAGGCTGTTCGGCATAGGTGGTCTGGTAGCGCTCAGGGTCGGCCAGCGGCGCGGTGATGTAGGGAGGGAGGGGCACGGCACCGTGGCGGTCGAGAACGTCGAGCAGATCGGCGCCCTCGGGCAGGCCGATGTCCACGACGCGACGCCCTTCCCCGAGGTCGTCGCCGACCACCACGGTGAGGTCGGAGCCGGCGGTCAGCGCGGTGCCCGGCGGCAGCTTGCGGCCGGGGCGCACCAGCGCCTCCCACCGCCATGGTTCAGCCCCGTCGATCGGCTCGAGCAGCAACACCTCCGCGGCGCCGCCGTTCGGGCGACGGAGGTGGAGTCGGGCCGGAAGGACGCGGGTGGTGTTCACGACCACCACGTCGCCGGGTCCGACCAGCCCGACCAGGTCAGCGATGTGGCCGTGGCGGGGTGGTCGCCCTACGCCCTCATCGATCAGCAAGCGGGCCGCATCACGCGGTTCGACGGGGACCTGCGCGATGGCCTCCGACGGGAGGTGATAGTCGACGGCGGAGGTGTCCATGGGCCCCACCAGTGTCACGAGCGCGGCCGGCGGCGGCGAATCGCCTCAGCCGAAGAGGTCGGGCGTCGGGTTTCCGCCGAGGACGTGACGGGGGGCGGCCAGGCCGAGGTGGGTGAAGGCGGCGGCGGTGGCCACGCGACCCCGAGGCGTGCGCATCAGCAGGCCCCCTTGGATGAGGAACGGCTCGTAGACGTCCTCCACCGTCTCGGTCTGCTCGCCCACGCTGATCGCCAACGTGGACAGGCCTACAGGGCCGCCCCCGAAGCGCTCACAGATGGCGGAGAGGATGGCGCGGTCGACCTTGTCCAGGCCGCGCTCGTCGACGCCGAAGGTGGCCAGGCCGGCGGAGGCGGTGGGGAGGTCGACGGTGCCGTCTCCCTTCACCTCGGCGAAGTCACGCACTCGGCGCAGGAGCCGGTTGGCGATGCGCGGCGTGCCACGGGCCCGGCCGGCGATCTCGCGAGCCCCGGCGGCGTCGACCTGCACGCCGAGGATGCCGGCCGCCCGGGTGACGATCTCCTCCAGCTCGCCTGGCTCGTAGTAGTCGAGCCGGGCCACGAGGCCGAACCGGTCGCGGAGCGGGCCGGTGATGGAGCCAGTGCGGGTGGTGGCGCCCACCAGCGTGAACCGCGGCAGATCGAGGCGGATCGACCGGGCCGCTGGACCCTTGCCCAGCACGATGTCGATCTGGAAGTCCTCCATGGCCGGGTAGAGGACCTCCTCCACGATGCGAGGCAGGCGGTGAATCTCGTCGATGAAGAGGACGTCGCCCTCACCGAGCTGGGAGAGCATGGCAGCGAGGTCGCCGGCCCGCTCGATGGCCGTACCAGAGGTGACGTTGACGGCCACACCCATCTCGCTGGCGATGATCCCGGCCAGCGTCGTCTTGCCGAGCCCGGGTGGCCCGGCCAGAAGGATGTGGTCGACCGCCTGGGCCCGCCGCCGGGCCGCCTCCAGGATGATCTCGAGGTGTTCCTTGAGCTCACGTTGGCCGGAGAACTCCGCCAACGTGCGGGGCCGGAGGCTGACGTCCACCGTCACCTCCGCCTCGTCGCCCAGCTCCTCAGCCCGCAGCAGCTCCTCCCGCATGGTGCCCGTCTACCGCCGCGCGATTGCGAGGCGCTGGAGGGCGTCGCGCAGGAGGCTGCCGGCGTCGCCATCATCGGGGAGATCAGCCATGACGTCACGCAGCTCGGCCTCGGTGTACCCGAGGCCGACGAGGGCGTCTCGCACGTCCGCCCGCACCGCCCCCGGGCCTCCCGCCATCGCGCGACCGGAGCTCGCCAGCACCTCGCCGAGATCCGGGATGGACAGGCGCGACTTGAGGTCGATGAGCAGGCGCTGGGCCGTCTTCTTGCCCACCCCCGGAACGAGGCAGAGCGCACCGAGGTCGTCGTCGGCCACCACGCGCGCCAAGGCGACTGGCGAGTGGATTGACAGGATGGCCAGCGCCAGGGCCGGCCCGACGCCATGCGCCCCGATGAGCGCCTCGAAGCACGTGCGCTCGTCCTTGGTGGCGAAGCCGTAGAGGGTGACGGCGTCCTCTCGTTGGTGGTGGTGCACCCAGCAGAACACCTCGTGGCCGACCTCCCCGAGGGAGATGGTGGTGGTGGGGCTCACCAGCACCCGGTACCCGACGCCGGCTACCTCGACGGTGACCTCCGCATCGCCCCGATCGAGCAACGCGCCGCGCAGCGAGCCGATCACCGGGCCACCGCCCGGGCCACGGCGCCGCGCATGGGGGCGTGGGCGATATGGCACAGGGCCAGGGCCACCGCATCGGCGGCATCCACCGGTCGGAGGGGTTGAGAGATCCCTAGGAGTGTCTGCACCATGCGCTCCATCTGGTCCTTGGACGCGCCACCCACGCCGGCCACGGCCTGCTTGACCTGGTTCGGGGAGTACTCCACCACCTCACAGCCTGCCGCCACCGCCTCGGCCATGGCGATGCCGGCGGCCTGGGCAACAGGGATGGCGGTGCGCACGTTCACCTGGAACAGCACCCGCTCGATCGCCAGCACCGCGGGACGGTGCTCCCGGAGCAAGGCCCGGAGGTCGAGCTGGATCTCCGCCAACCGCTGCGGCGTGGGCAGCGAAGGCTCGGTGCGCAGCACGCCGAACGCCACGGCCTGCACACCAGCGGCCTGCTGGTGCACGACGCCGTACCCGCATCGGGACAGCCCGGGGTCGATGCCGAGGACGTACACGCGTTCGACCGTACCCGGTGGCCAGGCGCCACGCGCGGATCTGGCCTACTGCGCGGACCTGACCGCCGAGATGAGCTCGTCAGTGGAGCGGAAGGTGAGGCCGGCGACCGCCTTGTGGGCGTAGCGGACGACGCCCTCGGCATCCACCACGTACGCGGAGCGGCGGTAGAAGCCGAGCGGGCCGAGGATGCCGTAGGCATCCCCCACCGCCTTGTCGGCGTCGGCCAGCAGCGGGAAGGCGAAGCCACCCTGCTTGCAGGAGAACTCGTCGTGGCTGGCCACCGACTGGGGGCTGATGGCCAGCACCTGGGCACCTACCTCGGTGAAGGAGTCGATCCCCTCCGTGTAGGTGTTGAGCTGGCGGGTGCAGACTGGTGTGCTGTCGCCCGGGTAGAAGACGAGCACGACGACCTGCCCGCGGTAGTGGGCCAGCGCGTAGTCGCGGCGGCCGCCGTCCGTGTTGTCGCTCCCCGGCAGGGTGAAGGCAGGGGCGGGCCTACCGACCTCGGCGCCCATCAGGCCTCAATCCCCTCGAGGATGGCGTCGGAGATGTCGAAGTTGGCGTAGACGTCCTGCACGTCATCATTTTCCTCCAGGGCATCCATCATCCGCAGCACCTTCTTGGCCGCCTCGGCGGTGTCGATCTGGATGGTGGCCGTCGGCACCATGGTGAGCTCCGAGGAGGCGACCTTGACGCCCCCCTCCTCCAGTGCGGCGCGCACCGCGTGGAGCTCGGTGGGCGGGGTGGTGATGTGCCAGACCTCGCCGTCGTCGGCCAAGTCCTCGGCGCCGGCGTCGAGAGCGAGCAGCAGCAGGTCGTCCTCCTGCATCGCCCGGTCGGCCACCACCGTGCCCTTGCGCTCGAACTGCCAGGCCACCGCGCCGGGCTCGGCCATAGACCCACCCAGCTTGGTGAACAGGTTGCGGATCTCGGCGCCGGTGCGGTTGCGGTTGTCGGTGAGCACGTCCACCAGCACCGCCACGCCCCCCGGCGCGTAGCCCTCGTAGGTGATCGATTCGTAGATCACGCCCTCGAGGTCGCCGGTGCCGCGCTTGATGGCACGCTCGATGGTGTCGATCGGCACGGAGGAGTCACGCGCTTTCTGGAACATCGTGCGCAGCGTGGGGTTCATGTCGGGATCGCCCCCTCCTTCACGCGCGGCCACCTCCACCTGGCGGATCAGCTTGGCGAACAGCTTGCCGCGAGCGGCGTCGGCGGCACCCTTCTTGTGCTTGATGGTTGCCCACTTGGAATGGCCGGACATTCAGATCCCCCTCAGGAAGTGGTCGTGAAGACGGTGGTCAAGGGTCAGCTCCGGGTGGAAGGCGGTGACGGTGACCGCACGCTGGCGGCACAACACTGGATGGCCGTCGACGGTGGCCAGCACCTCGACGTCCGGGCCGGCCCGCTCCACGAACGGCGCTCTGATGAAGACGGCGCGGAAGGGCTGCTTGCCCAGATCGGCCAGCTCCAGGTTCGCCTCGAAGGAGTCCACCTGGCGCCCGAAGGCGTTACGACGGACCGAGATGTCCACGATCCCGAAGCAGCGCTGGTCGGCCCGCCCGTCGAGGATCTCAGAGCCGAGGAGGATCATGCCCGCGCAGGTGCCCAGCGCCGGCATGCCCTCGGCCAGGCGAGCGCCGAGCGGGTCGAAGAGGTGAGACGACTCCAGCAGCAGCGACATCGTGGTGCTCTCGCCGCCGGGCAGCACCAGCGCGTCGACCTCGCTGAGGTCCCCCGGGGTGCGGACCTCGCGTGGCTCAGCGCCGAGGGACGCGAGGATCTCGGCGTGCGCCTTGAAGGCGCCCTGCAGGGCGAGCACGCCGACCTTCACCTGGGGGCCTCGCTACGAGCATCGGGGTGGATCGTAGCGACGTCGAGGGCCGGAGCTACCAGCCGCGCTGTGCGAACGTGGTCTCGAGACCCTCGATCTCCAGGCCGGGCATGGCACCGCCCAGACCGCGGGACACCTTGGCCACGATGGCCGGGTCGTTGAAGTGGGTGGTGGCCTCGACGATGGCCTTGGCTCGGCGGGCCGGGTCGTCAGACTTGAAGATGCCCGAGCCCACGAACACCGACTGCGCTCCCAGCTGCATGACGAGGGCGGCATCAGCGGGGGTGGCGAGGCCGCCGGCGCAGAACAGCGGCACCGGCAGCTCCCCGGTCTCCGCCACCTCCTGCACGAGTCCCACGGGTGCCTGGAGTCGCTTGGCCCAGTCGTAGAGCTCGGCCGAGTCGGCCTGGGTGATCTTGCGGACGTCGCCGAGGATGGACCGCAGGTGGCGGACGGCCTCTACGACGTTGCCGGTGCCGGCCTCGCCCTTGGACCGCAGCATGGCGGCGCCCTCGCTGATGCGTCGCAGGGCTTCGCCGAGGTTGGTGGCCCCGCACACGAAGGGCACGGTGAAGGCCCACTTGTCGATGTGGTGCGCTTCGTCGGCCGGGGTGAGGACCTCGGACTCATCCACGTAGTCGACGCCCAGGGCCTCGAGCACCTGGGCCTCCACGAAATGACCGATGCGGGCCTTGGCCATCACCGGGATGGTGACGACCTCCTTGATCCCCTCGATCATCTCCGGGTCGGACATGCGCGCGACTCCACCATCGCGCCGGATGTCGGCAGGCACCCGCTCGAGGGCCATCACGGCCACCGCGCCGGCGTCCTCGGCGATGCGGGCCTGCTCGGCATTGACGACGTCCATGACGACACCGCCCTTCAGCATCTCAGCCAAGCCTCGCTTCACGCGCGTGGTGCCGGTGTCGTGGGTGAGCGGTCGGGGGGACGCGTCGGCCATGCCCTTGATGGTACCGCCGGGTTCCATCAACCCTGAAGAACAAAGGCGGCTACAGCCTGGTGGCACCACCGGGCGCTGGCAGCGCGACCCAGGTGCGACCGGCGGTGAGCGCGATGGGGGTGCCGTCGACGTCCAGGTACTCGGTCACGGCTTCCAGGGCGGTCTTGCGCCAACGTCCCGGGACGAGCCCACCGTTGGTGAGCACCCACACATCGCCCTCCCCCACCAGCTGGGCTTCGGGGATCGGCACCCCGAACTGGTCCGTCACGTCCGAGGGGGCGTAGTCGACGAACTGGATGATGACGTTGGCCGGCGACACCAGGATGCCGGCTGCGTCGACGTGGGGCGTCCCCTTTTGGAAGCGATCCCAACCGGTGCCGTTCCAGCGGTAGTCGATGGGCGCGCTGCCGGCGGAACCGCCGTAGGCGATGTGGGCGCCGGCCGCCGGCTCGAGGTGGGGCGTCTGAGCACCGGGCACCCGGTAGGCGAAGAGGGCGGGCGGGGGTGACGATCCCTCGTTGGGGAAGGTGGTGATCGTCGCGGTCGACTTCAGCATCAGGTTTGACGGAGCGGAGCGCGTCCCCTCGCGGAAGTACTCACCTGACTGGACGTCGTAGCCGACGTCGGCCAGGGCGGCCGCCCGGATGCGCCCGGCGAAGGTGGGGTTGGCGCCGCTCCACGCGAAGTACGGGTGGTGCAGAGCCGAGACGATGGCGATGTCCGAGGTGCGGGCCGACCGCACCGGGCCGACCGGCACGGAGTCGGTGGAGTGGAACACGGCGAGCAGGCGGGTGACGCTGCCCTCCACCCGCTCCTCGTAGACCACGTCGGCCTCGTTGATGCCCACCTGGGGACGGGCCGTCGGATCACCGTTGTCGATCTTCACCACCAGCGCGGCGCGCCCAAGGCGGTCGCCGAAGTCGCCGGTCAGCCCCGTGAGCGGCGCCACCGGTGGCGGCACGGTGGTGGTGGGCGCCGCCGTGGTGGTGGTGGTGGGCGGCTCGGTGGTGGTGGTGGGCGGCGGCGGGTCCTCTCCGCCGACCAGGGCGGCGGCGATGCCACCGAGCACGACGACGGCCGCCGCTGCCCCTGCGATGATCCGTTGCCTCTGCGTGTTCAGCATTGGTGTAACCGTCTCCTCGTTCTCAGAGCTCTCGGAGGAGCGCGATGCGCTCCTCGAGGGGCGGGTGGGTGTCGAACATCCGGTTGATCCGCGCGATCCGACCCTCGCTCTCGTCGAGGGCCTGGGGCTGCTCGATCCAGAGGTGAGCGGTGGCGTGGGAGGTGGAACCCACGACCGTGTAGTCGTCCCGGAGCTTCTCGAGCGCCGAGATCAACCCGGGCGGGTAGCGGGTGAGCTCCACGCCGGACACGTCGGCGAGGGTCTCACGGCGGCGGCTGACGGCGGCCTGCATGGCCCGACCGATCAACGGCGACAGGAGCAGCAGCATGAACCCGAACACGGCCAGGATGATGGTGAGGCCGCCGCCCTGGCTGTCGTTGCTGTTGTTGCGGCTCCGACCCATCCCGAACCACATGAAGCGGATGCCCACGTCGGCGGCGATGGCGATCACGCCGACCATGGTGACGGCGAGGGTGGAGACGAGGATGTCGTAGTTCTTGATGTGGCTCAGCTCGTGGGCAATGACACCCTCGAGCTCGACCCTATTCAGCTTCTCGAGCAGGCCCGTGGTCACCGCGATGGCGGCGTGCTTGGGATCTCGGCCGGTGGCGAAGGCGTTGGGGGACGGATCGTCCACGACATACAGCCGTGGCTTCGGCAACCCACCGGCGATGCACAGTCCCTCGACGATGTTATGGAGGCGGCCGTACTCCTCTACCGATGCCGGGTGGGCGCGGCTCACGCGCAGGGCGATGGCATCGGACTTCCAGTACGACACCGCCGCCGACCCGCCCGCCACCACCAGGGCGAACACGAGGAAGATGGGACCGCCGTCGATGACGAGGTTGAGGGCGAAGCCGACGGCGAGCACCAAGCCAACGAAGGCGAGGATCAGGAGGAGGGAGCGGCGCTTGTTCTGAGCAACCTGGTCGTACACGCGCGAGTCAGGGTCCTTAGGGGGTGACGGGGATCAGGCCGTGGGCGGCGCGGGGGACGCGGGGGGCGGCGCGGAGCCCAGATCTACCGGCGGAGCGCTGCCGAAGTCGACCGCCACGCCGCCGCGGGCGGCGTCGTCGACCTCGAAGTACTCGCGCTCGGAGAAGTTGAACGTGTTGGCGACGATGTTGGATGGCACCGACTGAACCTTGGTGTTGTAGCGGAAGACGGTGTCGTTGTAGAACTGCCGCGCGTAGGCGATGCGGCCCTCCGTGCCCGTGAGCTCTTCCTGCAGGTTGAGGAAGTTCACGTTGGCCTTCAGGTCGGGGTAGGCCTCGGACAACGCGAACACGCTCTTGAGGGCACCGGTGATCATGTTCTCGGCGGCTGCCTGATCTTGCGGACCTTGGGCGGCCATGGCCATGTTGCGGGCCTGGACAACTGCCTCGAGGGTCCCACTCTCGTGGGAGGCGTAGCCCTTCACCGTCTCCACCAAGTTGGGGATGAGGTCATAGCGCCGCTTGAGCTGCACGTCGATCTGCGCCCAGGCGTTCTCGATGCGGTTCCGCAGCGAGACAAGCCCGTTGTAGGTGATGAGGAGGTAGATGGCGACGAGCACCACCACCGCCAGGATGATCCAAACGAAGAGCACGACCGCTCACTCCTTGCCGTAGGTCCGCCCACCCTATCCAGGAGGCTCCGGGGTTCACGGGCTGCTCAGCGGCAAATCTGGCGGTAGACGTCCACGTACCGCTCGGCCAGGCGGGTCATGGAGAGCTGCTCGGCCCGGCGCCGACCGCCCGCCACCAGCTCGGCCCGAAGCCCCTCGTCGTCGAGCAACCGGCGCAGGGCCTTGGCGAGGGCGGCGGAGTCTCCCACCGGCGCGAGGAGGGCGTCGACGCCGTCGGTGGCGACGTTGCGGTGCCCATCGAGGTCGGATGCCACCAGCGCACACCCTGAGGCCATGGCCTCCAGGAGGACCATCCCGAAGGACTCACCCCGCACCGACGGTGAGCAGTACACGGTGCAGCCCCGCATGCGGGCGGACCGTTCCTCGTCGCTGATGCGCCCCAGCCACTCGATGCGCTCGTCGTGGCCGTAGCGCTGCTTCAGATCGCTGAGCTGCGGACCATCACCGCCCACCCAGACCCGTAGGTCGCGCGGGAGGTCACTCAGCGCCGAGAGCAGCACGTCGAGGCCCTTGCGGGGCTCGTGCCGGCCCAAGAAGAAGATCGTCGGCGCCTCGGTCGGGTGGGCGGGGCCCACCGCGAAGCGCTCCACCTCGATCCCGTTGTACAGCAGCTCGTAGTCGCCGCCCAGCGCGCCTTGGGCCAAGGCCATGGCATCGGGCGACACGGCCACCCGATGATCGAGCTTGGCCGCCAGCCGCTTGAGGGCCCAGCCCATGACCCGGTAGCCGGCGCTCTCCCCCGCGGCGTGGAACGTGCCGACCTTGGGCGCGTCGCCGAACAGCAGTGTGGTCATGCACGGTCCGGGGGCGATGGGCTCGTGGAGGTGGAGCACCTCGAAGCCCTCGTCGCGCAGGGCGCGTATCGTGCGCAGCTGGGCCGACGGGTCGGGGGCCAGGGGTGCCACCGAACCGTTGGCGGCCGTCGGCACGCTGCGCCCGAGCGGCGTGACACCGGCGTCAGGCGGCGGCCCGTCGCACGGCCCGAGCACCCGCACCTCGTGGCCCAACATGCGCAAGGAGCGGGCCAGCCCCAGCACCTGCCCCTGCACCCCGCCCGGGATGGTCAACGAGTAAGGACACACCACCCCAATGCGCACCGCCCGAGCCTATGGCGTCGTGTCGCTCGGCCAGTTTGGCTGGAGGAGGTGCCATTGCTCGGGGGCGCGGCGGATGAGGTCCTCCAGTGCGTAGGCGAGGTCCTGGGTTACTCGTTGCACGTCGTCCCGGAGCTTGCCTTGGCGCGTCGTGTCGAGCCGGGGCAGCACCACGCTCCGGCGCAGGTCTGGACCATCGAAGTAGACGGCGGTGGGCAGGATCGGAGCGCCAGTCCGAAGCGCGAGGGTGGCAGGGCCGCCGGGCAGGGTGGTGCGCTCACCGAAGAAGGTGACCTCGGGGCCGGTGCCGGTGAGGTCGCGGTCGCACAGCAGGGCGAGGGTGTGGTTGGCCCTGAGCGCCCGAGCGGTGAGGGTGCCGGCGTCGGGGCCGAGGGCGACGACGTCGAAGCCGAACGATCGGCGCAGCTCGACAAACCACTCGAACAGCTCCGGGGGATCCAACCTCTCGACCACCGCGGTGACGCCCCGCCCCTGCACCTGGGTGACCCAGAAGCCCGACCACTCCCACCCGCCGAGGTGGGGCATGGCCATGATGGCCCCGTTGCCCTCGTCAAGGGCGGCGTCGAGCAGATGCCACCCATCGGATTGGAAGCCGGCGTCGAGGTCGGCGGCGCTGGTGCCTGGCAGGCGGAACGACTCCTCGTAGTAGCGGGCGTAGCTCACGAAGGTCTCGTCCACGAGTCGCTGTAGGCGCCGGCCGGACAGGGTGGGATCGATGCGACGGAGGTTGCGCTCGACCTGGGCGCGCCGGCCCTTGGCCAGGCGCCCCGCCACCCGGCCCAGGCCGCGGGCGCCTGCGGCCGCCACCGAGTGCGGCAGGAGACGAGCGAGGCCGGAGACCGCCTTGTAGGCGGGCGTGACGAAGTCGGCCACGGGGCTGGTGTTGGCGCCGGGTCGGTGGCGATCTAGCGGCGGCTGGTGCGCTGCCGTCGGCTCCACGCCCGCTCGGTGGGGCGAGCAGCCCGGCGGGCCTTCCACCGGCTCGACTGCACGGTGGGCTTGGTGGCGCTGGCTTGCGTCCACACCTTGGCGAAGCGCTGCACGGCGGTGATGAGGGTGAGCACGAGCATCAGCCAGAGGACACCGATGAGGATGGAGTCGAACAGCAGCCCCACGCCGAGGGCGATGGTGCGCTCCGCCCGCTCCATCAGGCCGCCGCGGGCGTCGAAGCCCAGCGATTCGGCCTTGGCCCGCTCGTAGGAGATCAGCATGGAGGCGCCGAGCACCGCGAGGGGTAGCACCGCGATTCGCCCGGGGTGGGTGGTGGACAGGTGCCAGGCCACCCCGCCCAGCAGGAGGGCGTCAGTGACGCGATCGGCCACCGAATCGAAGAAAGCGCCCCGAGGGCCAGCAGTGCCCGATGCCTTGGCAACGGCGCCGTCGAGGAGATCGGGAAGGGCGCACAGCACGAGGAGCAAAAGGCCGGCGCGCAGCGCTCCGTTGGCGATGGCCACGGAGGCCGCGCCAGCGATCACGACTCCGGTGGCGGTGAGGTGGTCGGCCGTGATCCCGGTTCGACGGATGTTGGCCCCGACGGGCTTGAGAGCCGCCTCGAAGCTCTGTCGATAGTTTCCGTCGAACATGGTTCGAAGGCTACCCGGGGCCACGATCAGATAGCCGCATCTCGCCGCAGGGCGCGCAGGATCCCCCGCCAGCGGGGGAAGAGCAGGTGGTGGGAGGCACCGGGCGACAGGTCGAGCACCGCGTTGGGAAGCCGAGAGACCAGCCAGGTGCCCACCTCCGGCGGGGAGACCCCATCCTCCGTGCCATGGAACGCGCGCACGGGGACCCGCACCTCCGATAGGTCGAGGCCGGGCTCGAGCTGCAGGGCGACGTCGTGCACCAGCCCGGCACGACCCCGCCTGACGCTGGCCATGAGCGCGGCGGCCAGCACCGCGGCAGCGCCCGGCACCTCAGCCAGCTCCCGCCGTCCTTGCTCCCCCGCTCCTGCCAGCACATGCTCGACGGCTGTGTCCGGCGTGAGGGGATCGGGCACCAGGTAGGGCGCCACCTCGCTGGCCAGCTTCAGCGCCGGCACCTCGCCGACCAGCTCCACGAAACCGCGCCGTCCCGGTCCGAGAGCTGCCACCAGTGCGGCCTCGGCGTAGGCCTCCACGGGCGGGACGGGTGCGACCAACCCGATGCCGACCACCCGCTCCCCCAGCACCGTCGCCGCCGCCAGCGCGAAGAGACCGCCAGCGGACCAACCCAGGAGGATCGCACTGGGCAGCGCGAGGTGGTCGAGGAGGACGGCGAGGTCGTGACCCACGGAGACAAGGGTGGCCGCGTCGTGGGGGTCGCTATCCCCTGCACCGGGGCGATCGACCGCCAGGAGCCGCACTCCGGCGGCCTCGGTGACGGAGTCGTCGGGGTGGCGGGACAGGCGGGAGTCGGGCGTACCGTGGAGGTACACCACCGGTGGGGCCGATGGATCGCCGATGTCGTCGTAGGCGAGGGTGCGGCCATCGGGCAGTCGGAGCGTGCTCGGGACCTCCACGGGCGCAGCGTAGGACCCTGTCCACGACCGACCGCCAACCGGCACACTGGAGGGATGGACGTCTGCGACGAGTGTCAGTACACGTACGCCTCGGAGGACGAGTCGTCCATCCCCGACAGGCTCCGGACGTTGGGCCGGCGCTACGGGGCACCGCTGTCCCGCTTCCTGCCCGGCGAGGACGGTGACGCCCTGCTGAGGGCCCACCCGGTTCCGGATGGCTGGTCCGCCCTCGAGTACGCCTGCCACGTGCGTGACGTGCTGGAGGTGCAACGGGAGCGCATCACCCAGACGCTGACCGAGGACACGCCCACCTACGTGCCGATGGGGCGGGAGGAGCGTGTGAAGGAGCGGGCCTACAACGAGCAGAACCCGGCCGGCGTGGCGGCCGCGATCGTCGGCCAGGCCGAAGAGCTCGCCGTCGCCTTTGAAGCGCTGAGCGCCGAGGACTGGGCTCGCACTGGCATGTACAGCTACCCAGAACCCGCGAAGCGGTCGCTGGTGTGGCTCGGTCAGGACACCATCCACGAGGCCCACCACCACCTCCTCGATCTGGGCCGCACCATGCGGGCTGCTCGGGGGCGATGACGATGGCGAACCGCCCTCCCGCGGACGCCGTCGTCGCCCTCCGCTCTCTCGGTCGCCGCTGGCGCGGGCTGTTCGCCGGTCTCGGCGAGGAGGAGTCATCCGACGACATCGCCCATCGCGTCGGCTCCGACGGTCAGGCGGCCCTCGATCACGCCGTGCGGGCCACCCGCACCCTGTCGTTGCTCGGCCGCGCCGTTGAGCAGGCCCTGGTCGACGACGACGCCGTCCTCCACCCCGCGGTGGGCGATGCGGCGCAACGGGTCTGGGACGACAAGCCGGCGGGGACGGTCGACGACACCATCGCCGAGCTCGCCCACGAGACGGATCGCCTGGCCGACCGCGTCGACCGCGTCACCGCCCACGAGTGGCAGCGCCGGGCGAGCGTTGCGGGCCAGGACGCCGATACCGGCGCCCTCGACGTGCTGTGGGACGCCGTCGACTCGGCGGTGGCCGAGCTCAAGGCCGCCGAGGCGACCCTGCGCGAGGTGCGCGGCAAAGCGTGATCAGTCGGTTTCGAGCTCCCTGGCTCGGAGATCCGTGGGCGCGAGGTCGCTCCAGTCCTCCGGGTTGTCCTCGACGAAGTGGGCCACGATCTCGCCATCGACGCCGTCCACCAGCACGAGCCCTCGCTTCAGCGGTGGCTCCTCGGCGGAGTAGAGGAGGATCCGCCACGTCGGCTTGCTGCGAACGCCCCTCCACCCCAGCTGGGCGGAGGCGTGGCCGACGGCGAAACCCATTTGCTTGGTGGCCGCCACGAGAGCGTCCCGCTCGTCGACATCGAGGTCCCAGCCCGCCACCAGGTGGTAGGCGCCGAGCAGCACGAGCAGGATCCCAGCCCCGAGGAAGCCGCCGTTGACCAGCACCCCGTCCCGGCCGACCAGCGCCCAGCCGGCGATGCAGGCGGCGCCGAGCAGCAGGTAGAGGTACCCCGGCACGCGGCGCCGGTTGTTGTTCGGGAACACGTAGGGCCCCACGAAGTCGGACGCGTTCAGGTCCTCCGGGAGGGCGTCGGTGACGTCCTCGTCCCTCGTCGTCTTGTCAGCCATGCCCGGGTGACCGTATCGGTGCGCCGCTCAGCCGGGCCAGGCAGCGCGGATCCGCCGGCCCGCCTCGTCGAGGCTGATGGGCAGCACCCGGGTGTCGGCGGTCACCGCGATGAAGTTGGCGTCACCCTCCCAGCGCGGCACGCAGTGCACATGGAGGTGGTCGGACTGCGACCCTCCGGCCGCCGCCCCCAAGTTGAGGCCGACGTTCACGGCGTCGCAGCCGAACGCGGCCTTGAGGGCCACGACCGCCGCCCGCACGGTCTCCCACAGCTCGGTGTGCTCCGCGTCGGTGAGCGCCTCAAGATCAGCCACCGCCCGCTGCGGCAGCACCATCAGGTGGCCGGCGGTGTACGGGTAGAGGTTGATCAGCGCGAAGCACGAGCGGCCGCGCCACAGCACGCCGGCCACCTCGTCACCCTGCTCGTCAGCACCGGCCAGGATCCGTTCGAACAGGGACCGGCCGGCCGCCTCCTCGGGCGTGGGCAGCGTGCGAGTGTCGACCACCTGACCGACGTAGGCCGACCGCCATGTGGCCCACAAGTGGTCAAGCGTCACGAACCCCACCCGTTCTGTGGACGCATACGTCCGCATGCCGAGCGTAAGCGTCCACAGATCTTGTCATCGCTTGGCGATGACCTCGGCGGCCAGGCGGTCGGCGAAGGTGTCGACGTGGACGTCGCGCTCGGGCTGGTCGGAGCCGCGGGCGTTGACGCCGACGGTGCCGGCCTCCACGTCGCTGTCCCCTACCACGAGGATGTACGGCAGCTTCTCGAGCTTGGCCTTGCGGATGCGGGCGCCCAACGACTCGTCGGCCTCGACCAGCGAGGACCGGAAGCCATCGGCCCTTAGCCGGTCCGTCACCCGCGCCGCGTACGCGTGGTGGTCGCTGCGCACCGGCAGCACGCGGACCTGCTCCGGGGCCAGCCAGGCCGGGAAGGCACCGGCGTAGTGCTCCACCAGCACCCCGAAGAAGCGCTCGATGGATCCGAACAGGGCTCGGTGGATCATGATCGGCTGGTGCCGCTCGTTGTCGGCGCCGATGTAGTCGATCCCGAACCGCTGGGGCGTCTGGAAGTCGAGCTGGATCGTGGACATCTGCCAGGTGCGACCGATGGCGTCGCGCGCTTGCACCGAGATCTTGGGGCCGTAGAAGGCGCCTCCGCCCTCGTCGAGCACCAGGTCCAGGTCCTTGGCCATCGCGGCCTGGCGGAGGGCCTCGGTCGCCTCGGCCCACTCCTCGTCGCTGCCGACCGCCTTGTCCGGTGGCTTCGTGGACAGCTCGAGGTAGAAGTCGGACAGCCCGTAGTCGGCGAGGAGGCCGAGCACGAAGTCGAGCAGCGACGCCAGCTCCCCGCCCATCTGCTCCTTGGTCGTGAAGATGTGCGAGTCGTCCATCGTCATGCCCCGCACCCGGGTGAGGCCGTGCACCACACCTGACTTCTCGTGGCGATACACCGTGCCGAACTCGAACATGCGCAGCGGCAGCTCGCGATAGCTCCGCATCCGCGACCGGTAGATGAGGACGTGGAAGGGGCAGTTCATCGGCTTCAGGTAGTAGTCCTGGCCGGCCTCGCCCCCCTCGTCGTCGAAGTGCATGGGCGGGAACATGCCGTCGGCGAACCACTCGAGGTGGCCGGACGTCTCGAAGAGCCCGGCCTTGGTGATGTGCGGCGAGTTCACGAACTCGTAGCCGGCCTCCTCGTGGCGCTGGCGCGAGTAGTCCTCCATGAGGCGGCGGACGAGGCCACCCTTGGGGTGGAAGACGGCCAGACCTGAGCCGATCTCGTCGGGGAAGCTGAAGAGGTCGAGCTCCACGCCGAGCTTGCGGTGATCACGCTTGGCCGCCTCCTCCAGGCGGCGCAGGTGCTCCTCCAGAGCCTTCTTCGAGTCCCACGCCGTGCCGTAGATGCGCTGCAGCTGGGGGTTGCCCTCCTGGCCGCGCCAGTAGGCGCCCGCCACCCGCATGAGCTTGAAGTGGCCAAGTCGATGGCCCGTGTTCGGAACGTGCGGGCCACGGCAGAGGTCGATGAACCCGGGGTAGCCGACAAAGGGCGGAGCGTCCTTGGGGCGAGGTGGTGGGTTCTCGTACGTGCGTACGGCATCCGACGACGACGTGGTCGACATCGGATCGGTGCTGGCGTCGCCGATGATCTCGAGCTTGAAGCGGTGCCCGGCGAACACCTCGCGGGCCTTGTCGGCCGGGAGCTCGTCGCGCACGAAGAGCTGCGCCTCGGCCATGATCGCCCGCATCCGGACATCGATCCGCTCGAGGTCGTCCTCCACGAACGTGCCGCCGCCGGGCAGCTCGAAGTCGTAGTAGAAGCCATCCTCGACAGGCGGACCGATGCCGAAGGTGGCTCCCGGGAAAAGGTCGAGCACCGCCTGGGCAAGCACGTGCGTCGTCGAGTGGCGAATCGTGAAGAGCCCGCGTTCGCTGTCACCGGTGATGATGGCGACCTCGTCGCCCTCCTCCAGCCCGTGGCCGAAGTCGCGCTCCTCGCCATTGACCACGGCGATCACGGCGGCCTTGGCCAGCCGGGGGCCGATGTCCTCGGCCAGACCACCGGCCGTGGTCCCCGTGGCCAACGCGCGCGTGGAACCATCGGGCAACCGGATCGTGATCTCGTCGGACATGGGGTCTGACGGTAACCGGGCCAGCATCACCCCCGAGAACAGGATCTGTGGACGCTCAGCACCGCATAGCGGTGCCTGGCGTCCACAGAACGAGTTATGGACGCGGTGCGAGAACCTCGGCACTGGAGCGACGCGGCGGGTCCGGGTCGGCGTCCGCCGACACGTGGCCGTTGGCGGTTGCCTCGTAGAGCTCGGTCACGCGGGCTGTCTCGGCGGAGGGGAAGCTCTCGGCCTTCTTGGTGGCGTACTCGTCGACGTAGTCCTGACCGGTGAGCTCGCGGATCTCGAACATGACCTCGTCGATGATCTGGCGGAGCACGAGCCGGTCGTCGGCGCGGTCGCCGTAGCGGCCCACCTCGATCGGACGCCCGAAGTGCACCTCGGCCTCCTTGAACGGCCGGGGGAGCTTGGCGTCGGGAGGCTGGATCTCCCGAGTGCCCACGATGCCCACCGGGATGATGGGCATGCCGGTGCGCAGGGCCAGGCGGGCCGGACCGGTGTGCCCACGGTGGAGGCGCCCATCTCGGGCGCGGGTGCCCTCCGGGTAGATCCCGAAGAACTCGCCCGACTCAAGCACCCGGGCGGCGGTATTGAGGGCCCGTTCGGCGGCGTTCCCTCCGCTGCGGTCGATGGGGATCATCCCCATGGCCGGGAAGATGTACTTGGTCTTCCACGAGTCCATGTACTCGGCCTTGCCCACGAAGGTGATGCGACGGGGCAGAACCACAGGCAGGAAGAACGAGTCGATCACCGAGGTGTGGTTAGGGCAGAAGATGGCGCCGCCGCTCGGGAGTCGGTCGAGCCCGGTGGTCTTGATGCGCCACAACCCCTTGAACACGGGCGACAGGATGGCCTTGGCGACGGGATAAAGCTTCCCGTACTCGCGCTCCTCCGTCGGTTCCCCCATGAGAGGGGAGTCTTGCAGACGCTCAGCCGTGGATGCCCAGGAGGGCCGCCGCCGCCGAGACACCCTCGCCCGCGGCCACCGCGGCATCGACGGCGTCGATGCCGCCCGCCACGTCGAGGTCGTCGTCGAGCGCGGCCCTTGCCGCATCGAGCCCACCCTCGCCCGCCCCGGCAGACCGCCAGCGCTCGAGGCGCTCCGCCGCCCGGGGCATGCGGGTGTCATCCCACTCCCAGGGCGTGCGGTAGTGGTTCTCGATGATCATGAGGCGGATGGCCATCGGGTCCCACTCCTTGCGGAGCTCGGATACGAACACCAGGTTGCCGAGCGACTTGGACATCTTCTCGCCATCCATCCGCACCATGGCCTGGTGCATCCAGTGCCGCACGAAGGGCTCCCCCGTGGCCGCCTCGGACTGGGCCCGCTCACACTCGTGGTGCGGGAAGATCAGGTCAGTGCCACCACCGTGGAGGTCGATCGTGGTGCCGAGCTCCCGAAGGGCCAAGGCGGAGCACTCGATGTGCCAGCCCGGCCGGCCCGGTCCCCAGAGCGAGTCCCAGGACGGCTCGTCGTGGAGGGACGGCTGCCAGAGCACGAAGTCGAGCGGATCGCGCTTGTTGGGGTCGTCGACGTTGCCGCCTCGCTCGGCCGCGTAGGTGTGCATCTCCTCGCGGGAGCAACCCGACACCGAACCGAACTCGGGAAACGACGACACGTCGAAGTAGACGGCTCCCCCGGACTGGTAGGCGTGGCCCCGGTCGAGGACCATGCCGATGAAGCCGCGGATGTCGGCGATGGCCGAGGTGGCACGCGGCTCGCTCCACGACGGGAGCATCCCGAGGGCCTCCATGTCATCGTCGAAGCGCGCCGTCTCGGCGGCGGCCAGGTCGAGGTAGTGCACGCCGAGCTCGCGCGCCTTGCCGAGGATCGAGTCATCGACGTCGGTGATGTTGCGCACACAGCGGGTGTCGTGACCGCGATCGCGCAAGCGCCGCTGCAACACGTCGTAGGTCATGTACACGGCGGCGTGACCAAGGTGGGTGGCGTCGTAGGGCGTGATGCCACACGTGTACATCGAGACGACCGGGCCTGGCTCGAAGGGCAGCACCTCCCGCCGGGCCGTGCACCACAACCGCATCGTCACTCCGGGATGCTCGTGAACTTCAACGCGACCCTCGTCTTGTAGCGCACGTTGAGCTGCAGCAGTACCGCTGTGAAGGACTCGATGGGGGTGGCCAATGAGAGCTCCCCGCAGTCGAGCGGGCGCATGTGCGGGATCTTGGCCACCAGGTCGGCGGCCGCCGCACTGGCGTCGGGGTGGTCCGAGCAGATGAGCACATCGCTCTCGATCGGGTGGTCGAGATCGCCCAGCTCCTTGGCCGGCACGTGGTGCAGGGCGGCCACCACGTAGCTGCGGGGCAGGGCCGCCTGCACGCTGGCCGCCACCGAGCCTCGGGGCGGCACCAGGGGCTGGAACTCCTTGCCTATCCGGGTGAGGGCGTTGGCCATGGAGATGACGACCTTTCCCCGCACGTGGCCCTCGACCTGTTGCGCCGTCTGGGTGGCGCCGTCCCAAGGGGTGGCGATGACGATGAGATCGGCCTCGGCCGCCCCCTCGTTGTCGGCCGCGGCGATGGTGAGCTCGCGGCTTGCCCACTGCTCCTTGAGACCGTCCACCACCTCCAGGGCTCGGTAGCGCGAGCGAGAGCCCACGATCGTCTCGAACCCCACTGAAGCCAGGCGAGCGGCCAGCGCGCTACCCGCCGGACCGGTGCCACCAAGGATCCCGATGCGCATCGGCGACACCGTAGCGGCGCGGGTCTCGAACCACGGAGTCCGCGCCGGCCGCCAGTAACAGGCCCCCACGCATGGCAGTCTCAGGGCTATGGCCCTCCTCGACGGCAAGCGCATCCTGATCACCGGCGTCCTCACCGACGCCTCCCTCGCCTTCGGTGTCGCTCGACACGCGCAGGAGCAGGGGGCCGAGATCATTCTCACAGGCGCTGGGCGCGGCCTGTCGCTCACGCAGCGCACGGCCCGCAAGCTCCCCACCGAGGCCGAGGTGCTCGAGCTCGACGTCACCGACACCGACCAGGTGGCCGCGGTGCGCGACGCCCTTGGGGCGCGCTGGGGCCGGGTCGACGGCGCCCTCCACGCCATCGGGTTTGCCCCGCCGTCGTGCCTGGGCGGGGGGTTCGTGGACGCACCGTGGGAGGACGTGGCCGTGGCGCTGCAGATCTCCGCCTACTCGCTGAAGACCCTCGCCGACGTGGTCGTGCCCCACATGTCCGAAGGGGGTTCGATCGTGGGGCTCGACTTCGACAACAGCCGCCAGGCCTGGCCCGCCTACGACTGGATGGGGGTGGCCAAGGCCGCCCTGGAGAGCACCTCCCGGTACCTGGCGAGGGATCTCGGGCCGAAGGGCATCCGCGTGAACCTGGTGGCGGCCGGGCCGATCAAGACCCTCGCCGCCAAGTCGATCCCGGGGTTCTCGAAGTTCGAGGACGTGTGGGACGAGCGCAGCCCTCTCGGCTGGGACGTGAAGGCCGATGCCGACGCGGTGGCCCGCTCCTGCGTGGCGCTGCTGTCGGACTGGTTCCCCAAGACCACCGGCGAGCTCATCCATGTCGACGGCGGCTTCCATGCGGTGGCCACCTGACCCCTCAGACGCAGAGAGACCGAGGGCGCGGACGGCCTGACCCCGCTCGGTCGGCCCCGAGCGCGCCTGCCGGTCGGCTCCTATCCACCGGACTGGCGGCTCAATCGCGAAGAGCCGGTTTGCGACTGTTCCGCCGGCGGGCGAGCACCTGCACCAGCAACAGCGACAGGACGGCCATGATCAGCGCGGCGGCGGCGAGGGGCAAGAGCCCGGACCCCCCAGAGGTGGATTTCGCCTTCACGGGGCCCGCCGACGTGGCCGCCGTTTCGGGAAAGGTGACCTGCGCCGTCGCTTCCCGCTCTGTCGTACCCGAGCGGAGGACGATGTGTGCATCCCAGGGACCCCGGGGGATCGCCGGATCGAGCGCCACCAGAACGGGCTCGGTCTGCCCCAGCCCGAGGGTTGTCCCGAGCTTGGCATCGAACGGACCAGCAGACAGCCCGCCAGGGCCGTTGGTGAGCCGCAGCTCGCCGCTGAGGTCGACTGCCCGCCCTCCCGTGTTGCGGACGGTGGCGGCCACCAAGGGGCTACCGTCGGCTGCCCGCCTCGCCTCCAAAGTGGTGATCGTGAAGTCGCTGGCCGGCTCGCCTCCGGGCCCGACCGACAGGTAGATGCGCACTCCCACCCTGTTGACGGCCGTGACCCCCCCTCCGGACGGGACGGCCGGAGGGGGCTCGGCCCAGACCACTCCGTAGCGCTCTCCGGGGCTGGCATCGGCCGGGACCGCGATCTTGACGGTGGCCAGGACCTTGCCGCCCGCAGTCGGGTTCACCGTCGGGGGGTCGACCGTCGTCCAGCTGGTCAGGTCATTGGCCGCCCGCCCGTCGCCGAACTGGAAGCTCCCGTCGGGAATGCTGGCGGCGGCAGCGTAGAGCTGGACCACCTGGGGCTCCTCGGTGTCGTTGCTGACCTCGACCCGTCGGGTGATGGTCGTGCCTGGCGCGAGGTGATCCACGATGTACTCGCGGGCACGCGGGTCGTCTGTGCGGATGGTGGGGACGTCGACGATACGGATACCGACGGTCTGGGGCGCCTGGCCCAACGAGGGTACAGCTCCGGAGAGGGCGAGGACACCAGCCAGCACGATCACAAGCCTCCGCATGTCTCTCCGCTCCGTTTCTACACCACCCAGTGGGTGGTCTGAACACCCTCCGAGCCACCACGTCCATCTTGCCCCAAAACGCCAGGTTGCCAGGCCATCGGGCCTGGCAACCTGGTCATGCAACCGGCGCGAGCTCGGGGCGCTAGGCGACGGAGTGGGTGATCGTCCCAGTGTAGGTACCGACCACCTGGGAGCTGAGCAGGGTGAAGGTCAGGGTCGGGTTCCAGGCGGCGGTGTTGTTGCCCGCAGCCCCGATCCAGGAAGCGCCTGTGCCGCTGCTGGTCATGTTGGCCAGCGCACCGGGCACGAACGCGCCCAGACCGCTGGTGGAGGTGGACAGGCCCGACGAGTAGGCGATGCTGCCCTTGGCCACGGTCTCACTCGCGGTGGATCCTCCCGTGACGAAGGCTGTCGAGCTGACGGTGGTGGTCCACGTGTTCACAAGGGCGCCGCGGGCGTCGGCAACGGCAACGGTGCCCAGCTGGCCAGCGGCCGTGGCCGCACCAGCGTTGACGGTACCGGTGGCGAGGGCCACCGTCGATGCGGGCACGGTAACGCTGAGTGATCCACCCGAGATTACGAACGTGGCGGTGGTGTCACCGGGGCCGGCCTGGGCAGGGGCGGCGAGGCCGATGAGCGC
>Ga0136633_1000074_pt1 | contig 66690 bp, 58 predicted proteins | sample AntDrymeUQ832206_2_FD_105494 | JGI IMG/M metagenome (GOLD analysis project Ga0136633, IMG submission 105494) | Polar desert sand microbial communities from Dry Valleys, Antarctica - metaG UQ83 (22.06) | ecosystem: Environmental > Terrestrial > Soil > Desert | place: Antarctica: Dry Valley...
GAACTTGGGCCGCAGCCCGGCTTCGAGGAGGTCCTGCAGCGCGTCGACCACGAGCCCCTGCTCGTCCATCTCCACCGTGCGCACCTCGGCTTCGGCGCCGGCGAAGGCCTGCAGCGCGCCGAGATAGGTCGGCGCCTCGGCGACGACGGCGTCGCCCGGGTCGAGCAGGCTCTGGCAGGCGAGCGCGATGCACTCCATTCCGCCGCTGGTGACGATCAGCTCGGCGAGCTCGGGTCGCCGTCCCTGGCGCTGCTCCTGGCGCTCGCGCAGGTACTCGCGCACCGACGGGATCCCCTCGCAGGGCGTGTACTGGAGCGCGACTCCCGGATCGTCACGCACGACACGGGCGACGATCTCGTCCAGCACGGTCGTCGGGAACGTGGCCGGATTCGGGAAGCCACCGCTGACCGACAGGACTCCGGCCGGGACTCCGGCGAGGATCGCCGTCAGCTCGGCGCTGCCTCGCTGCAGCGCCCGACGGGCGAAGCGAGCGGTGGGTTCAGCCGCCATCGACGTCCACCGTGAACGCGAGCGAGGAGTCCTCGCCGCGGTCGAGCCGGTCGATGTGCTCGGCGTGGTTGGTCAGGTCGTGCAGTCCCTGTCCTCTGGCGAGGCCGCGCAGGATCGCCTGCTCGGCGCGGGTGATCGCCTCGGCGGTGGCGAGGGCGGCCTCGATCCGATCCGCGGGCGCGCTCACGACACCGTCGTCGTCGGCGAACACGAGGTCGCCGGAAGTGACGTCGACACCACCGCAGCACACCGGCGCGCCGATCGGCGAGCGGGAGACCGTCGTCCCCGACCGCGGAGTCGTCCCGCGCGCGAACACCGGAAGCCCAAGGGCTCGGAGCCCCCGGACGTCGCGGCAGAATCCGTCGATGACGATCCCGGACATCCCCCGGCGAGCGGCCTCGGTGGCGAACAGCTCACCGAGGACGGCGACCCGTCCCCCGTTGGTGGCCACCACGAGCACGTCGCCGGCCTGCGCCGCGGCGAGCGCGCTGAGGACCGGGAGATGGTCGTCCTCGGCGAGGACGGTCAGCGCCGGCCCGGCGAACCGCACGCCCGCGACCATCGCCCGGATCGCGGGGTCGAGGACCGGGAGTGTCTTGTCGGCATCGCTGAGGGCGGAGACCTCGACGGCCAGCAGTCGAGCGACGAGCTCAGGAACCGTCACGCCGGGAGACGCACGTCGAGCACGACCTCGACCGTGTCGCGAACCTTGAGCGCTCCCATGAACGCCTTGTAGGGCGTGATCCCGAACGTGCTCTGCGTGACCGGCAGCGTCCCCCGCACGCGGCCGCCGGCGAGCTCGATCGCGAACGAGGCCGGACGCGCGGTGCCGTCGATCGTCAGCTCGCCGGTGAGCGCGGCGCCATCGAGGCCCGTCGAGCGGAACGAGATCGGCTTGCCGTGCAGGATCTTCTTGTCGATCGACGAGCGGATGTCGGCGCGGTCCTTGTCCGACAGCGGCTTGAGGCCGTTGCGCCCCTCGCGAACGTGCAGCGAGGTCGCGTCGACCTCCAGCGTCGCGCCGGCCAGCGTCCCGTCGGCGGCGGTCTCCACGGTGGCCGACCAGTCGCGAACCTCGATGATCAGGTCGTGCCCGATCTTCTGCGCGACGCCCTCGCGGTAGGTGTGGACTTCGACGGTCCCGTCTGCCGGACCCAGCTGATTGGTGGCCATGGGATCGAGGCTACCCGAGGGGCGCCGGCTCGCCGACATTGAAGTTGTTCGGCTAGAGGCAGAACAAGTGCAGGGTCGATGCCTGGGGCGCTCAGGCGGCGGTGACGGCGCCCGCGCTCGCGAGCACCTCGGCCTGCGCGAGCTCGGCCAATGCCCGCTTGTAGTCGTGCGGCATGACCTTGACGAAGCGCTCGACGGCCACGTCCCACTCGGCCAGCAGGCGCGCGCCGAGCTCGGAGCCCGTGCGCTCGACGTGCTCCTCGACGAGGGCGCGCAGCGCGACGGCATCCTCGCCGGACACCTCTTCGAGCCCCACGAGCTCGCGGTTGCAGCGCGCCGGGAAGCGGCCCTCGCGGTCGTAGACGTAGGCCACGCCGCCCGACATGCCGGCGGCGAAGTTTCGCCCGGTCGAGCCAAGGACGACGACGCAGCCGCCGGTCATGTACTCGCAGCCATGATCGCCGATGCCCTCGACGACCGCGTGGACGCCGGAGTTGCGCACGGCGAAGCGCTCGCCGGCCAGGCCGCCGAAGAACGCGCGGCCGCTGGTCGCGCCGTAGAGGACCGTGTTACCGACGATCACGTTGTCTTCCGCGCGATAGAGCGCATCGGGCGGGACGCGCACGGCGACCACACCGCCCGACAGGCCCTTGCCCGCGTAGTCGTTGGCTTCGCCGATCAGCGTCAACTCGACGCCAGGCGCGAGCCAGGCACCGAACGACTGCCCGGCCGACCCGAGGAACGAGTAGCGGATCGTCTCCGGCGGGAGCCCCTCGGCGCCCCAGACCTTGGTGACGGCGTGCGACAGGATGCCCCCGACGGTGCGGTCCACGTTGCGGACCGGGAACGAGCCGGAGACCGGGCGACGGTGATCGATCGCGTCCTTGGCGACCGCGATCAGGTCCCAGTCGAGCGCGTCGACCAGCGGAGAGCCCTGCGGTTGCATCCGCCGCATCGGGGTCCCTGGCGGGATGTCGATCATCTCCGTGATCGCACCGAGGTCCAGGGTGGACGCCTTCCAATGCGTGACCGTGGGATCGGCTTCGAGCAGGTCCGCGCGGCCGACCATGTCGTCGTAGCGGCGGACGCCGAGCCGGGCCATGATCCGCCGCAGCTCCTCGGCGACGAAGAACAGGTAGTTCACGACGTGCTCGGGTGTGCCCTTGAAGCGCGCGCGCAGCTCAGGATCCTGCGTGGCGATGCCCACCGGGCACGTGTTCAGGTGACAGACGCGCATCATGATGCAGCCCTGGGCGATCAGCGGCGCGGTGGAGAAGCCGACCTCGTCGGCCCCGAGCAGGGCTGCGACGGCGACGTCACGCCCGGTCTTCATCTGCCCGTCGGCCTGCAGCCAGACGCGCGAGCGCAGGTCGTTGAGCAGCAGCGTCTGCTGGGTCTCGGCCAGGCCCATCTCCCACGGGATGCCGGCGGACTGGATCGAGGATTGCGGGGAAGCGCCCGTCCCCCCGTCGTGGCCACTGATGAGGACGTGGTCGGCGCCGGCCTTGACGACGCCGGCGGCAACCGTGCCGACGCCCACTTCGGCGACGAGCTTCACGGACACGCGCGCGGTCGGGTTCGCGCAGCGCAGGTCGTGGATGAGCTGCTTGAGATCCTCGATCGAGTAGATGTCGTGATGCGGTGGCGGCGAGATCAGCCCGACTCCGGGCGTCGAGTGGCGGATCGCGCCGATGTAGGCATCCACCTTGTGGCCGGGCAGCTGGCCGCCCTCGCCGGGCTTGGCGCCCTGGGCCATCTTGATCTGGATCTCGTCGGCGTTGACGAGGTAGTCGATCGTCACGCCAAAGCGCCCCGACGCGATCTGCTTGATCGCCGAGCGCCGCTCGTCGGTGTACCGGTCGGCGTCCTCCCCCCCCTCGCCCGTGTTCGAGCGCCCGCCCACGCGGTTCATGGCGACGGCCAGCGCCTCATGGGACTCACGGGAAAGGGAGCCGAGCGACATCGCGCCGGTGGCGAAGCGCTTGACGATGTCGGCGGCCGGCTCGACTTCCTCGAGCGCGATGCCGCCCTCGTCGGAATAGCGCAACCGCAGCAGCCCTCGCAGCGAGGAGCGCGCGGCGGCCTCCTCGTTCATGTGCTTCGCGAAGGCCTCGTAGGTCTCCCAGCCGCCGCCCTCGCGGACCGAGCGCTGCAGCAGCGCGATCGCGGTCGGGTCCCACTGGCGGCGCTCGCCGTCGCGGCGCCACTGGTAGTTGCCGCCCACAGGCAGAATGCGGTCGTCCTCGGGATACCCGCGGGAATGGCGCTCGAGCGCCTCCGCGGCCAGCACCTCGACGCCGACACCGCCGATCCGCGACGCGGTACCCGTGAAGTGGCGTTCGACGAGGTCCGGGTCCAGCCCGATCGCCTCGAAGATCTGCGCGCCGCAGTAGGACTGCAGGGCGGAGATGCCCATCTTCGACATCGTCTTCAGCAGGCCCTTGCCGATGCCCTTGACCCAGCGCGCCTCGAGTTCGGCCCCACCCACCCCGGCGTCCGAGCCCGCGAGCGCCTCGAAGACCAGGTACGGGTTGACCGCTGCGGCGCCGAAGCCGATCAGCGTGCAGAAGTGGTGGACCTCGCGAGGCTCGCCCGATTCCACCACGAGCCCGGTCTGCAGGCGCGTGCCCGCCCGCACGAGGTGATGGTGGACGGCCGCCGTGGCCAGCAGCGACGGGACCGGCGCGCGCTCGGCGCCGACCTCGCGGTCCGAGAGGATGACGATGTTGGCGCCGGACTGGACAGCCTCCTCGGCCTGGGCGCACACGCGCCACAGCGCGGTCGTCATGCCAGCTGCGCCGTCGGCGACCGGCCACGTCGTGTCGATCGTCTCGGCCTTGAAGATCGACGAGTCGACCTGGCGCAACTTCTCGAGCTCCGAGTTGCGCAGGATCGGCTGCTCCATCATCAGCACGTGCGCGTGGTCGGGGCCCTCGGCGAGCAGGTTGCGCTCGGTCCCGACGCCCGACTGCAGGCTCATCACGATCGATTCGCGGATCGGGTCCACCGGCGGGTTGGTGACCTGCGCGAAGAGCTGCTTGAAGTAGGCGAACAGCGGTGGTGACTGATCCGAGAGGACCGCCAGCGCGAGGTCGTTGCCCATCGCGCCCAGCGGCTCCTGGCCCTCGGCGGCCGTCGGGCCGATCAGGACGCGCATGTCCTCCTGGTTCCAGCCGAAGGCGAGCTGACGTGCGCGCAGGGTCTCCGTCCGCGGCGCCCGTGGGGCCTTTTCCGGGAGGTCCTCGATGTGGACCGCCCCCTCCTCGAACCACTCGCCGTACGGCGCGCGCATCGAGACCTCGCGCTTGATCTCCTCGTCGGGGACCACGCGGCCCTGCTCGAGGTCGACCAGCAGCAACTTGCCGGGCGCGAGGCGGCCCTTGCGCACGACGTTGTCGGCCGGCTCGTCGAGCATCCCGGCCTCCGAGCCGCAGATCACCCAGCCGTCGCGCGTCTCGAGCCAGCGTCCGGGACGCAGACCGTTGCGGTCCAGCGTCGCGCCGATCAATCGGCCGTCGGTGAACGCGATCGCCGCCGGGCCGTCCCAGGGCTCCATCAGGCACGAGTGAAACGCGTAGAAGGCCTTCAGGTGATCCGGCAGGTCCTCGCGGTCGCGGTAGGCCTCGGGGACCATCATCATCAGCGCGTGCGGGAGCGACCGGCCGGCCAGCACGAGCAGTTCGAGCACGTTGTCGAGCGTCTGCGAGTCCGACCCGCCCGGGCGCACGACCGGCAGGACCTTGCACAGATCCTCGCCGAAGAGCTCCGAGGCGAGCTGGCTCTCACGCGCACGCGTCCAGTTGACGTTGCCGCGCAGCGTGTTGATCTCGCCGTTGTGCGCCACGTAGCGGTAGGGATGCGCGAGCTCCCAGCTCGGGAACGTGTTCGTCGAGAAGCGGCTGTGGACGAGCGCGAGCGCGGATTTGAGCCGAAGGTCCTGCAGGTCCGGGTAATAGCCGAGCAGCTGGCGGGGCGTCAACATCCCCTTGTAGACGATCGTGCGGCTCGAGAACGACGGGATCGCCAGGTCGGTGCCGGCGGCCAGTTCGGCCACGCGGCGGATCACGTAGAGCTTGCGCTCGAAGGCCTCGCGGTCTCCGGTCAGGTCGCCGACGGCACCGATGATCACCTGCTGGACGTAGGGGCGGAACTGGTAGGCCGAGAGCCCGCACCAGTCACGGTCGACCGGCACGTCGCGCCAGGCGATCAGCTCCTGGCCCTCGTCGGCGATCGCCCGCGTGACGATCGCCTGCAGCTCGGCGCGGCGAGCCGGATCCTGGGGGAAGAAGCAGACACCGACGCCGTAGCGGCCGGCGGCCGGCAGCGCCTCGCCCACGATCGCGCGGAAGAACTCGTCGGGGACCTGGAGCAGGATGCCTGCGCCGTCGCCGGTGTTCGGGTCCGCGCCCTCGGCCCCACGGTGCTCGAGGTTCTCGAGGGCGACCAGCGCCCGCACCACGGTTTCGCGCTGCGGGTCCCCGTCCAGGCGCGCGACGAACGCGACGCCGCAGGCGTCGTGTTCATAGGTCGGGTCGTAAAGCCCGACCGGCTCGGTCGGCCGGGGACGGATCATGGTGTGGGGCGGTGCGTCCGGGCGCGAGCGCATCCCGGGGGGAGGCGCCAGTTTACCCGCCACCTCGGTCCGCTAAATCTTACGCCTGTATGCGATAACGGACAAGGGGGTCGTGGGTAGCCTGCTCGCATGCTCACCGCCGCCGGCGTGTCGCGCCGCCACGGCGCCCTGGACGTCCTGCGCGGTGTCGACCTGACCGTCGGCCCGCGGGCGCGCATCGGCGTCGTCGGCCCGAACGGGATCGGCAAGTCCACGCTGCTGCGGATCCTGGCCGGCAGCGAGGCGGCCGACGAGGGCGCCGTCACCCGGTCGCCCGCGACGCTGCAGGTCGGCATGCTCCCCCAGGAGCCCGACGCCGCAGCGCAGGAGACCGTGCGCGGCTACCTGTCGCGGCGCACGGGCGTGGCGGCAGCCGAGGCGCGCATGGATGCGCTCGCCGCGCGCCTGGGAGCAGACCCCGACACCGCCGCGGAGTACTCCGAAGCGCTCGAGGCCTTCCTGGCGCTGGGCGGCGACGACCTGCCCGCGCGCCTCGAGACGGTCGCCCGCCGGGTGGGCCTCGGCGGCGAGGCGCTCGACCGCCCCGTCGCCACGCTCAGCGGCGGCAACGCCGCGCGCGTCGGCCTCGCGGCGCTGCTGCTCGCCCGCTTCGACGTCTTCCTGCTCGACGAGCCCACGAACAACCTCGACTTCGCGGGCCTGGAGGTGCTCGAGCGCTTCGTCGACGCGAGCACCGGCGCCGTCGTCGCCGTCTCCCACGACCGCGCGTTCCTGTCGCGCTGCTTCGACACGATCGTCGAGCTCGAGCCCGGGTCGCGCTCGGCGGCGATCTACGGGGGCGGCTGGGAGGCCTACCTGGAAGCCCGCGAGATCGCGCGCGCCCACGCCCACGCGGCCTTCGAGGGCTACACCGGCGAGCGCGAGCGCCTGCGCGAGTCCGCCCAGCGCACGCGCATCTGGTCCGAGACCGGGGCCAAGCGGGCCAAGAACGACTTCACCAAGGACAAGCTCGCCCGCCGCGCCGGGCAGGCCGGGGCGCAGAACCTGGCGGGCAAGGCCGGCGGCGCTGCGCGCCGGCTCGACCGCCTCGAGCGCACCGGCAAGGTCGAGAAGCCCTTCGAGCCGTGGCAGCTGCAGCTGAGGCTCAGCGCCTCGGCCCGCGGCGGCGACGTCGTGGTGCGCATGGACGGCGCGGTGATCGAGCGCGGCACGTTCCGGCTGGGGCCGCTGAACTTCGAGGTCGGCGCGCGCGAGCGCGTGGCGATCGTGGGGCCCAACGGATCGGGGAAGACGTCGCTGATCTCCGCGATGCTCGGCCGGCTGCCGTTGAGCGCCGGCGCACGCTACGCCGGCCCGGGCCAGCGCATCGGCGAGCTCGACCAGCTGCGAGGCGCCCTCACCACCGACGCCCCGCTCGTCACGGTGTTCCGCGAGCGCACGGGCCACGGCGAGTCCGAGGCCCGGTCGGCGCTGGCCAAGTTCGGCCTCGAGGCCGACGACGTCTCGCGGCGCGCCGCCGACCTCTCCCCCGGCGAGCGCACACGCGCGCTGCTGGCGCTGCTCTCGGAGACCGAGGTCACCTGCCTCGTGCTCGACGAGCCGACCAACCACCTCGACCTCGAGGCGATCGAGCAGCTCGAGTCGGCGCTCGCGTCCTACGACGGCACGCTCGTCGTGGTGTCGCACGACCGCGCCTTCCTGGACGCGGTGCGGGTGACGCGGACGGTGGACCTGGGCGGGGCGTGAAAGCCGCCGCCTGCGGCGGCTCGATTCAGGAAACGGCAGCCGGGTGAGGGTGGGTTCCGCCCCTTGCGGCAGGGGCGGTAACGCAGCAATCATCCGACGATCCTCGAGTCTTGCTGCGAAACCTGCCCTCTGGGGGCGCCCGGGGAAGACATCTCGCCGACCCCACGAGGACGACCACCACCTCACCCGGCGCCCGTTGGAAGACATCTCGCCCACCCACGAGGCCAGCCGATCTCAGCCGCGTTCGACGCGGTCGCGACCGCTGGCCTTGGCTGCGTAGAGCGCGAAATCCGCCCGGCGGACGATCTCGCTCGCGTCCTCGGCACCGTTCCACTGGACGACGCCCGCCGATGCGGTCTGGCGACCTGGGACTTCTTCGCGCATGCGCTCGACGACTTCTACGGCCTCGTCGAGCCAGGTCGACGGCAGGATGACGCCGAACTCCTCGCCGCCGTAGCGTGCCAGCAGGTCGTTCGTGCGCAGGTGGCCGCGCCAGCGGGCCGCGCACTCACGCAGGAGCCGGTCGCCCGCCTGGTGGCCGAAGGTGTCGTTGTAGGGCTTGAAGTGATCGAGGTCGATCAACGCGACCGACAGCGGCAGGTGGTCGCGCATTGCGCGCTCGATCTCCATCGGGATCCGGTCGTCCCACTCGCGCCGGTTGAAGAGGCCCGTCAGCGCGTCGGTCCTCGCTGCGGCGGTGGCCTCGTCGAGCAGCCGCCGGCGCTCGAGCGCGTGACCTGCGGCGGAGGCCAGCAGGTCGACGAGCGCGACGAGTTCGATCGGCGCCGGCTCGGCGTGGGGCCAGCCGATGACGATCGACCCAATCCGCTTCCCGCGCCGTTTCACCGGCCGGGTGATTGCGCTCACGGCCATCTCGGGCAGCGGCGCCTCGTCCCAGGTCTCGTCGAGGATCTGCACCACCGACGCACCCGAAACGGCGGCGAGAGCGGCGCGGAGCCCGTCGAGCGGCTCCTCGTGGTCCTCGAGTGCGCGGGCGCAGATGCCCAGCGCATCGATCAGGTCGAAGGAGTCCATTCCACGAGTGGACTGCCCGTTCCGGTGGCCGAGCCACACGCGGACTCATAGACGGCGGCCACTTCCTCGGCCAGGGCGGGCCACGCGTAGCGAGCGCGGACGTCCTCATAGGCGGCGCGACCGCGGCGTTCACGCTCCACGGGGCGGTTGACGGCCTCGACGAGCGCGTTGGTCAGCCCGGCACGATCGTCAGGCTCGACCAGCCAGCCCGTTCGGCCGTGGTCGACGATCTCGCCCGGGCCATGGGCGTCCACGGCGATCGAAGGCAAGCCACACGCCATCCCCTCGACGAGGACCTGGCCGAACTGCTCGCGCACGCTGGGCAGGACGACGGCGTCCGAGGCGGCGAAGAAGCCGGGCAGTTCGTCATGACCGTGCCAGCCGGCGAGGAAGACGTCTTCGGCGCCGGTCCGGGCGATCGCGTCGGCCGGGTGCTCGCCCTCCCACTCCCCCGGATAGCCGCCGAGGATGACCAGCGGCGCGCGGCGCGCGAACCCCTCGCGGGCGCGGGCGTAGGCCTCGATCAGGAGCGGGACGCGCTTGACGTCGGTGAAGCGGCCGACGTAGAGGAGCACGGGGTTGCCGTCGGCGAAGGCCGCCAGGTCCGCGTCCCCATAGGCGATCGACCCCGCCTCGCCGTCGGGCGTCCACCCTTGCGGGGCGTCGACGAGGTGGCGGCGCCAGAAGGCCACCGGATCGACGCGATCAGGCCGGAAGATCGCCGGGTCGAAGCCGTTCGGAATGCGCGTGCAGCGGTCCGGGTCGATGCCGAGCAGGTGCTCGGCGCGCTCGACCTGCGAGTCCGAGAGAACGATCAGCGCCTCGCAACGCTGGGCCCAGCCGCGCATGCGGGCGATCCACTCTTGCGCGTGGGGCCACTCGTGGTCCTGCGCGTGTTCGAGCATCAGCAGCTCGGTCCCGTGCAGATGCCCGACCACCGGGACGTCGGGCGCGACGAGCGCGGCGGCCTCGTGCAGCGGGGTCAGGTGGTGCAGGTGCAGGACGTCGAAGTCCGCGGCGCCGGCCTCTTGGAGCGCCCGCGCCCAGGCGCCGACCTGATGCTGGTAGGCGACGTCGTCGAGCCCGCACATGATCCGGTCCTTGGCTCCTGGACGGTCCTCGTAGGACGGGTGCAGCGGCGTCGGCGCCAGCATCGGATCGGGCGCATCGAGCGCCGCCGTCATGTCGAACGGCACCACGTCCAAGCCGCGGTAGAACGCACGCGCATCCCCCGGACGCCCAGGAATCGAGAGCGAACCGCTGAGGATGCGTGCGTCCCAGCCGGCGTCCGGAAGCGACGAAGCCAGGTTCTGGGTCACGTGTGACGACCCTCCCCGCGGGAAGAACAACAGGCCCATCAACACACGATTTTGTGAACGAGATGAAGTCAGGCTGTGAATCTACCCGCTGCGGGCAGGCCTCATCCCCGCAGCGTGAAGCGGCGCGAGGCGCTGCGCACGGCCGCGTGCATCGAGTTCGGCCGACGCCGACCCGGGCCGGAGGCTCATGCCCCCGGCCCGGATGCGGTGCCTACCTGGAGCGGCGGGTCCTCAGGACGCGCTCGCAGTTGCGCGACACACGGTCGCCGCGGTCGGCACGGACGGTGTCCTTGCCGGAGCCGCAGGTGATCGTGTCGCGGCGCCCGTTGACCGCGTTGACCCGGTCGTCACCGGCTCCGGCGGAGACCCGATTGGATCCCTTGCCCGTGTCGATGGCGTCGTTGCCCGCATTGCCGTACAGGCGGTCGTTGCCGTCGTCACCGCGGACCGAGTCCCGACCGTCGCCACCGACGACGATGTCGTTGTTGGACCCACCAGAAACGAAGTCGTTCCCGGCGTCGCCACGGATCCGGTCCTCACCGGAGCCGCCACGCAGGTTGTCCGACCCCGTCCCGCCGCGCAGCGAGTCGTTCTCGCTGTCGCCGAACAGGCGGTCGTTGCCCGACTGGCCCGTGAGCGAGTCCGCACCGGCTCCACCGGTCAACTGATCGTTGCCGGCCTCGCCGTACATGCAGTCCTGGCCCTGCGCGCCGTTCATGACATCGTCGCCGGCGCCGCCGAACATCGCGTCACCGAACGCCGTTCCGACGAGGACGTCCACCGCGGGCGTGCCCTGGATGACGTTCGAGCAGCGGCCGACGAGCACCTTGATCTTCGCGACCGGCGAGAACGCCGCGCCGTCGAAGGCGCGGTAGGTGAACTCATCGGACCCGGTGAACCCGGTGCGCGGCGTGTACGTGATCTTGCCGCCCGCCGGAGCCGAGAGCGTCCCGTTCCTGGGCGCGTCGACGACCGAGAGGGTCAGCGGGTTGTTGTTGGGATCGGTGCAGACCAGGTCGATCGTGACCGCCTGATTCTCGCCCGTGCCGTAGGTCCGGTCCTCACAATCCGGCGCCATCGCGGCGCCGGGGCCGGTGTAGCGCAGGATGTACAGGCCGGAGTCACGGTCCGAGCCGGCGAGCAGACGCTCGCCGTTCGCGGCCGTGAACTGCTCCACACCCCAGAAGTTCGACCCACCGGCGTCGATGAACGCACCGGTCTCCGCCATGCCCGTCGGGCCGAACTGGTAGGTCCGGATGCCGGCGGCGTAGTAGCTGGCGTAGGCCAGGTACTCCGTCGGATCGGTGGCGAACTCGTGGATGGACAGATCGCCGAAGCCGTCCGAGAAGCGCGCGTCCAGCGACTCCTCGACGGCGACCGCGTCGATCTGCTTGATCTTGCCGGCGTTGTTCTCGTACAGGTGGCCGTAGCCCCAGCCATCGAAGAGTGACGTCGCGCGGACCTTCTCACCGCGCGTGCCGATCGCGGCCAGTTCCTGCGTGTCGTTGGCCGGGATGGCGAACGTCGGCGTGTCGTTGAACAGCAGATGTCCGACCCGGTGGGTCGAGCACAGCGTGACCACCGGGCGGTCGAAGCCGCCGGAACCGCAGCTCGGCCCGTCATTGGCCTCGGAGCCCGAGGACTGGTGACGGTTGACCAGCAGCAGCGCGTCCCAGCCGGCGATCGAGGCATTCCGGCCCTTGTCGCCCGGGAAGCAGGCGTCGTCGGGATCGTTGGCCGTGTCGCCGTCGTTGTCGTAGTCCTCGTTCGGATCGAACGCCGGCCCGCGCTGCAGGACGATGATCGCCTCCTCGCCGGGCGCGAGGTTGAGGTTGAAGTCCGACCGCTTCGGGATCGGCGCCGACTTGTCACAGCCGTAGCCGCCGTAGACCGTCGGACCGTTGAGCGTCTTGTCGGGCAGCGAGGCGGCCGACTGGCCACCGGACACGCCCGTGGCCGGGAACTCACCGGCGGCGGGCCCGCTGTCGATGCGGAACGAGCCCGCGCGATAGGGACCGAAGTCCTCGTCGGCGGCCACGAAGTACTTGCCGTCGTAGGAGAACTCGCCCTGATGCGCGTTGCCCTCAGGCGGCGTGAGACCGGTCAGCGGGTCCGCGCCGTCGAAGGACGTGTCGCCGATGTAGACGGGCTTTGACGGGTCGGTCACGTCGAGCGTGACGTAGCCGGCGTCCCAGTAGGACGCGAGCAGGGCGGCGCCTGCGCCATGGCGCCCGCCGCCGCGCTGAGAGCAAAGACCGCGCACGCGACCGTGGCCGCGCGGGCCTTTCGCTGCTTCGAGTGCACTCCTACCTCCTGTATTGGGACCCCTGCGCCCGTCCCCTGGCTGCTCAGGTCGCGACGTTCCCCAACTCCGTTCCGAGTTCTACCGGAAGCGGGAGCATTGTTAGAAGGCTCCGTCCCCAGAGCACGGGAAACCAAACCTCTGGGCGCCCTAACTCCGGGGAAAGAAGAGAAGAGCGGTGGCCACGGGGCGGCCACCCGGCTCGGGGTCCTCGTACCCCTTCCGCGGCCGGTTCACGAGCCGTCCGGCGGCCAGGAGCGACGTCGATCCGCCGCCGTCGAGGTTGAGCGCGTCGCGGGCGCCGAGGCCCGCCAGGACCGCGGCGAGCTCCTCGAGCGTGAGGCCGGCGTCGTGGCGCGAGCGGCCGTCGCAGGCGACGGCGAGCAGCCAGTCGCCGGCGAGCCCCAGCGCCGCGCGCGGATGGCGCTCGGCCGTGATGTCGGAGTCGAACTGGTGGGCGCCGGCCGAGAAGCCCTCGGGATCGAAGGCGCGGTCGTAGACCACGGAGCCGTCGCGGACGAGCAGCGGCCCGGCCTGCAGCAGGTCCCCCTGTGGCGGCGGGCGACACCGCGGGTGCGGACCTCGCCGAGCGGCGTCCCCTCCGGGCGCGTGAAGAAGCCGCCGACGATCGCGTCGGATACGCCGCGCGCGACGCACCAGGCCTCCAGGCGCTGGCCGCCGCGCAGCACGGCCACCCGGAGCTCCGTGGCCACCGCGTCGAAGGTGGCCACGTGGACCGTCGTGCGGGCGCCGTCGGCCAGCGCGACCCGCATCCGACGGTGCGCGGTCACCGCGTCGCGGGCACCGCGAGGTGCCAGGGCAGGGACCGTGAGGGGTTCGAGAGCGGCCACGAGTCTGGGCGAAAGACTGGCGGAGGATCCGGCGGCGCCGGTGAACAACCCGTGTATCGGCACGCCACGCCCGCGCAAGGTGCACAATCGGCTGATGGCGCGCCCCGTGACCGTCATCAGTACCGGCGGAACGATCGCGATGGCCGGCCCTGGAGGGGGAGCCGTGCCCGCGCTGGGTGCCGATGCGCTGATCGAGGGGCTCGGGGTGCCGGTGCACACGCGCGACGTCGTCAACAAGCCGAGCGTCCAACTGGAGCCCGCGGACGTGGTGGCGATCGGGCGGGCGGTCGCCGAGGAGCTCGACGGCGGCCGCGCGGTCGTGGTCACCTGCGGCACGGACTGCCTCGAGGAGGTCGCCGTCGCGCTCGACGCGTGGTCCGACGGCCCGGTCGTCCTCACCGGGGCGATGCGCCACGCCGGGCTCCCCGGGGCCGACGGGCCGGCGAACGTGGCCGACGCCGTCACCGTGGCGGGCTCGCTGGAGCGCGGCGTGGTCGTTTGCTTCGCGGGCGAGGTGCACGCGGCGCGCGAATTGCGCAAGGTCGATTCGACGTCCGTGCGAGCCTTCGGGTCCCCCGGCACGGGGCCGCTCGGGCGCGTCGCCGAGGGGACGCTGCGCCTGCATCGCGAGGCGCCGCGGACGCCGGTGCTCGCGCCGCCGGCCTTCGAGGCCCGCGTGGAGGTGGCGCTCGCCGGGCTGGCCGGGGACGGCTCGGCGGTGCGGGCGCTGGCCGCGATCGCCGACGGCCTGGTCATCGTCGTGCTCGGTGCGGGCCACACGCCGCCGCCGTTCCTCGAGGCCGTGCGCTCGGCGGCGGAGTCAGTGCCCGTGGTCGCCACGGTCCGCCCGCAGCGCGGGGAGGTGCTGCGCTCGACCTATGCCTTCGAGGGCGCCGAGCCGGACCTGTGGGCGAGCGGGGCGGTGGTGGCGGGACACCTGTCGCCGGCCGCGGCGCGGGTGCTGCTGGTGGCGTGGCTGGGGGCGGGCTCCGATCGGCCGGACCTCGGGACGTTCCTGGCGCCCTGACGAACAACGGCCGTTGGGTGGGGTGAGGGTTTCGGTCGGGTCGTGAGGCAGCACCATCCGTCACGCGGTGCATGCGTTTCGGGCGCTTGACGTGTGGTGGCCGCGAGAACGTCGCCTCCCGCCCTCCATCCACCACGAGGCCGGAACCACGCAACCAGCGAACCCGCGTCCCCTCCGCTAGCCGGACCGTGGCGCGACCGCAGACCGGCTCGCCCCACAGGCATCCGGCGATCTTTACGGGGTCGGTCGGACGTCTCCTGGCGCGTTCACAGGCTGGTCACCGCAGGGTTTCCGAACGGTCACAAAAGAGCAAAAGAGATCGCCGTTGCGCTCCACGACGTCGAGCCCTCGACGTTCGAGCGCTGCGCGCTGATCTGCGACTGGCTGGCCGACCACGGCGTCGACCGCCTGACGCTGCTCGTGGTCCCCGCGCCGCGGATGCATCCGTTCTACGCGCGCAGCCCGCAACTGGCCCGCTGGCTGCTCGAACGCCAGCACGCCGGCGACGCGATCGCCCAGCACGGGTTCGTCGGCCCGTGCGTGGCGCGCGAGCAGGTGCGGGCCGGACGGCGGCTGCTCGAGCTGGCGGGGCTGCGCCCGCGCGGCTACGTCGCGCCCGGCTACGACCAGCCGCGCTCGGTGCGCATCGAGGTCGCCGAGCACTACGACTGGTGGGCGACCGCGACCGCGGTCCGGGGCGGGACCGCGCCGGTTGCTCTGCCCCGCGCTCGCGCCCGGGCGCCCGAGCCCGCTGCAGCGCCGCCTCGGCCCGGCACTGGCCCAGCTCGGCCTCACGGCCCGCCGGCGCGTGGTCCGGCTCGATCTCTTCCCGGCCGACTTCGACCACGGCGTGCGGGCGCTCGCGCTCGAATCGATCCTGTGCCAGACCGACGGCCGGCGTGCCGTGACCTACGACCAGCTGGCCGGCTGCACGGCCGCCCACCGTTTCCCGGCGCCCCTCGCGGGGTACGTCCCAACTCCATGAAGCTGCTCGTCCTCTCCCCCGAGCCGATCGACGCGCCGCTGTTGCGCAGCGTCGTCGGAAACGATGTCGACGGCGCCGAGGTCATGGTCGTCTCCCCCGCCACGCAGAGCTCGCCGCTGCGGTTCTGGATGACCGACAACGACGCCGAGATCGAACAGGCACAGGAGGCGAACGACGAGACCGTCGAGCGCCTCGAGGAGGGCGGCATCGACGCGGTCGGGGACATCGGCGAGGCCGAGCCCGCGCTCGCGCTGCAGGACGCGCTCGTGACCTTCGCCGCCGACCGCATCGTGATCTTCACGCACCCAGAGGGCGACCTCGACTACCGCGAGGACGAGTCCCTCAAGGACGCCGAGCAGCGCTTCGGCATTCCCGTGACGTTCGCCGAGATCTCGCGCGAGCTGACCTGAGGTCTATCGCCGTGTTGTGCGGGCCAGATCTCCACGAACGGCAGCATTGAGGGAGGCCCGGTTTCGGGCTGGCGAGCAGCCGTCACAGCGCGTCAAGCGGCGGGTCGGTTTTGGTCGATTGACGCTGGAGGCCCCTCTGGCCGTCATCGAGCGACACGCGGCGACCGAGCGGCCGGCGATTGACGGACGGTGACGGTTCGCCGTCCCGTCTGGACCCTCACCCCACCCGGTCGCCGTTGTCGTCCTGCGCGACGCGACCGCTCACCCCGGGAGCGCCTGACGCAACTCGAGCACCCCGGCGAACAGGTCACCGTGCTCGGCCACGCGCGCGAGCACGTCGTCGGATGTGAAGACCAGGGCTTCGGGGTCCCCCTCGACCTCGTCCCAGGTGATCGGCGTGGAGACGGTCGGGCGGTCGCGCGCGCGCAGCGAGTAGACCCCGACGGTGGTCTTGTGCTGGTCGTTCTGGCTCCAGTCGACGAGCACCTTGCCGCCGCGCAGGTCCTTGCGCATCTCGGAGACGATCAACCTGGGGTCGTCGTTCTCGAGCGTCCGGGCGAGCGCGCGGGCGAACGGCTTCACGCGGTCGTAGGTGCACTCGGGGTCGTTGAGGGGCGCGTAGACCTGCATGCCCTTGGACCCGCTGGTCTTGGCGAACGACTCGAGTCCGAGGTGGGAGAGGACTTCGCGCAGACGCACGGCCACTGCGCAGCATTCGGCGATCGTGGCCGGCGGGCCCGGGTCGAGGTCGAAGGCGACGACCGTCGGCGCGTCGTAATGCGTGGCCGTCGCCAGCGAGGGATGCAACTCCAGATCGGCCAGGTTCGCCGCCCACACGAGCGTCGTGAGGTCCTCGCAGAGGCAGAAGTCGATGGTCTTCGAGCCCGCGCGCAGGGGTGCGGTGCGGACCCACTCCGGACGGTGCTTCGGGCATTGCTTCTCGTAGAAGTACGGGGCGTCGACGCCGTTGGGATAGCGCTTGAGCGTGAGCGGGCGGTCGCGCAGGTGCGGTAGGACGACCGGCGCGATTCGCGTGTAGTAGTCGATCACCTGCCCTTTGGTGAAGCCGACCTGCGGATAGAGGACCTTGTCCAGGTTCGACAGCGACAGCCGGCGGCCGTCGATCTCCACTTCCACGCGCCTGCTCGGGGCCATACCCCGGGAGTTTGCCCTGAGCGGGGGCCGGGGAGCCCTCAGGTATGGAACCTAGAGATCTCATGCTGCAGTACCTCGACGAAGCGCACGCCATGGAGACGGCGCTCGTCACCAACCTCGGCGCGCACGCGTCGATGGCTCCCGGCGGCGAGTACAAGCGCCGCCTCGAGTCCCACCGCGTCGAGACGCTGGACCAGGTCGAGCGCATCGATCAGCGCCGGAAGGAACTCGGCCAGGACGGGCGCGGCATCGCCGCCGGCGCGGTCGGCCTCATCCGCGACGCGATCGGCCAGGCGCTGGTCCTGACCAAGGGCCCCGTGGACATGGTCCGCTCGCGCGGCGCGGAGCGCATCCTCAAGAACGCCAAGGACGAGATCGCCACCGAGGCGCTCGAGATCGCGACCTACGAGGCGCTCGAAGCCGCCGCGAAGGCCGCCGGCGACCCGGCCACGGCCAAGCTCGCCGTCGAACTGCGCAAGCAGGAGGAGCAGATGCTCGCGGATCTGCGCGCGTTGCTCCCCGACCTCGCCGCCGCCGCCATCGCCGACCGCACGCAGGTGTCGATGGCCCAGGCCAAGGCCGCGGTGGCCAAGAGCTCGTCGACGACCTCGACGCGCTCGACGTCCACGACCCGGTCGACCTCGTCGACGCGCAAGACGACCGCCAAGCGCGAGACGCCCAAGGCCAAGCCGCGGGCGAAGGCGTCCGCCGCCTCGCGCTCCACGTCGAGCCGCACGACGAAGGCCTCGTCGGCGACGCGCAAGCCGGCGACGCGTAAGGCGTCCACGACGCGCAAGTCGTCGACGACCAAGACGAGCGCCAAGTCATGACCGCGACGCTCGAGGTCCCGAGCACGCCCGTCGATCCGGGCGGTCCCGTGGTTCCGGACACGCCCACGGTCCCGAGTGATCCGACCCCGGCCCCGGAGGCCCCCGTGCCTCCGTCGGGCCCCGAGGTCCCGGAGCCGGTCACCCCGGACGCCCCCGACCCGGTCGGACCCGACATCCCGTCCCCGGACCCGAAGGGCCCCGAGACCACGTGACCCGACCGGGCCGACACCACGGACGCAGTGTCCGTTGAGTCGGCCCAGTCGGAGCGCCACCCGCCAACCTGGGCCGACACGACGGACGTAGTGTTCGTTCAGTCGGCCCGGTCAGGCGGCGACGGCGAGGCCGGGCGCGCTCTCGTCGCGGCCCGCCAGCAGGTCAATGACGGCCCGCTCGATCGCCGGCTGGTGGATCGGAAGGTCACCCGGCTGCAACTCGTCGGCGACCTGCTCGAGTGCCTCGGAGATGATCAAGCCGCCCGAGTAGGCGTCGATCACGCGCGGGTCGATGTAGGACGCGCGACAGACCGCAGGGGTGTTGCCGAGGTAGTGGGCGACTTCCTTGATCGCGCGGGCGACGGCGCGCTTGCGGCCCGTCGGCGTCCCGGCCACTTCGCCCGAGACGGCCAGTCCGACCGCGCAAAGCACCGTCCCGTTCCAGGTCCGGAAGTCCTTCGCGGAGTAGTCGCCCCCGGTGGTCTCTTTCAGGAAGGCGTTGATGTCGCCGGACTTGATGTCGCGCCATTGCCTGCCCACCCGGTAGGCGAGCAGCTCCGGACCGCCGAGGCGGCGGCGCTTGAGCTGGGCGACGATGTCGTAGACCAGCGGGTCCACGACTCCGCGGACCGCCCGCTTGCCGTGCTTGGCGGTGTAGTCGAAGACCATGTGGCAGCCGCCCTCGAGCGTCACGTGCTCCTTGCGCATGGTCGCCAGGCCGAACGTGTCGTTGCGCGCCGCGTAGTCCTCGGAGCCGATGCGAAAGAAGCCGCGATCGAGCAGCCGCACCGCACAGGCCAGCACGCGCTCACGGGTGAGCGCCGTGTCCGTCTGGAGGATCTCCTCGATGTCGGTTCGCAGCGCCGGCATGGCGCGGGCGAACTCGACCATGCCCGCGAACTTCTCGCGGTCACGGCGCTCGCGCCAGCGCTGGTGGTAGAGGTACTGCTTGCGCCCGGCCTGGTCGATGCCCGTGGCCTGGATGTGGCCCATCGGATACGGGCACACCCACACCTCCTTCCAGGCCGGAGGGATGACCAGCTCGTCGATGCGTGCGAGCGTCTCGGCGTCGTCGATGGTCTCGCCGGTCGAGTCGTCGACGAAAGAAAAGGACCGGCCGCGGTTGACACGGCGGATCCCGGGTATGGAGCAATCGACTCGACGCAGCCGGGGCATGACGTGGGAACTTCCCCGAAGGCCGCGCGTTTAGGCTTCCCCCCTCCCGTGACGCTCCTTTCCTTTGAGACCACTGTGACCGGCTCCACCACGGTCGTCGCCTTGAGCGGCGAACTCGACGTCGGCGGGTCCACTCTGCTCGAACAGGAGCTGGAGCGCGTGGCGGCCGATCACGAGCCCGCCACGCTCGTGCTCGACTTGTCGCGTCTGGAGTTCATGGATTCCACGGGCCTGCGCCTGGTCGTGCTCGCCGATGGGCGCGCCCGCGCTCAGGAACGGCGCTTCGCGCTCGTCCGCGGGGTGCCCGACGTCCAGCGCGTGTTCGCGATCACCCGCATGGAGGAACGGCTGGAGTGGCTCGACGAGCCGGGCGAGGCGGCCGTCTGATGCTCGAGCTCCGGCTCCCGATCGAGCTCGACTCCGCGGCCACGGCGCGTCACGCCGTCGACGTGCTCGCCTCGGAGCTTCCCGAAGATCAGCTGGGCGATGTCCGCCTGCTCGTCTCCGAGCTGGTCACCAACGCCCTGCGCCACGGCGAGCTCTCCGACGCCGACCACATCAACCTGACCGTGGTCGTCGCGAACGCCCACGTCCGGGTCGAGGTCACCGATCCCGGCCGTGGCTTCGAGCCCGGTCCGGCTCCCGAGGACCCGAACAGCGCCGAGGGCTGGGGGCTCTACCTCGTGGCGACGCTGTCGGACCGCTGGGGCGTCGAATCGGGCGACGACACGCGCGTCTGGTTCGAGCTCGACCGCGCCGCTTAGGACTTCACCGCGGTCTTGGCGCGACTCGCGGGCTTCCTGGCGGCGGGCTTCTTCTCCGCAGCCGACGACGAGCCGTTGCTGGAAGGCGACTTCTTGGCTCCCTGGCGTTCCTTGACGGCCGCCAGTGAGGCCTCGAGCGCCGCCATCAGGTCCGGCACCTTCGCGGGCGCCTTGGCTTCGGGCGCGACAGCGATCTCCTCGCCGGCCGCCTTGCGCTCGATCAGCTCGAGCACCTTCTCGCGATACTCGTCCTCGTAGCGCTCGGGCTCGAAGTCGGTGGCCAGGGACTCGATCAGCTGCTCGGCCATCTTGACCTCCTTGGCGGTGGTCTTGACGTCCTTGGCCGCATCGAGCTCGTCGATGTCGCCGGCGGGGATGACCTCGTCGTGGAAGACCATCGTCTCCATCATCAGCGCGTCACCCGTCGGGCGGATGGCGACCAGGTGCTCCTTGTTGCGCAGCACCACGCGCGCGATCGCCACCTTGCCGGATTCGCGCATCGCGGCCAGCAACAGTCCGTAGGCCTTCCCCGCGCCCTTGTCGGGGGCGAGCCAGTACGGATGGTCGTAGTAGACCGGGTCGATCTGCTCGAGTTCCACGAAGTCCTCGATGTCGATCGAGCGCGTCTTCTCCGGCGCGATCGCGTCGAGCTCCTCCGGCTTGACGATCACGTAGCGGCCCTTGGTCAGCTCGTACCCCTTGACGAGGTCCTCGTAGGCGACTTCGTCACCGGACTCCGGGTCGACCCGCCGCTGCGAGATCCGCCCGCCCGTCTTGGAGTTGAGCTGGTGAAAGCGCACGGTCTTGGGGGAGACCGCCGAGTAGACCTTCACGGGCACGTTCACGAGGCCGAACGAGATCGCGCCACTCCAGATGGACCGAGGCATCAGGACATTGTCCTACCCCGGAGTGGTCATTTGCAACGGGCGCACGGGGAGTTGCGTGGCCGAGGGTCCATCCGAAGTGGGCCGAGAAGCGTCTCACTATGAGACGTTTGTCGGCCCGGTCGCGTCTGTTGGACCGCCGCGTCCGAAGTGGGCATCGAGCGGAGCGCACCTACATCCGGAAGACGCCGTACTTCACCTCCGCCAGCGGCGCGTTCGCGGCGGCACTCAGTGCCAGCCCGAGCACATCACGCGTCTGCAGCGGATCGATCACGCCGTCGTCCCACAACCGCGCCGAGGCGAAGTATGGCCTGCCCTGATCCTCGTACTGCTCGCGCAACGACGCGCCGACCTCGGGCTGGCCCACGGTTTCCATGACGGTCGCGGCCTGCTCGCCGCCCATCACCGAGATGCGCGCGTTCGGCCACATCCACAGGAAACGGGGGGAATACGCGCGCCCGCACATCCCGTAATTGCCCGCCCCGAACGAGCCGCCCACGATCACGGTGAGCTTCGGGACGCGCGCGCAGGAGACGGCGGTGACCATCTTCGCGCCGTCCTTGGCGATGCCGCCCGCCTCGTAGTCGCGGCCGACCATGAACCCCGTGATGTTCTGCAGGAACACGAGCGGGATCCTCCGCTGGTCGCAGAGCTCGATGAAGTGCGCGCCCTTGAGCGCGCTCTCGCGAAACAGGATCCCGTTGTTGGCCACGATCCCGACCGGGTGGCCGTGGATGTGGGCGAAGCCGGTCACCAGCGTCGCCCCGTAGAGCTCCTTGAATTCGGCAAAGCGCGAGCCGTCGACCACGCGCGCGATGACCTCCCGCGCGTCGTAGGGCTTGCGCAGGTCGGTGGGGACGACGCCGTAGAGCTCGGCCGGATCGACGACCGGATCCTCGACCGGCGCGCGGTCCCACGGGCACGGCGTCCGCGGCCCGAGCGTCCCGACGATCCGCCGGACGATCTGCAGCGCGTGCTCGTCGTCGTCGGCGAGATGGTCCGTGACGCCCGAGGTGCGCGAGTGCAGGTCGCCGCCTCCGAGCTCCTCCGCGGTCACCTCCTCGCCGGTCGCCGCCTTCACCAGCGGGGGGCCGCCGAGGAAGATCGTCCCCTGCTCGCGGACGATCACCGTCTCGTCGCTCATCGCCGGGACATAGGCGCCGCCGGCCGTGCACGAGCCCATCACCGCGGCGATCTGCGGGATCCCCTCCGCGGACATCGTCGCCTGGTTGAAGAAGATCCGCCCGAAGTGGTCGCGGTCAGGGAAGACCTCGTCCTGCTTGGGCAGGAAGGCCCCGCCGGAGTCCACGAGGTAGATGCACGGCAGGCGATTCTGGAGCGCGATCTCCTGCGCGCGCAGGTGCTTCTTGACCGTCATCGGGTAGTAGGTACCGCCCTTGACCGTGGCGTCGTTGGCCACGACGACGACCTCGCGGCTCCCGACACGACCGACGCCCGTGATGATCCCCGCCGCCGGCGCGTCACCGTCGTAGAGACCGTGGGCGGCGAGCGCGCTGAGTTCGAGGAAGGGGGAACCCGGATCGAGCAGCCGGTCCACGCGCTCGCGCGGCAGCAGCTTGTCGCGCGAGACGTGGCGCTCGCGGGCGCGCTCGCCGCCGCCCAGGGCGACGTGCGCCAACTGGGCGCGCAGGTCCTCGACGAGCGCCTCGTGGGACGCGCGGTTGGCCGCGAACTCGGGCGACGACGGCTGGGCAGTGCTGCGCAGCGGAACGGTCATTCCGGGGACTCCTGCAAGGCGGGCCCGGCCTCGACGTGCCCGAGTTGCTGGTCGACCGCCACGCGATCGCCGACGGCCACCGTCAGCGCGGTCAGCACCCCGTCCACCGGCGCGGCGATCGTGAGCTCCATCTTCATCGACTCCATCACGACGATCGGGTCGCCCGCCTTGACTCCGGCGCCGACCACGCCGGGGACGAGCAGGACCTGGCCGGGCATCGGCGCGCGCAAGTCACCGTGCAGATGTGCCTCGTGGCCCTCCTCGGAGGACGCGCGGCGCACGCGCCAGGTGTGGCCCTCGCTGCCGAGCCACATCTCGGCGCCGTCGAAGGCGAACGACCAGGCGCGCCGGACCCCGTCGCCGGCGACCGTGAAGACCTGCGGTCCGGTGCGAGCGAGCGACACCGCGGCCGGCTCCCCGTCGCGCAGCACCTCGGCCGCGCCGGGACGCCCGCGCACGGCGACCTCGCCGGGATCGCCCCCGTCGACCGACAACCGCATCCGCGACCACGCCGGCTCGCCGGACATGCGCCAGCCGTCGGTGCGCGCGAACGGGTCGTCGCCGGCGCGCTCGGCGTCGAGCACGAGCGAGATCAGCGCGGCCGCCTCGGCGACCTCGGTGGGAGCGACGGGAGGCTCGGCCGGGCCGACCCGCGCGATCAAGCCGGTGTCCAACTCCCCTGCGCGCACGTCCTCGCGGGCCAGCAGCCCGCGCGCGAAGCCCGTGTTCGTGGTCACGCCGAGGCAGACGAAGCCGGCGAGAGCGCGGTCCATGCGGGCCAGCGCGCCCTCGCGGTCCGGGCCGTGGACGATCACCTTCGCGACCAGCGAGTCGTAGCTCGTTCCGACCTCTGAACCCGCTTCGACGGCGGAATCCACGCGCGCGCCCGGGGGCTCGGCGTAGGCAAGCACGCGCCCGCTCGAGGGCAGGAAGTCGCGCGAGGCGTCCTCGGCGTTGACCCGGACCTCGACCGCGTGGCCGTCCATCCGCACGTCCTCCTGGCGAAGGGCCAGCGCCTCCCCCGCCGCAACGCGCAGCTGCAACTCCACGAGATCGAGTCCCGTCACCAGCTCGGTCACCGGATGCTCGACCTGCAGGCGCGCGTTCATCTCGAGGAAGTAGTGCTCGGCGGGATCGTCGGCGTGGGCGATGAACTCGACCGTGCCCGCGTTCGTGTAGCCCGCCCGCCGCGCGAGCGCGACGGCGGCCTCCCCCATCGCGCGCCGGACCTCGGGCGTGACGACCGGCGACGGCGCCTCTTCGACGACCTTCTGGTGACGGCGCTGGAGCGAGCACTCGCGCTCGCCGAGGTAGAGGACGGTGTCGTGGGCGTCCGCGAGCACCTGAATCTCGATGTGGCGGGCGCGCGGCAGGAAGCGCTCGATGAAGACGGTGTCGTCGCCGAAGCCGGCCAGCGCCTCCCGGCGGGCGGCATCCATCGCCGCATCGAGGTCTTCCGGGGCGTTCACCACGCGCATCCCGCGTCCGCCGCCACCCGCCGCGGCCTTGACGAGCAGAGGATAGGAATCCCGCCCACCCCCGTTTCGAGCCTCTTCGAGCGTGAAGCCGGGGACGACCGGGACGCCCGCGGCGACGGCGATCTCCTTCGCACGGATCTTGTCGCCCATCGCCTCCATCGCCTCCGGCGGCGGGCCGATGAACACGACGCCGGCCGCGGCGCAGGCGCGCGCGAACGCGGCGTTCTCGCTCAGGAAGCCGTAGCCGGGGTGGATCGCCTGCGCGCCGGTGCGGGCGGCGGCGTCGAGGATCCGGTCGGCGCGCAGGTAGGAGTCGGCCGCCGGTGCGGGCCCGAGCCGGACGGCCACGTCGGCCTCGCGGACGAACGGCATGCCGGCGTCGGCGTCGGAGTGCACGGCGACGCTGCGGACGCCGAGGCGGCGCAGCGTGCGGATGACCCGCCGGGCGATCTCCCCCCGGTTGGCGACGAGGACGGTCTCGAACACGGGCGGGAGCTTATGGGCACGTCCACGCGCCCGCCAACCCGTGGGTCGGCCGTCATCCCGCGGCGTCGAAGATCACGGCGGTCGCGTCGAGGTCGTCGCGCAACCCCTTGTAGGACGGCGCCCGCAGGGTCCGGTCACGGGTCCACTCGACGTAGTCGACGTCGCACACGAGCTCCGGCTCGACGTAGATCGAGGTGCGCGGGCCGCGGCGGCCGGTGAACGGCGGGGTCGGGCGCTCGAGCGGGGCCAGCAACCCCGAGAGCCGGCTGAGCTCGGCTTCGCCGAACCCGGTCCCCACCCGCCCGGCGAACCGCAGCACGCCGTCCTCGTGGTAGCCGACGAGCAGCGCACCGATGCGGTTGCGGCGCTTGCCCTCCCCCGGGATCCACCCACCGATCACGAGCGAGACGCGCTTGACGTTCTTGACCTTCACCCACCCGGCCGAGCGCTTTCCCGGCGTGTACGAGCAGTCCAGGCGCTTGGCCACGATGCCCTCGAGCCCGCGCTCGCGGGAGGCCGCGAGCAGCGCCGCGCCCTGCCCGACGTGGTGCGCCGGCGCCGTCCAGCACGGCGCGTCGAGCTCGAGCGCGGCCAGCGCCTCGCGCCGCGCGTCGTAGCGCTCGGGCATCCAGGTCCGGCCGTCGTGCCAAAGCACGTCGAAGACCACGAACACGACGGGGACCTCGTCGGCGAGCCGCGCCACCGCCCGCGAGTCGGTGACGTGCATGCGCCGCTGGAGCCGCTGGAAGTCGGGTCGCGCCTGCTCGTCGAGCGCCACGACCTCCCCGTCGAGGACCGCGTCGGCCGACGCGAGCGACCCCGGATCGAGGACTTCCGGATAGTGGCGCGTGATGTCGCGGAGCGACCGGCTGGTCAGGGACACGGCGCCGTCGCGGACGTGGGCGATGGCGCGCACGCCGTCCCACTTGATCTCGTGCGCCCAGCGGCCGTCGTCGGGCGGGAGCGGCCCCGCGCGCGCCAGCATCGGCTCCAGCCGGTCGGGCATCGGATCCATTCAAGGACCGTACAAAGCCACGGGACCGTCGCCCGGTCCGACTCCGGGTATCCTCGCGCCCTGCATGGACCCCTCGCAATCGATCCTGCTCGAGGAGAGCGACGGAGCCGTCGCGATCATCACCATCGCCGGTGAGCACGACATCTACACCGCGCCCGCCCTTCGCGAGCGCCTCGACGAAGGTCTGGCGCAGGCGTCGTCCGGGCTCGTCGTGGACCTCAGCCGCGCGACGTTCGTGGATTCGTCGATTCTGGGCGCGCTGCTCGAAGGCCGCCGCCAGGCGCTCGAGCAGGACCTGCGCTACGTCGTCTGCATCGCCGAGGAGGTCGAGGCCGGCGTCCAGCGCATCCTCGAGATCACCGGCCTCGTCCCGGTGCTGCCGGTCGTCCACAGCCGAGAAGAAGCTGTCGCGACGGCTCAAGGAGGCACCGCATGAACGAGACGCCCGTCGTCCGCCTCGAGATGCCGGCACGGCCGGAGGGCGTCGGCGTCGTCCGCCAGGCCCTCGCCGGGCTCGCCGACGCGATCGCGCTCGACCAGACCGTCCTCTCGGACGCCAAGATGGCGGTCACCGAAGCCTGCACCAATGTCGTCGTTCACGCCTACGAGGGCTCCGAGAACGAGGGGCGCCTCGCCGTCGACATGCTCGCCGACGACGTCGCGCTCACCGTCGTGGTCCGTGATGAGGGCGCCGGCATCCAGCCGCGCCCCATCCGTAACGCGCCCACCGCGCTCGGTCTCGGCCTCCCGCTGATCGCCGCACTCTCGGACGCCTTCGAGGTCCGTGGCGCGAACGGAGGCGGCACCGAAGTGCGCATGACCTTCCGCTACGACCGCGAACACGACCCCGTCGAGGACAACCCGATCACGGGTGCCCCTGGCCCCGACGGCAAGTGGGACCCGGACCTCGAGCTCGAGCTCGAGCCCGCGCCCGCGCCCGACGGCGAAGACCCGGCGTAACTCAGGCCGCGTCGCGCAGGTCGCGCACCTGCGGCGCGAGCGAGAGTCGCACGAGTGCGGCGGCCTCGATCTGGCGCACCCGCTCGGGTGTGAGGCCGAGACGTCGCCCGATCTCGCGCAGCGGCGCCGGGTCGGAACCGCTCAACCCGTAGCGCAGTCCGACGACGACCTGCTCGCGCTCGGGCAGGTCCGCGATCGCGCGGCGGACCGCCTCGCGGGCCAGGCGCTGCTCGACGACTTCTTCGGGCCCGGGACCCTCCGCGGCCAGCAGCGTGCCGAACGCGGTCTCGTCGGCGTCGTCGCCCATCGGCTTGTCCAGGCTGGTCGCCGCACGCGCGGTCTCGCGCAGCGCGCGCAGCTCCTCGACGCCGATCTCGCTCGCCAGCGCGAGCTCCTCGTCGGTCGGGGAGCGGTCCAGCCGCGCGGTGAGGGCGGCCTCGGCCCGTGCGACCTTGCGCATCCGGCGCAAGAGGTTCACGGGCAGGCGGATCGTCGCCGCCTTTCCGTCACGGCCGCGCTCCACCGCCTGCCGGATCCACCAGGTCGCGTAGGTCGAGAAGCGGTAGCCGAGCCGGTGATCGAACTTCTCCACGGCGCGGATCAGCCCGAGCATGCCTTCCTGGACGAGATCGGCCATCGGCAGGTCGGCGGCCTGGTAGCGCTTCGCGATCGAGACGACGAGGCGAAGGTTCGAGCAGATCATCCGCTCCTTGGCCTCGAGGTCCCCGCGCTCGATCCGGCGGGCCAGTTCGAGCTCCTCGTCTGGGCGCAGCAGCCGGTAGGTGCCGATGCGCGACAGGAACAGCGAGAGCGCGTCCGCATCGCCTTCGAGGACCGGCTGCCGTGCCTGTACACCCATCACGAGTCAGGCTGTCCGCTCGGGGACGGCGGCAAACGCGGTCTCGAGGATCCCGTCGCCCCGGTGATGACCACTCGCATCCTCTGGCCCGTACGTGGGTACGGAGCACCAGACACCGATTCCGATACGACGGAGGCCACATGGGGACCCGGACCGCCACCCGCGGCATCTACGCAGAAGACAACGCCGCCAAGCGCGAGGAGATCGTCGAGCTCCTCACCACGGCGTACTGGATGGAGATCGAGACGGTGATGAGCTACATCGCGAATTCGATCAACCCCGATGGCGTGCGCGCGCGGGAGATCATCTCCTCGCTGCAGACCGACATCCAAGAGGAGCTCATGCACGCCCAGCGCTTCGGGCAGCGCATCAAGGACCTCTACGGCGTGGTCCCCGGGTCGATGGACTTCTCCGCCGCGCAGACCTACCTGCAGCCGCCGGACCAGCAGACCGACGTCGTGCACGTCATTCGTGGCGTGATCGAAGCCGAGACCGGCGCGATCGAGCACTACAACCGCATCATCGAGGTCACCGACGGGGTGGATCCGGTGACCCAGGACATGGTGATCGAGATCCTCAGCGACGAGGAAGGCCACCTGCGACTGTTCGAGGGCTACCTGCGCGAGTACGCGGCGGAGGGCCTCGCCTGATTTCTCCGGCCCAGGCGGCACCGGCGCGCGTGCGCCGGTGCCACCCCGGTGGCCGGTCCGTAGACTCGCGTTGACGTGAGCCCGGCTCCGGCGCGCAACCTCGGGGGCCTCGAGGCCTTCCTCGACCACATCCCCACGGCGCTGCTGCTGATAGAGCGCGGGACCGGGGTGGTCTTCTATGCCAATGAGGCGGCGCATCGTTTCGCCGGCGGCGCGTTCCCGCTCGGGGAGCAGTCGCTGGACGACATGCTGCATCGCTGCTTCGACGAGGGCGGAGCGCGGATCGCGGGCGATCAGTTGCCCGGCCCGCGCATCGCCCGTGGGGAGACGCTCGAGAACGTGCAGATGGATTGGGAGCTGCCAGGCGGCCGGCGCTCGCTGATCGTCACCGGCGGCACGGTCGCCACTCCCGACGGAGGGTCAGTCGGGGTGCTGACCTTCGACGACGTCACGGAGATCCAGGCGGCGCGCCGGCGCTCTGAGCTGCTCTCCCAGGCCGGCGCGGTGCTGGCGACGTCGCTCGACCTGCAGGAGACGCTGCGCGCGGTGGCGCGCTTGTGCGTCCCGCGTCACGCCGACTGGTGCTTCGTGGAGATGCTCCAGGAGGACGGGTCGATCGAGCGCACCGTGATCCTGTCGGCCGACCCCGCCAAGCAGGCCCTCGCCGAGCGTTTCGACGACGCCTTCCCGTTGGACCCGGAGGCGCCCTTCGGTTCCGGGCACGTCATCCGGACCGGCGAGCCGATGCTGGTCGAGTCGATTCCCCCCGAGATGATCGAGCTGATCACCGACGACGAGGGCTACCGGGCGCTGCTGCGCCAGCTCGACTTCCGCTCGTCGATGTGCGTGCCGCTGCGGGTCGCGGGACGGGTGATCGGCGACCTCGCGCTGTCGATGTCAGACGAGTCGCGCCGCTACGGCCCCGAGGATCTCGCGACCACGCAGGAACTCGCCGACCGCTGCGCACTGTTCATCGAGAGCGCCCGCCTCTACACGGAGATGCGAAGCCTCGGGGCACGCCAGGGCGAGGCGCGCGACGAGCTGCGCGCGATCCTCGAGGGTGTCGCGGACACGATCACCGCCCAGGAGCCGTCCGGTCGGCTGGTCTACGCCAACCAGGCGGCCGCCGATGCGATGGGCTACGCGTCCCCCGACGAGCTGCTGCAAGCGCCGCTGACCGACTTCGTCGAGCGCTTCGTGATGCTCGACGAGGACGGTGAGCCGCTCGACTTCGCCACGCTCCCGGGGCGACGGGCGCTGCTCGGGGAGTTCCCGGAGCCGAAGACCGTGCGCTGGCGCCCGCGTGCCGGTGGCGAGGACCGCATCGTGCGCGTGAAGTCCCGGCCCGTGTTCGCCGACGACGCCACCGTGCGGCTGGCGATCAACGTCGTCGAAGACATCACCGGAGTCAAGCGCTCCGAGGAGACCCAGCGGTTCCTCGCCGAAGCGGGACGCGTGCTGGCGGAGTCGCTCGACTACGAGAAGACCCTGGCGACCGTGGCCCGGCTCGCCGTCCCGCGGATCGCGGACTGGTGCGTCGTCGACCTGAAGACGCCCGAGGGGTTCGAGCGGGTGGCCACCGCCCACGTCGATCCCGGGATGCTCGAGCTGGCTCTGGAGTTCTCGAAGCGCTACCCGACCGATCCCGAAGCGCCGACCGGGGTCCCTCACGTGCTGAGAACCGGGGAATCCGAGCTCTATCCCGAGATCGACGACGCGATGCTGGTGCTGGCCGCCCGTGACGACGAGCACCTGCGCATGATCCGCGAGCTCGGGATGTCTTCGGTGATGGTCGTCCCGATGGCCATCCGCGACGAGGTGCTGGGAACGGTCACCCTGATCGCGGCGGAGTCGGGGCGCCGCTTCGACGCCGACGACCTCGCGCTCGCCGAGTCGCTCGGCCAGAGGGCCGCCGCGGCGGTGGACGCGGCCCGCCTCTACCGGCAGCGCTCGGACATCGCCCAGTCGCTGCAGGCCTCCCTGCTTCCTCCGGAGTTGCCCGAGATCGAGCACTTCGAGGCGGCCGCCGTCTACCAGGCCGCCGGAGAGGGCAACGAGGTCGGAGGAGACTTCTACGACGTCTTCTCGGTGTCGGAGGACCAATGGTTCGCCGTTATCGGCGACGTCTGCGGCAAGGGCGCGCAGGCCGCCGCGGTCACGGCCCTGGCGCGCTACACGATCCGCGCCGCTGCGGTCCGCCGGCGCTCTCCCGCCCACGTGCTCGGCTGGCTCAACGAGGTGATGCAGCGCGACGGCGGACGCCCCGCGGAGCGCTTCGTCACGATCGCGCTCGTCCGGATCGACCTCCGCCCTGGCGGCGCACGCCTCACCGTCGCATCCGGAGGGCACCCGCTCCCGCGCCTGCTGCGCGCCGACGGCACGATCGAGCGCCTCGGGACACCCGGGACCCTGATCGGTGTCGTTGCGGACATCGACGTACGCGACCACACCACCGAGATGGAAGCCGGCGACAGCGTGGTGCTGTTCACGGACGGGCTCACCGAGGCCGGCGCCCCCGACGTGGTGTGGGATTCCGAGGACGTCGACGAGGCGCTGCGCCGCGCGGGCACCGCCAGTGGGATCGGCGCGGTCGTCGACGCCCTCGTCGGCGCGGCGCTGCCGGTGGGACGCCTGATCCGCGACGACGTCGCCGTTCTGGCGCTGCGCGCCCGCCGATCCTGAAAGGGGGCGCGGCGCCGCCCGGGGGGAATGGACGGCGCCGCGCATGGGGTACGGCGCTGCGCGGGGACGGGATACGCAGCGCTGTCTTCTCAGCGCGTCGTGCGCTCGAGTGGTGAACGTCCTTCGCTCGCCGCGCCTATACCCCTCTTCCCCAGGCTCAAACCAGTCCGGTCAGCAACCGTGCAGGCGTGCGATCAGCCGCGATGCCGGCCGGCCGGACCCCAATCGAGCGGGGTTTGGACGCTGACTTCAGGTGCGTCAACCTAGGCTGACCCATGTTTGATTGCTGACGTCTGAGGCAATCATGAAGGAGTCAGCCAGCGACGCCGCTCCTCACGGGGCGAGGTCGACGGCGAAGGTCACCGACGCAGTCCCTGCGTCCCACGCCCTAACCGTCCGGAGGTCCTCCGTTGTCGATTTCTTCCTCTTCCCCTGCCCGAACTTCGCCCGGCCGTCAGTCCACGCTTCCGCCCGTCCGGCGTGGACGCCTGGCGGCCGCCGGCGCCGACAAGCGCGCTGCGCGTGACGCCGAGGACCGCGAGCTCATCCGCCGCTGCCAGCAGGACAACTCCCCGCACGTGCGCGCGGCGACGGTCGAGGCGTTCATGCCGCTGGCCCGCAGCCTCGCCCGTCGCTACCACCGCGGCGAGGAGCCGCTGGATGACCTCGAGCAGGTCGCCGCGCTGGGCCTCCTCAAGGCCATCGACGGATTCGATCCCGATCGCGGCTCGGCTTTCGCGTCTTTCGCCGTGCCGACGATCGTCGGTGAGCTCCGCCGTCACTTCCGCGACAAGGGCTGGGCGATCCGCGTGCCGCGCGATCTGCAGGAGCTCGCGCTCGCCGTGCAACGCAAGGCCGACGCCATGAACACCGAGCTCGGCCGCCCGCCGACGCCGAAGGAACTCGCCGTGAAGCTCGGCCGCGAGGTCGAGGAGGTGCTGGAGGCCCGCGAGGCCCTGCGCGCCATGCGACCGGCTTCCCTGGACCGGCCCGCCGCTGCAGGCGAGGACGAGGACGACATGCCGATGGCCCGTATCGGCGGACTCGATCCCGGCTACGAGCGCACCGAGGAAGCCGTCACGATCGGCGCGATGGTGCGCGACCTTCCCGAGCGCGAGCGCACGATCCTCGCGCTGCGCTTCGGCGCCGACCTCACGCAATCGGAGATCGGCGATCGTCTGGGCATCTCCCAGATGCACGTCTCGCGCCTCCTGCGGCGCACGATCGAGGACCTCCAGCGCGACGCGCAGTCGGCCGCCTGAGAACTAGGCCGCGGCGTAACTAGGCCGCGGCGTCGCCGGTGTGCAGGTCCTCGACCTGCGCACCGTCGGGCACCGATCCTTCGGCTCCCGCGAGGATGAACATCTCGACGATCACGTCGGGATCGTGGTGGTTGGCGCTCAGGAACGCATCGACTCGCCGACCCGTCAGACGCGAGATCGCGCTGCACATCTCGCGCTCGAAGACTTCCTGCATGGCCTTGCGGCCCTCGTCGACGACGTCCCCGCGGCCCGCCCGGTAGAGCGTCTTCTCGGCTGTGGTGAAGCCGCCGCGCATGACGACCGACACCACGTCGTCGCTCCAGATCGTCTTGGCCTGCGTCGGGCCCTTGCCGAAGTGCTCCCGGACGAGCCGTACGACGGTGTTGGAGATCTCGGCGATGACGGCGCCGGGCGTCCCGCTCTCGCGCGCTGGAAGATGCTCGAGGGTCATGGCGCGCGCAGTTTAAGACACCGCGCGCCGGGTGTCATCCTGCTGACGCGCGCGTGACCGCGGCCGAGCGTGTGGGGGCCAGCGCGAACAGCTCCGAAGTCCCCGTCAGATCGAGCAGTCGCTTGACCTCGGGTTGAACGCCGGCCAGCACGAAGCGCGCCCCGGCCGCCTCGAGTTCACGGTGTGCGCGCAGCAATTCGCGCAACATCGTGGAATCCATGAACGAGACGTCGGCGACGTCGGCGACCAACCCCCGGACCTGGGCGTCGAGCGCGCGCTCGACGTGCTCGCGAAACCGGCCGCTCGTGGCCAGATCGGCTTCGCCGGCGATCACGAGCACGGAGACACCATCTTCTCCCGGCGTGCTGGCTTCGATCGAGAACGCCCGGGGAACCTGGCTGTGGTCTGGTTGCTGACGGTCCGCCACGACGCGTGGACCTTAGCGGTCAGCCATGCGACGGGAATGTTGTACTCGAGCGCTTCATGGGTACGCCAACTCGGGACATGAACTCCGACGGCGCCATCACCCTCTCGCTCCCCGCTCGCGCAGAGAACGTGGCGCTGGTACGTCATGTCCTCGGCGCGCTCTCTGAGGCACTCGCCTTCCCCCCGCACCTGACCGACGACATTCGCCTGGCCGTGACAGAGGCCTGCACGAACGTGGTCCGGCACGCCTACGAGGGCGAGACGGGACCCATTGACGTCACGATCCTGCCCGAGGGAGATAGGCTCACGATCGTGGTGTGCGATGAAGGACGCGGGGCGATGCCGAGCGCCGACAGCGACGGGCCCGGATTGGGCCTCCCGCTGATGGCTGCGCTGGCCGACGACCTCGAGTTCGCGCCAGGGCCCGAGCGGGGCAGCCGGCTCGAGATGTCCTTCTCCACGGATCAGCGCCGCGGCGGTGTCGTGGAGATCGTGTGAGCGACGCGACCGCGACGAGCGTCTCGATCGCTGCCGGCCCGCTCGTCGGACCGGTGCTCCGTCGCGTCGTCGGAATGCTCGCCGCCCGTGCCGACCTTCCGCTGGACCGCCTAGACGACGCGGTCCTGGTCGCCGACGTGATCGCGGCGCGCGCCCCCGCTCATTCCGTCGACGAGCTCGTCACGGTCGCGCTCACCCCTGGCGAGCGCACCCTCGGCCTTCGCGTCGGCCCGCTCCGAGCGGGCGGCGCGGACTCGCTGATCAGCGACGCGACGGTGCCTGGCGTGGGAAACGTCATCGAGCAGCTCTCCGACGAAGTTGGCGTCGAGAGCGATGGCGCAGGCGAGTTCCTGCGTGTGCGCCTCGCCTACGAGGGGTAGATGGGTCCCCGACATGGGGATCGAATTCGAAGCATGGGACGAACGCATCGACGCACGGACGCACATCGTCGGCGTCCGGGGCGAGATCGATCTGTTCACCGCACCGGAGTTCAAGCAGCGCATCAACGCGTCGATCGAGCGCGGCACGCCGCTCGTGGTCATCGACCTCACGGACACGACGTTCGTGGACTCGTCGAGCCTCGGCGTCCTGATCGCCGCGCAGCGCCGGCAACTTGCCCGCGACGGGCGGATGGTCGTCGTCTGCTCGAACCGCGCCGTGATGAGCACGTTCCGCATCACCGGCCTCGAGGGCGTCCTCGAGATCGTGCGTACGCGCGCCGAGGCGCTCGAGGACGAGCCCGCTCCGGCAGCCGCCGCCTGAGTTAGTTCTTCCCGGCTCAGGCGCTCGCGAACCGCAGCGCCTTCGCCTTCTCGCCGATCGTCTCGATCAAGGAGTCGAAGGACTTGGCGAAGGACGCGACGCCCTCCTCGACGAGTCGGATGGAGACGATGTGGTCCACGTCGACGCCGGCCTCGCGCAGGGCGGCCATGTGGGCGCGGGCGTCGTCGACGCCGACGTCGACGGTGCGGGCCGCGGTGGCGTGGTCGCGTGCGGCGTCGACGAGCGGACCGGGCATCGTGTTGACGGTGTCCGGGCCGATCAGCTCGTCGACGTACAGCGTGTCCGAGTAGGCGGGGTTCTTGACGCCGGTGGACGCCCACAGCGGACGCTGGACGCGGGCGCCGGCCGCGGCCAGCTTCTCCCAACGCTCGCCGGAGAAGATCTTCTGGAAGGACGCGTACGCGAGCTTGGCGTTCGCGACCCCGGCCTTCCCCGCGAGCTCCGAGCGTCCGAGGCTCTCGAGCTCACCGTCGATGGTCGAATCGACGCGCGAGACGAAGAACGACGCCACCGACGCGATCGTCTCGAAGGACTCGCCGCGCTCGTGGCGGCGCTCGAGGCCGCGCAGGTAGGCCTCGGCGACCTCCCCGTAGCGCTCGACCGCGAACAGGAGCGTGACGTTGACCGGGATCCCGGCGGCGGTGAGCGCCTCGAACGCCTGCACGCCGGCGGAAGTCCCCGGGACCTTGATCATCACGTTCGGGCGACCGATGCGCTCGAAGACGTCCTGTGCGGCTTCGACCGACCCCTCGGCCTCGTCGGCCAGCTCGGGCGCGAGCTCGAAGGACACGTAGCCGTCGGCGCCGCCCGTCGCGGAATGCACACCGGCGAGCAGGTCGGCGGCGTCGCGGATGTCGGCGATCGCGACGTCGAAGAAGATCTCGCGCGCGTCGCCATCCTCGGCGCGCCCGACCGCCTCGCGAAGCGCATCGTCGTAGCGATCGCCGGACCCCATGGCCTTCTCGAAGATCGTCGGGTTCGAGGTCACGCCGGTGAGGCCGTCGTCGGCGACCAGGCGCTCGAGCCCCCCGTCCTCGATCAGGGCGCGGGAGATGTTGTCGAGCCAGACGGCCTGGCCCTGCTTGGTGATCTCGACGAGTCGGCTCATACCCTCGACATTACCGTGGAGTCGCTCAAGCGCCTCAAGGAGCTGGCCGAGCGTCGCTGACCCCCCAGCTCGAGGGGTGCAGCGCCGACTCGCGGCGATCGGGCCGCCGCGCCCGGAACCAGACGCCGAGAGCGAGCACGGTGAGGACGAGGTGCAGGCCGTTGTCGGCCGCGTTGATCGGGACCACGTCGAGGATCTCGTCGGACCCGAGGCCGAGCGCGACGATCAACAGGTAGGCCACCCCGAAGACGAAGACGGTGAGCCGCGCTCGACCCACCCGGCCGGCCCCTGCGAGCAGCAGCAGGCCGGACGCGAGGTGGACCAGGTTGTGCCAGCCGTTGACCTCGAGACCCAGCAGCAGGTCTCCCTGCACCGGGTCGCCGTCGTCGAACGAGGCGTCGGCCAGGAAGCCGGCGAGACCGGCCAGGACCAGGCCCCAGCCGAGGATCAGGCAGAACAGCTGTGCGGACGTACGCGGCATCGGCGCGAAGCATGCCAGGACCCGGTTCGCGGCGGCGGGCGGCGGGTAGGACCCCGACATGCCCATCCAAGCCTCAACCGACCACGATCTCGCCCGCGCCGGAGACAAGCAGCGCACGACCGGCTCGCGCATCCTCCTCGCCGGCGGCGTCCTGTTCGCCCTCGGCCTGCTCCTGATGCTCGTCCAGGATGCCTACCTGACTGCGGCCGGCGTGGCCCTCGCGTCGCTGGCCACCCCGATCACCATCGGCGGGGTCGCCCTGCTGGGGTCCGGCCTGGTCGCCGGCCGCGCCGCGCAGCGCAAGCCGTTCGCCTAGCGCATGGATCCGATCTCCGAGACTCCCACCGAACGCAGCGACTACGCCCTCATCAGCGTGATCTACGGGACCGCGCTGATCGGCGTGGCCGCCTCCGCCCGGGGACGCGGGCCGCTCGAGACCCGCGACATCGTCCCGCTCTCGGCGGCCACCTTCGCGCTGTCGAAGCTGCTCGTCCATGAGAAGGCCGAGACCTGGCTGCGTGCGCCGTTCGTCGAGGAGCACCCCGGCGGTACCAAGCGACCCAAGGGCCGCCGGCTGCGCTACGCCGTCGGCGAACTGCTGACCTGCACCCGCTGCATGGGTGCGTGGACCGCACTCGGCCTCGTCGGGCTGCGCCTGCATTCCCCCGCCGCCGGCCGCGCTCTCACGACCGTGCTCGCCGCCAGCGCCGGAAACGACTTCATGCAAGGCGCCTTCTCCTATCTCTGCGCGGCCACGACCCGCAAGGAGCAGCCGCCCGGCGACGGCGGGCCGACGGACACCGGCTCGCGCTAAGAGCCTGTTCTTCGAGGACTACGCGGCCTGCAGCGCGGCCAGTTCGCGCCGCAGCGCGAGATGCTGGAGCGCGCGGCGCTCGAGCGCCCGCACTTCCTCGCGCCCGAGGCCGAGCGCTTCCGAGAGCTTGGAGAGCGGCAGCGGATCGCTGTTCTCGGCATCCAGGCCGAAGCGCAGCTTGATGACCTCGCGCTCGGCGTGCGGGAGCTCCTCGACGGCGCTGCGCACGGCCTGGCGGGTCAGCGAGATCTGGACTTCCTCTTCGGTCGAAGGGTCATCGGACGCCATCAGGGCGCCGAGCGAGGTCTCGTCGGTCTCCCCCACAGGACGGTCGAGGCTGGTCACCGTGCGGGCGACGTCGATCATCTCGCGCACCTGCTCCACGGGAAGGTCGGCCGCTTCGGCGATCTCCTCGGGAGTGGGCTCGCGGCCGAGCTTGGTCGAGAGCTGGCGCTCGGTGGTGGCGATCTTGCGCTCGCGCTGGGCGACGTGCACGGGCAGGCGGATCGTGCGGCCCTTGTCGGCGATGCCGCGCTGGATCGCCTGCCGGACCCACAGCGTGGCGTAGGTCGAGAAGCGGAAGCCCTTGCGGTAGTCGAACTTCTCGACGGCGCGGATCAGGCCGAGCATGCCCTCCTGGATGAGGTCGAGCAGCCCGAGCTCGCTGAGACCCTGGTACTTGCGGGCGATCGACACGACCAGACGGAGGTTGTGCGTGGTCAGCCGCTCCTTGGCCTCAAGGTCGCCGCTCTCGATGCGGCGCGCGAAGTCGAGCTCCTCGGCCGGCGTGAGCAGGCGATGGCGGCCCGCCTCGTTGAGGAACTGCTGGACGGCGTCGACGGTGTACCCGGCCAGCTCGGCCTGCGTGTACTTCGCGCCGGCCGTGGAGACGGCGCGGGCGCAATCGTCGTTGACGTCGATGCCCCGCGACTCGAGCAGCTCGTGGAGCTCGGAGACCTCGTCGCTCTCGAGCGCCAGCGTGTCGGCGATCTCGGCGACCTCGGACTCGGCGACGCAGCCGGCCTCCTCGCCGCGGGCGAGCAAGAGGTCGATTTCTGGGGTCTTCGGGACGCTCACGTGGGCATTGCGACACACGGCCGCTGCTGGAGTTTCGTTGATGACATCGAGCCGTTTCCTACCCCGAGTGCCTCGGCTTGAAGCGCATCGGTGTTTGCGCCGTGTGTCATCCGGGTTAGTCCGTCTGTAGACATGGCCTTCCCGCACCTCAGCCAACCGGTCGCCCAGGGGATCCGCATCCTTGACGCCGATCCGGATCTCGCGCAGGACCTGCCGCCCGGACGGTTCGAGCAGGCACACCACGCTCTGGTCGCGCGCACGGAGCGCATCCCGGCCGGCACCTTCTCCTCGACGCTCGGCACCGCCGAGTCGGGCGCCGGTATCGGCCTGCTGATCGTCGACGGTGTCGTGCTGCGGCGCCTGGCGCTCGGGCACCGGTCCGCCGCCGAGCTCCTCGGCGCCGGCGACATCCTGCGTCCGCACCAGGACGGCGACGGTGAAGCCAGCGCCCCGTTCACCCCCTCCTTCCGCGTCATCGAGCCGCTGCTGGTCGCCGTGCTCGACGAGCGCTTCGGCGTGCGCCTCGCGCGCTTCCCGGAGCTCGTCCCGACGATCGTCGCCCGCGTCATGGACCGCTCGCGGACGCTCGCACGGATGCTCGCCGTCGCGCAACTGCCGCGCGTCGACACGCGACTGGTGATCGCGATGTGGCACCTCTCCGAGCGCTGGGGCACGGTTCGCCCCGAGGGTCGCGTACTGCCCGGCTTCCTGTCGCACGAGCTGCTGGGTTGGCTCGTCGGCGCCCGCCGGCCGAGCGTCACCACCGCATTGGGCGAGCTCTCCCAACGCGACCTCGTCCGTCGCCAGCCCGACGGCACGTGGCTGTTGCTCGGAACCGCACCGGTGCTCGAGCGCGCACAGATCGCCACCGCGGCTTAGCCTGGATCCAGGATCTAGCTCTTCTGGGGCTCGGCGCCGACGGCGGATGTCGCCAGTGGGGTGTCAGCAGGGACCGAGACCCCGGCACGCCGCTCCATGGGCTTCGTCCAGAGCTCGTCGATGAGGATGGTCACCGCGGAGACGATCGGCACTGCGACCAGCAGCCCGACGATCCCGATCGTCTGCGAGACGACCACGACGCCGATGGCGATCAGCGCCGGATGGAGATTGACCGCGCGCGACATGATGATCGGCACGATCACGTTGCCTTCGATCTGCTGGACCGCCACGTACACGACCAGCGTCAAGAGGGCCTTCTCGGGGGAGTCGGCGAGTGCAAACAACAGCGGTGGCAGGCCGCCGGCAATCGCGCCGAAGTACGGCACGACGACGAGCAGCGCCGACAGCGCCGCGAACAGCACCGCGAACTCGAGGCCGATCAGGCTCAGCCCCGCCAGCAGCAGCACGAACGTGACCGCCATGTCGATGGCGACGCCGCGCATCCACCCGGTCCAGGAGACGCGCATGCGCTCGAGCACGCAGGAGGCCCAGTTGCGCCGCTCGGGCGGGAACAGCCGCAGCAGCCCGCCGATCAGCGGCTGCGGCCTCGCCGCCATGTAGAACGCGGTCAGCAGGACCACCAGCGCCGCCGACGCCACGCCCAGCGCACCCAGACCGATAGACGCGATGGGTCCGAGCAGCTCCACCGGGCTGTCGACCACCCGCTGCAGCGCCTCCTGCGCCTGGTCACCGGACTTCCCCGGATTGCTGCCGACGACCGAGCCGATGCCGCGCGCCAGGCGGTCGACGACCTCCGGGACGCGGTCGATGAACTCCTTGAGCTGGTTGAGCGTCGCCGGGACCACGAGCGCCAGTAGCCCGCCCACCACGGCGAGCAGCGCGAGGACGGCGAGCAGCGCGCCGATCGTGCGCGGTACTCCGCGCCGCTCGAGCGGGCCCGCGACACCCGACAGGGCGATCGCCAGGATCACCGTCACGAGCCCGAGCGCGATTAAGGTCACGAGCTTCTGGAAGAGCAGGCCGCCCGCCACCAGGCCGGCGGCCAGCAGGACGGCCTGGATGGCGGTCCGGCGCGGCATCGGCGGCCCCGGCGCGCGCGCGTCCAACGTCACGCCGCCGGCGGAGGCGGCGGCTTCGACGGCGGAGGGCGTCTCGATGACCGGCTCGCTCATGTGCCCGGCTCTCCTGTGTGCGAGGCCTGCGCCGTCGCGGCAGGGTCCCCGATCGGCCGGTGCATGCGGACGGTGGTTCCCTGAGCGCTCACGTCGACGTCGACCTCGTCCATGACCGCGCGGATGAGACCCAGCCCGCGACCGCGCTCGATGCTGGCGCCGGGGCGTCGCCAGGACCCGAAGTCCCGCACCACGAGCACGATGCCGGTGTGCCGGTCGCGCTCGAAGGTCAGCTCCACCATCCCGGGCTCGGCCTCGAAGTAGGCGTGCTCGACCGCGTTGGCGACGGCCTCCCCGGCGGCGAGCAGCACGTCGGCGGAGGTCTCGTCGTCCACCGCGGTCGCGGCAAGCCATGAGCGCAGTGCCGTGCGGGCCTCGCGCACGTTGCGGGGATCGGCGTCGAAGCGGAAGTGATACACGGGGACCGCGGGCCGGACGGCCAGCAGCGCCACGTCGTCGAGCAGGTCGTCGCCGCCGGCGACCGAGACGACGGCGTCGAGCAGGCCCGCCAGGTCGTTGCCGCACTCCCCCACCGCCGCCGCGCGGAGGGCCTCGAGCGCGGCCTCGCCGTCGACGCCGCGCCGATCGGTGAGGCCATCGGTGAACAGCAGGACCGTGGCTCCCGGCACGAGGGCGACCGTCCCCTCGTCGGCGCCGGGGTCCGGAGAGCAGCCGAGCGGGACGGTGCGGCCCTCCTGCAGGAAACGCGACGCGCCGCCCGGCTCGACCAGCAGCGGCCACGGGTGACCGGCGCAGGCGTAGCGCAGGATCCCGGCTCCGGGGTCCAGGACGGCGTAGACGGCGGTGGCGGCCAGCGCCCCCTCCACGGTCTCGGCGAACGCGGAAAGCCGGCGCAGCACTTCACCGGGCGGGTCGCCGCCCATCGCGAACGCGCGCAGGGCGGCCCGCAGTTGGCCCATGACGGCGGCCGCCGGCGCTCCCCGGCCCACGACGTCGCCCACGGCCAGGCCGATCGCCCCGCCCGGCAGGCGGATGACCTCGTAGAAGTCCCCGCCCGCGTCGAGCCCGGCCGCCGGCAGGTAGCGCACCGCGACGTCCACCCCGTCGAGCGTGGGGATCCTCGCCGGCAGCAACGACCGCTGGAGCGTCGCGGCAACGCGGCGCTGCGCCTCGTACAGGCGCGCGCGATCGAGCGCCTGGCCGCACTGCGAGGCGATGCCGAGCAGGAAGGCCCGTTCCTCGCCGCCGAAGGCACGCGCGGTCGCGAACGAGAGCGTCACCGCGCCGACGGCGCGTCCCGGGACCGAGAGCGGGAGGACTGCCAGGGCTCCCGGGCCGGGGCGCCGGAAGTCCTCCGTGAGCGCCGGATAAGCCGAGACCTTCTCGTCGATGTCGTGCAGCCACCGAGGAAGCCCCGTACGGATGACGTCCGTGACCGGCATCCGCTGGTCGAGCCCGATCCGGCGGTGGTCGTCGACGGCACGGGGACGGTGGCCGTGCTGACCCACGACGACCGCAGCCTCGCCGTCGCCGTCGCCGTCGAGCTGGTAGACGGTCCCGCCCGTCGCGCCCACGGCACCGAGGACGTGCCCGAGGATGGCGCCCGCCACGTCGTGCGGGGTCAATGCCTCCGACAGCGCCTCGGTCACGGCTTGAAGGCGGGTGGTCCGCTCGCGCGCGGACCGCTCGCTCTCATGGAGGCGCTCGCTCTCGATCGCCGCCGTGATGCGGCGGCCGATCTCCCCGGCGAGCTCCACGTCATGCCCGGCGAACGCTCGCGGCCGGGAGCTCCCCAGCTCGAGCTGGCCGATCCGGCGCGACCCGGCGGCCAACCCGACGACGATCACCGACCGCGTCCCGACGGCACGGCGCAGCTCGAGATCGTCCGGATCCGGGGAGAGGCGCTCGAGCAGGTCGTCGGTCAGCTCGAGCGGCTGGGTCGCCGGCCGGCCGAGCCGTCCTTCATCGATCCGGGCCAGGCGCGAGAGCGCGCCCTCGCGCTCGGGATCGGAGTGGGCCGACGCGGCGCATTCCAGCTTGCCGTCGGCGTCGAACAGCGCGATCGAGCAGGCGTCGCAGATTCTCCCGAGCAGCAACCGGGTGACGCCCTCGAGCCGTTGCTCGACGCCCGTCGAGCGGTCCAGGACGGCCGACAGGGCGACGAGCAGCTCAGCGCGCCGCTGCGCGCGCTTGCGTTCGGTGATGTCGACGACAAAGGCGCCGATCCCCACGAGTTCGGCGTGCTCGTCACGGACCGGGTAGTAGGAGACGAGCCACGTGTGGTCCTGGTCGGGATCACCGGCGGTCCGGCCCGTGGCCTCGACGTCGACCGGCTCGCCGGTCTCGAGCACCTGGCGAAGCGGCTCGAGCACCCCTTCCGCCGAGATGCCCGGGATCACCTCGGCGACCTGGCGTCCCACGTGCTCGTCGGCGCCGAGCCCGTTGATCGCCGCCATCGAGTCGTTGACGCGGATGTAGCGCAGGTCGAGATCGAAGAGCGCAAAGCCCTCCGGGGCGGTGTCGACGATCGTGTCCACCAGCAGGCGGGCAGCCCGCTCGGAGGCCACCGAGCGGGCCCGAGAGAGCGCCTGGGTGCAGGCCAGGGCGAGCACGTCGAGGAGCGTGCGGTCGGCCAGTTCGAACCCGGTGCCCGTCGCCCGGCTCACCACGAGCTTCCCGAGCACGGAGTCCTCGGCGGTGAGCGCGAGCGTCAGCGAGTTGGCTTCGGTCGCGCCCGCCGTGTCCCCCCACGCGGCCAGTTCCGACATCCGGTCCTCGACGCACAGGTAGACGACGGCCGAGGCGGCGCCGGCCGCCGGCGCGCCCTGCTCGACGACGACGCGCGCCACCTCGGCAGGTTCGAGCAGCGTGGTCAGCGCCTTCGTCACCTCCTGCAGGCGACGCATGCGCTCCTGGGCCACGCGCCTCTCGGTCACCTCGACCGACAGTCCGGCGAGCACGACCCCGGCGCCGTCACGGCTGACGTTGACGATGTCGCGCAGCCACACCGTCCGCCCGTCGGCGGCGATGACCCGGTACTCGTGGTCGAGGTCGCGGCCCGCGGCCAGCGCCTCCCGGCCGCGCTCGAGCACGCCCGCGCGGTCGTCGGGATGGATCAGCTCGAGCCAGAATCCCGGGTCGGCGAGGAAGCGGGCGACCGGATGGCCGAGCAGGACCTCGGCGCGGCCGGAGACGAAGGAGAACTCCACGCCGTCTGCAGCGACCGCGCGTGCCTCCCAGACGATCGCGCCGATCCCGTCGACGAGTGCGCGGAAGCGCTGCTCGGCTGCGTGTGCCGCGCGGCGGGCCTCCTCCAGCGAGGGTGCGGGATCCACTCCGTGCAGGCTACGCCGCGACCCGAACGGCTGGTCCGCCGGTCAGTCCCGCGCGCCGGGGTGGCCCGGGCCGGGCCACGGAGCGAGGATCAGCAGCAGCCGCGCATCGGTGACCGCGCGGACCTCGTGGCGCTCGCGCGGATCGAAGATGAACAGCGTGCCGGGCCCGCCGCTCGTCGTCTCCCCCGCCACGACCTCGACTTCGCCGTCGGCGACGATCAAATAGGCACGCTCGTGCACCTCGTGCTCGGAGAGCTCCTCGCCGGCCGGCAGGTGGAGCGCGATCGCCCGCCCTTCACCGCGATCGGACTGCAGGATCTCGGGATGGTAGGCGGTCACGTCGATGGAGCGGAGGTCCCAGTGCTGCATGGCAGAAGACCGTATCTAATCGGTGCCCGCGGCCTCACCGAGCCGCGCGATCGCCTGACGAATCAGGCGTGAGACATGCATCTGGGAGACGCCGATGCGATCCCCGATCTCCTGCTGGGTCAGGTCCTCCTCGAAGCGCAGGCGCAGCACCTCGCGCTCGCGCGGCGTGAGCAGGCGCAGCAGGCGATGGACGGTCGCGGCGTCCTCGGCGCGGCTGAACGCCGGGTCCTCGCCGCCCATCGAGTCCGAGACCACGCCGCCGTCGTCGTCGCCCTCGGTGCGCGGACGGTCGAGCGACATCGCCCGGTAGGCGTGGCTGGCTTCACGGGCCTCGAGCACTTCTTCTTCGGTCACGCCCAGCCGGGCGGCCAGCTCGCTCGGCGTCGGCGCGCGGCCGAGATCGCGCGAGGCCGCCTCCTGCGCGGGATCGAGCTTCAGTGAGAGCTCCTGCAGGTCACGCGGGACGCGTATCGACCAGGCCCGGTCGCGGAAGTGGCGTTTGAGCTCACCGAGGATCGTGGGAACCGCGAAGGACGAGAACGCGACCTCGCGGTCGGGGTCGAAGCGGTCGACGGCTTTCAGGAGCCCGAGTGAGGCGACCTGCACCAGATCGTCCAGCGGCTCCCCGGCGCCCGCGTAGCGGCGGGCGAGCTGGCGGGCGAGCGGGAGAAAGCGCTGTACGACGGCCTCTCGCGCCGACGTGTCGCCCTCCACGTGATAGCGCCGGAGCAGGCGTCGGTCCTCGGCAGCCCGCGCGACGCGCTGGTCCGAGCTCAGCTGCTGATGATCGTCCTTGCCCATGCGCGCGCTCGGCGGAGGCTAGGGGGTGTGTTTCCCCTCGCGAAAGCCGGGTAGACCTCCGACACGTCACCGGAGGAAAGGATGTTCTCGATGATCGGAATTCTTATTGCAATCCTGCTGGCCGCGCTGGTGTACTTCTTGTGCGTCGCGCTCGGCCTGCCCGCGATCGTGGGAATCGTCGCCGCGATCCTCGTGCTGATCGCCGGAGTCCCCACCGGCGGCTACGGCCTCGGCCGTCGCCGCGGAGGCGGAGTCTGACCGCGAACCGCGCAGCTTCCAACGGCGACCGCGAGCAAAAGCGGTCGCCGGATGCAGCCACTGGCGCCCGCTTCGAGGTCTCTGACCTCAAGCGGGCGTTCGTGCGTTGGAGGGACGACCAGATGACCGACCACGCGGCGGCGCTGACGTATTACGCGCTGCTGTCGCTGTTTCCCGCGCTGCTCTTCGGCGTCTCGGTCCTCGGTCTGCTCGGGGACGCGTCGCTCGTCAGCGACGCCGTGGAGTTCTTCCGCGAGTCCGGGGCGCCGGCTTCGCTGCTCACCGCCGTCGACGGGTTCCTCAAGAGCGCGACCCAGAACGACGGCGCGGCGAGCGTGGCGCTGGTCTTCGGTCTGGCGACCGCCCTGTGGGGCGCGTCGGGCGCGTTCGGTGCCGTCGGCCGCGCGCTGAACCGCGTGTGGCGGGTCGAAGAGGGCCGGTCGTTCGTCAAGCACAAGCTCAACGACCTGCTGTGGACCGCGATCCTGCTCGTGCTGACGCTGATCACCTTCGTCTTCATCTTCCTCGGCGGCGGCCTCGCGTCCGAGGTCTTCGGCTGGCTCGGTCTCGGCGAGACCGCGGCCTCGATCTGGCGGATCGCGCGCTGGCCCGCCGCGCTCGCCATGGCGATGCTCATCTACGCGATCGTGTTCTTCGCGGCCCCCAACGTGAAGGTCAAGCGCTTCGAGTGGGTCACCCCCGGGGCGCTCGTCAGCGTCTTTCTGTGGCTCCTCGCCTCGGGCGCCTTCTTCTTCTACGTCGCGAACTTCGCCGGATCCAACGCCGCCTACGGCGCCTTCGGCGGTGTCGTCGTCCTGCTGACCTGGCTCTGGATCACGAACCTGATGCTGCTCTTCGGCGCCGAGCTCAACGCGGTCATCCGTCTGCGCCGCGCCCCCGAGCTGCCGCTGGACTACGACGGCCCGCCGCTGCCCGAGAAGGTCCCGGCCGAGGCCTGACTTCCATCCGACCGGGCCGACATTGCGGCGGTTACGGCCGAAATCTCGGCCCGGTCGGTGGCGCTTCGGCTTCGGTGACTTCGGGTGGGTAGGAGCAGAGCGCGGGGCGGCCCGGGCAGGTTCCGCAAAGCTCGCGGTGCGGGGTCGGGGTGACCGGATACTCGCCGGCCAAAAGCGGCCGGGCGCCGCGCACGAGCGACTCCGTCAGCGCCGCGGCGTCGGCCGGGCCGAAGCTCGCGGCGATCGGGCGGTCGGCCTGCTCGAGGAAGCAGTAGACGACTTCGACGCGCTCGGCGCCCTCACGCAGGGCGGCGAGCGCGTACACGGCCCGCTGGGTCGCGTAGTCGCGATCCACCAGCGCGACCGGATCGGCGCCGTCGAGACGGTCGGACTTGTAGTCGACGACCAGCACGGTCCCGTCGGCCTCACGGGCGTGAACGTCGACGATCCCGTGCAGCAGCGGCGCGCCGGGGCCTGGTTCGAGCGCGAACGCGAACGGGGCTTCGCGGCGTACCGCCGCGGCGCCGGCCAGCCGGACCGCCACCGGTGATGCGATGAACGCCTCCACCAGCGCGCGCAGGTCGGCGATCTCGCCGGCCGAAGGAGCACCGCCGAAGGGCGCGGCGGCGGCTCGGATCGCCTCGTCGCCGGGCACCAGCGGGCTCTTGAAGTCCAGGTGCTCGAGCAGCAGGTGGACCGCCGAGCCGCGCACGCGCGGATCCATCGCCATGGGGAAGGCGGCCACCGTGAGGCCCGGGGCCCCGGGGTGCAGCGGTGGCGGCGCGATCTCCGCGAGGCGCAGGACCCGGCGCAGGTAGAAGCGGTACGGGCACTTGGCGTACTCGCCCAGCGACGAGTACGACAGGCGCTGCGCGACCGCGGGCAGGACGCCCTGTGCCGCTGGGGGCGGGACGTTCGCGAGCGCCGGCGTCGGAGGCAGGGAGGTCCCGGGCCCGGCCGCCGGGGTGGTCGTGGCGGGGGGAGCGGGCGCGCGCAGCACCGTACCGACGGTCTCGGGAGCGTTGCGGGCGACACGGACGTGAGCGTCGCGGCCCTTCCAGACTCGCGAGCGGACGGCGTCGACGGCCGGAAGGTCGTCGACCAGCGCAGGCAGGATCCAGGTCAGTGGAGGGCGGCCGGGCCGGCCTTCGGGCAGCTTCTCGAGGTCGATCCCGCCCGAGAGGATCAGCAGTTCCTCGGCCCGCGTCATCGCGACGTAGAACAGGCGCCGCTCCTCTTCGGCTTCGGCGGCGTCGCGCTCGTCGCAGAGCGCCTCATGGGCCAGCGCCTGAATGCCCTCGCCTCCCCCCAGCGGTTTGACGCGCAGCCCGACCCGTTCCTCGCCGACGAGCAATCGCGGGCGGCCGCCCGGTGGCTGACGGCCGAGATCGGCCACGCAGACGACGGGGAACTCGAGCCCCTTGGCGCGGTGGATCGTCATCAGCCGCACCGCGTCGAGACCCTCGCTCTCGAGCGCAGCCTCCCCCTCACGGGCCTGGGTGAGGTCCTGTGTGGCGGCGTAGTCGAGGAACCCACGCAGGTCGCGGCCTTCGGCGCGCTCGAACTCCCGCGCGAGCCGCATGAGCTTGCGCAAATTCGCCAGCCGGCGCTCTCCGCCCGGGCGCGCGAGCACCGCCAGGTCGTAGCCGGTTTCAGCCACCGCCCGCTCGAGCACCACCTCCACTGGCGTGCGCTCCGCCGTCCGCCGCTCGGCCGCGAGGAACGCGACGAAGCGCGCGAGCCGCTCGCGGTCGGCTTCCGGAAGCGCTTCGAGCCGGTCGGGGGAGCGTTCGCGGTCGGCGGCTGAGCCCGCGGTCGTTGCGACAAAGGCGTCGCGCAGCGCCGCCCACGCTCCGTCTCCGTGTTCCCGACCGGCATCGGCGACGAGGATCAGTGCATCGGCCGAGGCCCCCACGAACGGGGACGCGAGCACGGAGTAGAGCGCGGACTCGTCGAGCGGGTTGGCGAGCACCGCGAGGTAGGCGAGCCCGTCGCGCACCTGCTCGTTGGACCAGTAGCCGCGGCCGCCCACGACGTAGGTGGCGACGCCGTGCTCTTCGAGTGCCTGCTCGAGCAGCCGCAGCGACGCCGCGGCACGAACGAGCACCACGATGTCCCCCGCGCGCCGGCCGGCGTCGATTTCGTCGCGCAGGCGCTGGGCGATCAGCCGGGCCTCGGCGCGGCGCCAGATCTGCGTCCCCGGCAACGCGAGGCCTAGATCGGCCTCATGGTCCTCCCACCCCCCCGTCGCGGTGACGAGCAGTTCGACCGCCGGCCCACCGGTCGCGGCGGGCGCGTCCGGGTCGAACAGCCGCCCCTCCTCGGCGGGTCCGGGAGCCGGGGAACGCCCGGCCACCAAGGGTTCGAAGCCCGTCCCGAGCTCCGGCGCGAACGCGCCGTTGAGGACGTCGAGCAGCGCTTCCCGGGAGCGGAAGTTCGCCCGCAGGTGCCGGACCCGCTCGGCGCCGAGCGTTTCGCGACGCTCGCGGAAGATCGTCACGTCGGCGTGGCGGAACCCGTAGATCGACTGGAACTCGTCTCCGACGGCGAAGAGGTTGTCGCGCTCGAGGCGCTCGAGCAACCCGAGCTGCAGCCGGTTGGTGTCCTGGAACTCGTCGATCATGATGAGCTCGAAGCGCTGCGACCAGCGCTCGCGCAGCGCGCCGTCGCCGGCGAACAGGTCGCGGACGGCGAGCTGCAGGTCCTCGAAGTCCACCGCCGCCCGCGCGCGCTTGGCTTCCGCGTAGGCGTCGCCGTAGGCAGCGAGCAGACCATCCATGAGCTCGACGTCGTGGCGGGCGTGGTGGTCGGCACACGCCTGGCGGTAGGCCGCCCAGGCCCCGGTGTAGGCCTCGCAGGACGGGTGCTCGAGCGCCTTCGCCTTGCCGCCGAGCTTCCCGGGATCCAGATCCGACGGCCACGGGACGCGGTCCCCGGTGCGAGCGAGCAGCGCCTCGGTCGCCGCGACCGCGTCACGCGCCTTCGCCACCGTCTTGGCTTCACCGGCGCCCTCGAGATAGGCCGCGGCGACCGCCCGCGCCCGGGCCAGCGGGGCGCCGTCAGGCGTGATCGGCGGCGGGACCGCCAGCCGTGGCTGCCCGTGGCCGCGGCTGCGCAGCTCGGCGAACGCGCCGAGGATCAGCTCACGCAGCGGCGGCCCGTAGGTCGCGAGCAGGTTCAGGCGCGCGTCGGACTCGGCATGGGTCCCTCCGGCCCACGCCTCGACGGCTCGTTCGTAGGCCGTCCACGACAGCCGCCGTGCCGCGGGCTCGTCGAGAACGGTGAACCGGGGATCGAGCTGCGCGGGAAAGGGGTGCGCGCGCAGCACACGGGCGCAGAAGCCGTGGATCGTCCCCACCCACGCGCCCTCGGCCTCCCGCGCGCGCTCGGTTTCCCCGAGCTCGGTCAGGCGCCGGCGGATGCGCTCCTTGAGCTCACCCGCCGCCTTTTCGGTGAACGTGAGCGCGAGGATCGCCCCCACCGGGATCCCGTCGAGCACCGCCGCCTCGACGAAGCGCTCGACCATCACCGAGGTCTTGCCCGACCCGGCGTTGGCCGCCAGCAGCGACGAGCCCCTGCGGTCCTCGACTGCGCCGATCTGCTCGGCGGTGAACGGCGGCGCCCCCTGCATCAGGACGTCTCGGCTCCTGGGGCGTCGGCCGGCCGGCGGTCACCGGCACGGCAGATCGCGGGATAGGCGCATCCGCGCGGCGTGCAGCGCTCGGCGCACGGAGCAATCCGGCCGGCGCGCAGGTCGCGCGCCGTGCCGGCGGCGAGTTCGCGGATCGCTTCGAGCACCGCCGCCAGCTGCTCGGGTTCGATCACGTCGTTGGCCACGCTCCCGGCCCCCTCGGCGGCCGGGGTCCCGGCGGCGACGAACCCGCGTGCCCGGATGTCCTCGCCGCTGAGCGGCTGGTAGAGCGCGCCGCCCGGCGCGAGCCCGAGGTGCGCACCGACGGCGAGCGCGTACAGCGCCGCCTGCATGCGCCCGTCCTCGACCCAGCGGGCGCCCGCAAAGCCCTTCGAGTTCTTGTAGTCACGGACGAGCGCCGTACCGCCGGCGACGTCGACGCGGTCGACGCGACCGCGGATCCGCAGGCCGTCCCCGAGGTCGGCCGCCGGCGCCTGGTCGTCTTCGCCGCCGAAGGACCACTCCAGCAACTCGGGTTCCATGGCGGGCCCGCATTCGCACTCGTGGGCCAGCCAGCGCCGCAGGTCGGCGCCGAGGGCGCGCAATCCGGCGCGCGCGCGCGCGCCGCCCGCGCTGCGGGCCAGTTCGGCGATCACCGCCGCCAGCTCACGCTCGGCTTCGGCGCGCGATTCCGGCGTCAGGCGAGCGGAGCCTGTGCGCTCCCGCAGTCCGCGGAGCGTCTGCTCGAGCACCTTGTGGGCCAGCGACCCGCGCTTCATCGGCTCGGAATCCGGCTCGATCCGGCGCGGGCGCAGCAGCGACTCCACGAGCCAGCGCACGCCGCAGGCCGCAAAGGCCTCCAGCTGGGCGGCCGGCTCGCAGTCGCGCGCCGCCAGCCGGGCCAGGACCTCGTGAGCCTGCGGCGCCGCGAGCGCTGCGGGCTCGGGTCCCGGGGTGGTGCGGGCGATCGCCCGGCGCAGCTCGAGCTGCGTGGGCGCCTGCGCCGGCGGCCACGTCACGTCAGCCAGCAGGCGGCGCCCGCGCTTGCGGACCAGCGACGCGTCGAAGAGGGCGCACAGGTCGGCGACGAACGGTGAGGCGACCTGCGGCTCGCCCTCCTCGTCGGACGAGCGGTACGAGCAGAAGACGACCTCCTGTGCCCGCGAAACCGCCGCATAGAAGAGGTGGCGCTCGGCGTCGAGCGCGTCCTCATGCAACGGCAGGACGATCCCTGACGCGCGGGCCAGCTCGCGGCGGTCAGCGTCGGAGAGGAACGGATCCGCCGTGCCGCGACGCGGGAACTCAGCGTCCTGGAGCCCGCAGACGAAGACCGCCCGGAACCGCCTGGCCCGGACCGCGAGCGGGTCCGAGAGCACGACGCCCCCCGGCGTGCCACTCGTGCGGACCTCCACATCGGCGAGCGCCTGCCCGATCTCGGCCGGCGTGCCCGCGAGCGCGGGATCCACGGCGGCGAGCGACTTCAGCTCGGCGAGCGCGCTGCGGAGCTCGGCGGCCACCCGCGCGTCGCCCTCGTCGCCCGGATCGAGCACCTGCGCCCGGCGGCGGTGCGGGGCCGTCCAGATCGCCTCGAGCTCGGCACCGAGAACTTCGAGGAGCGCCTCGGCGTGACCTGGCGCCATGGCCGCGCGCAGCGCGTCGAGTTCTCGCAGCGTCCCGTGACGACGTTCCCACTGATCGCGCGCCTGTGCGGCGGTCCCCAGCTCACGGCGGCGGATCAGCGCCTCGAGCTCGTCGACCGCGCCGGCGTCGGCGTCGGCGTCGGCGTCGGGCAGCTTGCCGGGCGTGCGCAACCAGGACACGAGGTCTGCGGCGGTCCCCTCCTCGAGACCGGAACGCAGGAAGGCCAGCAGGCCGGCTCCGAGGCGCGTCGCGGCGAGCCGTTGCGTGGTCTCGCGGCTGACCGGCACGCCATAGGAGCGCAGCACCTGCTCGATCAGCGGCGCGGACTCGGCGGCCCGGACGAGCACCGCGACGTCGCCGGCCGCGACCCCTCCGCGCAGCAGTTCGAGCACCTCGGCGCCCACGAGCTCGGCTTCGGCGCGTTCACCGCCGGCTTCCAGCAGCCGCACCGCGCCGGCCGGATCCTCGAGCCGGTCCGGCGTCTCGAACAGCCCCCGCTCGAGGTGATGCAGCGCCGCGCGGGAATGCTCGGCGTAGTGCTCGGCGCGCTCGAGCTGATGCTGGACGCGGTCCGCGAGCGGCCGCAGCCCCTCGACGGTCGCCGCACGGCCGGCAAACGCGGCCCGCCCCGGCTCGTAGGCGACGGCGACGGTGACTTCCACTCCCGCCGCGCGGACCAGCGTCTCGACGGCATCGAGCTGGGCGGGCGTCAGATCGTCGAATCCGTAGAAGTAGATCGCGCGCCCACCCCATGCTCCGGGGTCGGCCCGGAGCGCGCTCAGCACGCCCCAGGTGTGGCCCTCGGCATCGACCCGGCCGAGCCGGGCGAGCCGGGCGTGGTAGGCGCGATAGAGCGCCGCCAGGTCATCGGCGTAGCGGCGAGGGCCGTCACGATCGACGGGGACGCCGCCGCTCCCCGCCGCAGCCGCCCACGCACGGATGGCCCGCGTGAAGCGCTCCGGCGTGACGAGTGACCGTTGCAGCTCGTCGAACAGGCGGCCGGCGGCCGGGGCGAAACCGGGCGAGGTCGCCGGAACGGCCAGCGGTCCGAGGCTCGCGTCGGCGACCGCTGCCCGGACGATCCGCCCGCGCGCCACCCGGCCGAGCGGGCGCGCGGTGTATCCCGTGCGCGCCCCGATGTCCGCGATCAGCCGCCCGAACGTCAGCACCTCGCCGCCGAACACCGCGCCCGAAGCCGCCAGCTCCCGCTGATAGGGCTCCACGTCGGCTGCCGTCGGAACGACCAGCACGGGCTCGGGCACCCGTCCCGACGAGGCGCGGGCGAGCTCCTCACGAAACGCGCGCAGGACGACGCCGGCTTTCGCGGAGTTCGCGGGTCCGGTGATCAGGGTCAGGGGCATGGGGTCAGGCATGGTCGCTTCCGGACCCGACGTCCTGACGGGGGAGGCCCGCGCCGACGCCGCAACGAGCGCGAAACTCGGTGAAAGCTGCGGCGCCTTCGCGACGTTGGGTGGTCGAGATGCCCCACCTGCACCTGCCCACCGAGCACACCGACGCCGACCTCGCGCTTGCGGGCACGCTCGCCGGACTCCTCTCGAGCGAGGATCTCTACGTCGCCTGGTCACTCGAGGGCGGTCGTGGCGCCCCGGCGATCCCGGCGGCGATCCGGGATCCCACGGCACCCCATGTGCCCCTCGTGCGCAGCCGCCGGCGCCGGAGTTTCGTCGGCGCGCTGTTCGACGCGATCACCGCGCGTCAGCGCCCGGTCTGACGGTTCAGGGGCCTGTCCAAGAACAGGCGCCGCGTCCGGAACGGCCGTGAATCGAGCGGGGCGTCGCCCGATTCTGAAGGGAATCCTGGTGGGATTTCCGAAGGATCGGGTGGCGATCCCGCGACGTGTTCACGGTCGTCGACCGGGCGTGACGACTTCTTGGACAGGCCCGTAAGGGGCCAGCCGCTCAGCCCGCCGGGCGATCCTCTTCCGGGCCGCGTCCTTCCACGCCATCGGAATGGGACGAGAGAGCTGGACCCGATGGTCGGCCACCCAGCGGTAGCCGCGCTCCGGGAGCGAGGGGACGCGGTCGGCCAGCGCGGCGAGCGACCCCCCTCCGGGTACGAGGCGCAGGAACGTCGAGGTGGCCGCGCCGCCAGACAGCACACGCCCGTCAGGGCCGACGAGGTGCGCGGACTTCAGGCGCTCCTGCACCGGGACCGAGGCCAGCAGCTCCTGGCCTTCGGCGCTCTGGATCGGGACGGTGCGCACGCGCGCCCCGCGGTCGAGGGCGATGACTCCTGACAGCGTCGCGGCGCAGAAGCCGCAGTCCTCGTCCCAAAGGAGCGTCCAGTCGGCGGCCACGGCGCGGAGCTACCCCACCCCGCCGACGGTCACGCTGCGGCGGGCGTCTCGGCCGTCGCCACGGCGTCCGTGCTCGCGGCGCCCTCGGCGACCGCCGCGCCCTCGCCGGCGTCTTCGGGTGGCTTGGCGCCCTCTTGGGCCCACGGTTCGTCGAACTCGACGCGCCACTTGCCCTCTTCGCTCTGTCCCAGCGCGAGGCGCGAGCGGAACGACTTGCCCGAACGGCCCTTGAAGCCCGTCACCGGCTTGGCGGTGAATCCGAACTCGATGAGCTCCTTGGCCGTCGCGATGTTCAGGGTCTTGCCCGCCTTGGACTTCCAGATCACGAAGCCGCAGCCCGGATCCTCGCGCGACCAGCACGAGAAGCCCTTGCGGTTCTCAACGATGTCCTTGCCGCAGACCCGGCAGGGTCCGAGGATCGCTCGCGGGATCCTGACGTTGGCGAGCTTCTCGTCGAGCGTGCCGACGGTCTCTCGCGCGAAGCCCGCGATGTCGCGCATGAACTGCTCACGCGACTCCGTCCCGACCTCGATCTCGGCCAGGCGCTTCTCCCACTCGCCTGTGAGTGACGGCGAGGTCAACTGGTGGTCGTCGAGCAGGCGGATGACCCCGAGGCCCTTCTCGGAGGCGACCAGTGCACGGCCGTCGCGCTCGACGTAGCCGACGGAGATGAGCCGCTCGATGATGGCCGCACGCGTCGCCGGCGTGCCGATGCCCGAGTCCTTCATCGCCTCGCGGATCTCGTCGTCGTCGACCAGCTTGCCGGCCGTCTCCATCGCGCCGAGCAGCGAGGCATCGCTGTAGCGCCGCGGCGGCTTGGTCTCCTTGGCTTCGGAGGCGATCTTCTCGACCGCTGCGTCTTCGCCACGCTCGAGCTTGGGCAGCGGCTGCTGGCGGCCCGAGTCCTCATCGTCGTCGGAATCCGAGGCGGGCTTGTCGTCGACCAGGCCCTCGCCATAGACCCCGCGCCACCCCGGCACGACCAGGACCTTGCCGGACGTGCGGAACACCCTCCCAGCACCCTGATCGGCTTCGCCGACTCCGGCGGCGGGGCCCGTCGGCACCGTGGTCTCCAGCCGCGTGTTCTCGAACACCGCCTCGGGATGGAAGGCGGCCAGGAAGCGCCGCACGACCATGTCGTAGACGCGCTTGTCGTCGTCGGACATCTTGTCGACGGGGTGATCGGAGCGGGTCGGGATGATCGCGTGGTGGTCGGTGACCTTGGCGTCGTTGATCACACGGCCGAGCGGCAGCATGTCGAGTCCGACGACGTACTTCGCCGCGGTGGCGTACTCGCGGCGCTGTCCGACCACCTCGGCGGTCGGCTTCAACTCGGGAATCATGTCCCCGGTCAGGAAGCGCGAGTTGGTGCGCGGATAGGTGAGCGCCTTGTGCTCCTCGTAGAGCCGCTGTGCCGCCGCCAGCGTCCGCTTGGCCGAGAAGCCGAAGCGCGTGTTGGCGTCGCGCTGGAGCGCCGTCAGGTCGTAGAGCATCGGTGCCTTCTCGACGCGCTTGCTCTTCTCGAGCTTGGTGATCGTGCCCTGGCCGCCCTGGCAGGCCGCCACGACCGCTTCGGCCTCTTCGGCGGTCTTCAGGCGCTGCTGGGTGCCGGCGAAGTAGCGACCGTCGTAGGCCCGCCCGGCGGCCCCGCCGACACACCGGAACGACGCGTCCACGATCCAGTAGGGCTCGGGCACGAACGCCCGGATCTCCTCCTCGCGCCGGGCGATGATCGCCAGCGTAGGCGTCTGCACCCGCCCCAGCGACACGGCGCCGTCGAAGGACGAGCGCAGCCGGATCGTCGCGGCGCGCGTCGCGTTCATGCCGACGATCCAGTCGGCCTCCGAACGCGAGCGGGCGGCCTGCTCGAGCGAGGCCAGCTCCTCGGAGTCGCGCAGCCGCGTGAACGCGTCCTTGATCGCCGCGTTGGTCATCGACGACAGCCACAGGCGCTTGACGGGCTTCTTCTTGCTGGTCGCCTTCTCGTAGACGTAGGCGAAGATCAGCTCGCCCTCGCGGCCGGCGTCGCAGGCGTTGATGACGTCCGAGACGTCATCGCGCGTGACCAGGCGCTTGATGATCGTCATCTGCTTGCGCGAGCGCTCGTCGCGCACCACGAGCTTGAACTTGTCGGGCAGGATCGGCAGGTCGGCCATCCGCCACTTCTTGAAGCGCTCGTCGTATTCCTCGGGCTCCGCGAGCTGCACCAGATGCCCGACGGCCCAGGTCACGACGTGGTCATCGGACTCCAGGTATCCCTCGTGCTTGGCGAAGGCGCCGGGCAGGACGCGGACGAGGTCCTTCCCGACGGACGGCTTCTCGGCGATGACGAGGGTCTTGGCCATTGGCGGCGAGCGTAGCGAGCGCCGGCCGCTCCTCGGCCCGGCTGCGCACTTTTGTCACACCTCGCCCGGTTGCCGGCTCACGCGCAGTCGCCGGTCGAGACCCGTCCCCCCACCCCGTCCAGCGCTCGCGCGACGATCTCGTTGGGGACCCCGTAGCCACCGCGCGGCCCGGTCGTGGCCGAAGCGAAGATCGTGGTGACCACCCGCCCGCGCCCGTCGACCATCGGGCCGCCCGAGTTCCCCGAGCGGACGTTGCCGCGCAGCGCGGTGATCGAGCGCTCCAGCGGTCCGCGCCCGTAGGCGTCCTGGGTCCGGACGACGCGCGTCACCCCGAGCCGCCCCGCCCGCACGTCGAACGGTCCGTTGAGCGGGAAGCCGAGGATCGCCGCCGCGGTCCCGCTTCTCGGTTCCGGCGCCAACCGCAGAGCGGGCGCCGAGAGCGCGCGCACGCGCAGGACCGCCAGGTCGTTACGCGGGTCGTAGGCCACCGCAACCGCCGGGAGCGCCGGTCCCTCGCCGCGCAGCAGCACTTCGGTCTCGTCCTGGCCGGCGATCACGTGCGCATTGGTCACCACGAGCCCGGGAGCCGCGACCCAGCCCGAGCCCTCCACACCGAGCCCGCAGGCCACCCCGAGCACCTTGACCACCGACGCCCCCGCGGCGCGGACCTCCGGGTCACGCGCGATCGCGGCGCTCGGCGGGGGGACGTCGGCGGATGGGCCGGCAATCGAGGGGAACGGATCGAAGCGGGCGAGCGACTTCAGCAGCTCGCGCGAGGGCAGCACCTCGTTCAGGCGCGTGAGGACGATCGAGCGCTGGATGTCACGCCGCAGTCCGCGGGCCTCAGGCGTCTGCAGCGCGATCGTCCCGAGCAGCCAGGCCAGGCCCAGGCCCAGGAACGCCGTCAGCACGGCGCCGAGGACCCCGTCGGCGGCGGCCAGTCCCGGCGCACGGAGCTTCGCCCGCAGAGCGAACCCCACGCCCTCGAGGCCCGATGCGAGGACCGCACCGGCCAGCAGCGCCCCCGCGAGACCGAACAGCGGCGCGTACGGAGACTTCGCGCCATCGGTCAACACGAGCGGCCCGATCCGCGTGCCCAGCCACGCACCGGCGGCGAACCCAGCCAGCGACAGCACGGCGGCCACGAAGCCCTGCGCCCACCCGAACACGGCCAGGACCACGACCAGCCCGACGATGATCCAGTCGATCGGAGTCAGGTGGGCGAGCGTATGGCACGAGGACAACCGGCCCGAGGTCTACCCTCCAGTCGTGGCGAGCGTCCTGCGACCAGCTTCGGTCCGGCGCCGCCCACCGCGCCGGGTGAAGGTCGCCCAGCGCGCGATCCCGGTCATCGCCCTCGCCGGCTTTGCCTTCATCGGGGGCGCGATGACCGGCGCCCGTCACGAGCCGCGCGATCTCGCCGCGGCCCGCTGGTTCGCCACAGCCTGGGCCGACGCGGACTACACCCGGATGCACGGTCTCCTCGCCGCCGACCAGCGCGGCCGCATCACTCTGCGCCAGTTCACCGCGGCCTACCGGCGGGCCGCCACCACGTCCACGCTCCAGCGAATCATTGTGGGCGGACCGGCGCGCCGCCAGGCCGACGGCTCGCTGGAGATCCAGATGCGGGCGCGCACAATGGTCTTCGGCGATCTCGACGGTCTTCTGCGCCTGAGCTGGCGCGGGGATGGCGACGCCGCGGGACTGGTCTGGGTCCGCCACCTCGTCTTTCCCGGGCTGCGGGCCGGCGAGAAGCTCACGCGCACCGTGGACTTCCCGCCCCGCGCCACGTTGCAGGCCCGCGACGGCACGGTGCTCGCGCAGGGCCCGGACCGGCTGGCCGGGCCTGCGGGCCCCATCGCGGGCGGGGTGTCGGGACAGGTCGGCCCGATTCCGGCCGAGCAGGCGGCCCAGTACGCCGAACGCGGGTATCCACCGGAAGCGATCGTCGGCCTCACCGGCCTCGAGCGCGAGCTCGAGGCCAAGCTGGCCGGCCGGCCGGGCGGTCAGCTGAAGGCCGGCGCCCGCCGGCTGGCCCGGGTCGCGCCGCGCCGGTCCGGCGCCGTCCGCTCATCGGTCGATCCCGCTGTCCAGGCCGCCGCGGTGACGGCCCTGGCCGGACGCCTCGGCGGGATCGCGGTGATGCGCCCCCGCAGCGGCGAGGTGCTCGCGCTGGCCGGCATCGCCTTCTCGGCCCCGCAGCCGCCGGGCTCGACCTTCAAGATCGTCACGCTCGCGGGCGCGCTCGAGCAGGGCGTGGTCAAGGCGGGCGCCAAGTTCCCCGTCGAGACCAAGACGGTGATCGAGGGCGTCGAGCTCGAGAACGCGAACGGCGAGGCCTGCGGAGGCTCGCTGGCGAGCTCGTTCTCGCACTCGTGCAACTCCGTCTTCGCGCCGCTCGGCGCCAAACTCGGGGCCAGGCGCCTCTTCGAGGCCGCCGAGCGCTTCGGCTTCAACGAGAAGCCGTCGCTGATCGGCGCCGCGCCGTCCACGATCCCTCCGCCGCAGGAGCTCGGGGACGACCTCGGCGTCGGCTCCACCGCGATCGGGCAGGGGCGCCTCCTGGCCACGCCGCTCCAGCTCGCCACGATCTCCGCGGCGATCGCCAACCGCGGTGAGCTCGTGCGGCCGACCGTCCTGCGCGGCGGGCGCACCAAGCGCACACGCGCGACGACCCGGGAAGTCGCCCGCATCGTGGATCGCTTCATGCGCCGGGTCATCACCGACGGCACCGGCGGCGCGGCGGCCATCCCGGGCGTCGTGGTGGCCGGCAAGACCGGGACCGCGGAACTGCGCGACACCACCCCCGACGAGGAGGTCGTTCCCGGCGACACCCTGCAGCCGGTGACCGAGGACATCACGGACACCGACGCCTGGTTCGTCGCCTACGCCCCGGCCCGCAGGCCGCGCGTCGCGGTGGCCGTGTTGCTGGTCGGTCAGGGGACGGGCGGGGACACCGCGGCGCCCGCCGCGCGCCAGGTCCTGCTTGCCGCGCTCAAGAACTGACCGAGCGTCTCCAGCCGTCTCCCTCGAGCCGCGCGGTCAGCTGCTCCTCGGCCATCGGGCGGGCGATCAGGAACCCCTGCGCCCGGTGACAGCCCAGCTCGACGACGATCTCGAGCTGGCGCTCGGTCTCGACTCCCTCCGCGGTGACCTCGAGTCCGAGCGCTCCCGCCATCCCGACGATGCTCGAGATCATCGGCTCGGCGTGTGCGCCGGACTGCTCGAGCGCAGCCACGAAGGACCGGTCGACTTTGAGCTCCTGGATGGGCAGCGCATGGAGAAGACCGAGCGACGAGTACCCGGTTCCGAAGTCGTCGAGCGCGATGACGACGCCCGCGTCGCGCAGGTCGGAGAGCACGCCGCGAGCGGCGTCGGGATCCTCGACGGCTGCGCTCTCGGTCACTTCCAGCCGCAGGCAGTCGGCCCGCAGGCCGCAGCGTTCGATCGTCTCGGCGACCACCCGGACGAGGTCGGCGTCGCGCAGCTGACGCGGTGAGAGGTTGACCGAGAGCTGCAGGGCCTCGCCTCCTCGGGTCCATTGGGCCGCCACGGCGCAGGCCCGGGCCAGCACGAAGCGCCCGAGCTCGCCGATGATGCCCGCCGCCTCCGCCACACCGATGACTTCCTCGATCGAGACGTGGGCGAAGCGCTCGTCGTTCCAGCGCAGCAGCGCCTCCACCCCCACGATCCGCCGGGCGGGCAGGCACACCAGCGGCTGGTAGTGGACGTCGAGGGAGCCGGCAGCCAGGGCGGCTCGCAGCGCGTTCTGCAGGCTCGCGCGCTCCACCACCTGCGCGCGCATCCGCTCGTCGAAGAACTGCACGCAGCCCCCGCCGCGGATCTTCGCTCTCCGCAGCGCGCTCTCGGCGGCGTGCAGCAGGTCCTGCTCGACCGGGGTCCCCGGCTTCGCCGCGGCGACCCCGACGCTGGCGGTCAGCTCGATCCTCGACCCCGCGAGCTCGAACGGCTGCTCGAGCGCCTCGCGCAGCCGCCGGGCGATGTCGGCCAGCACCGTCACGTCCTCGGCGCCGAGGCAGAAGACCGCGATCCGGTCACCCGCGATGCGGGCGGCCAGGTCCTCGACCCGCAGCGTGGCCTTGATGCGCCGGGCAGCCTCCTCGAGCACTTCGTCACCGACCGCGGGACCACGATGGAGGTTCACACGCGAGAAGCCGTCGAGGTCGCAGACCAGCACCGCCGCCCACGATTCCATGGCGCGGCGGCCCCGCCCGACGTCGCTCAACCGGTCGAGCAGCAGCTCCCGTGTCGCGAGCCCCGTGAGTGGGTCGCGCAGGCCGCCGGCGCGCGGGAACGGGGTCGAGACGTCGGCGCACGTGCCCACGAGCCGGATCGGCCGTCCGGACCTGTCCGCCTCGACCGTGCCGCGCACCTCGACGGTGATCTGCTCCCCATCGCGGCGATCGAAGCGGTAGCGGATCCGGATCGGGCCTCCGGAAGACGCGGCGGCGTCCCGCACGGCCTGCTCGAGGATCCGGCGGTCGGCAGGGTGGACGAGCTCGAGGTACTCCGCAAGCGAGGCGCCGAAGCTGGCCCGGTCGACCCCGTGGATCCGGTACATCTCCTCCGACCAGCGCGCCTCATCGGTCCTCGGCAGCCACTCGAAAGAGCCGACGCGCCCTGCGCGCTGGGACTCGGCCAGCAGCAGCTCCGTGCGCTTGCGCTCGCTGACGTCGAGGTACTGGCAGAAGAAGAACAGCGGCCGCTCGCGGGCGTCGACGACCAGGCGGCTGGACACGTGCACCCAGACGACCTCCCCGTCCGGGCGCACGAAGCGCTTGTCGAACTGGTGCGTGCGCCACGCCCCACCGCCGGCCTCCTCGAGCGACCGGAGCGTCGCCGCGATGTCCTCCGGGTGGGTGATGTCCGTCGTCGACGTGCCGACGAGCCCCGCGTCATCGCGTCCGAGCAGTTCGCACAGCGCCTGGTTCACGCGCGAGAACCGGCCATCGACGGTGAGGAACGCCATGCCGATGAGCGCGGTGTCGAACCCGTGGCGGAACGGCTGCTCGACGCCCGACAACGGATGTTCGCCTGGATCGCGCGCGCGCCGGCGGGCGGTGACGAGGTCGCCGGCGGCGAGCGCCGAGCGGCGGGCGATCTCGCGCTCGTCGGCAGGCGAGTATTCACAGCCGCCACCGTCGCGGATCAGCCCGACCACGCCGACCGCACGCCCCTCGTGGAGCAACGGCACCATGCACACCGACTCGACCGCCAGCGTGCGCACGTAGGACGAGACGCCGGGCCGGCAACGCTTGGCGAGGGCATCGGTCGACTCGCGCAGTCGCACCGGCCGGCGCGTCCGGAGCACCTGGCCGGCGATCCCGAGGCCGGCAGCCAGCGGGTGGGCCACGACCTCGCGCAGAAGCGCGAGGGCCTGGGGCTCACGATGCTCGACGGCGAGGGGTGTCAGAAACCGACCATCGGAGGTGAGCACGCACACGACGCAGGCATCCCCGAGGTCATCGGTGAGGCCGCGCGCCAACTCGGCCGCGACGTCGTCGGGCGTGGTCTTCCTTCGCTCCTCCTTGCGCTGCAGCGCGGGTTCCGCCCTCGTGGCGGTCGTCGCCTGCTCCACGCCTGGGCCCAAATCCAGCCTCGGCATACACCGGAATCTACCCGTACGCCGTATGCGCCAGACACGAACTTCGACACGGCGTCAACGAGACGCTGAAAACGAACTCAGACGTCGAGGTCGACGACGCCCTCTTCGCCGGCGAACGTCTCGATCTTGAACTCGAGCGGCCGGTTCTGGAGCGTGTCGAACGGGAGCTTGAACAGGAGCATGGAGCCCTGCGAAGGACCCTCGTTGGTCAGGGAGTCCACGGCCGGCAGCGTGGCGCCGGGGGCCAGCGGGTTGGCCGTGTAGGCGAAGACGTTCTCCTTCGCATCGAGCGTGATCGGCTCGAAGGACTTCTCCTGCGTGTCGACGATCTCGAACTTGAGCGCCGGCGTCTGGACGGTTTCGGTCGAGTTCTGGACGCGGACGAAGACGCCGAACCACGTCTCCTTGTCCGTCGGCCCGGCCTCGTCTTCGGGCAGCCCCGTGAGGTACTGGCTGTCGGGCACCGAGTTCGGGTTCAGGATGCGCGAGATCTGCACCTGGTAGTCGAGCGCGCCGACGTCGACGTAGATGCCCTCGGTCTCGGCCACCTTGACGACGGCCTCCTTGTTGCCGCAGGCGGCGACCGCGAAGGCGGCGAGCACGACCAGAACGAGCGGGAGCGAGCGACGGTGCATCGGCGCCGGAAGCCTACAACCCGGCGACGCTGGCTCGCGTGCCGCGACCGGCGCCGTCTTCCTCGAGGATCGAGCGCAGCCGCTTCAAGCCCTTCGAGGCACGCCGCCGGAACCATCCGCGACCCGAGAGCACCTCGGCCAAGCGGTCCGACGGCAGGGCGGGCTCGGTCTCGGAAGTCATCTCGACCAGCGTGGAATCACCGGCGGCGGGGGTCAGGTCCCACGTCGTCCAGGTCTTGACCCGGTTGTACTTGCCGCCTCGCCCGGCCGCGACGATGCGCCGCCCGGGGTTGACTTCGATGAACGTCACGTCATGCCACGCGAAGCGGTTCATCGGCGCCCGCAGGCGATAGCGGGCTCCGGCGCCCTGGCCGTAGGAGTCCACCCGCGTCAGCCGCCAGTCCGTGAGGAAGTGGTCCAGGAACTCCGGGTGGTTGGCGATGTCCGCCAAGTACTCGAAGACCTCCTCGCGCGGGCGGGAGATCGTGGTTGAGACGGTCACCGGGTCCACGAGCGGCGCAGCATACGCCGCGCAGGGCCGCGCGGCTCGGGACGCGCTCAGCCTGGATCCACCGATCATCGTGGATGAGTCGGCGTCGTAGGCCCGGTCCAGGGTCGATCGGCCGAACATCCTCGTGGTGGATCACTTGGAGTGAGGCCGATCGGCTCTGGGCCGTGCATACGGCGTTGATTCGCCGCGAGAATCGGTGGATTCAGGCTCAGGCCGGCCGGACGAGCGGGCGGCCCGGCGTGGCGCGGATGAGTTCCGAGCGTTGCGGCATGCCGCGATGCAGCGGCGTGCAGAGCTCGCACACGACCCGGTCATCGGCGTAGAAGTACACCCGCTCGCCGACCAGCGGTGTCCGATGGCAGTGGCGGCAGGTGCAATGGGTCTTGCGCAGGGCGCCCACGCTGCGGCGCACCAGGGCGTCTTGGAGGACGGGAACCCACTCGGGGAGTGTCGTGGCGGCGATCCGGGACATGCCCGGGGAGTTCGCCGCCGAGCCATGGGGTCCTTGCCCCATTGACCATTCGCCTATCCTTCGACACCGGAGGATCGGGTTGCCGGAACCGGCGCGGCGACGCCGAAGGAGAAGACGAATGGACGCACGCACGCCCAGCGAGCACACCGGAACCCTGCCCGTCTCGGGCGATGGCTCCGTCGCGATCACCGGCACCACGGAGCCGCAGGAGACGGCCGCGCCCGCGTGGGTCGGGGAGGCCCGCTCGACCCTGACCACGCCCGGCAAGTACGTCGCCTACGAGGACGGGGCGCGCTCGATCGTGGTCCCGGTCTCACGCGAGTGGACGCGCATCGGCCGCTCGCTGTCGGCAGACGTGCGCTTCGATGACGCGACGGTCTCCCGCCGCCACGCCCTGATCGTCCACCAGGCCGACGGGACGCGCGTGCTCGACGACCGGTCCCTGAACGGCGTCTACGTCAACGGCCGGCGCGTGGAGTGGAGCGCGCTCAAGGACGGCGACCGCATCGTGGTCGGCCGTCACACGCTCTGGTTCTTCGACACGGCGACCGTCGGCGGGCCCACGCCCGCCCCGGCGCAGGCCGAGCCCGCGGCCACCTAGCAGCCTGTTCAGTCCGAGGGCACGAACAACGGCCGCATCGACTGGTCGACGAGAGACCGGCGGCGGTTCGTCACACGCGACCGGGCCGACAAACGGCTCATAGTGAGACGCTTCTCGGCCCACTTCGGATGCGGCGGTCCGACGCGGGCGACCGGGCCGACAAACGGCTCATAGTGAGACGCTTCTCGGCCCACTTCAGATGTGGCGGCCCCGGCGCCACGCAAATGTTGGCCTGGAGACGGCCGCATCGAGTGGTTGACAGGAGGATGGCGGCGGCTCGCGTGACGCTCTTGTCGTATCCGCCGCCAATGCGGCGGCGGACACGTCGCTTTCCGCGAGGAGGGAAAGCCGCCGCTGATCGATCGCCCGCGGAGGCTCCCTCGCCACCTCACCCGGCGCCGTTTCCCTCGGCTGAAGGCTCCGATGACGGCGCATCGAGTGGTCGACGCTCAACCACCAGGACTTCGTTGCGCCAGAGGATGCGAACTCCGGGCGGTTCGAGCTTCGACGGAAGATCGCAGGCTTACGGGGTCGCTGCCCCGGCGCCGCGCGGGCGGGTGGCGCGGGCGCGGTATTGTCGCGCCCGCCATGGCCGAGACGATTGCAGTCCTTTCCCTGAAAGGGGGCACGGGAAAGACCACGACCGTGCGTCACCTCGCCGACGTCCTGCGCAGGTGCGACCTCGACGTCCTGGTCATCGACCTCGATCCGCAGGGCAACCTGTCGGACTACTTCGACGTCGCTCCTGATGCCACACCCACCGTCGCCGACGTCCTCTCCGGAGCCGCGAAGGTCAAGGCGGCCACGCACGGCGGGATCGTCCCCGCGTCGCCGATCCTCGCCGAGGTCGAGCGCTCCCTGAGCGGGAAGATCGGCCGCGAGCTCGTCCTGCGCAAGGCGCTCAAAGACGCGCGCAAGAGCCACGACGTGATCCTGATCGACTGCCCGCCGGCGTTGGGCCTGCTGACCATCAACGGGCTGGTGGCGGCCGACTGGGCGATGATCTCCGCCGAAGCGCAGTACTTCGCGCTGCAGGGCGTCGAAGGCGCGCTCGAAGTCGTCGCCCAGGCCAAGGAGTACTACAACGACGACCTCGAGTGGCTCGGCGTGCTGCTCAACATCGCCGACATGCGCACCAAGCACTCGCGCGATGCCTTCGCACAGCTCGCCGAGCATTTCCCGGACAAGATCTTCCAGACCGTCGTGCGCGCCTCGATCGCGTACGCCGAGTCCGCCGAGAAGGGCGTGTCGATCCTCGACCACCGCCCCGACCTCGGCCGCGACTACCTCGCGCTCGCCGACGAGGTGCTCGACCGGATCGGTCTCACCGGTCCGCGCAAGAAGCTCAAGGCGCTCGTCGTGGCCTAGGGCCTGTCCAAGAAGTCAGGGCGCTCGCGAGGGTCGACGTCGACTAAGCCGCGTGGCGACTCACTACGGTGCCCGCCGACGAAGTCGGCTGGGTATGAATCGCTGTGCGGCCCGCTTCGGTTGAGAACGGCGGCATTTAGGAGGTGGGTTCGGTCGGGGGCTGCGGGCAGCCCATTCTGGAGCGTCAGGCGCCGGCGGATTCTCAGCCGCTTGACGCTTTGGTGGGGATATAGCCGTTTTCAGCGCCCGCCCTGCAACAAGCCGCGAGTGCGCTGAGCGCCACTCCCTCACGCCGCGCGGGTCCGTGACGGGGGCGCGAGCGCGTCCGCGAGGTCGGAGGCGAGCCGCCGGGACTCCTCCGGACGCAGCGTCGAGACCGTGACGCGCAGCGCGGGCGCGGACTCGATCCGATGGCGGCTGCCGGCGCCGACCGCCCAGCCCCGTGCCAGCAGCGTCGCCGCGGCGACCGCCTCGTCCGGAACCGGGACGTAGACGTTCAGACCGCTCGCGCCGTGGGCGCGGATGCCGTGGCCGGCCAGGGCCTCGATCAGCGCCCTGCGGCGCCCGCCGTACACCGTTGCGGCCTGGTGGGCGAGTCCCGTGGTCTCCGGGTCGCTCCAGAGCGCCGCGACCGCCCGCTGGAGCAACGAGGACACCCAGCCGGGTCCAACCGACTGCCGGCCCTCGACGCGCGCGATCGTCCGCGGATCCCCGACCAGGACCGCGAGCCGCAGGTCCGGCCCGAGCCACTTCGAGACCGATCGCACCGACGCCCACGCCCCACGGCCCCCGGCCAGCGTCCGCGCCGGCGCCCCCGCGACGGGCCCGAGGTGGTCGTCCTCGATCACCACGACGTCCGGATGGCGGGCGAGGACCGCCACCAGCGCCTTGGCCCGGTCGGCGCTCAGGGTCGCTCCGAGCGGATTCTGCCCGCGCGGGGTGAGAATGAACGCACGGGCGCCCGCGCCGATCGCGTTCTCGAGGCCGACCGGTCGCGGCCCGTCGTCGTCGACCGGCACGCCGACGGCGACGAGGCCGAGCGCGCGCACGAGGTCCAGGACGCCCGCGAAGCCCGGGTCCTCCACAGCGACGACGTCGCCGGGCCGAAGGTGGGCGCCGAGCACCCGCTCGATTCCGTCGAGCGCTCCGGAGACGACGCACAGGCGCGTCGCGTCGATCCCGTCCTTCTCCAGCGCACGCCGGGCGACGGTCGCAAGCTCGTCGACCACGGCGGCCTCGCCGTACAGGCGGGGCAGACCGTCGAGCGCGGCCAGGGCGCGATGCGCGTCGGGCAGGAACGCCGGATCCGGGTTGCCGCCGGCCAGGTCGCGGGTTCCCTCGGGCATCGGGAGGGCCCGTCGCGGCCCCGACAGCGGCGGCCGCGCGGCGACCGACATCCCGCTGCGCGGCTTGGAAGTCACGAGCCCGCGGCGTTTGAGCTCGGCGAAGGCCGCGGCCGCCGTCGTCGGGCTCACGCCGAGGTCGGCCGCGAGCCTCCGCACGGAGGGGAGCGGGGCGCCGGGGCGAAGCATCCCGTCGGCAACGGCGAGCTCCACGGACGCCACGATCTCGCGCGTCGAGGTTCCGCGGACGATGTCGGTCGGACCGGTCTTCGGGCTCGCCGCGGGGGGCGTGAGGCGCAGCGGCTCGCCGGCCGCTCCAAGCGTCCACTCTTCGCTGGTATGCTGTTTCGGCACAGTTTTTACACTGTACCACAACAGATGCCCGCTCCTACCCCTTCAGTCAGGCTCCGCCGTCTCCCCAAGCGCGGCGCCCACGACCGCGCCACGATTGACGCCATCCTTGACGAGGCCCTGGTCTGCCACCTCGGGTTCGTCCACGAGGGCCGCCCTTTCGTCATTCCCACGCTGCACGCCCGCGTCGGCGACCACGTCCTGATCCACGGCTCGGCGGCCAGCCGAGCGCTGCGGACGCTCGCCGGCGGCGCCGAGGTCTGCCTGACCACCACGTTGATCGACGGCCTCGTGCTCGCGCGCTCCGCCTTCCATCATTCGGTCAACTACCGCTCCGTGCTGCTGCTCGGGACGGCGACGCTCGTCGAGTCCCC
>Ga0136633_1000075_pt1 | contig 66298 bp, 70 predicted proteins | sample AntDrymeUQ832206_2_FD_105494 | JGI IMG/M metagenome (GOLD analysis project Ga0136633, IMG submission 105494) | Polar desert sand microbial communities from Dry Valleys, Antarctica - metaG UQ83 (22.06) | ecosystem: Environmental > Terrestrial > Soil > Desert | place: Antarctica: Dry Valley...
ACCGCCGACGGGCTCCTGCACCTCGACGAGCTGGCGATGAGCGACGAGGACATCCGCGGCATCGAGCAGGTCGTCATCATCGCCTGCGGCTCGTCCTACCACTCCGGGCTGGTCGGCAAGTACGCCATCGAGCGCTGGTGTCGGCTGCCCGTGCAGGTGGAGATGGCGAGTGAGTTCCGCTACCGCGACCCGGTCGTCGGCCGGCGCACCCTTGTCATCGCGATCAGCCAGAGCGGCGAGACGGCTGACACCCTCGAGGCGCTCCGACATGCGCGCGCGCAGAAGGCCTGGGTCCTCGCGGTGACCAACACGGTCGGCTCGACGGTCAGCCGGGAGAGCGACGCCGCGTTCTACACCCGCGGTGGACCCGAGGTCGCGGTCGCCTCGACCAAGGCCGTCATGGCTCAGCTCGCCGCGATGTACGTCGTGGGCCTCTACCTCGCGCAGGTCCGCGGCACCCGCGACCCCGACGAGGTCCGGGCGCACCTGCGCGACCTGCAGGAGGTGCCGGACCTCATCCAGGAGGTGCTCGACCGGATGGAGCCGGTGCGCGAGCTAGCCCGGGACCTGGCCCAGGAGGAGCGCGTCCTGTTCATCGGGCGGCACGTCGGCTACCCCATGGCGCTCGAGGGAGCGCTGAAGCTCAAGGAGCTGGCCTACGTCAGCGCCGAGGGCTTTCCAGCCGGGGAGATCAAGCACGGCCCGATCGCCCTGATCGACAAGGGCACGCCCGTCGTCATCGTCGCCCCACGGCATGCCCTGCAGGCCAAGCTGATCAACAACGTCCAGGAGGTGCGGGCCCGCGGCGCCCGCACCATCGTCATCGCGACTGACGGCGATGAGTCGGTCACGCCCTACGCCGACCACGTCATCCGGATCCCTAACACCAAGTCGCTGCTCACGCCGATGCTCACGATGGTCCCGATGCAGGTGCTGTCCGCCGAGATCGCCCGGGCGAGGGGACTCGACGTCGACCGCCCGCGCAACCTCGCGAAGTCCGTCACGGTCGAGTAGGACGCCGTGATCGTCGGCATCGGGGTCGATGTGGTCGAGGTCGCCCGGCTCACCCAGGCGCTCGAGCGCACGCCCAGCCTGCGCGAGCGGCTGTTCACGGCCCGCGAACAGCAGGTGACGGCACCTGAGTCGCTCGCTGCGAGGTTTGCCGCCAAGGAGGCCGTGGCCAAGGCTCTCGGTACCACCGGCCTGCCCTGGACCGACGCGGAGGTGGTCGCCCTGGACGACGGCCGGCCGGTGCTCGAGCTGCACGGCAAGGTGGCCGAAGTCGCTGCTGCACAAGGGATCTCGACCTGGCACCTGTCGCTGTCCCACGACGGCGGCATCGCGACAGCGTTCGTGGTTGCCGAGTCATGAAGCTCGCCCACACCCGCGACCAGGTCCGTACGGCGGAAGCACCCCTGCTCGACGCCGGAGTGCCCCTGATGGCCAAGGCCTCGACCGCGCTGGCTGTTGCCGTCGCGAAGAAGTTGCCCTTCGTCTACGGCTCGCGCGTCGCGCTGCTCGTCGGCGGGGGCAACAACGGCGCGGACGCGCTCTGGGCCGGCACCTGGCTCCGGCAGCGCGGTGCCGCGGTGCTCGCCGTGCTCGTCGGCGACGCCCATCCCGAGGCACTGCGCGCCTTCCGCGAGGCAGGCGGCCGCATCGGGGCGGCCGGCGCGGTCGGCGGGGCGGACGCGATCGTCGACGGCCTGATGGGCATCGGCGGCCGTGGTGCTCTGCGTGCGGAAGCTGCCGAGCTGGCCACGATGGCCAATGCGGCCCAAGGTTGGGTGATTGCGGTCGACGTGCCGTCGGGGGTCGACGCCGACACCGGGGCGGTGGAGGGAGTGGCCATCCGGGCCGACCTGACCGTCACCTTCGGCTCGTTCAAGCCCGGCCTGCTCATCGCGCGCGAACACGCCGGCGAGGTGCGGCTGGTCGACATCGGCCTCGTCCTGCCGGAGCCGGCGGTGACCGCCCTCGAGGCCGAGGACGTGCTGCGACTGCTGCCCCACGCGCAGGTGCCGGCCGACAAGTACACCCGAGGTGTGCTCGGCGTCGTGGCCGGCTCAGAGGTCTACACCGGCGCGGCCGTCCTGTCGGTGACCGCCGGCCTCCGTGCCGGAGCAGGCATGGTCCGCTTTGCCGGTGCCCCGCACGCCGCCGAGCAGGTCCGCGGGCACGCGCCCGAGGCAGTCGTCACCGAGGTTCAGGGCACGCAGGTGACCAAGGTCGGCCGGGTGCAGGCGTGGGTGGTCGGACCAGGCCTGGGAACCGACGCCGAAGCTGCCGGCGCCGTCGAAGCGGTCCTGTCCAGCGACGCACCCGTGCTGGTCGACGCCGACGGACTCACCCTCTGCGCCCAGCACCCCGGCTGGCTCCAGCGAACTGCGCCGACGCTGCTCACCCCGCACGACCGCGAGTTCCAGCGGTTCGGCCAGCCAGTGGGAGCCGACCGCATCGGTGCAGCCAAGCGCCTGGCTAAGCAGCACCAGGTGCACGTGCTGCTCAAGGGTGACGCGACCGTGATCGCGAGCCCGGACGGGCGGGTGCGGGTCAACACCACCGGCTCGGCACTGCTCGCCACCGCCGGGTCGGGAGACGTGCTCTCCGGTGCTGTCGGCGCCCTGATGGCGCAGGGCCTCGACGTGGGCGACGCCGCGGCAGTCGGCGCCTGGCTGCACGGGCGGGCCGCGACGCTGTCCGGTCAGGGTGCCAGCACCACTGCCACGCAGCTGGTCCAGCACTGGCAGCAGGCCGTCACCGAGGTCCGTGGGGGAGACTGGCGGGCGTGAGATCCGCTGCCCGCATCGACCTCGACGCCATCGCCCACAATGTGGGTGTCCTGCGTGAGCGGGCCGGCGGCGCACAGGTCATGGCTGTCGTGAAGGCCGACGCCTACGGCCACGGGCTCGTCCACAGCGCCCAGGCCGCCATCAGGGGCGGCGCCACGTGGCTCGGGGTGGCGTTCCTGGAGGAGGCCCAGGCCTTGCGTGCAGCGGGCATCATCACGCCGGTGCTGGCCTGGCTCTTCGCGCCGGACGAGGATCTCAGCCCGGCCATCAGGTCGCAGGTGGAGCTCGGCGTCTACAGCACCCAGGAGCTGGCCCGCGCCCAGGCCGCTGCGGAGTCCGCGGGCATCCCGGCGCGGGTCCAGCTGAAGGCCGACACCGGGCTCAGCCGGGGGGGTGCGACCCAGCAGGACTGGCCCGAGCTCTGCGAAGCGGCGGCCAAGGCGGAGGCCGACGGTACCGTGCAGGTGACCGGCCTGTGGAGCCACTTCGCCTTCGCCGACGGCGGCCCGGACCACCCGGTCAACAACCGGCAGGCGGGCGTCTTCGAGCAGGCCTTGGACATTGCCGCCACCAAGGGCCTCGAAGGCCGGCTGAGGCACCTTGCCAACTCGGCAGCCACCCTCACCGCTCCCGCCACGCACTACGACCTGGTCCGCCCCGGACTCGCGGTCTACGGCCTCTCACCCGTGCCGCAGCTCGGCTCCGCCCGTGACTTCGGTCTGCGGCCGGCGATGTCCCTGCGCTCGCAGGTCGTCCAGACCAAGCGCGTCCCGGCCGGCTCCGGGGTGAGCTACCTGCACCGCTACGCGACGACGGAGGAGACCACCCTCGCCCTCGTGCCTCTGGGGTACGGCGACGGGGTGCCCAGAGCCGCGACCAACGTCGCGGAGGTGCTCATCAAGGGGGCCCGGCGCCGGATCGCGGGCACCGTGAGCATGGACCAGTTCGTGCTCGACGTCGGCGACGACGAGGTGCAGGCAGGCGACGAGGTGCTGCTGTTCGGCGATGGCAGCCAGGGCGAGCCGACGGCGCAGGACTGGGCCGAGGCAACCGGCACCATCGACTACGAGATCGTGACGCGGATCGGCGGCCGGGTGCCGCGCGACTACGTCGGTGAAGGCGCAGTCGGTGAGGGCGCATGAGCCGACGGCAGAGGGTCGGTGTCATCGGTGCCGTGACGGGCGCGGTCGCGGTCGGGGCAGCGCTGGGTCTGGCGGCCGAGCGCTACGCCATCGGCAGGACCCGACTGGCACCCGACCCGGAGGCGAAGGAGCTGTTCTTCGCGCTGCCCGCCGACCGCACCCGTCGGGTGATCGCGGACGACGGAGTCCCCTTGCACGTCGAGGAGGTCGGACCCACGAGTGCTCCCTTGACTCTGGTGTTCTGCCACGGCTACACCAACCAGCTCGCGGTCTGGCACTACCAGCGCAAGGCGCTGGCTCAGGAGCAGCTCGGCAAACTGGTCTTCTGGGACCAGCGCTCCCACGGTCGAAGTGGCCGGAGCTCGGCCGGCAACACGACCATCGACCAGCTCGGCCGGGACCTGCACGCCGTCATCCAGGCCACCGCGCCCACCGGTCGTGTGATCCTGGTCGGCCACTCGATGGGCGGCATGACGATCATGGCGCTGGCCGACCAGCACCCGGAGCTGTTCGGCCCGCGAGTGGTCGGTGTCGCTCTGATCGCCACCTCGACCGGGAAGATGGCGGAGGTGACGTTCGGGCTGCCGGCGTTCTTCAGCTCCGTCACCAAGCGGGCCCTGCCCTACGTCACGCGCGGCATGATCGGGCAGCCCCAGCTCGTGGAGCGGGGCCGCCGGATCGGCACCGACCTAGCCTTCCTGGCCACGCGAAGAGCCGCCTTCGGCAGCTTGGACGTGCCGCCCTCGGTGGTCGAGTTCGTCGAGAAGATGACCGCGGACATGCCGGTCGATGTGATCGCCGAGTTCTTCGACACCTTCGTCGACCACGACAAGCTGGACGCCCTGCCGGTCCTGCGTGCCGTGGAAACCCTCGTCCTGGCCGGCAGTGCCGACGTCATCACACCGGTCGACCACAGCCGCACGATGGCGGCCGCCCTGCTCACTGCGCAACTGGTGGTGATCGAGGGCGCCGGTCACATGGTGCAGCTGGAGCGGGCTGCTCTGGTCACCCTCCACCTCCGGGCGCTGGTCAGCCGGGCGACCAAGGCCGCCAGCCGCACGGCATGAGCAGGGTCACTGCAAGAGCACGGTCGTGAGCCTCGCCGACAGCATGCGGGCCTGCACGGCCTGCCCTGAGCTCGTCGCAACCCGCACCACGGTCGTCGTGGGTGACACCCCCGCGCGGGCTCGCCTGCTCGTGCTGGGAGAGGCGCCCGGGGCCGATGAGGACCTGAGCGGCCGGCCCTTCGTGGGCCGCAGCGGCGCGCTGCTCGATGGGCTGCTCGCGGAGGTGGGACTGGCCCGGCAGCACGTCGCGGTTCTCAACACCATCAAGTGCCGCCCGCCGGGCAACCGCGTGCCTACCCGGCAGGAGACCGCGAACTGCCGGCCCTGGACCGAGCAGCAGCTGCTCCTGCAAGACCCACGGCTCGTGGTCACCCTGGGGCTGTCGGCCACCCGCTGGATGCTGCCGACGCCGACCCTTTCCGCCGTACGCGGGAGGGTGCATGTGGTCGGCGGTCGCCAGGTATTGCCGACCTACCACCCGGCGGCCGCGCTGCGCGGTGGACCGGGCGGTGAGCCGATGCGATTGCTCCGGGAGGATCTCCAGCGCGCCGCGGAGCTCAGCGCGTGAGGCTCGCGACTGTGGAGGACACGAAGGCCTTTGGAGAACGGCTGGCGCAGGACCTGCGACCCGGCGATCTGGTGATCCTGAGCGGACCCCTCGGTGCAGGCAAGACGGCGCTGACGCAGGGCATCGGCAAGGGGCTCCAGGTTCACGGCACGGTAACGAGCCCGACCTTCGTCATCGCCCGCGTGCACGACGGTCCGGTGCCCCTGATCCACGTGGACGCCTACCGGCTGACCCGTGACCTCGATGACCTGGGGATCGACGAGGACCTCGATCGGGCAGTCGTTGTCGTCGAGTGGGGCGAAGGCGTGGTCGAGGGGCTGTCTGACAGCCACCTGCTGATCTCGATGCAGCGCCATGACGACGACAGTCGTACGGTGCAGATCACCGGCGTTGGTCCGCGCTGGGAAAGCCGTTCCGTCCTGAGGAGCACGCAGTGAGCCTGAGCATCGCCAGCATCCTGGCCGAGTCGGCCGTCCGCTACCCCGACAACCACGCCATCGTGCTGGGCGATCTGCGGATCACCTATGCCCAGCTGTGGGGCCACGCCAAGCAGTACGCCGCCGTCCTGCGCGACAAGGGCGTCGGGCCGGGGGACAAGGTCGCCCTGCTTCTGCCCAACACCCCGCACTTCCCGCTCGCCTACTTCGGCGCCCTCGCAGTCGGTGCGGTCGCGGTCCCCGTCCACGCCCTGCTGAAGGCCGAGGAGATCGAGTACGTCCTCTCCGACTCCGGGGCCAAGATCCTGGTCTGCGCCGCCCCCCTCCTGGGCGAGGGAGCCAAGGGCGCGGAGCTCGCCGGCATCCCGGTCCTCGGGGTGATGGACGGCGGCGACGCGTCGATCGAGCGGATCGACCAGCTAGCGCTGCAGGCCACCCCGATCGACGCGTTGGTGCAGCGTGACCCCCAGGACACCGCGGTGATCCTCTACACGAGCGGCACGACCGGCAAGCCCAAGGGCGCCGAACTCAGCCACTTCAACGTGATGATGAACGTGATGGTGTCGGCCCAGCACAGCTTCGACATCAAGGACGACGACATCGTGCTGGGCTGCCTGCCGCTGTTCCACACCTTCGGTCAGACCTGCTGCATGAACACCGCCTTCTCCGTCGGCGCAACCGTCGTGCTGCTGCCCCGCTTCGACGGACTGGCCGCACTGCAGCTGCTCGTCGAGGAGAAGTGCACGATCTTCATGGGCGTCCCCACGATGTACATCGGCCTGCTCGAGGCCGCGAAGACGAGCGACCTCAGGCCGCAGCTGAAGGTCGCCCTGTCCGGTGGTGCCGCGCTTCCCCTTCCGGTGCTCGAGTCCTTCGCCGAGGTGTTCGGGACCAAGGTGCTGGAGGGCTACGGCCTGACCGAGACCTCCCCGGTCGCGACGTTCAACCAGAAGGGCTTCCGGCCCGAGCCCGGCACCGTCGGTAAGACCATCTGGGGGGTCGAGGTCGAGGTCGCCAAGGCCGAGCTGGACGAGCGCATCGAGCTGCTGCCTACGGGTGAGCTCGGCGAGATCGTGGTCCGCGGTCACAACATCTTCAAGGGCTACCTCAACAAGCCGGAGGCCACCGCAGCAGCGATCGTCGATGGCTGGTTCCGCACCGGAGACCTCGGCACCAAGGACGAGGAGGGCTACATCCGGATCGTCGACCGCAAGAAGGACATGGTCATCCGGGGCGGTTACAACGTCTACCCGCGCGACGTCGAAGAGGTCCTGCTCCGGCACCCCAACGTCGGCCAGGTCGCGGTCATCGGCCTGCCCGATCCGCAGTACGGCGAAGAGGTCTGCGCCGTCGTGATCGCCGATGGGGAGCTGACCGAGGCCGATCTGGTCGCCTGGAGCAAGGAGCAGCTTGCTGCCTACAAGTACCCCCGCCGCGTCTTCTTCGCCGATGCCTTCCCGCTGGGTCCGTCGGGCAAGGTCCTCAAGCGCGAGCTGGTCGAGATCTACAAGGAGCAGGTCTGACCCTCGCCCTCGTCCTCGACACCTCTACGCCGGCGGTCTCGGCCGGCCTCGTCCGTGACGGCGTTGTTATTGCCGAGCGCATCGTCGTGGATGCCCGCCGCCATGGAGAGCTGCTCGCCGTCGGCGTTCGCGACGTGCTTCGAGCCGGTACGCCGGAGGTCGTCGTCGTCGGTGTGGGGCCGGGGCCCTTCACGGGCTTGCGCGTCGGGATCATGACGGCCGCCGCCTTCGGTGACGCCCGCGGCATCGAGGTGCGTGGCGTGTGCTCCCTCGATGGTCTGGGTGCCCCGTCCACGGCAGTGGTCACCGACGCTCGCCGCAAGGAGGTCTACTGGGCCGTGTACGACGAACGCGGGGCCCGGGTCGACGGGCCGCAGGTCAGCTCTCCCGAGGTGTGCCGCGAGGCCGTGCGGGGCTTGCGGATCGTCGGTGACGGCGCGCAGCTCTACGGCTTCGCCACCGACGACGAGCCGCGCTATCCCCGGCTCGCCGCCCTCGCCGTCGCCAGCCTGAGCGCCGACCCCTTGGTCCTGACGCCGCTCTACCTCCGCCGCCCCGATGCGATCGAATCCGCCGGCCCGAAGAAGGTCACCCCAGCGTGATCGAGCGGTTTCGCTGGTGGCACATCGACGAGGTGCTGCCGATCGAGCAGGAGCTCTTCTCGCCGGAGCCCTGGTCGGCCGGTCAGTTCTGGAGCGAGCTCGGCCAAGTCGACACCCGCCACTACGTCGTGGCCGTCGAGAAGGGCGTCGTCGGCTACGCGGGCCTGTGCGACTACCCGGACGAGGCGTTCATCCAGACGATGGCGGTGGCTCCGTCGTACCAGGGCAAGGGGGTGGGGGCTTTGCTGCTCGAGGACCTGCTAGCGGAGGCGACCCGCCGCCGGCACACCCGCGTGCTGCTCGAGGTGCGCGTCGACAACGAGCCGGCCCAGCGCCTCTACGCGCGCTATGGCTTCACCCAGGAGGCGGTCCGCAAGGGCTATTACGCGACCGGCTCCGGCGAGCGGGTCGATGGCCTGGTCCTGTCGCTTCGCCTGAACCCCTAGCCCTCGTCGAGTTGTCCGAGGCTGGCGTGGCTCAGGCCCCGCGCCGTTCGGACAGGACACGGGGGAGAAGCGGCCGCTTAGGGTGGCTGGCGTGCCGCTGGTGCTGGGGATCGAGACGTCCTGCGACGAGACCGGCGTGGGCATCGTGCGGGACGGGGTGCTGCTCGCCGACGAGGTGGCCAGCTCTGTCGATCAGCACGCGCGGTTCGGCGGGGTGGTCCCGGAGGTCGCTTCACGAGCGCACCTCGAGGCGATGGTCCCCACCGTGCAGCGCGCGCTGGCCAAGGCCGGCGTCACGATGCAAGACCTCGACGCGATTGCCGTCACCGCTGGCCCCGGACTTGCCGGGGCGCTGCTGGTCGGCGTGGCTGCCGCGAAGTCCTACGCCATCGCCCTCGACCTTCCGCTGTACGGCGTCAACCACCTGGCCGCTCACGTCGCGGTCGACGTGCTCGAGCACGGGCCGCTGCCGGAGCCGTGCATCGCGCTGCTGGTCAGCGGTGGCCACTCCAGCCTCCTTCTTGTGGCGGACGTGACCAAGGCGCTCACGCCCCTGGGACAGACCGTCGACGACGCCGCGGGGGAGGCCTTCGACAAGGTCGCGCGCCTCCTGGGCCTCGGCTTCCCGGGTGGCCCGCACGTCGACCGCGAGGCGCTCGCGGGCAACCCACGAGCCATCGCGTTCCCCAGGTCGATGCTCAGCGATCCGTCGTACGACGTGTCGTTCTCGGGGTTGAAGACGGCGGTCGCCCGTTGGGTGGAGAAGCAGACCGGGCCGGTGCCTGTCCAAGATGTTTGCGCGAGCTTCCAGGAGGCGGTGGTCGATGTGCTGACGGCCAAGGCGGTCCGGGCGTGCGGCGACAAGGGCGTCGACCACCTGCTGATCGGCGGCGGGGTAGCGGCCAACAGCCGCCTGCGGGCGCTGGCGCAGGAGCGCTGCGACCAGGCGGGGATCGTGCTGCGCGTACCGCGACCGGGCCTGTGCACCGACAACGGCGCCATGGTGGCGGCGCTGGGGGAGCGGCTGGCCTCAGTCGGTGTCCCGCCCTCGCCGTTGGACCTGCCCGCTGACAGCTCGATGCCGGTGGAGCTGGTGCTCCGGTGATCGTCCGGATGTGGGAGGCGACCTGCCCTGAGGAGTACCTCGACCAGCTGAGCGCCTGGCTGCGGGACGAGGTGATCCCAGGGGCGATGACGAAGGGCTGCCTGCACGCTGAGGGGTTCGTCGGCGAGGGCGAGCCGCGGCTTGTCCTCATCACCCGCTGGGCCGACCAGGCGGCTATGAATGCCTGGGAGGAAGGCGCCGGGCGAGACGTCACCCGCTCCCATGCCTGGACCTTCCTCCCCCTGGACGAGGCAATCGCCCAGATCGACCGCACCTGATCCCCCGGTTTGCCGCGAGTTGTCCGAAGGCCGGGTGGCTCAGGCGACACCACGCTCGGACAAAATCCGGCAGAAGCCGACGTCGAGCGAGTTGTCCGAACGCCCAGTGGTCAGGGGCACGCCAGCTTCGGACAACTCGCGGAGGGGGGGACCCCTGGTTTGCAGGGCTGGCACTCGGGGGCGTAGAGTGCCAATCGAGAGCAAGGGTCGACCCCCGCGACGGCGGCCCACGCGATCACCCACGACAGACAACGTTCCTGGAGGAACTGTGACCACTGCGACCAAGGTCGCCATCAAGCCGCTCGAGGACCGCATCGTGGTCCAGGCGGTCGAGGCCGAGACCACTACGGCCTCCGGCATCGTCATTCCCGACACCGCCAAGGAGAAGCCCCAGGAGGGCACCGTCCTGGCCGTCGGCCCCGGCCGCTTCGAAGACGGCGCCCGCGTGCCGCTCGACGTCAAGGTCGGCGACAAGGTGCTCTACAGCAAGTACGGCGGCACCGAGGTCAAGTACAGCGGCGAGGAGTACCTCGTGCTCTCTGCTCGCGACGTGCTGGCCGTCATCGAGGGCTAAGCCTCATCAGCTCGACGAGAAGCCCCGGCTCCCACACGGGGCCGGGGCTTTTCGCATCCATCACGCAAGAACATCACGCACGAACTCTGGAAGGACCACCTTGAGCAAGACCCTGATCTTCTCCGAAGAGGCCCGTCGCTCGCTCGAGCGCGGCGTCGACACCCTCGCCAATGCCGTGAAGGTGACGCTCGGCCCGAAAGGCCGCAACGTCGTCATCGGCAAGAAGTACGGCGGCCCCACGATCACCAACGACGGCGTCACGATCGCCCGCGAGATCGAGCTTGAGGACCCCAACGAGAACATGGGCGCCCAGCTCGCCAAGGAAGTCGCCACCAAGACCAACGACATCGCCGGCGACGGTACGACGACAGCGACCGTGCTCGGTCAGGCCATGGTCCGCAGTGGGCTGAAGGCCGTGGCTGCCGGTGCCAACCCGATCGCCCTGAAGGTCGGCATCGACAAGGCCGTCGAGGCCGTCAACGACGCTCTGCTCGCCGCAGCCCGCCCGGTCGAGACCCACGCCGAGGTCGCTGCCGTCGCCGCCATCAGCGCGCAAGACCCGCTGGTCGGCGAGCTCGTCGCCGAGGCGATGGACAAGGTCGGCAAGGACGGCGTCATCACCGTCGAGGAGAGCAACACCACGGGCCTCGAGCTCGAGCTCACCGAGGGCATGCAGTTCGACAAGGGCTACATCAGCCCCTACTTCGTGACCGACCCGGAGCGCATGGAGACGGTCCTCGAGACCGCCTCCATCCTGATCGTGAACGGCAAGATCTCGGCCATCGCCGACCTCCTGCCCCTCCTCGAGAAGGTCGTGCAGAGCGGCAAGCCGCTGCTGATCGTGGCCGAGGACGTCGATGGCGAGGCGCTGTCGACCCTGGTCGTCAACAGCATCCGCAAGACCCTCAAGGTTGCGGCCGTCAAGGCTCCCGGCTTCGGTGACCGCCGTAAGGCGATGTTGCAGGACATGGCCGTCCTCAGTGGCGCCCAGGTCGTCAGCGCCGAGGTCGGCCTCAAGCTCGACCAGGTCGGGCTCGAGGTGCTCGGCTCGGCTCGCACCATCACCGTCACCAAGGACAACACGACGATTGTCGAGGGTGGCGGCAGCAAGGACGAGGTGACTGCCCGCGTCGGCCAGATCAAGAACGAGATCGAGGCCAGCGACAGCGACTGGGACAAGGAGAAGCTCCAGGAGCGGCTGGCGAAGCTGGCCGGCGGCATCGGCGTCGTCAAGGTCGGCGCCCACACCGAGGTCGAGCTCAAGGAGCGCAAGCACCGGCTCGAGGACGCCATCTCCGCCACCCGCGCCGCAGTCGAGGAGGGCATCGTCCCCGGCGGCGGCGCCGCGCTGATCCACGCCGCCAAGGTGCTCGAGGACGGTCTCGGGCTCGAGGGTGACGAGCTCACCGGTCTCAAGGTCGTCCAGGCCGCGCTCGACGAGCCGGCCCGCTGGATCGCCGAGAACGCCGGCCTCGAGGGCCGGGTCGCCGTCAACCGCACCCGCGAGTCGGGGGACCCCCAGACCGGCCTCAACGCCGCCACGGGTGAGTACGTCAACCTGGTCGAGGCCGGCGTCGTCGACCCGGTCAAGGTCACCCGCTCGGCCGTCCGCAACGCCGCCTCGATCGCCAGCATGCTGCTGACGACGGAGACACTCGTCGCCGACCGCCCGGCCGAGGAAGAGGTCACTGCCGGCCACGGCGGGCACGGGCACGCGCACTAGCACCTGCTCCACCCACGGAAGGGCTTCCTCTCTCACGAGAGGGGGCCCTTCCGTCGTACGTGGAAAGAATGTCCGCGGGAGCGGCTAGCGGGGTGCTTTGAGGAGGGCGGCGAGCTCGAAGTGCATCGGGTCGGTGTAGGTCCAGTCGCCGCCCCAGCGGAAGCCCCAGCGCTTGAAGATCTCGACCACGCCGGGGTCCATCGTGCCCTCGATGCCGCGGTAGTTGGTCGAGGCATCCATGTCGATCGCGATGCCCCAGGTGTGCAGTGAGATCGCGTGCGCGGGGTCGCGCTCGATGAACCGTGGGACGTAGCAACCGTCGTAGCTGTTGATGCTGGCGGCCAACCCGGCCGTAACCACGTCCTCCAGTGCGCCGCGCAGCTGCGGGAGCATCAGCCGGTGGCAGGTCACCAGGCCGAGGATCGGGACGCGTGAGCTGACGATGTTGTTGCGCACCCAGGAGGCGTCCGGCGCGATGGTGCCATCGGGGAAGTACTTGTAGGAGAAACCACCGAAGGCCTTGGCCGCCTTGCCGCCGGTGAGGAAGGCCATGGGATTGCTGGCCGGCTCGCTCAGCAGGTCGACCTCGGCGGCTTTGCCGGCTACCCGTCGCACCTTTGCGGCCAGGGCGATCGGGTCCTTGGTGCCGGCGTTCAGGACGACCGCCGTCGGGCCCTCGAGCCCGAGCTGGCGCCCCGTCCCGGTGTCGACGATCAGGTCGGTGCCGGGGATGCCGGTCGTGGCCAGCGCGCCGAGGCGCAGGCGCATCCCCTGGCCTTGCAGTCCGGTCAGTGCCAGGTCGGTGCCCAGCTTGAGGCGCAGGTTGCGAGCCACGACGTGCGAGGCGACGATCCCGCCCCCGGCGACGACCTGCCAGACCGGGGTCGACTCGGCGGTGCCGGGAGCGGCGTAGCGGCGGAAGGTGATGGGGTCGACGCTCGCCACTCGGATCGAGCGGCTGCCCAGCCGAAGGGTGCCGTGGGCGAAGGACACCGCACCTGGTGCGAGAGCCGCGACCTGGAGCACCTCGGTGGGCGACATCGCCCTGCTCCCGGTGACCAGGACGTCAGGGCGCAGCGGTCGGCCGCGCAGGGCGGGGACGGTGACCAGCACCGCGCCCCCGGGCTTCACCTCGGGTGCGACGGCCTGGACCGCGACGACCTGCTCGGTCTCCTCCTTCGGAGCGCCGCAGCCCGCGATCACCGTCGCGGCTGCCAGCGCCAACGCGCAAGCGGCCAGCCCTCGGCGCGAGGAACTGGCGTCGTCGCGCACGCGTGGTCTCCTGTGAGGTCGGTGGGGCTGGGTGGCCGCTCCGCAGAGACGGCCCGTCGGGAAGGGCAACGACACTCCGTCCCCCCGGTGACGACAGCGCTGAGCATAAGCGGTCAAGCCCGTCCGAATCCACCAGGACCGGTCAGATCGCGGTCACCAGCGACTCCCCGAGCAGCCGCTCCCGTTCCTGGGCGGACAGCCCGCCCCACACTCCGAAGGGCTCCCTGGTGGCGAGGGCGTGCTCCCGGCAGCGCAGCATCACCGGGCACGCCTCGCAGACCGCCTTGGCCGCTGCCTCACGACCGGCGCGGGTCGGCCCCCGCTCACCGTCGGGGTGGAAGAACAGCTCCGGCTCCTGCAGCGTGCAGGCGCCGTTGAGCTGCCACTCCCAGAGGTCAAGGGCAGGTCCAGGCAGGTGGAAGGTGTCCGTCACGACTGTTGTTCGTCCGGCGGCGGTGAGCGGATGGCGCGGCGAACCACTACCTTGCTCGGAATGAGCTCCGCTGACCTCGCTTCGCTGCTCGCCAGCGGTGAGCACGCTGCGTTCCACGGCAAGCCGGCGGCGGCTGTGGGCGTGCTCGAGGAAGCGGTTGTCCTCGCCCGGTCACAGGGCCTGGTGGCCGAGATGGCCGCTGCCGCCTGGTTGCTGGGCGTCGCGCTGGGCGCCGGCGGCCGCTACGGCGGCGCGCTCACCGTCCTTGCGCCACTCGTTGAGGCCGGCGGCGCCGAGGACGCCCCACCGGAGCATCGGCTGTTCGGGGCCCTGTCCGGCTCGACCATCGCGAGCATCCAGCGCCAGCTCGGTCGGCACGCCATCGCCCGCCAGGCCGACCTCGGCGCGCTCGAGATCGCCGGCGCCACGGGCGAGGCCGCGTTCGACGCCCTTCTTGGCCTGGCCTCGGATGCCGTGGGCCTCGACGAGGCGGAAGAGGCAGCCACCAGGCTGGCGGAGGCCGAGGCGATGCTGCCTGGCAGTGGCCAGGAGTGGTGGCGCCAGTTCGTGAGGCTCGGTTGGGCCCGGGCGGAGGTGGCCATGCTCGAGGGCCGGGTCGAGGAGGCGTGTGCTCATGCCGCCGAAGCGGTCCAGCGGGCCGAGGACTCCCGGGCCCCGCGCCACGTGGCCAAGGGGCTGCTCGTCCTCGGCCTCGCCCAGGTGGCCAGCGGCAACGACCAGGTCGTCACCACGCTCCGCCGGTCGGCGACCTTCGCCGAGTCGCTCGGCTGCCTCCCCCTGATCTGGCCGTCGCGCGCCCTGCTCGGCGCGCTGGTCGCGGAAGATGACCGGGTGGAGAGCGACAAGAGCCTCGGAGCGGCCCGGTCTGCTGTGCTCGCCATCGCCGGTGACCTTCCTCCCGGCGTACGCGCTGAGTGGTTGTCGCGTCCCGACATCCAGGCCCTGCTCGAGGGCTGAGCGCTCGCCACGACCGGGTTGCTCCGTTCACTCGACCGAGTGCCGCAGTCACCCGGTCGGGGCATGGTCAAAAGGGACTAGATGGTGGGCTACCGCTCAGTTCGGGCTCTCGCGCTGCCGAAGAGGCAGGTGCGGGGAGTATCTTCGCTTCACTTGAGGGGGCACGTCGTGGGCGAGGGGACTTTCACTCCCGTCACGGCTGAGTCCTGCCTCGTCCTGGGCCAGGTGGCCTCGCTCCTCGCCGACGGTCGCGCCACCGGAGATGCCCTGCACGCACTGGTGGCCGGCCTCTCCCTGCGTACGGCGGTCGTCCGCGCCACGGACGGCGAGCTGCTGGCCGTCGCCGGGGAGGCGCTGCAGTCGGTGCCGCCCGTGACCGTCGCACCTCCACAGGACGTCCTCCTCGAGTTCCCCGTCACCGGAGCCAACGGGCTGCCGCTCGCAACGCTCACCGTCAGGGGCGGCCGGCCCTCCCAGCTGCCGGCGCTCCGGGCGGCCGCCGCCATCCTCGGCCTGGCCCTGTCGCGCACAGCGCCGCAGCACGAGCACGGGTTCGTCCCAGGGCTGCTCGCCGACCACGAGGACGCCTTCGAGGAGCTCGCTGACACCCTCCACGACGGCCCGATGCAGGCGCTGATGGTCGCGCGCTACGCAGCCGACGCCGCTGTCCGCGGCGGCGATCCAGTGAGCGCACGCGAGGCGGTCCAGCAGGCCGTGCTCGAGCTGCGCACGCTGCTCTGGTCGATCCGCAGCCGCGGCGGCTCCGGGCTCGTTCCGGCGCTCGAGCAGCTGTCCGAGGCGCTGGTCAAGGCCCACCGCCCCCCGCTGGACCTGACCGTCGACGGCAGTTCCGGGGCAGACGGTCCGGCCGCGGTCCTCGCGTTCCGGCTGGTCCAGGCGATCTCGTCCCGCGCGGGCGACCGCCAGCTGCGCGTGGTCGTCCGGCGGGCCGGCGCGCACCTCGCCCTCGACATCACCGGCGCCGGCACACCCAACGCCGCCCGGTGGACCCAGCGAGCGGCCGCCCTCGGCTGCACCCTCATCTGGACCGGCGAGCAGACCCGGCTCGTCATGCCGGTTGCTTCGGCGGCGCAGGCACGTCCCCTCATCCCTTCCAGCGCCGACGCAAGGACCTCGTCATGACCACAGTGCTCATCTGCGACGACCACCGGATCGTGCGTGAGGGCCTGCGGCAGTTCGTCGCCGCAGTGCCCGGCGTCGACACCGTCGAGACCGCGGCCTCCGGCGAGGAGGTGCTGGCGCGCTACCCCCACGAGCACCCCGACCTGATCCTGATGGACGTCCGGATGCCGGGGCTCGGCGGGCTCGAGACCACCCGCCGCCTCGTCTCGGATCACCCAGAGGCCAAGGTGATCATGCTCACTGCCGCGGATGACCGGGACCAGGTGGCAGCGGCCGTGTCCTCCGGCGCACGGGGCTACCTGCTCAAGGACGTCTCCCACGAGGAGCTGTGCGCCGCTGTGGCGCACGCGCTCGACGGCATCGACCTGGTCGAGCCGTCGCTGCGCCGGGCGATGCACCGCGAGGAGAACCGCAACGGGCAGGCGCAGCTCACCGAGCGTGAGCTGCAGGTCCTGACCGGGATGTCGCAGGGCAAGAGCAACGGGGCGATCGGCCGCGAGCTCTACTTGTCGGAGGACACCATCAAGACCCACGCACGACGGCTGTTCCGCAAGCTGGGCGTCAACGACCGGGCGCAGGCTGTTGCGCTCGGCTTCCGTCGGGGTCTGGTCAGCTAGCTCGGCTTCGGGCCACAAGAGACGGTACGTCGGGAGCGATCCGCGACCAGAACGCGCCCGCCCACACCCGGTAGCCGCGGTCATTGGGGTGGAAGAGGTCGGCCGCGTGCTGGGTGAACAAGGCCTGGCGGCCCTGCGACCTCATCACCTCGTGGAGTGGCACCACCTTGGTGTCCTTCGCCCGGAGGGCGTTCGCCAGGACCTCTGAGGCTTCGTTCGACTCGGCCGTCCACCAGGGCAGCGTGAAGTAGGGGACGTCCGACACGTACGCACCCGGGGGCAGCGCCGCCGCGAGGTCGGCGCTGTCCTTCGCGAACTGGGTGCGATCGAAGCCGCGGACGTCGTTGCCGCCGATGCACACCGTCACCACGTCCGGCTTGACCGGCAGGGCCCGCAAGGCGTCGAGCTGGGTCTCCACGACGTCGCGAGCACGGGCCCCGCTCTTGCTCAGGTTGAAGACCTGCACCGGGAGTCCGGTCTCGTCGCGGAGCTGTTGCGCGATCAGCCCGACGTAGGAGGTCTCCGGGCGGCTCGACCCGAGCCCTTGCGCGGCGCTGTCCCCGAGGGCGACGTAGACCAGGCCTCCTGGCTCGCCTTGCGGTGAGCTCCAGTGCTCCGCGAGGTCGTCGATGTCGTCGTACAGGGTGGTGATCCTGATGGTGGTCACGATGGCGAGCACGCCGAAGGCGGCGCACACCCCCATGGTTCCGCGCTTCACCCTGTTCACTCTGCTGGACCTGCCCTTCCTGGTGATCACCGACACGGCTCATCGCGGGGTCGTTCGTGCGCGGAACGGGAGTAGGATGGGTTGCTTCCTCCGGCAGCCTGGAGCAGCACGCATGACCGAACGTTCAGAAGGCCTCCTCGCCCCTTTCGGGCTCACGTTCGACGACGTCCTGCTCCTGCCGGGATACAGCGAGGTCAACCCGAGCGAAGCGGTCACCGCCACCAGGCTCAGCAAGCGCATCGACCTCGCCGTCCCGCTGGTGAGCAGCGCGATGGACACCGTCACCGAGGCCCGCATGGCGATCGCCATGGCCCGACAGGGTGGCATCGGGGTGCTGCACCGCAACCTCTCGATCGAGGACCAGGCCGCGCAGGTCGACCTCGTCAAGCGGTCCGAGGCCGGCATGGTCACGCACCCGGTCACCTGCTCGCCCACCGACACCCTGGCTGACGTCGACCGGCTCTGCGGCCGCTACCGGATCAGCGGGCTGCCGGTGGTCGACGCCGACGGCGTGCTGCTGGGCATCGTCACCAACCGCGACACCCGCTTCGAGAGCGACCAGTCGCGGCTCGTCCAGGACGTCATGACGAAGATGCCGCTGGTCACCGCACCGGTCGGAGTCAGCAACGAGGAGGCACTTTGCCTCCTGCAGTCCAACAAGATCGAAAAGCTCCCGCTGGTCGACGGCCAGGGCTTCCTGCGCGGTCTGATCACGGTCAAGGACTTCGTCAAGAAAGACCAGTTCCCCCTGGCCACAAAGGACGCGGACGGCCGGCTCCGGGTGGCTGCCGCTGTCGGCTTCTTCGACGACGCGTTCAAGCGGGCGATGGCACTGGTCGAGGCCGGCGTCGACGCGATCGTCGTCGATGTGGCGCAGGGCCACGGCAAGGGCGTGCTCGACATGGTCGCCCAGCTCAAGGGCGACTCCGCGGCTGCCCACGTCGACATCATCGCCGGCAACATCGCCACCCGAGCGGGCGCCCAAGCCCTGATCGGTGCCGGTGCCGATGGTGTGAAGGCCGGGGTTGGTCCGGGCTCAATATGTACCACCAGAGTCGTTGCTGGGGTGGGTGTTCCGCAGGTGACGGCGATCTACGAGGCGGGCTTGGCCTGCAAGGCGGCCGAGGTCCCGCTGATTGGTGATGGTGGCCTGCAGTACTCCGGTGACATCGCCAAGGCGCTCGTTGCTGGCGCCGACACGGTCATGCTCGGATCGCTGCTGGCCGGCGTCGAGGAGTCGCCCGGCGAGCTGGTCTTCACCAACGGCAAGCAGTTCAAGACCTACCGCGGCATGGGGTCGTTGGGTGCGATGCAGTCGCGCGGCAGCAAGAAGTCCTACTCCAAGGACCGCTACTCCCAAGCCGATGTCGCGAGCGACGACAAGCTGGTGCCCGAGGGCGTCGAAGGCCAGGTGCCTTATCGCGGCCCCCTGTCAGCCGTCGCGCACCAGCTGGTCGGTGGCCTGCGCCAGTCGATGTACTACGTGGGAGCCGCCACCATCCCCGAGTTGCAGGCGAAGGGGCGCTTCGTGCGCATCACCGCCGCCGGCCTGAAGGAGTCGCACCCGCACGACATCCAGATGACCGTCGAAGCACCGAACTACAGCGGGCACTAGATGGCTGACATCGAGATCGGCATCGGCAAGACCGGCCGGCGGGCCTACGGCTTCGACGACATCGCGATCGTCCCGTCGCGCCGCACCCGCGACCCCGAGGACGTCAGCCTGGTGTGGGAGATCGACGCCTACCGCTTCGAGCTGCCGCTGATGGCCAGCCCGATGGACGGGGTGATGAGCCCCGACACCGCCGTCGCCCTCGGTCGCCTCGGCGGCCTCGGCGTGCTCGATCTCGAAGGCCTCTGGACCCGGTACGACGACCCCGAGCCCCTCCTGGATGAGCTGGCCTCGCTTCCGGCTGAGCGCGTCGTCGAGCGGATGCGCGAGGTCTACGCCAAGCCGATCGAGGCCGATCTGATCACCGCCCGGGTGAAGCAGGTGCGGGAGGCCGGTGTCACCGTGGCCGCCTCCTTGACTCCGCAGCGCACCGTGCAGTTCGCGCAGACCGTCATCGACGCCGGCGTCGACTTGTTCGTCATCCAGGGCACCGTCGTGTCGGCCGAGCACGTCTCGACGCGCACCGAGCCGCTCAACCTCAAGCAGTTCATCGCCGACCTGGACGTCCCCGTGATCGTGGGAGGGTGCGCTACCTACCAGTCCGCGCTGCACCTGATGCGCACCGGCGCCGCCGGCATTTTGGTGGGGGTGGGTCCCGGCCAAGCCAACACCACCCGTGCGGTGCTCGGGCTCGGAGTGCCGATGGCCACCTCGGTGGCCGATGCGGCTGGGGCTCGGCGCGACTACCTCGACGAGTCAGGCGGCCGCTACGTGCACGTGATCGCCGATGGCGGCATGCGCACCGGTGGCGACATCGCCAAGGCGATCGCCATGGGTGCCGATGCGGTGATGATGGGCACGGCGCTGGCCCGCTCGTCCGAGGCTCCTGGCCGCGGCTGGCACTGGGGCCACGCTTCGCACCACCCGGTGCTGCCGCGCGGCACCCGGGTGCGCACCGAGCCGGTCGGCACGCTCGAGGAGGTGCTGCTCGGTCCGGCCGCGACCGACGACGGCTCGACCAACCTGTTCGGCGGGCTCCGCCGGGCGATGGCGATGACCGGCTACTCCTCGATCAAGGAGTTCCAGAAGGTCGAGGTGATGGTCGCTCCGGCGCTCCAAACCGAGGGCAAGGAGCTTCAGCGCGCCCAGGGCCTGGGAACTTTCAGCTGAGCCGAGGCAGGAGAAGGGGCTGCGGCCCCGAATCCTGCCAGCACCAGCTCCCTTAGAAGGACCTCCCATGCGCCTGCTCAGCTTTCGTCCCGTCGCCTTCACTTCCGCGCTGGCAGTCGCCTGCCTGATGAGTAGTGGATCCCAGGCGGCAACTGCTGTCGGGCCCCGGTCGATGGCCGTCGCGGACCCTGCCGGCGATGCGAAGGGCAGCCAGGCTGCGACCGACATCACGAAGGTCCTGTTCACCACCTCGGGCAAGACCACGACCAAGCGGGTCGGGAACAAGAACGTCAAGATCTACACCGCCAACGCGCTGATCGTGCAGCTGGTTCTCGCCGCGCCGCCCACCGCTGCCCCTCCTGTCGTCTACGAGGTGGACTCGCAAACTCAGAAGTGCGGGACCATGTACCTCTACTACGACCCCGAGGAGCTCGCGAGCGGCGGCTTCCTCGGCGGATGCAGCCCGGCTGATGCGACCGGCAGCACGACCACCGACATCGACGTCATCCCTGTCGTCAAGGGCTCGACGATCACCTGGACCATGCCGCTGAGCGGTTTACCGAAGGATATGAAGATCGGCTCCACGATCACCGACGTCCAGTCCTACGTCGCGGTCGCCGACCCCTTCACCGGTGCAAGCACGGCCCTGTTGACCACCGCCGCCAACTTCGACACGGCCGAGTCATCCTCGGTCTACAAGATCGGCTGACCTCGATGAACCTTTCTCACTCACGTCGGCTCATCGCCACCCTTGCGACGGCTGGCCTGCTGCTCAGCGGGCTGGCGCTAGCCAGCTCGGCATCGGCCGAAGGGCCGTGCCCGACCTACACCGACCCGGCCGATGACGCCGTGGTCCAGGGCGAGACGACAGGAGAGACCCAGGACAACAACCTCGACATCCTGGCTGTCAGCCACTCAGTCGACGACGGCGTCTTCACCACGGTCCTCAAGATGAAGGGCCTGCTCGACTCGGGAGCCAACTTCTCGTTCTACGACCGCTTCGTCACGACCTTCACCGTGGCCAAGAAGGCCATCGACATCCGGGTCGACCGGGACAACAGCGGCTCTATGCCGGTGATCGTGGGGTCGCTGCGCGTGGCCGCTGTCTTGACTGCCACCAAGGTGACCCCTGTGCTTGACGTCAAGACGAGCACGGTCACGCTGAGCGTCTCGGTCGCTGACTTAGAGAAGGATGTTGGAGCGAGCCTGGTGGGGGAGAAGTTCTCGCTCATGGTCTCCAGGACCATTGAGCCCCTCACGCCCGTACTCGGGAACCCTGCCGTTGCGACCCTGCAGCCCAACTTGACCATCGACACGGCCACGGCGCCCGCAACCGCGTCGTATGTCTTCGGGGGGAGCTGCTCGGGCGCCGCTCCGCCCCCTGGTCCGGTGCCGACCGCAACGCCGACCACGCCACCGCCGCCGGCTGCGCCGTCTCTGTTCGCGTTCCCTCGGGCCGACTGCGTTTTGTACAAGGACGCTGCCGGTGACGCCAAGCCGGGGAGTGGGGCGGTGCGCAGTCCGCTGAACGACAGTGACCTGGACTTCACAACGGTCGCTGTGAAGTCAGCACCCGACGCGGTCTCAGTGTTCGCCAAGGTCGCGACGTTGGGGACCAAGGCGGGGGCGCCGTTCGACGGGCACAGGTTCACCACCTCGTTCGTGATCAACGGAAAGACGATCACGGCGACTGCCAAGGCTGCCGGTGCCGCCGTGACGACGCCGACGACCGCGAAGGCCACGGCGGTGTTCGACACCGCCAAGGGCTACGTGATCTTCACCTTCCCGACCGCTGACCTCGAGGCGGCCGCGGGTGCGCCCATGACTGCTAGCACGAAAGTCACGGACGTTGCCTGGGTGAGCAAGGCGGTCAGCTCGCAGGCGGGTGAGTTCGACGGTGACACCGCGGCGGGCACGACGGCAACGGAGAAGTCCTACAGCTACGGCGACAACACCTGCTTCAAGCCACCGGTCGGTCTGGTCACGATCGACACGACCGGCAGGGGTGTCTACAGCGACCGGTCGTTCGTCGACGTCACGCTGACCGATGCCGATGAGCTCCCGCTCGAGGGGGCGGAGGTCCGCCTGGTCCTGACCGGCATGCCGGCGATGACCCTGCTGACCAACGAGGCCGGGGTCGCCGAGTTCAGCTTCCCCGTCACGGTCACCGCGGGCAACAAGACCCTGTCGGCCACGTTCGCAGGCAACCCCGACGTCGGCCCGGCCGGGGCGGGGGCGCCGTTCACGGTCGCTCCGGACGCGACGGTGCTGAAGGCCGTCGGCGGCAAGGGCAACGTCACGGCGACCCTGACCGACAACGACAAGACGCCGCTGGCCCGGCGGGTGGTCGTGTTCAAGGCCGGCAGCAAGGTCACCAAGGTCACCACCAACGCCAAGGGCGTCGCGGTGCTGACCCGGCAGACCAGGGGCACCAGCGTCTCGGTCAGCTTCGCAGCCGTTGCCGGCAAGTACCTCGCCGCCAAGACCGTCACCGCCAAGGTCCTGTAGCCCCAACCCGCTGGCTAGACTCGGCGGGTGACAGCGGACTTCGACACCGTCCTAGTCGTCGACTTCGGCGCGCAGTACGCCCAGCTGATCGCCCGCCGGGTGCGCGAGTGCCACGTCTATTCCGAGATCGTCCCGCACACGATCACTGCCGAGCAGATCCGCGCCCGCGCGCCCAAGGCCGTGATCCTGTCCGGCGGGCCCTCGTCGGTCTACGCCGAGGGCGCTCCGCAGGTGCCCGCTGGGTTCTTCGAGACCGGCGTTGCCACCTTGGGCATCTGCTACGGCCACCAGGCAATGGCTCGCGCCCTCGGGGGAAGGGTCGCGCAGACCGGCACCGCGGAGTACGGGCGCACCACCTTGACCCTCGCCGACCCGTCTGCGCTGTTCGCCGGGCTGCCGGCGCAGCAGCCGGTGTGGATGTCCCACGGCGACTCGGTCGCTGAGGCCCCACCCGGCTTCACCGTCACCGCACTCACCGACGCGACCCCCGTTGCCGCCTTCGAGGACACCGACCGAGCCCTGTACGGCGTGCAGTTTCACCCGGAGGTGTTGCACTCCGAGCATGGGCAGACCGTCCTGCGCCGTTTCCTGCTCGAGGCAGCTGGTTGCCGGCCGACCTGGACGATGACCAACGTCGTTGACGAGCAGGTAGCCCTCATCCGTGCGCAGGTGGGATCCAAAAGGGTGATCTGCGGGCTCTCTGGTGGCGTCGACTCGGCCGTGGCCGCGGCCCTCGTGCAGAAGGCGGTCGGTGACCAGCTGACCTGTGTGTTCGTCGACCACGGCCTGCTCCGCAAGGGCGAGGCCGAGCAGGTCGAGAACGACTTCGTGGCCTCCACCGGCGTCAAGCTGCACGTCGCCGACGCCGCCAAGCGGTTCCTCGAGGCACTCGCAGGCGTCACGGATCCCGAGGACAAGCGGAAGGCCATCGGCCGGGAGTTCATCCGCGTCTTCGAGGAAGCCGCCCGCGAGGTCTCGGCCGACGAGCCGGTCGACTTCCTCGTCCAGGGCACCCTGTACCCCGACGTCGTCGAGTCCGGGGGTGGTTCCGGCACCTCCAACATCAAGTCGCACCACAACGTGGGCGGACTTCCTGACGACCTACAGTTCCAGCTGGTCGAGCCGCTGCGGGCGCTGTTCAAGGACGAGGTGCGCGCTGTCGGTCTCGAGCTCGGTCTGCCCGAGCAGATCGTCTGGCGTCAGCCCTTTCCTGGGCCGGGCCTGGCCATCCGCATCATCGGCGAGGTCACGGCGGACCGGCTCGAGCTGCTGCGCGACGCCGATGCCATCGCCCGCGAGGAGCTGTCCAAGGCCGGCCTCGACCGCGACATCTGGCAGTGCCCCGTCGTGCTCCTCGCGGACGTGAGATCCGTTGGTGTGCAGGGAGATGGCCGCACCTACGGCCACCCCGTCGTCCTTCGCCCAGTCTCGTCCGAGGACGCGATGACGGCTGACTGGGCGCGGGTGCCCTACGACGTGCTGGCCACCATCTCGACCCGCATCACCAACGAGGTGCGCGAGATCAACCGCGTGGTGCTGGATGTGACGAGCAAGCCCCCCGGCACCATTGAGTGGGAGTAAGCCACCAACGCTGACCTGCGGTTATGCGGCGCCAAATCGGCGACTCCCACCGGGTTGACGTTGCCAAGGTACTACTCCGGGGGGAAGTTCGAGGCGTTCGGCTGCCGTCGAGGACCCGGTCACCACGTCAACCATCCCGGTGTGCGACGAGCAGGCCGGGCGGCTCTTGAGCGGGCTGCGCTCATCCCTCGGCTCATCCCTCGGCTCCTGCCTCTGGCTCCGCGCGGCTGCTCTTGAACTCCACCCACGTCGTCCCGGGTGGTGTGCTGGCCCGGGCCAACCTGGCCACGACCGCGCGGTAGACCTGGACCGAGAACCCGTTGTCGTGGGCCTCCTCCTCCAGGTCGAGATAGGTGGCGGCCGCCACTCGTGCGGCCTCGCGCACCATCCGCTGGACCGCCTCCTGGTCGTCGCTCTCGTACTGCTCGGTCATCGCACTCGTCTCCCGTCGCTGTCCACGGGAGGGCAGCCGAGCATCTTGCCCCGTCTTCGTGACCTGCGCCAGCCCGGGAGTCGCACCCCCGGCGTGCCAGCCGTCGCCGTGCGCTTGGGGCTAGCGTCCCCGACATGGACCTGCCGCTGATGACCGACAGGCTGCGGCTTCGTGAATGGCAGTCGGGTCAGGCCGAGACCGTGTTCGGGTTGATGGGGTCGGAAGAGACGATGGGCGACGCCCGAACGCGGGTCTACTCGCTGGCTGAGGCGCAGGTCTGGCTCGACAAGCGCCTCGCGCAACAGCGCGAGCACGGGATGACCATGTGGGCGGTGGAGCGCCTCTTCGACGACACCTTCGTTGGTGCGTGCGGCCTGTTCCCTGAGCCCGACCGCCTGGAACTTGCGTACATCCTGGACCACCGCCACTGGCGGCTGGGTTACGCGACCGAGGCAGTGACTGCGGTCGTCGCCGCTGTGCGTGAAGCGGGAGAGGCTCGGACGATCTACGCCACGATCCGGCCCCACAACCTCGGCTCCATCCGGGTCGCCGAGAAGGTGGGTCTGAACCTTGCCGAAGAGGTGACCGACGACCGTGGGGCCCTCTGGGTGTTCACCCTCTAGCGGACGGCGAGTGGAGCGTCTTCCCTAGCCGTGGATAGAAGTAGGTCGCGCAAGGATTTCACCGTGGCCCGGCTCGTCATGAACCGCTGGGCTCACGACGGCAAGGACCGGGGTTCGGCACCGAGTCGGGGGAGAAGGTCGGCTGGCTCGACTCACTGACCGGCTCGGCGATCCGGCACCGACCGGGCCTCGCAGATGCCTTCGATGGGGGGATGTCAGCGCGCACCAAAAGGCCGTCAGAGGTGGCACGGTCCCAGCGTTGGTCGGTGGGGACGTGACGGGCCCAGGGGACGGGCTGGAGGCCTCTCTACGGGACGGAGAAGGCCGCGACGTGGGTTTGGGTGGGCCTGACCCTGAACGGGCCGTGGTGGGCTTCCCGGGGCACCTCCCATGCCTCCGGCTACAGCACGGAGGTCTTCCCCAAGGCGACCCCTCTGGTTCGGGAGACCTTCATGCGGTGGGCTGGCACTGCTCCGGTTGGAGACCCCGGAGACAAGGGATCCGATGAGGCTTGAGGCAATCTACAAGGCCGTTATCAAGGATCCTTGATAATCCGAGATCCCTGACGTACCAGGCATTGTGGGATCTCACAGTGTCCTTGCGCTGCCGTCGAGGTGCATGCACGATGGCTGGGTAAAAGCCCGGGGATCACCCCCGGCCACGGGCTCCGAAATGGGCACGGACGCGACACATAGAAGTATCTCGTCGAACATTGACGAAGGACCCCAGGTAAGGGGGTCCCCGTCGCGTCCGAGCCCCCCATCACCGAGGTGGTCACCAGCATGACGACCCTAGTCTCACCCACCCACGCAGGGCTACTCCACTTCGAGCCCGAGTCCGGCCAGGTCACCACCGGCTCGATGCTGCTTCCGCCCGATGCGATCTGCTGGACCTGCCGAGGCCGGAGCCGGTTCCGGCTGCACCGGATCTACGCGGCGGCGTACGAGTACCTGGACGGGCGACCCGGCACCATCACGTCCTGTCGGACCTTGGGCTTGGTGGTCGTGGCAGGCCAGAGCCGCGCCAGCGACGACTTCCACTCCCTGGAGGCCCTCGGGCTAGCCCGGGTGGTGCCGGGCGTCCCTGGTCGGGACGGCGAGCAGGAGCCGTCCTTGTTCAGCCTGGTCGTTCCCCCCGCCCCTCCCCTTTGCATACCGGGACACTCCCGCGTTCGCGGGATAGATGTATCTCCAGAGCCCGGTGGGGAAGAACAGCAGTTCATAGATAACACGCTAGGGAAAGCCATTCCGTCCCCAGGTGGAAAGACGCGGATGCACCGGGACACAGCCCCTGGCCAGCAACGCTGGGCAGAGGGCCACTATGGCGCGCTGGGCTGGGCGCTGGCCTGCGCCTCCGAGCAACTGGGTCACCCGTGGCTGCGGCCCAAGGTGCTCGCCGACCGGATCTGCGTGAGCAACGCCCAGGTCTGGCGCATCTTGAAGAAGATGGCCAAGCAAGGGGACGCCAGCCACGACACCGACAAGGGCTACATGCTGACGGGCACCAACTGCCTCCTCCCCATCAGCACCGACCCGGAAGGCGCGCTCGTCGGTCTTCACGTCGAAGGCCCTCTTGAGGAAGGTGCCGACCTTCGAGTGCTCCTTCATCCCGGCCAGCAGAGCCTCGGCTTCGGCTCGGACTCCTTGTCCGGGACGGTTGAGCGCGAGGTCGGTCCAGGCAGGCTCCACGACCTCGGCGACATGCCGCACGAATGGCGTCAGCCGGGAAGGAGAGGGCGGCGGCTCCTCGCTGGCGGATGGAGGGGGTGCTGCGAGGGCCTCTGCGCTCACGTCAGAGGTGCTGGGCGTGCTGGTGCCCTTCGACACCATGAGTCGGGCCTGGTGGGCTCTCACGGCCTCGTGGAAGGCGTCGGCGCACTCCGGCATCTCCACCGTGGCCATGCCGGTCATCAGGTCCAGCCAGCCAACCCGCTGGCCGTCCTCGGTGGAGACGTACAGGCGGTCCTTGCCGTACCTGGTCCATCGGTCCACGGCGAACCCGCCTGAGCGGCTCACCGAAGAAATGTTTCGACGGCTTCCAGCCACGCCAGCGGCTGGTCGATGTGCGCCATGTGACCGGCGTCGTCAAGGATCACCCCGGACGCCTCGGGGATGGCCTCCAGGGTCGGCTGCACCAGGCTGGCGGGGAAGGTCATGTCGTAGCGCCCGTGGAGCAGCAGGATCGGCTTTCCAAGTTGTGCGATACGCGAGGGGCCGTCAGGCACTCTGGCCCCCGGAAGGACCCCAGCCATCCAGGGGCGCGCCCAGTCGGCAGAGAAGCGGACCTGAGCCAAGCGGTCCAAGTACGTTGGCAGCAGGTCCAACTGCCAGATGTTGGAGGGCGCTGAGTCGGTTGCATCGAGCCGGGTCCTGGCCTCATCCCAGGCCGTGTCATCTGCGTCCCTGCTGGGTTGCATGCTTTGCCGAACCTCGAACTCCTGCCAGCCGCTGAATGCATCCGGCGGTACGGGCAACACGCTGGTGGAAGCCAGGATGAGCCGCCTCACCCGGTCCGGGCAGTCCATAAGCAGGCGTTGGGCGATCAGACCGCCGTAGGAGAACCCGAGCACGTCAATCTCGGGCTGCCCCAGGTGCTCGATTATCTGAACGAGATCTTGTGACGCCAGCGCCGGGGTGTACAAGCGGTCCGGCAGACCCCGTGTAGACCGACCACAGCCGCGCAGGTCAACGAAGACCACGCGGCTTTCCGTGAGGCCCGACAACGGGTCGCGCAGGTACATCTGGTCCCAGTCCGGTCCGCCGTGGATCACCAGCAGCGTCTTGTCCGGATCCCCGTGCGTCGAGGCCACGAACAGGGACACTGGGGGGTCGTCGGCTACCTGAACTAGTTGCTCGGTCAGGCTCATGAAGTCTGGCCCGGAAGTTCTGCTGCCTGGACCAGGGCGGTGACGCGACCCAGGGATGCGCGAACGTCGTCAGCGAGCATGTCCACGATCACCGAGGCACCAGAGAAGGTCGCGCCACACTGCCGAACGAGGTCGCTGGCAGCCCGGGCCTGGCTGCCGCGCTCGGCCCAGTCATCGACTAGCAGCACGCGATCTGCCTCCGTGAGGATCGACTGCATCCGCAGCGCGTGTCGCTGCCCTCGGTAGTCCTCCTCGGCAGTCGCCCGAACCTTGGCACCTGGCAACAGGCTGGTGTCGTGCTTGCGGATGGCGACAAAGCCGACGCCTAGTGAGATCGCTGTCGCCGCGCCAAGCAGGAAGCCACGCGACTCAATGCCGACGACCCTGGTGATACCGGAGTCCCGCCACGGGTTCGCGAGCCCGTCCACGATCTGGCGCAGGACCTCGGCGTCGGCAAACAGCCGCCACACGTCAGCGTGCCCATCGACCCACCGAAAGTGCTCAAGAACAACGTCATGTCCAGCATGGTGCACGGCAGGATCGGTCACGGCGGGAGAGTATCCCCGGCCACCACGTCTTCACCGAGAGCCATCGGGGGGCGCAACCTGCCCAGTCTTGGCAGGCAGGTTTGCGCCGTCCGCGATGCGTCGTTGCCTACGTCACTCCGGCATCTCCCCGATGGACATCAGGTCTTGGATCTTGACACTGGCGACGGGGACCTTACGGTCTCCCACCTGGCGGTAGAACGTGATCAGACCCGAGATGGGTGAGGGCTCGTCGTACTCGTCGGCCTCGACGACCATCGGCTCGTCTTGGCTTCTCAGGTGGATGCTGTACTTCATGGTTGATTTCTCCTGGCTCACGTTGGCGATGGGCATGGGTGGGCCGGGGAGAGGCTGATGACCGATGCCCTCGTGTAGTTCGGCGAGCACGGCGGTGTAGGGCGCGCCGGTTTCCTTCATGCGCGCCCGGACCTGTCGCTTGAGGTCCTTGTTCTCGGTCATCGTGGCTCCTCCGGCCCTGCTGCGCGGAACTGGGAACCCCCAGCGGTTCCCCCACGCAGGCCGGGAACGAGATGACAGAAGAACGGTCCGAAGGTGTGCCCTCCTCCGCTCACGCAGGCCTGCTGGCGACCAGTCGTGGCTTGGCGATGGACCATCGCCAAGAGGATCATGGCGATAGCGGGGGGCGGTGTCAACGCGGACGAGGCCCACCCCCATCGGGGGCCGGGCTTTCGGATCGCGATGACCTTCGTGGTGCCCGCTCCTGCTGGCATAGTCGTCCAGGTGAGACTGCGGCAGGTGCAGCCGGGTGACGCGATAGCGGTCGGGCTGCTGGCGCAACTGGGTGACGACCTTGGCCAGTTCGCCGGGGAACTGCTTCGGGCGGGCGACAGCGTGCGCGTGGCCGTGGTGGACGATGAGGTTGTTGGTGCTGCAAAGGCATGGGGCTCGGCTTGGCATCCGGCCTGGAACTGGGCTCATGTAGCCGTGAGCCCGGCCCATCGCCGCCAAGGCGTGGGATCCGCCCTGCTCAAGGACCTCCAGAGCGCCGGGCCGGTGAAGACGAAGGTGCGCATGGAGTCAGGCAGCGCCCAGTTCGTCGCTGCCGCCGGATGGCAGGTCATCCAAGCGAGCGCCAACTACGTTCTGGCAGGGCAGCCGACAGGTGCGGTAGACGCCGAACCTTGCACCCAGCCTCGTGACTGCATCGCCGACGCCTACTTGACGTTCTACCGGCGGGCGCACCGATGGGATCCGGTGGGTGGCGGCATCACGGCAGAAGACATGCTGGCTGCCACCGTTGAGGGCGCAACCTGCACCCTGCTGGTCGGGGAGCCCAAGCACCCCGACGCAGTGGCCTGCATGTGGGAGGAGGACGAGGCGTGGGAGTTCAGCGGGGGGCCTTGCCGTGACGGGGCCGAGGCTGCCGCCGGGCTCTTGCTCGCCCAGGCGAGGGCGATAGCCGGTAGAAAGCCGGTGCTGGTGGAGGCGGACTCCGACATGGCCGAGATGCTCGCCGCCTTACATCGACTGGGAGCAGAGCCCACGGACGTAGTGCACATCATGGCCAGCACCATGCCGCCCACGAACGGCCCGGTCGAGCCGGGCTCCGACTGACTCCTCGCCGTCAGCACCGACCCGGAAGGCGCGCTCGTCGGTCTTCACGTCGAAGGCCCTCTTGAGGAAGGTGCCGACCTTGGACTGCTCCTTCATCCCAGCCAGCAGAGCCTCGGCTTCGGCTCGGACTCCTTGTCCGGGACGGTTGAGCGCGAGGTCGGTCCAGGCAGGGTCTAGGACCTCGGCTATCGGCAGCACGAGTGGGGTTGGCCGTGGAGGAGAGGTTGGCGGCACTTCACCGGCGGATGGAGGGGGTGTTGCGAGGGCCTCTGGGCTCCCGTCAGGGAAGTTCGAGGTGGTGGTGCCCTCCGGTCCAGGGATCCCCGCCTGATGGGCTCTAACGGCGTCGTGGAAGGTGTCGGTGTGCTCCGGCATCTCGACCGTGGCCTCGCCGGTCAGCAGGTCCAGCCAACCCACTCGCTGGCCGTCCTCGGTGGAGACGTAGAGCCGGTCCTTGCCGTATCTGGTCCAGCGGGCGACGGTCACCTGGTCGGTCAGGGCGGCACCCATGCCTGGACAGAAGTCCTGGTTCCGGAAGGCGTGGTGGCGTTCGATCCCTGCCACGGTCGGCGGACCGACGCCCGCTACGTGACGGTTGCGGTCGGGCGCGACTATCGCGATGTTCCGCCTACCTCGGGCAGCTACCAGGGGGCGGCCAGCGGGCGGCTCACCACCTCCCGACTGCTCGAGTCCGAGCCCCTCGCCGCTTAGGCCGCCGTCGCTGCGCTGTCGACGCGCAGCAGTCGCACGTCTCCGCTGACGGTCTGAACGCGGACGTCCACGACGGGGCCGTCGCCTTCGCCCGCAGTCTCTGAGAGGTCGACCTCCGAGGACAGGTCCCCGCTGGCGCTGTTGGCGTCTACCACCAGCCGGCTGCCCCTCTGGATGCCGATCCGGACGTCACCGGACACGGAGCCAACGGACAGCTCGCCCTCGGCGGCGCATTCGAGGACTAGGTCGCCGGACACGGTGCGGCCACGCAGGTCACCGCGCAGGAAGCCGATCCGCACATCGCCGGACACCGTCTGCGTGACGCAGTTCCCTGCGACGACCTTCACGTCGACGTCGCCGGAGACCGAGGCCAGCCGCCCACCCGTGCACCGCTCGACGCGGACGTCGCCGCTTGCGGACTTGGCCTCGACCCGGCCGATCACGCCTCGGATGGTCAGGTCGGCGGAGGCCCCGGTCATGGTGACCGAGGCGCCCTCGGGGACCTGGACCGTGATGGTGATGTCTTGTGACATCATCCCGAACAGCCGGCCCCGGCCGCGCGGTCGGGGCGCGTTGATGGTGACCGTGTGCACGCCGTTGTTGTCGTGGTGGTCGATCTCGACCGGCTCGCTCGTGGACGACGCGCCGTCGACCGTCACGACGGTGAGGTCCGTCGGGATAGCCTCGATCGTGACCGACCCGGTCGGGTTGGTGATGACCAGGTGCACGCGCCCTGGGGTGGAAAACTGCATTAGCTGACTCCTAACTCTGGCCGTAGCCCTTGAGGCGGTTGCGGCCGCGCACGACCGACACTCCGCTGATGCCGCCCAATGCGTCCAGGCCTCGCAGCCCGGCCAGCCCGGCGATGAGGCTGGTGTGTCCGATGCCCTCACCGAGGATGCTTCGGTTGAGGGCCTTGATGATCCAGGTGTTGGTGGACATCCCCTCGCTGTCTGCCGCCGACTCGATGCGCTCCTTGAGCCGGCTAGGAAGGCGCAGGGTGATGCGGGCGTCGGCCTCCGCGGAGCCGGTCTCCTCGGCCTGCTCGGGAGCGGGGACCGACTGTTCGTGGACGATGATCAGCTCGGGTTCGCTGCCGGCGAGGCGAACCTCGACCCGGCCACCCTCGACCTGCTCCGACAGGTCGACCGCCACCTGCCCGAGCAGGTCGAGCAGGTGCATCTTGACCGAGGCCCCCAGTCCGCTGGCGATCCGCTCAGCGGCGTCTTGCACGTTCTGGTCGCCCATGGCGGCCAGCCGGGAAATGTCGTCGAGAAGGGCGTCTGTGAAGAGGTCGATGCGCATGTGCAGCACTATGACAGCATTCTGATGTCAAAGTCAAGTCACCTTGGCGTCGGCTTCTGACAAGTCCTTGGCGAGGACCGTGAAGACCAGGTCGTCCCGCCGAGGGAGGCCGAACCTCGCTTCGCCGTACGGGAAGGGCTTGGTCTGTCCGGTGCTCCGGTAGCCGCGCCGCTCGTAGTAGGCGAGCAGCTCCTCACGCACCGAGAGCACCGTCATCTCGACCCGGTCGAGTCCCTGTTGCCGCGCGCTGTCCTCGGCTGCCTCGAGCAGTCGGCTCCCCGTCCCACCGCCCTGGCTGCTGGGGCGCACTGCGAACAATCCGAAGTGGCCATGCCCCTCGCGCGGCTCGAGGACGCAGCAGCCGATCAGCTCGTCGCCGGCGACGGCCACCAGCAGGTGGTCCAGCACCCGCGAGACCTCGTCGGCGTCGGTCCGCTGGCCATCCAGCAGGTCAGCCTCGGTGGTCCAGCCGGCCCGGCTCGCATCGCCGCGGTAGGCCGACTCGACCAACGCGACCACGGCGTCGACCTCGTGCGGGGACGCACGGCGGATGAGCACGCGCCAAGCCTAAGGTGGCCCTATGACCGAGCCGCGCCGCCTACACATCCACCAGAAGGTTGCCGGCGATGTCTGAGGCGCAGCGGCACCGGGAGACCGCAGCCCGGTTCTCGCAGGTGGTCGACGGTGCGACCGACTGGAACGCGGCCGCGCCCGTAGCGGGCTGGACGGCGCGCGACGTCGTCGGCCATCTGACGACCTGGCTCCCGGCCTTCCTCCAAGGCGCCGGGGTCGAGATGGCTCCCGTACCCGCGGATCCCGTGGCAGCGTGGCATGCGCACGTCGCCCAGGTGCAGTCGATCCTCGAGGACCCGGCGACCCCCGAGCGCGTCCTGAGCAACCCCCACATCGCCGAGATGCCCCTTGCCACCGCGATCGACCGCATCTACACGACCGACGTCTTCATGCACACCTGGGACCTCGCCCGCGCGACCGGCCAAGACGACACCCTCGACGCAGACGCGTGTGTCGATCTGCTCGCTGGCATGACCCCAATTGAGCAGATGCTGCGGGACTCCGGTCAGTACGGGCCGCGCGTCGACGTGCCAGCCGATGCCGACCCGCAGACGCGACTCATCGGCTTCCTCGGCCGTGACCCGTACTGGACCGCCGACCGGGGCTGACACCGACGGACTACCTAAGGTGGGCCCATGACCGCGCCGCGCCGCCTGCACATCCACCAGAAGATCAGCCCCATGCAAAACGTCTACCGGGTGTTCGCGGACGACGCTGGCCAGCCCGGCGCCCAGCTCGGCGTCGTCAAGCAAAAGCGCATGGCCCTTCGCGAGCAGTTCACCGTGTACGGCGACGAAGCCGCGACGCAGCCCGTCATGACCATCAAGGCCGACCGCCGGCTGGACCTGACGTCAGCAATGACGGTGACCGATGCGGCGACCGGGCAGCCGCTGGGCCAGCTGCGCAAGCAGGCCCTGTCGTCGTTGCTGCGCAGCACCTGGGAGATGGACCAGCCGGGGATGCCGACGATCGTGGTGCGGGAGCGAAGCACGGCGGTCGCGTTGCTACGCAGGTTCGGCGGCGACCTGCCGATCCCCTGGGTGTTCCACTTCGACGGCCTGGTCGGCGACCAAAAGGTCTTGACCCACAGCAGGCTGTGGGGGATCCGCGACCGCTACGTGATGGAGCTGCTGGCACCGCAGATCGACTGGCGGGTGGCCATCGCGCTGGCCATCGTCCTCGACGCCATGCAGGGGCGCTGACCCTTACCCGCGGGTAAGGAGTCGGTTTCCTGCTGCTTGTCGACTATCGGCGGCTTGCCCAAGGCCGGCCAGACCGCGCTCGCCTCGACCACCTACGCCGCGGGCTTCAACTGGTAGCCCTCGTCGTGCTCTTTCCCCAGGTGTGGGAAGGTCGCAGACATGAGTAACGAGACGCCTGAGGGCCCGGCCGTTCCTGGCGGCGTGGATGCCAACCTGGGACCGTTCGACGAGGGGCTGACCGACGACCCTGCCTACCGGGGCAAGACCTACGGCGCCGCCATGCTGATCGGTGGCCTGCTGCTGGTCGCGCTGATCATCCTCGTGATCGTCGTGGCGCTCGCGAACTGACCCCGGCAGGTGATGGGCGATCTGTGTCGAACTCACCCGGTGACACCCCGCCTCTGTCTGGAGCTCTCATGGTCCGCCGCCTCCTTGCTGTCGCCGTGTGCGCGGTCTTCGCCGCCACGGCCGTCCCCTCCCACGCCGCGACCCTGAAGGCCTGCCCCACCTTCACGGACCCCAAGGGCGACTCCTTCCTGACTGTGGAGTCGGCCAAGACGCCGCTGGCGGACCCGGCCCTCGACATCACCTCCGTGAAGTTCAAGCCGGTCGGCAAGAGCTTGGGCATGGCCATCACGGTCGCCAAGTACGCCGCTCGCCCGGCCTACGCGTACGGCAACCGCTACCAGGTGGAGTTCACCTTGGGCGGGCGCCTGATCACGGTCTACTACAAGCAGAGCGCGACGCGGGCCCAGGAGGGCAAGGTCTTCTACCAGGCCGCGATGAAGGACGGCACAGCCGTCGCGAGCGGCGACGTCCAGGCCACGGTGGTCGGCAACACGATCACGATGCTCGTCACCAATAAGGTCCTCAATGCCTCCCTTGGGTCCAAGGCGATCGGCAGCAAGATCACCGGCCTCCACGCCTACGCCTACGGCAGCTACGTCGGCTACAACCTCGGGTGGGACAGCGCGACGGCCAAGTCGTCCCTCAGCTACGTCCTCGGCTCCGCCTGCAAGTAGGCATGACCCCCAGGGGTAGGGCCGGCGGCGTGGAGGTCGATGTCGTCGTGGTCGGCGGCGGGCCCGCCGGGCTGGCCGCCGCCCTGTGGGTGGCCCGCTACCGCCGGTCGGTCGTAGTGCTGGACTCCCAGGACTACCGGTCAGCCGCGACCGAGCTCAGCCACGGCTACCTGGGACGCGATCCTCAGCCGCCGGCCGATCTGCTGGCCAAAGGCCGCGAGGAGCTGCTCGCCTACTCGACCGCCGCCATCGACCACCAGAACGTCACGCAGATTGCGGTGGGGCCGGACGGGCTGTTCGACGTCGGCAACTACCGCGCCCACCGCATCGTCCTGGCCTGTGGCGTCATCGACGAGCTGCCCCCTGTCGAGGGCCTGGAGGAGCACTACGGCGCCTCGGTGTTCCACTGCACGGCCTGTGACGGCTACGAGGCCCGCGACCGCGACGTGGTCGCCCTCGGCTGGGACCGCCACCTCGTTGGCTTCGCCGCCACGCTGCTCAACTGGGCGCGCTCGGTCACCGTCGTGACCACAGGCCGGTCCTTCGAGGGGGACGCCGACTGCCGCAAGGAGCTCGCCACCCTCGGCATCGAGTTGATCGAGGACGAGGCAGCCGCGTTGAAGGGAAGCCGTGGGGATCTCAAAGCACTCGTGCTCGGCTCAGGCCGCGAGCTGCCGGTGTCGCTGGTGTTCTTCTCGATCGCGCACCACCCGCGCACGGACCTGGCCGTATCCCTGGGCTGTCAGCTCGACGACGAGGGCTACGTTGTCGTCGACCACAGCGGCCGCACCTCGGTGCCGGACGTCTTCGCGGCGGGCGACCTCACCCCAGGGCTGCAGCTGGTCCAAGTGGCGGCCGCGTCGGGTGCGGTGGCAGGGGTGACCGCGGGGATGTCCTTTCACGGCGAGACCGGCGCGCCCACCTCGCCCGAGCCGGCGCCAGCCGTGGAGACCGGGGACAGCGACAACGCCCCCGGCTGAGGCATCCGGCGGCTGCGGGTCTGCGAACATGAAGCATGCCGATTTACGACATCCCGCTGACCACCCTGCAGGGCGAACAGACCTCGCTGCTGCCGCTGAAGGGCCAGGTCCTGCTGGTCGTCAACGTGGCGTCCCGGTGCGGCTTCACCCCGCAGTACACCGGCCTCGAGCAGCTGCACGAGACCTATGGGCCGCAGGGCTTCTCGGTCCTCGGTTTTCCGTGCAACCAGTTCCTGTTCCAAGAGACGGGGAGCGCCGATCAGATCGCGGAGTTCTGCAGTGCGACGTACGGCGTGACGTTCCCGATGTTCGAGAAGACGCAGGTGCGCGGTCGCAAGCAGCACCCGCTGTTCGCCGAGCTGGTGCAGGCCGACGGGGGTGGGAGCGTGAAATGGAACTTCGAGAAGTTCCTGGTCGGACGGGACGGCGAGCTGATCCAGCGCTACCGCAGCAAGACGACACCGGAGCAGATCGCCCCTGACGTGGAGAGCGCGCTCTAAGAGACCTGGGCGCCGGCCCAGACCTCGTCTGGCAGCAGCCCTGCCTCGCGAAGCGTCTCGTCGAGCCCCAGCACCGCAGTGTGGCCGTCGACCGACACCAGGACGAATCGCGCCACGATCATCCAGGTGCCGTCCGGCTCCTGGCGCTCAGCGCTGATCTCGTGGAACGGCTCTTCGTGCGCGGTGAGCTGCTCGACCACCCGCTCGATGGCCTCACGCTCGCTGGGGGCCGTCACGTTGAACCTGGCGAAGACGGCGTAGGTGGGGAGCGCGGTGTCGAGGTTGGACATGTCGGAGGACTACCCCAGGGGGCAGCGGGCAATCGGCGGTCACCTGGTTGTGGCGTGCCCACTAGCCTGGCCACGTGCACCAGGTAGCAGTGATCTCGGGTGGGCTGTCCCACGAGCGCGACGTTTCCGTGCGCTCCGGGCGGCGGCTGTCGGAGCAGCTGGTGAAGGCCGGGCTCGATGTCGACCATTGGGACGTCGACGAGCGAATGATGGGGCTGCTGTCGGCTCGCGACGCCGATGTGGCCTTCGTCGCGCTGCACGGCGGCTCGGGCGAGAACGGCACGGTCCAGGCGCTGCTCGAGCTGGCCGGCATCCCCTACGTCGGATCGACAGCAGGCGCCTGCCGTGCGGCCTATGACAAGAGCATCGCCAAGACCCGGATGCAGGAGGCCGGCGTCGCGACCCCGCGCTGGGTGACGCTGCCGAGCACGATCTTTCGCGAGGTCGGGCCGGACAACCTCTACCAGCTGGTCGACTCCGTCATCGGGCTGCCCCTGGTCGTCAAGCCGGTCACCGGTGGCTCGGCGATGGGAGTCTCGGTCGTGCACACCGAGGCAGAGCTCCCGGGTGCTCTCGTTCAGGCCTACGCCTACGCCGGCGACGTGCTGCTCGAGGCCTTCGTACCCGGCCACGAGGTGGCCGTCCCGGTGCTCGACCTCGGCGATGGCCCGACCGCCTTGGCCCCGATGCTGATCGAGGTGCCGGAGGGCGCCTGCTACGACTACCAGGCCCGCTACGACGCCTCCGCCGACGTCCGCTACACCTCGCTGCCCGACGATGACACCCGGCTCGACGTCCCCGCCGTCAAGGCCCTCGCCGAGCGGGTCCACGCCCTCCTTGGCCTACGCGACCTCTCTCGCGTCGACATCATCGTCAACGCCGATGGCGTGCCCCAGGTCCTCGAGGCGGCCGTCACCCCCGGCCTGACCGAGACCTCCACGTTCCCGCTCGCGGTGAGCAGCGCCGGCCTCGAGCTCTCGGAGGTCTACGCCACCCTCGTGCGCAACGCCAAGAAGCGCGGCGGCTGAGTTGCCCCTGACCGCTCTGCTCGACGGCGCGGTGCTCGCCGAGAGGACCGGAGACAGCCCGCGCGTCCTGGCCCTCCACGGCTGGGGTCGCACCCGCACCGACTGGCTGCCAGCTCTGCACGACCTGCCGGCGCTGGCGGCCGACCTCCCCGGCTTCGGAGCCTCACCGGCGCCCCCGCGGGCATGGGGCTCCCGCGACTACGCAGAGCTGCTCGTTCCCGTGCTCGAGGGCGGCGGCTGGACGGTCGCCGGCCACTCCTTCGGCGGCCGCGTCGCCGTACAGCTCGCCGCAGGTTGGCCCGAGCTGGTCTCCCGACTCGTCCTCACCGGAGTCCCCCTGCTCCCATCATCCGGTACGGCGAAAGCACCGCTGGCCTACCGGCTCGCCAAGCGGGGCCGGGCCCTGGGGCTCGTTTCGGAGGCGGCGATGGAGCAGCAGCGCCGCAAGCACGGCTCGGCCGACTACCGGGCGGCACAGGGCGTCATGCGCGACACCTTGGTGCGGCTCGTCAACGAGGAATACCGCGACCTGCTGCCCCGCATTACGGCGCCGGTCGACCTGGTGTGGGGCGCGCACGACACCGCCGCGCCGCTCGACATGGTGCGCAAGGCCTCGGGGCTCTTCGCCCAGGCCGAGCTGACGGTGTCGCCCACCAGCGGCCACCTGCTCGACGAGGCCCTCCACTCCCTGCTCCGGGAGCGGCTGTGCGCTGGCTGATCACCCTTCTGTGCCTGGCCATCACGGTGGCCGGGGTGCCGCGCTGGCTGCGTGTGGTCCAGCGCGAGCACTACCTGCCGGGTTCGGTGCTGTGGACCGACCAGCTGTGGTTCTCGCGCTCGAGGTTGTCTGCCCTCCTGTGGCTACCGGTGGTCGGGTTCTTCGCGCTCGGCATGTTCGTGAGCCCCTGGTTCTACGTCCCGGCGGCGGCTATCGCCCAGGCGACTCCGATCGGCCTGTCGTACAAGGGCCGCACCTCCCGGCTGGCGTGGACCCCACGCCTGCGCCGGCTGTCCATCGTCCTGGGCCTGCTCGTTCTGCTCGTCGGGCTGTGGTCACCGGCACTGGCCGCGTGCACGTCGTTGTTCCTCACCGTCCTGATCGACGCCGCGTTGTTCCTCATTCAACCGGTCGAGAAGGCACTGTCCCGCACCTTCCTCGAGCGGGCACAGGGACGGCTGGCCAAGGTTCGACCCACGCTCATCGCGATCACCGGGTCCTATGGCAAGACGACGACGAAGAACTACCTCGCCCACCTGCTGGCGCACAGCCACACGGTGCTGGCCAGCCCCGCGTCGTTCAACAACGCCATGGGGCTGTCGCGTGCTGTCAACGAGGGCCTGGCGCCGGGCACCGAGGTGTTCGTTGCTGAGATGGGCACCTACGGTAAGGGTGAGATCAGCCGGCTGTGCGATGTCTTCCCCCCTGACATCGCGATGATCACCGCCATCGGCGAGGTGCACCTGCAGCGCATGAAGTCCCGCGTGGGCGTGCTGGAGGCCAAGGCCGAGATCGCGGTGAAGGCCGGGAAGGTGGTCCTCAACACCGATGACGACTTGCTCGCCGGGCTGGCTGGATCGCTTGCGCAGCAAGGCAAAGAGGTCATCCGTTGCTCCATCACGGACCGGAAGGCCGACGTCGCGATCATCGACGGCCAGCTGCTGGTCCGGGGGAAGGTCATCGGCGCCGCCCAGCTGCCTGAGGCGGTGCACCCCATCAACGCGGCCTGCGCTGTCGGGGCCGCCATCGCGTTCGGCGACGACCCGGCGCTGCTGCTGTCGAGGCTGGCTGACCTGCCCTCGGTCGCGCACCGGCTTGAGCCGTTGCAGATGCCGGACGGCAGCTGGGTGCTGGACGACACCTACAACTCCAACCCGGCCGGAGCGGCAGAAGCCCTTCGCCGGGCGCGCGCCCTGGCGGAGCGGTCCGGCGGCCGGTTCCACGTCGTGACTCCCGGCATGGTCGAGCTCGGGGCGATCCAGGCACAGCGCAACGAAGAGCTTGGCCTGGCCATCGCCGAGGCCGGTGCGGCCACCCTGGTCGTGGTGGGCCGGACCAACGGCACAGCGCTCTCGCGGGGCGCCGCTGGCGGCCGCACGGAGATCGTGCGGGTGGACACCCGTGAGCACGGGGTAGCCCTGGTCGAGCAGCGGGCTGTCCCTGGCGACGTCGTACTGTTCGAGAACGACCTTCCCGACCACTACCCCTGACCGGAGGAGCTGCTGTGGGCCAGCTGGCCATTGTGTTCGGCGGCCCGTCACCTGAGCACGACATCAGCATCCTCACCGGCCTGTTGAGCGAGCGGGTGCTGCGCGACGCCGGCCAAGAGGTCCTGCCGCTGTACTGGACGCGCACCGGTGAGTGGCTGCTGTGCCCGCCGCGATCGGAGGCCAAGGACTTCCTGCAAGGGGCCCCAACCGGGTCGACGAAGCTCGAGGTCGTTCTCGGCCAGGGCTTCCAGGTGCCGCGCAAGGGCCTAGGTGGTGCCAAGTCCCTTGGCCTCGACGCGGCTCTGAACTGCTGCCACGGCGGAGCCGGCGAGAGCGGCGGCCTCAACGCGCTGTTCGAGCTGCTGGAGATCCCGCTGACCGGGGGGCCCGCGCCGATCGCGGCGCTGGGCATGGACAAGCTGTCGTTCGGCGCGGTGCTACAGGCCAATGGCATCCCCACGCTGCCCAGGGTGGCGTTGTCCGCCACCGAAGCGCCTCCGTTCGAAGGCCCCTACATCGTCAAGCCGCGCTTCGGCGGGAGCTCGATCGGCATCGAGGTGGTCGACGACATCGAGACCGCCCGGGTGGTGGCCAAGAGCTCCGTGCAGCTGCGAGGGGGCGCCGTGCTCGAGCCCTTCAGCCGAGCCGCAGTGGACCTCAATCTCGCCTACTCGACCCACCCGACGTTGCGCACGTCGCTGCTCGAGAAGCCGCTGGCCCCAGCCGGAAACGACGGCATCTACTCCTACGGGCAGAAGTACCTGCAGACCGACGGCCTGGTCGCCGCCCCCCGAGAGCTGCCCGCCGACGTGCCGGACAAGGTGAGCGACGAGGCCCGGCGGCTCGCGGCCGCGGTGATCGACGTGACCGGCCTACGCGGCCTCGGCCGGCTCGACTTCCTGCTCGTCGATGACGTGCTGTTCGTCAACGAGGTCAACACCATCCCCGGGTCCATGTCGCTCTACCTGTGGCCTGCGGAGATCCCGGCGGCAGAGCTGCTGCTAGGCGCCGTCGAAGAAGCCAAGAAGGAGGCGGCTCGACCGCAGCCGCAGGCGTTCGAGCCCGGTGCTGCGCTCAAGGCAGCGGGGGGGATGGCCGGCAAGCTCGGCCAGATCGGCCAGGTCCGCTAGCCCAGCGGGGGAGGGGTGGCGAACAAGCCCTTGCCCGCCGACTGCCGGGTCAGGTTGCCCTTGTCCGAGAAGCTGTTGCTGCTCACCAGGGTGGAGCTGACACAGGCACCGGTGCACCCGTCCGACCAGGCGACCAGGACGCGCCCGGCGCGGTCGACCTGGATGTCCATGAAGTCGAGCAGGTTGCGGTCGTCGCTGCTGCATGTCGTGCCGGCCAGGCAGATCCGGCCGCGCTGCACCGGGTCGCGCGGAGTCACGTGCACGGTCTTCCAGGTGCGGCCGCGGTCATAGGTCGTCGCGACGTAGAGGTGCCACTCCGCTCCGACATACCGCGTGCGGGAGTCGTCCATCGCGAAGAACTGGCTCTGGTCGTTGCCCGGTGTCTTCGTGCCGAGGAAGGCCACGGCGGCTCGATCGCCGTCACCCGCGATGGCCGCGGGGAACGCACCGTTCTGCAGGCCGAACGACCGGCCGAGGTCGATGGGCGGGCTCCAGCTGTCCCCGCGGTCCCGGGTGGTCGAGACCTTCGTCAGCCCGTCCGACCCGACGAAAGAGAAGTAGGCGGTCCCGTCGCGGCCGATCCCGATGGACGGGTCGCTGTCACCGAGGGACGACCCCGGCACCGTCTTCAAGGTCCAGGTCTTGCCCGCGTCCCGTGACACCGCGACGCCCTGCTGGCCGCGGCACCAGCTGTTGGGGAGGTAGACGGTGCCGTCCGGCGCCACCCGCACGTGCCCGTGGATCGCCGCGCACTGGTCCGAGGTGTAGGCCGTGGCGCTGGCGCCGAAGGTCGCGCCCCCGTCGTCGGAGCGGGCGCACAGCGCGGCCACCAGCCCTTGCGAGCAGTAGTAGACGGCATTCCGGAAGCTGCCCGACGGCGCGGCGCTGCCGCCCGCGGGGTAGGGCCCGACGCCGACGGTCTGGTGATCGAAGCCGGGCGGGAGCCCGCTGTTGCGGCTCGTGCTCCAGGTCTTGCCGTCGTCATCGGTGTAGGTCATGGCGCTGCCGAAGCCGAGGAGCTGGGCGACGAAGACGCGGCCGGTGGCGTTGTCGCTCGCCGCCACCGGGTCCAAGGAGAAGATCCCGGTGGCGAGGGCGGTGACGTCGGTCCAGGTGTCGTTGCCGGCAGCGTCGAAGGTGACCCGGTCGGTCTCGAGCCCGCCCTGGAAGATCGCCGCGCCGGACCGCCAGTTGACCGCCACCGAGGGCTCGGCATAGCCCTCCTGCATTGAGCCCGGAGCGGTGTAGGTGCGATAGGCGGGGCCCATCTTGGTAAAGGCGCCGAAGGCGGGGGCCGCGGTCAGCGCCGCGAGCACGCCCAGGCCGAGCGCGAGCACCACACGGTGGGCTGGGCGCAGGACGTGGTGGCGGGGCACGCGGGATCTCCTCGGGATGGTCCTGAGCCTTTCGACGCGGGACGGCCCGTTCCTGCCCCCTAGAGTCCCTGAGGTGAGCGTGCTGCCGTGACCGACATGCTGCTGACCCTGATCGTCCTGTGCGCAGTGGTGGCCGTCGTCGGCCTGCTCTTCGTCCTGCTGGTCGTCGTGCCCTTCGTGCTCACGGTCGATCTGGCAGAGCGCGGCGGCTTCTCCACTGCCCGCTGGGGCAGTGCCTGCGTGGCTGCCGTGCTGGTCACGGCTGCGCTGGCGCTCCGGATCGAGCTCGGTGGCCACACCCGCGTCCTGCACCTGGTGCCGCTGGCGCTGGTGCTCCTGCCGCCCCTCGTCGTGTCCCTGCTGGACCACAACCAGACCAGGGTCGGCGGTTCCCAGGGCGCCCACGAGCGCTGACTACGCAGATGCTGGGTAGATCGCCTGGACCCTGACCCTGGCGATCTACCCGCGACCCTGTCAGCGCGGGCGTTAGGGGATGGTGATGACGCGGAAGGACTCGGCCAGCCGGCCTTCCGCGAGGCCACCGGCGACGGCGTTGGCGCCGAGCCAGCCGCGGAGCATCCCCTCGAGGTCAGCCATGTGTGAGGTCTGGCTGACGTGCTGGCGCAGGGCGGCGACCTTGCGGTCGAAGGTGTCGGTCATGTCGACCCAGTGGTTGGCGCCGTTGCCCGCGGTCATCACCCAGACGTCGTGCACGGCCCACGCCTCGAGCCCCTCGTCGGCCAGCAGCGAGGTGTGCGTGAACGGGTTGCGCGCATCCGGGTAGACCGCGCACAGCGTCGCCTCACCGGCCGCCCGGTGGTCAGGGTGGGAGGCCGCGATCCGCTCCCAGTTGATCTCGGGGCTCTGCATCATCAGCCGCTGCGGGCGGACCTGCCGGATCACCCGCGAGAGGTCGCGGCGCAGGTCCCACGACGCCATCAGCTGCCCGTCGGGGTAGCCGAGGAACCGCACGTCCTTGACGCCCACCTCCAGCGCCGCAGCCCGTTGCTCCTCCTGCCGGATCGCGCCGATCGCAGACCGGGGCACCGCCGGGTCGAAGCCCCCCGCGTCGCCGTCGGTGCAGATCGCGTAGGTCACCTCGATGCCCTCGGCGGTCCAGGTCGCGATCGTGCCCGCCGCGCCGAAGTCCACGTCGTCCGGGTGGGCAACGACAACCAGGGCGCGTTCGACATCCTCATCTGCCATGGCGACATGGTGCACGAAGCGCCGGCGATGGGGGAGGATCAGGCCATGCGCAAGCTGGACCCGACCGAGCTCTACGAGCTCGACCCTGACCGGCCCGACCTCGAGGGGGTCGTCCTGGTGCAGGCGCTGGACGGCTTCATCGACGCGGGCGGAGCGCGAAAGCTGGCCTCGGACCACCTGCTCGCCACGCTGCCCCACGCGGTGCTCGCGCGGTTCGACCACGACCAGCTCTTCGACTACCGCGCCCGCCGGCCGATCATGGTGTTCGCCAAGGACCACTGGGACTCCTATGACACCCCAGAGCTCGCGCTGCACCTGTTGGAAGACCTGCAGGGCAAGCACTTCCTGCTCCTGGCCGGCCCCGAGCCGGACGTGCAGTGGGAACGGTTCGCGGCTGCTGTCGAAGCACTGTGCAAGGTCCTGGGTGTACGACGCAGCATCGGCCTCAACGCCATCCCGATGGGCCTGCCGCACACCCGTCCGGTCGGGGTGATCGCACACGGCATGCCCACCTCGCTGGTCGAAGGTCACGAGTCGTGGATCGAGACCGTGCATGTGCCTGCCAGCGCCGGCCACCTCCTGGAGTACCGGCTGGGCGAGGCCGGCTACGAGGCGATGGGGTTCGCCGTCCACGTGCCCCACTACGTCAGCCAGACGCCCTACCCAGCGGCGGCAGCCCGCCTGCTGCACGAGGTCGCCAAGGCCGGCGAGCTCGACCTGCCGGTAGACCCCCTGGAGGAGGCCGCCCAGCAGACCCGGATCGCGCTCGACGAGCAGGTCGAAGGCGCACCTGAGGTGGCCGAGGTCGTCCGGCAGCTGGAGGCGCAGTACGACAGCTTCGTGGAGAGCCGCGGCCACGCCCCGATGGACGAGGCGGACCTGCCCACCGCCGACGAGCTGGGCGCCGAGTTGGAGCGCTTCCTGGCCGAGCAGCAGCCCGGCGACTGAGCTGTGGACGGCCCGGGACCTGACGGTCCCGGCTCCTAGACTGCCGTCGTGACAACGACTGTGGGTGACTAGCGTGTTCGACGAGGTCCCGGCAGCGCTCCCGCACGAGCGGCTGCTCGAGAGCCTCAACGCCCAGCAGCGGCAGGCGGTCGTCCATCAGGCCAGCCCGCTGCTCGTCGTCGCCGGCGCCGGCTCGGGCAAGACCAAGGTCCTGACCACCCGGATCGCCTACCTGCTCGCGGCCCGAGGCGTCCAGCCCGGCGAGGTCCTCGCGATCACCTTCACCAACAAGGCTGCCGGCGAGATGAAGGAGCGGGTTGCTGCACTCGTCGGCGGCCGGGCCCGGGCGATGTGGGTCTCGACGTTCCACTCCGCCTGCGTCCGGATCCTGCGCGCCGAGGCCAAGAAGCTCGGTTTCACGAGCACCTTCTCGATCTACGACCAGGCCGACGCGCAGCGGCTGATGACGATGGTGTGCCGCGACCTCGACCTCGACCCCAAGCGCTATCCCGTCCGCGCGATGTCCAACCAGATCAGCGATCTTAAGAACGAGCTGATCGATTGGGAGACCGCGGCCAGCAAGGCTGAAAACCACCACGAGGAGATGCGGGCCGAGGTCTACAAGCTGTACCAACGGCGGTTGCGCGAGGCCAACGCGATGGACTTCGACGACCTGATCATGACGACCGTCGAGCTGCTGCAGGCCTTCCCTGACGTCGCCGAGCACTATCTCCGGCGCTTCCGCCACGTGCTGGTCGATGAGTACCAAGACACCAACCACGCGCAGTACACGCTGGTGAAGGAGCTGACCAGGCCGGTGGGCTCGCTGCCGCCGGCCGAGCTGTGCGTCGTGGGCGATGCCGACCAGTCGATCTACGCGTTTCGCGGCGCCGACATCCGCAACATCATGGACTTCGAGGTCGACTACCCGGACGCCGCGGTGGTGTTGCTCGAGCAGAACTACCGCTCCACCCAGCGGATCCTCACCGCAGCCAACTCGGTCATCGCCAAGAACGAGGGGCGCAAGGACAAGCGGCTGTGGACGGACGCGGGCGACGGTGACCTGATCGTCGGCTACGTCGCCGACAACGAGCACGACGAGGCAGCATTCGTCGCGGGTGAGGTCGACGCGCTCGTCGACGCCGGCACGGCGCAACCGTGTGACGTCGCGGTGTTCTACCGGACCAACGCGCAATCACGATCGTTCGAAGAGGTCTTCATCCGGGTCGGCCTGCCCTACAAAGTCGTCGGGGGCGTCCGGTTCTACGAGCGCAAGGAGGTGCGCGACGCCCTGGCCTACCTGCGGGTGCTCGCCAACCCGTCCGACATGGTCTCGTTGCGGCGCATCCTCAACACGCCGCGCCGCGGCATCGGCGACAAGGCCGAGAGCTGTGTCGAGACGTTCGCCGCCCGCGAGCGGATCACGTTCTCCGAGGCACTGGCCCGCTGTGCGGAGGTGCCCGGGCTGCAGCCCCGCTCGGCCAACGCCCTGCAGGAGTTCGTGGACCTGATGGATGAGCTGCGGGCGCTCGTCGTCGGCAACATGCCACCGGCGGAGGTGCTCGAGGCGGTGCTCGACCGCACCGGCTACCTCAAGGAGCTCGCCGAGTCGACCGACCCGCAGGACGAGTCACGGGTCGAAAACCTCAGCGAGCTGGTCGGCGTGGCCCGCGAGTTCGAGGAGCGGGTGCCCGACGGGGGCGTTCCCGAGTTCATGGAGCAGGTCTCCCTGGTCGCGGACGCCGACACCGTCCCTGATCCTGACGGCACCGGCGGCGTGGTCACCCTGATGACGCTGCACGCGGCCAAGGGCCTGGAATACCCGGTCGTGTTCCTCACCGGCCTCGAGGATGGCGTCTTCCCGCACCTGCGCGCGCTCGGCGACCAGGCCGAGCTGCAGGAGGAGCGACGACTGGCCTACGTCGGGATCACCCGGGCCCGCGAGAAGCTCTACGTCAGCCGCTCGCACATGCGGTCGGCATGGGGTCAGACGTCCTACAACCCGCCGTCGCGGTTTCTCGAGGAGCTGCCGCACCACCTGATGGACTGGCGCCGCCTCGAGTCGACGGTCAGCTCGACCCCGGCGCTGTCCCGTGCGGCCGATCGGGTGGCGAGCTCACCGAGCCGGGCCCGTCAGGCTCCCGGGCTGCGGCCGATCCCCAACCTCGAGCCGGGTGACCGCGTCACTCACGATGCGTTCGGGCTGGGCACGGTCACGGCGACCCGCGGTGCGGGCGACTCAGCTCAGGCGGAGGTCGACTTCGGGCCGGGCACCGGCGCCAAGTGGCTCCTGCTGCGCTACGCCCCGCTGGAGAAGCTGTGAACTAGATCCCGACGCCGTGGCTGCGCAGCCACGACAGCGGGTTGACCTGGCCGCCGTGCAAGGAGGTACGGATCTCGAAGTGCAGGTGGGGGCCGGTCGAGTGTCCGGTCGAACCGACGTAGCCGATGACCTCCCCGGCGCTGACCCGCTCGCCGGCAGAGACCGCGGTGCGGGACTGGTGGGCGTAGGCGCTGATGATGCCGTTCGAGTGGCGGATCAGCGTGATCTTGCCGTAGCCGCTCTCCGAGCCGAGGTAGCCGGCGCCGATGACGACGCCGGCACCGATCGAGCGGATCGGGGCACCGGTGCGGGCACCGAAGTCGATGCCACGGTGCATCCGGCCCCAGCGCGGGCCGTAGGCGCTGGTCACGGGCGTGCTGGACGGGCGGACCCACGTGGCGCTGCTGCGGTGAGCGGTGTGCTGCTTCGCGACAGCCACCCGCTTCTTGGGGGTGACGCGCGGGGTCACGCGGGCGGCCACGCGGGCGGCGACTGCGCGGGGTGCGACTGCGCGGGGTGCGACCGGTCGGGTGCGGCTGGCCCGGCGGACCGGCACGTCGATCTCGGCGGTGTATGACGCCGCGATCACCGGCACGGCGGGTACGGCGGCAGCGCCGCCACCCGAGGAGCTCAGGCCGAGCAGGCCCAGGCCGAGGGCGGACAGGACGAGGCTGCGTACCAGCTTCGGGGACTGGGTAAGACGGGTGAGGAACGAGGTGCGGGTGCTGTCCTCGGGCGAGCTGTCGGCACAGGTGTCGGCAGGGGGCACGATGAGATGAGCTCCGGGGTCTCGGGACGGTCGGCTGACCGGGCGGCTGGGCGCCGCATGTGGTGTCTTCGACATGCAGCGACCACCCCTGAAGGGTGGCCTGTTACCCGTACGTTATCGAACGCCGCCGAATTGTCCACATGAGCCTTGTCACATGACCGGACAACAGCGCCCAAACCGGGCGCGGTCAGAGGCTGCGGGCGGCCCTGGCGCGGGGTGCGGGCCGGGCCGCGATCGCGGGCACCGGCTGGGCGTCGATCGGCGTCACGCCCGCGGTGACGGTGCTGCCGTCCTCATCCAGGTGGGCCAGCAGCGAGGTGATCTCCCGGACCACTCGGCCGTCGATCGGCAGCGACATGTGGCCGACGCCGCGCAGCAGCACGTTGCGGGCCGACAGGTCGGGATGGTCGAGCCGGGCGGACGCCTTCGGCACCACCAGCTGGTCGAGGTCGCTCCAGAAGGCCACGAAACGGGTCCGCAGGCCCGGGGCCGGCTCGGTCAGCTCCCGCATCAGCTCGGAGCCGGGCCGAAGCTGCTTGACGACCTTCTGCGGCAGCAGGTGCGCGGCGAACGTGCCGGCGTGGGGCGCCCCGAGCGTGCAGAGCGTGTGCACGCGCGCGTCGCCACCGAGCCGCTGGACGTAGTAACGGGCGATCACGCCGCCGAGCGAGTGGCCCACGACGTGGACCCGCTCGTAGCCGGTCTCCTCGCAGGTGGCTTCGACCAGCTCGTGCAGCCGCTGCGCGACCTGCCGGATGTCCTGGGTGAAGGGGCTGTAGCTCAAGGTCATGACGCGGCCGAAGCCGCGCCGGCGCAGCGCCCGGCGCAGCAGCGTGAAGATCGAGCGGTTGTCGATCAGGCCGTGCACCAAGATGATCGGCGTCCCCGCTGCGACCACGTTGCCCATGATCAGGCCACGCTGCATCGGCGGGAGGTCGCTGAGCGTGAAGCGGCCGAGTTCCTCACGCACGGCGGACTTACGGCGCTCGGAGACCAGGCCCAACGGGTAGATCGCCCCGTGCGCTGCGCACCAGGCGATCTCGGTCGCGGTGCCGCGGATGCCCGCGGGGGTCAGGACGGTCTCGACACCGCGCCGGGTCGTGCGGGCCGCACGCGAGAGCCGCTCGAGAATTCCCTGCCGGGCAGCCAGCAACGCGTCCTCCACGGTCAGCCCCGTGGGGCGCCCTTCAACCAGGTACTGCTCGGACCCTAGCCGTCAAAACGGCTGTGTGAGCCACGACACACCCGGTGCGCTAAAGAGTGTCGGGCAGGGAAGCCGACCAGCGGGCCAGCCGTTCGGATAGGTCTGCGGGCGAAGTCAGTGCCATCAGGTGGGCCGCGACGTCCGAGGGCTCGGCGAGCGCATCGGCGAACCCCAGGGCCAGCAGCTGGGCCGGTGTGACCGCCATCCGGTCGGCGCACTCCGGCGCGGGCCGGCGCAGGGCGGCCGACGCCCCCTCCGGGCCGATGGCGGCGAAGTAGGACTGCGCGGTCACCAGCACCCGGTCGCAGGCCGCCGCCGCGAGTGCCCCTCCCGAGCCGCCCTCCCCGTGCACCAGTGCCAGCGTGGGCGAGCGGCAGGTCAGCAGCGCGCCGAGGGCCTCGCCGATCGCCGGCCCGATGCCGTCCCGCTCGCTCTGGGGCGACGGGTCGGCCCCCGGGGTGTCCACCAGGCTGAGCAGGGGCAGCCCGAGGCGCCCCGCCAGCCGGTACGCACGGGTCGCGAGCCGGTAGCCGTCGGGTGACGGCCGCCCCCCGAGCTCCGCGGCCACCGCCACAGCGACCACGGGCCGGCCCTCGAGCCGCCCGAGGCAGGCCGCCACGGTGCTGTCGCCGTACCTGCCCTGGAGGGGGACCTGATCGGTCAGGAGCTGAGCCAGGAGCTCGCGCCCGCTGACCGTGCGGGCCCGGCTGCGCAGCACTTGCTCCCACCCGGTCGTGACGTCCGCCGTTCGCCGCGGCGGGAGGACTTCAGCGGGCGGACGCAACGGGAGGGTGAGGGTGGCGAGGGTCGCGTGCAGCCAGCCAGGGACGTCAACAGCCGGGAGTACGGCGTCGACGAGGCCCGCGTCGAAGGCGCTGCGCGCAGTGTGCGAGTCCGGCCCCGGGAGCGAGCCGGTCATGGCCTCGACAACGCGTGGGCCGGCGAACCCGACCGTGGCCCCCTCGACAGCGACCCGCACGTCGGCGCCGGAAACGATGCTGATCCAGACCCCGCCTGTCGTCGGGGCGTCCGCGACCGACAGGTGGGGCAGGCCGGCCTCGGCCAGGGACAGCAACGCGATCACGGCCCGCGGGATGCCGACCAGCGCGGCCATCCCCTCCTGCAGTCGGGTCCCGCCGGACCGGACCAGCGTCACCAGCGGGACCCGCTCGCGGATGGCGTGGCGCACCGCCGCAGTGAAGACGGTGGCGTCGTCCTCGCCGAAGCTGCCGCCCTGCACGGTGAAGTCCCACCCGACGGCCACCGGTCCCGGTGCCGAGGGCGAGCCGGCCAGGCGGTAGGCCCGGACTGCCGGCCGCGGGTCGTAGCCGGGCCAGCCGATCGGGTTGCGCCGGGCCAGCCTGACGTCGAGCAGGGTGGCCCCCGCCAGCAAGGGCTCGCGCCAGTCGGCTGTCACGGCCGCGTACTCTCCCACGCGGAGGTGGGCAGGCCATGGCAGGACGCGTGCGGGTGGTCATCGCCAAGCCTGGGCTGGACGGCCACGACCGCGGTGCCAAGGTGGTCGCCCGGGCGCTGCGCGACGCCGGCATGGAGGTCATCTACACCGGCCTGCACCAGACGCCGGAGCAGATCGTGCAGACCGCGATCCAAGAGGACGCGCACTGCATCGGCCTGTCGATCCTGTCCGGCGCGCACCTGACCTTGATGCCGCGGGTGGTCGAGCTGCTCCGCGAGCAGGGGGCTCAGGACGTGGTGGTGTTCGGCGGCGGCATCATCCCCGAGGACGACATCGTGGTGCTCGAGAAGGCCGGCGTCACCAAGATCTTCACCGCCGGTGCGTCACCGACCGCCATCGTCGAGTGGGTCAGGACCAGCATCCTGGTCTGAGTCCTCGCGGGCCCGCCGGCGGTAGAGCACGGTTGCCAGGAGCAGCAGGCCGACAGCCAGCATCGGCAGCAGCACCGACAGCCCGGTGGCCGCGAGCGTGTCGTTGCCCCTAGGGCCACCGGTTGGTGCCGGGCGGTCGATGACCACTCCCCGGACGGCCGACTGGTTGAGGGTCAAAGTGTTGCCCGGCCCGCTGCTGAGGCTGATCACGTCCGCGACCTTGTTGTTGTACGACGTCGCGTCCGTGGTCGCGAGGGTGAGCCGCAACTTGTGGCCGGCGGCAAAGCGGTGCGCGAACCCGATCAGCTTGATGGTGACCGGCTCGGACAGCGCCGCGTTGGGGATCCGCACCGGTGCGATCAGCCGGTTGATCAGCTCGGCGCCGTCCGGCCCGACGTCGTAGGCCTTGACATAGAGCACCAGGTCGGTGGGCGCCACGTGCGACAGCCGCACCCGCAAGGTGGGGATGCCGACCGAGTCGACGTCCCGCTCGAAGGCCGGGGTGTCGAAGTTCGCGTGCTGGCCCTGGATCTCGGTGGGCGGCAGCGGGATTTTCGGCGAGCTGACCGGCCCGGAGAAGTTGGACGTCTCGCTGTACGCCGAAGGCAGGCCGCCCGGGGGGTTGACGATCGTGGCGCTGCCCGCCGTCGCGCCAGAGGTGACGAGGGCGGAGCTGCCCGACAGGGTGTAGGTGACATCTCCCCCGAGGGGGAAGGCCGGCGCGTCGCCGTACTGCGTGGTGGGTCCTGAACCGGAGTAGTCGACCCAGTCGCGGAACCACGAGAACCCCGGCCCCACAGGACCTTTGCCCTTGAGCCAGTGGTCGAAGAACTGCAGGGTCCGCAGGCTCAGGTAGCAGCTGTCCAGCCCCTTGAAGTCCGCTCCGCCGGTGCCGCGGCCGTAGACGTCACACTCGCCCGGCATGGAGTCGTAGCCGCCGTGACCGCCCCAGTTCCAGACCATCTGGACCGGCGTGCCAGCGCGCTTGAGCGTCAGGTAGGTCGATGCCGCGTCGTTGAGGTTGAACAGGGTGTCGCGCTGGCCCTGGAAAAGCAGGGTCGGAATGGTCAGCTTCTGGATCTCCTTGGTGGCTGCCGAGTCGTCGAGCAGTGCGCGATCCTCAGCCGTCGTGTTGCCGGTCGCCGTGACGGTCGAGTAGGTGCGGCAGACGTCGGTGTTGAAGCCGAAGCAGGGCACTCCGGCGACCATCGTCGGATCACCGCTCGCCAGCTTGTCCTGCGGGCAGGTTCCTGCCGGAGGGCCGGTGGGCGGAGCGCCGCCGAAGGGGTTGGCGTTGCCGCTCGCGAAGAACAGCGAGGTCCACTGCTGCTTGAAGACGCCCTGCTCGTTCAGCTCGTGCGTGAACCCCGTCGGATCGCCTGGCGCGACGTAGTTGTTCGGGTTGAGCGAGTAGCGCAGGTCGTTCCACGTGCGGCTGGGGTTGATCGCCCTGATCCGGTCGTCGGTCTCCGCGACGTTGGCCTGGATGCCGCCCCCGTAGGAGCCGCCGGTCATCCCGACGATCGCGCCCTTGCTGTCCTTCTTCACCTCAGGCCGCGCCTCGAGCACCTTGGTGATGAGCTGCCGCGCGTCCTTGACGTCATAGGTCCGCGACTCGAGCGTGACGCAGCCGGTGCTCTTCCCGAACCCCTGCGCGGTGTAGGTCAGGACGACGTAGCCGTGCCGGGCCAGGAAGGTCGCGGTCGACACGACCTCGCCCGCCAGCTTGCTCAGCCCGAAGCCGTGCGTCATCAAGATGGCGGGCTGGGGGTTGGCGGCGGTGGCGTTGGCCGGCAGGTACAGCCGGGTGTCGATCGTGGCCTCGTGATCGTCGGCCGGGCCGTCCAGCACCGGCACCAAGGCATCCACCGTCGTGAAGGCGTGCGTGCCCGTGACTGGCGGCACCGTCTCGCCGTACGCCGGAACGGTGGTGAGTCCGAGCGCGACGATGCCGAGAAGGGCGGTGCCGAGACGTCGTTCGGTGGCCCGCATCACCTCAGTGTCCCCCCTACTAGTCTCGGCCACGCGCAAACACCTGACTCGAGACGGGAAACGCCGCAGTGGATCTGATGGAGTACCAGGCCAAGGAGCTGTTCGCGAAGCACGGCGTGCCCGTGCTGCCGGGCGAGACCATCGACGACGCTGCCGACGCGCGGGCGGTCGCCGAGCGGATCGGCAAGCCGGTCGTGGTCAAGGCTCAGGTCAAGACCGGCGGCCGCGGCAAGGCGGGCGGCGTCAAGCTCGCCGATACCCCGGAGGAGGCGGTAGCCCGCGCCGAGGACATCCTCGGGCTCGACATCAAGGGCCACATCGTCCGCAAGGTGCTGGTGACCGAGGCCAGCGACATCGACACCGAGTACTACGTCTCGTTCCTGCTCGACCGCGCCAACCGCACCTACCTGGCGATGGCCAGCGTCGAGGGCGGCATGGACATCGAGCAGCTCGCCGTCGAACGGCCCGAGGCCCTCGCCCGGGTCCCGGTCGACGCTCTTGTCGGCTGCGACGAGGCCAAGGCTGCCGAGATCGTCGCCGCTGCCGGCTTTCCCTCAGATGTCTCGGCGCGGGTTGCCGAGATCCTCGTGTCGCTCTGGAAGGTCTTCGTCGAGGAGGAGGCGACGCTCGTCGAGGTCAACCCGCTGGTGCGCACGCCCGACGGCCGGATCGTCGCGCTAGACGGCAAGGTGACCCTCGACGGCAACGCGGAGTTCCGCCACGAGGATGTGTTCACCCGTTATGCCGACGTGGTCGCAGACGACGACCTCGAGGGCCGGGCCAAGAGCAAGGATCTCAACTACGTCAAGCTCGACGGGCAGGTCGGCATCATCGGAAACGGCGCGGGGCTGGTCATGAGCACCCTCGACGTCGTGGCTTACGCCGGGGAGAAGCACGGCGGCGTCAAGCCAGCCAACTTCCTCGACATCGGCGGTGGCGCCTCGGCTCAGGTGATGGCCGACGGGCTGGAGATCATCTTGTCCGACAAGGACGTGCGGTCGGTGTTCGTCAACGTCTTCGGCGGCATCACGTCCTGCGACGCGGTCGCGGACGGCATCGTGCAGGCCCTCGGCATGCTGGGCGCCGCTGCTACCAAGCCGCTGGTCGTCCGGCTCGACGGCAACAACGTCGAGGAGGGCCACCGCATCCTGGAGGCCGCCAACCACCCGCTCGTGACGGTGGTCGACACCATGGACGGAGCAGCGGACAAGGCTGCGGAGCTTGCTGGGAGCAACGCGTAATGGCCATCTTCTTGACTGCTGAGAGCAAGGTCATCGTCCAGGGCATCACCGGCTCGGAGGGCACCAAGCACACCCGGCGCATGGTCGCCTCGGGCAGCAATGTCGTCGGTGGGGTGAACCCGAAGAAGGCCGGCAGCGACGTGGATGGCATCCCGGTCTTCGCCACCGTCGCGGAGGCGATGGAAACGACGGGTGCCGATGTCTCGGTGCTGTTCGTGCCACCGGCCTTCGCCAAGTCGGCCGTGGTCGAGGCGATCGACGCCTCCATGCCCCTTGCCGTGGTGATCACCGAGGGCATCCCGGTGCAGGACTCGGCCTGGTTCTGGGCCTATGCGCAGGGGAAGGCGACCCGGATCATCGGGCCGAACTGCCCCGGCCTGATCAGCCCTGGCAGGTCCAACGCCGGCATCATCCCCGCCACCATCGCACCCACCGCCGGCCGGATCGGCCTGGTCAGCAAGAGCGGCACGCTGACTTACCAGATGATGTACGAGTTGCGGGAGTTCGGGTTCTCGACCGCCGTCGGCATCGGTGGCGACCCGGTCATCGGGACCACGCACATCGACTGCCTGCAGGCGTTCGAGGCCGACCCCGAGACCGACGCGATCGTGATGATCGGCGAGATCGGCGGCGACGCCGAGGAGCGGGCAGCCGACTACATCCGGGAGCACGTGACCAAGCCGGTCGTCGGCTACGTCGCCGGTTTCACTGCGCCCGAGGGCAAGACCATGGGCCACGCCGGCGCCATCGTGTCCGGATCGTCGGGCACGGCGGCAGCCAAGCAGGAGGCCCTCGAGGCAGCCGGCGTGCGCGTCGGCAAGACGCCGTCGGCCGCCGCCGAGCTGATGCGCGAGGTCATGCGCGGGCTCTGATCGCTGCGGCGTGGTGTCCTGCGCTGCGCGGCCAAAGCACCCTCTGCCGCGACTTGTCCGAACCTGGCGTCACTCTGGCAGTGCCACCTTCGGACAACTCGGCCAGGGCTCTCCTCTGCCGCGACTTGTCCGAACCTGGCGTCACTCTGGCCGCGCGACCTTCGGACAACTCGGCCAGGGCTCTCCTCTGCCGCGACTTGTCCGAACCTGGTGTCGCCCTGACCACACGGCATTCGGACAGCAGGCCCGGCGTGGGTCCCGCGCTGCGGGGCCTATCGCTGGCACAGTCGAAGGGTCATGACTGAGACCGTTCACCGTCGCCCCGCCGTGCCCCGGAAAGCGCCTGCCCTCAAGGGGACTGCCCTCAAGGGGACTGGCGGCAAGGGGTCTGGCGGCAAGGCACGCACGGCGACCAGCCGCCGCAACGTCCCCTTGGTCATGCCGAGCGTCCTGCCGCCGGGGGCCGTCGCGGCTGCGTGGGCACTCGGGGCCGGTCTGGTCGCCGTCACCCTGCCGGTCCTGCTGATCTGGGCTGCTGACGGCCGGTCGTCCGCCGACTCCGTCGAGGCCACCCGCGCCGCGGGCCAGCTCTGGCTCCTTGCTCATGGCGCCGCTCTCCACCTCCCCGACGGACTACTCGGCCTAACTCCCTTGGGCCTCACTGCGCTGCCGATCGCCTTGCTGCACCGCGGCGGCCGGCACAGCGTCCGGCTGCTCTCCGTCGCCACGTTGGCCCAGGCCGGCCAGCTGATCGCCGCGATCGCCCTTCCCTACGCCCTGGTTGCCGCCTGCCTCACCGTCGTCGCAGCGACGGACACGATCCAGCCGGACCCGGTACGCGCGGTCATCGGCGCCCTCGCGGTGGCCCTCGTCGGAGCTGGCTCGGGTGTCCTCCGCGAGGCCGGTCTGCTCCAGCAGCTGCGGCGCCTCCCGGCCCAGACCCGTCGGCTCGCCGTCGCTGCAGCCGGGGCCGTCGGCGTGCTGCTGGCCTGCGGCGCTGCACTCGTGATCCTCATGCTGGTCCTGCACGCCGACCGGGTCGGCTCTCTGTCCGGGGCCACCGGGGCGGGGGTCGTCGGTGGAGCCGGTCTGGTCCTGCTCCAGCTGCTGCTCACTCCCAACGCCGCGATCTGGGGCGCCAGCTGGCTGTCCGGCCCGGGGTTCGCCGTGGGCACCGCCACCGAGGTGAGCCCGTGGGGCACCACCCTCGGTTCCGTACCCGCCCTGCCGATGATGGCGGGCCTGCCGACGGGTGCGCCGACGACCACGATCGCGGTGCTGTCGCTGGCCGTGCCGCTCGTCGCCGGAGTAGTTGCCGCCGTGCTACTCGTCCGTCGCCTGGGCCCGTCGACCCTCGGCCACGCGGCGTTCGAGGGCGCTCTGGTCGGTCCAGCCGCCGGCCTGGTGATGATGCTGCTCGCCTTCGTGTCGGGTGGTCCCCTCGGTGGGGGACGGCTCATTGCCGTCGGCCCGTCACCGGCCTGGATCGGCCTGGCTGTCGCCGTACAGGTCGGTGTGTGGTCGGCTCTTGCGGCTGCTGCGCTGAGCTGGCATCGCCGGGCCTGAGCCCAGCCCTGTGCCATGGTGATCTCGTGCGCAGCAACCTGTTCGGAGCGAACACCGAGATCCAGAGCGGCGAGCGGATGTCGCTGCAGAACCCGCGACTGCTGAAGATCGAGCTGGACGGCGAAGTCCTGGCCCGACAAGGCGCCATGGTGGCCTACCAGGGGGCGATCGAGTTCGCCTATGAGGGCGCCGGGGGTGTCGCAAAGCTGTTGAAGAAGGCGCTGACCGGCGAGGGCGTGCCGATGATGCGCTGCCGCGGCAAGGGCGACCTGTTCCTCGCGCAGAACGCCTACGAGTTGCACCTGATCGACCTCGACGGCGACTCTCTGACGGTCAACGGGGACAACGTTCTGGCCTTCGAACCCGGCCTGTCGTGGGACATCCGCCGGGTCGAAGGCGCGTCGGTGCTGTCGGGCGGGGTGTTCAACATGGTGTTCAGCGGAACCGGGAGGCTGGCGCTGTCGGCGTGCGGCACGCCGGTGGTGCTGGACGCATCTCAGGTGCCGACCTACGCAGACCTGCAGTCGGCCATCGCGTGGTCGTCGTCCTTGAAGACCCGGCTGGTCCGGACAGCGGGTGCCGGCGCCCTGATCGGCAGGGGGTCGGGCGAGGCGTTCCAGCTGGCGTTCCAGGGCCAGGGCTTCGTGATTGTGCAGGCCTCTGAAGGACCGTTCGTGCCCAAGCACGACCACGGTTCCGGCGGCGGACTGTTCGGCTGAGGTCACCGGCCGTGCCGGTCACGGGGCAGTGAAACGCTAGTCCCCGGGCAGGGAGCCGCGGGGAGCGCGGGAACCTGGCGGGGCCGCGCGTTCGATGAGGTCCGCGGGCACGGCTTTGAGGGCCGCCCGGATGGCGCGACCGGCGACTGTGGCCGCCAGGTCGGTCGTCGGCAGTCCTGGCAAGCGGTACAGCCGGCGGGCCCATCTCGGCAGCATCGCGAACGCGGTCCCCGCCAGCAGGGCCCAACCGGGTCGCGCGGGGGTGATCAGCTCGATCTTGGCGGGCATCGGAGGCAAGAGCACGAACCGGGCGGCGTCCCTCGCTGCCTGCGTGACCTGCAGCTGCGGCTGCATGTCCCGGAAGTAGGCCGCCATCGCCGCCGCCGAGTCGGGTGCGTTCTTGAGTCCCACCAGCTCGGCGTTGCGGAGCTGCTCGGCGTAGTAGGCGTCCCGCTCCTCCTTGGTCAGCCGTAGCCCGCACCTGGTGGTGGTCGTGAGGAAGGACTCGACCTGACAGCAGTGCACCCAGCGCAGCAGGTCAGGGTCGCTGACCCGATAGGCCAGCCCGGTCTCCGGCTCGATCCCGGCCAGCTGCTTGTGGATGCCGCGCACCCGCGCCCCGGCCCGCTTGGCCTCGACGGTGCTGGCGAAGGCCGTGGTCCGGACGTACTCCGCCGTCCGGAACAGTCGGCCCCAGGGGTCGGTCTTGAAGTCCGAGTGCTGAGCCACCCCGGCCATCGCCAAGGGGTGGACCGCCTGCAGCAGAAGGGCTCTGAGCCCGCCGAGCAGCATGGCCGGGTCGGCGTTGACCTGCCAGGTAACGCTGTCAGGGCCATAGAGGCCGGTGTCGCTGCTCAACCGTCGACCGCTGCGAGGAAGTCGCGGAGTACCTGCACCGTCAGCTCGGGGTTCTCGGCCGCCGGCGAGTGGAAGGCCGCGGGGATCACGATCACGGCTGCGTCGATCCGCGTCGCCATCTCGTCCTGTGCGGCCGGTGACCAGGCATCGTCGTTCTCGCCGTACATCACGAGCTTGGGCAGGTCGATCTGCTTGAGCTCGGCGCACCGGTCCGGCTCCCCGGTGAGCGCCTCCGCCATCGCCAGAAGTGCCGCCGGGGAGCCGGCCAGCATCCGTGTGCGGAGGAACGCCTTCGCTTCCGCGGTCGGCACCGGCTTGCGCGGGTCGGGGCTGCTGATCGCCTCGGCCGCGTCCCACACCGCCTCCAGCCCGCCCTCGAGCAGAATCGCGCGCATGAGCGGCAGCACGGCCGCACGTGGCCCGGTGAGTCCCGCGGGTCCTGAGTCCATCAGCACCAGGGACCGGAACTTCGTTGGGTCCTGGAGTACGGCGGAGCGCCCGACCAGTCCGCCGAAGCTGTGCCCCACCAGGTGGACCGGGCCGTCACCCAGTTCGTCGGCCAGGTGCAGCAGGTCGGTCCCCAGCGCGGCCGTCGTGTAGCCAGCGTGGTCGTCCGGCCCCGGCGACTCGTGCTGCCCCCGCTGGTCGATTGCGACGACCCGGTGGCCCGCCTCGGCAAGGGGACCGAGGATCTCGCGGAAGTCCTCCTTGGAGCCGGTGAATCCTGGCACCAGGACGACGGTCGCCCGCTGCTGACCGTGTGCTGCCGCCTCGAGCACGGCCAGGGGGCCGCCTGGGATCTCGATCTGGTGGGCCCGCACCCCCGCCGGGAGCGGCCCATGCGCAACCAGGCTCATCGGGACCTTTGCATGGAGCGAGCCTCTCATGCGAGGCCGAGACTCAGATGGCGGTGACGACCTCGTCCAAGGGAAGCGTGTCGACGACGAAATCGGTCAGGCCGTCGATGCGGCCGCAGTCCACGCAGCGCACCCCGAGCACCAGCCAGTCCACATGGTCACCATCGGGCATGGAGAGGCCGGCGACCATTTCCGCGATCGACTGGCCACAGCTGCCGCACGCCCACATCGGCGGGTAGGTCCAGCGCCCGTCCGAGTCGAGGATGGCGACGGTCTTGGCGCACTGCAGGCAGCGCCGGCGGGCGACGCCGTTGGCCGGGTCGGCTTCGACGTAGGTCCAGGTAGGTCGGTCGTCGCCGTGGTTGCCGCAGCCCAGCACGATCGTCTCGTGGACCTTGGGGCCGCCGTCCAAGTGCTGGAGGAACTGCCGAAGGTCCTCGACGTCCTCACCCGTGCGTACGCCAGCAACCACTCTCAGCACCATGGGTAGTCCTTCGGTCTCATCGGATGCAGCTCTTGAGCCTGCCAGGCGGTCCCTCGCGAGATGTCGTAAAGGCCAAGGGAAAATACTTCTCCACAGATCTTTCGGGGCCCCCGGTTTTGTCGGTGCCTCCCGGTAGGATTTGGCTTATGAGTTCGACAGCTGGGGTGGAGGATCGGCAGCGGGCGCTGCTGGTTGAGTTGGCCGAGGTGGAGTCGTTGGAGGCGCAGCTGTTCGCTCGCAAGATGGGGTTGCGGGCGTCGATGGACCGGTTGTGGAACCCGCCGGATGAGTGGGGCCAGGAGCAGTTCGGGGTGCTGGAGCTGGCTGGCACGGCCCGGATCGGGCAGGCTCGGGCTTCGTCGCAGCTGGTCAATGGCACCCGGCTCGCCGAGCAGCTACCTGGCACGTTGGCGGCCTTGCAGACCGGCACGATGTACCGCGAGACGGCAGTCTTGCTGCTCGAGCTGACCCGCAACTGCACGGCGGCGGTGGTGCGCGAGCTCGAGCAGCGGCTGCTCCCCACGATCCTGACGGCCAACACCACCGATGTACGACGTCTTGTGCTCATCCTGATCCCCGAGGTCGAGGCCGACCTGGACCCGGGGCTGACCGAGCAGCGGCTGAAGGAGGCGCACGCGCAGCGGCAGGTGTGGCTCAGTGACCGGGGCTCGGGCATGACCGGGGTGACGGCCGAGATCGATGCGGTGTCGGCCAGGCGATGGGCTTTGGACTTCGAAGAGCTCGTGCGGGCCCAGAAGGTCTGTGATGACCGGGCCGGGATCGTGCGCACCGCGGCGCAGCGCAGGGCTGATGTGTTCGCCCAGCTGCCCTCGCGTTTCCTCGCCCTGCTGCAGGCTGTGCGCAAGGGCCAGACCGAGCAGCTGCTGGCCCTAGCGTTGGCCGATCCTGACCTGGCCGATGACCTCGAGGCCCTTGCTGCAACGCTGCCCTTCGAGACTGCCGAGCCGGGCGCCGACCCGGATGCCACCCCGCCCGAGCCGGTCGTGGATGTGGGTTTGGCTGCGGTCGAGGCTGCGGTCGAGGACCGGGCGTGGTGTGCCGCGGCGTTGCACGATCAGGACCCGGACTCGCAGTGGGAGGCGGTGCCGTTGCCGCCTGAGCCGCCACCGGACTGGGCGCGTGATCCTGACCCGCCACCCGGCTCACCCCACTGGACTGATCTCAGCTTGCTGGAGCTTGCCTCTACCGTGCTGGGCTTGCCGGTGCGCAACGCGCTGGTGCTCAACGTGCACGTGCCGATGAGCACGCTGCTGCAGCTCGACCAGCGAACGGCCAGCATCGACCAGGGCGGAGCTCTGCCCGCTTCCCTTGCAAGGCTGCTCGTTGCCGAGGCCGCGCTACGCCGGGTGTTCGTTGACCCTGACAGCGGCGTGCCGATCGGCATCGACCCCCACCTCATCCCCGCCCCCCGACCCGATACCGCGAGCAGGCCGGCGCCGCCCGCCTCAGCCTCGACTCGAGAGCGGCTGGCCGAGCTGCTCACCCCGTTCGAGCTGCGCGAGCAGGCTGAGCCACGTCACGACCCCAGCCGACGGCTGCGCGAGCTGATCGACCTGCGCGACCAGCACTGCACCGGCATCGGCTGCTCGCAGCCGGCCAGGCGCTGCCACCACGACCACGAGACCCCCTATCCCGAGGGCACCACAGCTGCGTGGAACCTCAGCGCCAAGAGCGCCCGCTGTCACCGCGCCAAGCACGCCGGCTGGACCGTCGTGCGCCACGACCAAGGACCGCTGCATGGCCACACCACCTGGACCAGCCCCCTCGGCCACAGCTACAGGCGGCTCGGTGCCTGGACGCACCCGTCCCACCAGCCACTGGCCCACCGCGACGCCCCCGATGAGATCGAGCTTGCGATCCCCCTCGAGATCGACCTTCCGGCCCACGCGGCCTAGCGAGGCGTTCGGTTCACTGTGCCGGTGGAGCTGGCAGCGCGAGTCGCGCGAGACGTTGCTGACGCGTTCGGAGACGTGCTGGAACTCCGCCGATTTCCGCTGGGACTGTGCCACTACGTCTATGACGTGACGCTCGCCGACGGGACCAGCCTCGTCGTGCGGGTGGCGAGTCCCGAGAACGCGCCCCTGCTTGCCGGGGCAGTCGCCTGGCACGAGGTGCTCAGCTCGATCGGCGTCCCCCTCCCGGCTGTCCTGGAGGCAGGTCTGGGGCCCGACTCCGGTGAGCTTGCCTACCTCGTGCTGGAGCGACTGCCCGGCACAGACCTCGGTGAGGTGTACGCCGACCTGGGCGCGCCGCAGCGCCGCAACATCGCCCGCTCCGTAGCCGAGATCGAGCGGGTTGTCGGGAAGCTGCCACTCGGCCGCGGGTTTGGATACGCCCGCTCACCAGCCGGCCCCTTCCCCCACCGTGAGTGGGCGGAGGTGATTCGGGAGAATCTCGCAAGGAGCAGGAGCCGGATGGAACGCAGCGGGCCGTCTCTGAGGCACGACCGGGTCGAGATCTTGCTGGAGGAGTCTGCGACCTACCTGGACTGCGTGCAGCCGATCGCCTTTCTCGACGACCTGACGACCAAGAACGTCCTGATCCACGAAGGGGTCCTCAGTGGTGTGGTCGACGTCGACCACGTGTGCTTCGGTGACCCCCTCCTCACGCCGGCCTTGACAAGGGTGTCGCTGGCGGCCGGCGGCCATGACCTGGACTACATCGATGAGTGGCTGGCACACGTCGGCGTCGATGGACACCAGCGGCGCGCCTTCGACCTCTACACAGCTGTGTTCGTGCTCGACCTGCTGAGTGAAGCCGACCAGCAGTTCAACCAGGACCAGCCTGTCGTCGTGTCAGTTGCGCGGGCCAATCGACTTGGTCAGCTTTTCGAGTCGCTCGTCCCCTGAGGGGCTCCGCCGCCACCAGCACCGCCACCAGCACCGCCACCACGGCCGCGGCCACCGCGTCGGCGACGCTTGGCGGGAGAGTCGGACCCCGCACCCGCGTCCCCGCCAGCAACTGAGCCTGCAGCGGTACCGGAGCGCGCGGCGGAAGAGCCCTCGGCAGCGCTGCCCGTACCCGTGCCAACAGCCTGTCCGGCCCCGCGCGTGCGCTGGCGGGTGCCACCGGTGCGCTTGGGGAGGATGGGCGCGTCGTCTGAGGAAGCAGCCTGCCGGTCGTCGCGGCCGCCGTCACGGCCACCTGACCGGCCGGCATCGCGCGACTTGGGCTTGCGCCCGGTCTCGCCCAGGTCCTCGACCACCTCGGCGTCCAGGCCGGCGCGGGTGCGCGAGCCACGCGGTAGGTGGCCCTTGGTGCCCTCGGGGATGCCGAGGTCGGCAAACAGGTGCTTGGACGAGGAGTAGGTCTCGACCGGCTCCGGGAAGGGCAGCCCGAGGTCCTTGTTGATCAGGCCCCACTTGGGCATGTCGTCCCAGTCGACGAAGGTGACCGCGACGCCCTTCGCGCCCGCGCGACCGGTCCGCCCGATCCGGTGCAGGAAGGTGCGCTCCTCGTCGGGGCACTGGTAGTTGATGACGTGCGTGACGTCCTGGACGTCGATGCCGCGGGCGGCCACGTCGGTGGCGACGAGCACGTCGATCTTGCCGGTGCGGAAGGCCCGCAGTGCCTGCTCGCGCGCTCCCTGGCCCAGGTCGCCGTGAACCGCAGCGGCGGCGAACCCCCGGTCGACCATGTCGGCCGCCACCTTGTCGCAGGTCCGCTTGGTACGGCAGAAGACCATCGTGAGGCCGCGGCTCTCGGCCTGCAGGATCCGAGCGAGGACCTCGCCTTTGTCCATGGCGTGCGCGCGGTAGACGAAGATCGCGGTGTCCGGCACGGTGCGGCCCTCGTCGGGCTCCTCCGCGCGGATGTGCGTGGGCTGCCGCATGAACTTGCGGGCCAACGAGACGACCGGCGAGGGCATCGTTGCCGAGAACAGCATCGTCTGCCGCTCGTCGGGGGTCAGCGCCAGGATCCGCTCGACGTCGGGTAGGAAGCCGAGGTCGAGCATCTCGTCGGCCTCGTCGAGGACCAAGACATCGACCTGGCCCAGGTTGAGGTGACCTTGCCGAGCGAGGTCGAGCAGCCGGCCCGGCGTGCCCACGACGATCTCGACGCCCTTCTTCAGCGCCTCGATCTGCGGCTCGAGCGCCCGGCCGCCGTAGATGCTCTGCACCCGCAGCCCCCGCGTCTTGCCGGCGATCTCGAGGTCACCGGCGACCTGCACGCACAGCTCGCGAGTCGGCACGACGACCAGCCCCTGCGGGGTGCCGTTGCCGCCCTCGGCCTTGCTCTTCACGTTCTGGATCATGGGTACGCCGAACCCCAGCGTCTTCCCGGTGCCGGTGCGGGCCTGGCCGATCAGGTCGTGGCCGGACAGAGCGATCGGCAGTGTCATGGTCTGGATCGCGAAGGGCTGCGTGATGCCGACGGCAGCGAGGGCCTCGACGGTCTCGGGGCGGGTACCGATCGCGGCGAAGCCGTTATCGGGCACAGCGGTCTCGGGCACAGCGGTCTCAGGGATGTCAGGGGTGGTGGTCAGCGGACGAGCCTCTCGGGATTCGCGCCGACCACGGTGTACAGGAAGCGGGTCGCAGCACGGCTCACAAAGAACCGGCGCGCCGCTGGGACGTGAGGTCCGCGCACGCGTACGGCGCAGCTGGTGCGGCACCGTCAGGGCCCAGCCTAGCCTGGGCTCATGACCCAAGCGCTCGACAAGGCCACCATCGACCTGCTCGGAGTTCTCGCGTACGGCGAGCTGATCGCCTTCGAGCGCCTCGCAAGCGACGCGCAGCTCGCGCCGACCGTGGGTGACAAGATTGCGCTGGGCACGATGGCCAATGCCGAGTTCGCCCACTTCAAGCAGCTGCACGACCACCTCGTCTCGCACGGCGTCGACCCGGACGAGGCCATGCGCCCGTTCGTGGACCCGCTCGACGCGTTCCACGAGTCCACCCAGCCCGCCGACTGGTACGAGGGCCTGATCAAGGCCTACGTCGGCGACGGGATGGCGACCGACTTCTACCGCGAGGTTTCGACCTACGTTCGCGACGAGGACACCCGCGAGCTGATCCAGGCCGTCCTCGCCGACACCGGGCAGGCGGAGTTCGCCGTCGCGCGGATCACCGAGATCATCCGCGATGAGCCCTCGGTGGCCGGGCGGTTGGCGCTCTGGGCGCGGCGGCTGGTGGGGGAGGCGCTGATCCAGGCTCAGGTCGTGGCGGTGGAACGGGACGCACTGCTCGAGCTGCTGGTCGGGAGCGGGGATCTGGCCGGCATCACGCGACTGTTGAAGAGCATCACCGATGAGCACGAGCAGCGGATGGCCACCCTCGGCCTCCGGGCCTGACCCTCAAAGACTTGCGCTACATCGTGCCGAAGCCGACCCGGCGCTGGTCGTTCTCGACGATCTCCACGTAGGAGAGCTTGTCGGCGGGCACCAGGACGCGGCGGCCCTTCTCGTCCACGAGGGTCAGGATCCCGAGGTCGGCCTTGAGCGCCTCGGCAACCAGCTTCTCGATGGCGTCCGCGGTCTGGTTGCTCTCGAGCGCCAGCTCGCGGGTGGCGAACTGCACTCCGATCTTGACCTCCACAGCGTCCTCCAAGTCGGGTTGCCCGAAGGCTAACCGAGCGCGCGCAGATCCACGCCGGTGTCAGCCGTGGGCGAACCCCCGAACGAAGACCTCAGGGCTGGGAGTGCAGCGGCGCGCCGGAAATGCCGCGCCAGGCCAGCCCGATCAGCAGCTCGATGGCCCGGTCACGCCCCAGCTGGTCGGCGCTGGACAGCCACCAGCGCGCACCGACCTCGGCCATCCCCTGCAATCCGACCGAGAGCAGCTGCGCCTCGTGGGTGCTCAGGCCGGTGTCGTGGGCGATCGTCTCGGTGATCGCGTCCACGCACTCCTGGGTCATCCGCTCCACCCGCTCGCGGACGACCGGGTCGTTGCGCAGATCGCTCTCGAAGACCAGTCGGAAGCCCTCGCCGTCGCCGTCGACGAAGTCGAAGTAGGCCGCGACCGACGCGGCGACCCGCTGCTTGTTGCTGGTCGTCGACTCGAGCGCCTCGCGGACCCGCTGTACCAACCCCGTTGCGTGCTGGTCGAGCAGCGCAAGGTAGAGCTCGTGCTTGCCAGGGAAGTGCTGGTAGAGAACCGGCTTGCTCACACCGGCCCGCTCGGCGATGTCATCCATGGCTGCGGCGTGGTAGCCCTGCGCGACGAAGACCTCCTGCGCGGCCCCCAGCAGCTGCTTGCGTCGCGCCGGTCGGGCCATCCGCTGCCCGCGCGGGGGCGTGTCAGGGCCGGCGCTCATGCCGCCCAGCCTAATCGTCAGCCCGGGATCCTCAGTCCTGCCCCGACAGCTCCCGTGAGCCGTGCCGGGTGCGGCGGGCGTCGATGACGCGGTCGGGGTTGCGACGGAGGTACTCCGCCTCCAGGTCGCCCGTCCGCAGCGTGTGGAACGCCAGGGCGTCCTCGCTGCCGTGCAGGAACGCGTCGTTGCGGGTCTCGTGCAGGTGCTTGAGCTCCCGCTCGAGGTCTTCGTCGGCGAGTGCGGTCGGGGGGATACCAGTCATGACAGCAGCCAACACCCAGGAGCGTCCGGCGTCGAGGCCTCAGCCCAGCAGTGGCGCGAACAGGTCACCGTGCTCCTCCACTCTCCGCAGTACGTCATCGCTGGTGAAGACCAGGTCGTCCGGCGACGAGCACGACGACACCTCGTCCCAGGTCACCGGCGTCGACACGGTCTGAGTGGGGCGGGCGCGTAGCGAGTAGCCCGAGACG